>Ga0105240_10010663_pt1 | contig 12898 bp, 8 predicted proteins | sample KBSC54metaG_FD_80426 | JGI IMG/M metagenome (GOLD analysis project Ga0105240, IMG submission 80426) | Corn rhizosphere microbial communities from Kellogg Biological Station, Michigan, USA - KBS C5-4 metaG | ecosystem: Host-associated > Plants > Roots > Rhizosphere > Soil | place: Michigan, USA... | reverse complement strand
CCTTCAGCGCGCAGCATCAGGAACCGCCCGCCGGCGCACCTGCTCTCGGGCCACGCGTCGCGATGCTTACGGATGATATGACCCAGTTTGCAGAACCAGTGAGAGAGATCGTCATCACGGACGAACAGGGCCATCCATTAATGGCAGACGACAACGACAGGAGATTCTTCGAAGCATCCTGGATGCACAAGTACAATGGGAAATACTATTTCTCCTATTCCACGGGCGACACCCATTATATTTGCTATGCCACTGGGGACAGCCCTTATGGTCCTTTTACCTATGCAGGACGCATTCTCAACCCCGTGGTAGGCTGGACCTCTCATCATTCTATTGTTGCATTCGGAGGGCAGTGGTGGTTATTTTATCACGACAGCAGCCTCAGCAACGGCGTGACCCACTTGCGTAGCATAAAGGTCACCCGCCTCCACTACGACGAAAAAGGGTATATAAAGACCATCGATCCGTACCAGGACCTGAAAGCGCTTGTTTGATCCGGCCGCGCCGGGCATAAAAGGAATATCATCGCATGAAAAAACTATCGATCGTCGTCCGATCATCTCTGGTCGCCGCCCTGACGACAGTCCTTGCTCTGGCCCCGTCGATCACAGCATCCGCTCAGGTCCGGCTCCCGCGCCTGATCAGGGATAGCATGGTGCTACAAAGGGATCAAAAGATAAATGTCTGGGGCTGGGCTTCGAAAGGAGAAAAGGTCAGCGTAAAATTCAACGGCAGGTCCTACCACGCCACGACGGGTGACGACGGCAAATGGATGCTGCAATTGTCCCCCACTCCGGCAGGCGGCCCCTTCACCATGGATGTCATCGGCAGGAACAGGATCACGCTCCGGGAAATACTGGTCGGCGATGTATGGGTGTGCTCAGGTCAGTCCAATATGGTACATCAGATGAGATTACACAGCGTCCGCTACCAGGACGAGATCGATCACGCCAATTATCCGCAAATACGCCATTTCTGGATACCTACGCTGACGGACCTCAGCGGACCCCGCGACGATCTTCCGGCAGGCTCCTGGAAATCCGCGAACCCGCAGGATGTGCTGGAATTTTCGGCGGTGGCTTATTTCTTTGCAAAAGATCTTTATGAAAAATTCCATGTTCCCATCGGTCTGATCAATGCCAGCGTAGGTGGCGCTCCCATCGAAGCATGGACCAGCGAGGAAGGTCTTCGGGCATTCCCGGATATTGCCCGCACGATTGAAAAGAACAAGGACACGGCTTATGTAAATAGCTTTAGACATCCCGGTCCGGCCGGCGACGCCACGGCATCCCACGAAAGAGTCCCCGCACCGGTAGACAAAGGTCTCTCCGGCCCTACCCCCTGGTATGATCCGGCCTACATCCCAAAAGGCTGGCGGCAGATCGCCATCCCCGGCTATTGGGAAGACCAGGGTTTAAAAGACCTCAACGGATCGGTCTGGTACAGGAAGGAGGTGGACGTGCCCGCCTCCATGACAGGCCGGCTGGCCAAAGTTTTTTTGGGAAGAATAGTAGACGAGGACTTCCTTTATATCAATGGTCAGCTGGTAGGCAACACCACTTATCAATATCCCCAAAGAAGGTATGCCGTTCCCGCCGGTGTCCTAAAGCCTGGCAAGAACATCTTTGTCGTACGGGTGATCAATAACTATGGCAAGGGCGGCTTTGTTCCCGACAAACCCTACTGTCTCATCGCGGGCAGCGATACCATCGACCTCAAAGGATACTGGCAGTATAAGGAGGGAGAAGTATTTCCTCCTCATCGGGGCTTTGGAGGTGGTGGCGGTTTCTCCGCACAAAGCCAACCCACCGCTCTTTATAATGCCATGCTGGCTCCTGTGACTTCTTATACTATCAAGGGGTTCCTTTGGTACCAGGGCGAGGCCAATACCTCCCGCGCGGCAGAATATGCCCGTCTGCAGCCCGCCCTGATCGCCGACTGGCGGAGCAAATGGCGTGAAGGCGCCCTCCCCTTCCTATACGTTCAGCTCCCCGGCTTTGGCGATTACAATTTCCTGCCCGCGGAGAGTCAGTGGGCGGAACTGAGAGAGGCCCAGTCGAGATCCCTCTCTGTCCCCAATACGGCCATGGCCGTCGCCATCGACCTCGGTGAATGGAACGACCTTCATCCGGACAGAAAAAAACCGGTGGGCGACAGACTGGCGCTCGCGGCGGAAAAGATGGTCTATGGCGCCGGCATCGTTGCCTCCGGTCCAACCTACCGGTCATCAACCACCGAAGGGAATAAGATAACCATTCAGTTCGACAATACAGGCAGCGGTCTGATCACCAGCGATGGTGAGGAGCCGCAGGAATTTGCGATCGCCGGCTCCGACAAAAAATTTGTGTGGGCCAATGCCCGTATCGAGGGAGATAAAGTGGTGGTATGGAATGATGCCATAAAAGACCCGAAGTTCGTGCGGTACGCATGGGCGGATGAACCTGTCAATCCTAACCTGTGCAATAAGGAAGGGCTGCCTGCGGGGCCGTTCAGGATTGGGGAGCAATGATAAAACCAGCTCAAAAGCAATACGTTGTACCAAAAGTAACCAAATTGGTTACTTTTTATTATATTTGCCTAAACGATGGGCCCGGATGAATATCTATAACCGCAGCACCTTGATCGCTTTTTACAAAAAGCATTCGGACTGTAAAGAGACGCTGGAAAAGTGGTATCACGATGTATTATCGAAGTCGTGGCGGAAACCCGGCGATATTACCCGGGATTTCAATACTGCCAGAACGGTTAAAAATAACAGGGCGATCTTTAAGATCAACGAGAACGATTACCGGCTTATTGTTGAAGTCAACTATCAAAAAGGGTGGGTATTCATTAAGTTTATCGGCACCCATAAAGAATACGACAAAGTAAATGCCGAGACAATAGGTCAGTTTAAAGCTCACAAATAAAACGGTCATATGCCAATCAAAATATTAAAAACAAAAAAGGACTACCAGCAATCGCTTGAAAGGTTTGAAGAGATTTTTCAGGCAAAGCCAGGCACTCCGGAAAGCGACGAAGCCGATGTTCTTGCCCTGCTAATTAAGGACTATGAGGAAAGACACTATATCATTGCTGCTCCAAGTCCTATTGAGGCTATCAAATACCGCATGGAACAGCAGGGATTAACCAACAAGGACCTTGCGGAAATTCTCGGTTTTAAAAGCCGCGTCTCCGATATTTTTAAGAAGAACAGGAAATTGAACCTGGGTATGGTCAGAAAATTATATAATGCGCTGCATATCCCTCTGGAGACATTGGTAAAAGAATATTAAGCGGTTAGTGCTCTCTCCACATCGCATGTCCCCTCAACGAAGATCCCCTTACAATAAGCCCTGACGGTATCACAGCAGTCTTGCTCTGCGCCAGAGAACAATCACCCGATAAATGTTCGATCAGGCTCATGGCTGCTGTCCTTCCTATTTCAATACCCGGGTAGTCGATGGTGGTCAGCGCCGGCGTGATCAACCGGCCTAAAGGATCATTATTGAACCCAACAATAGCTATATCTTCCGGGACCCGTACGCCCTCTTCCTTCAACGTATGCATACACATGGCTGCCACCAGATCGCTGGTAATGAACAACCCGTCCGGCATCGGGTCCATATGCATGACCCGCCAGGCGGCGTCCAGCCCGCCGTCCTTGTCATTATCCTCCAGTATCAGCAGGTCCTCCGAAAAAGGGATAGTATAGTCTTTCAAAGCCTCCCGGAAACCCTTGTAACGTTGGGCGTATACATTTCTTTTCAGGCTCGATGTAATGATCGCAATACGTCTGCATCCCTGTTTGATCAAATGCTCCGTCGCCAGAAATCCGCACCGGGCATTGTCGATCACCACCATATCGCTGTGGCCTGTCTTTTCCACCCGGTCGAAGAACACCACGGGAACGCCTTCGTCGGTGAAGGCCGAAAAATGAGACAGCTCTTTCGTCTCTACGGACAGGGACGCCAACAGGCCGTCCACCCTTCTTTCATACAGCAGTTGCGCACTGGCGACCTCCATTTCCATGCTCTCCTGGGAATGGGTGATGATAAGCTCGTAACCATGTGCGGCAGCCACCTCTTCTATTCCCTTCAAGGCACAGGTAATAAAATAGCTGTCCAGCTTATGTACGATGACCCCGATGGTATTGGTCCTGTCTGGCATGCATTCGGAATTTTTCTACTAACTAATTTAATAGTCTGGTCCGAAAAATATCCCAGGGGCGCCGGTTTTCGCGGGAGATTGAGACGCTTTGACTAAATTCTGATAAAAAAGTGCTATCCGCCGGCCCTGACCAGCCCGGAGGCAACCGGACTCATTTTTTTAAGGAAGATTGCCGCACGATGAGTTCAGCGCGTATCGTCATCGTGCTGATGCTGCCGATATTACCTGCTCCTTTTAAATGACTCACAAGACTCCTGGCCGCGGCCTCGCCCATTTCCCTGCCGGGATAGTTCACTGTTGTCAAGGCCGGCTTGATCAGCTTGCCTATTACTTCGTTATTGAACCCTACCACGGCTATATCTTCAGGCACGCGCACGCCTTTCTCCAAAAAGGTCCGTATACACACAGCCGCCGCAAAATCATTGGTGATGAATACCCCGTCAGGCATCGGCTTCAACCCCATGAGCTTTTTCGCGGCAGTCTCGCTGGCCTCCTCAGTCGGCTCTGCGATCACCAGCAACGACTCTTCGAAGGGAAGCCTAGCTTCCTCCAACGCATTCCGGTAGCCTTTGTATCGTAATGCATGGATATTGTGCTGCAGGTTGGATGTGACATGCGCGATCCGTTGGCATCCCTGCCCGATGAGGTGTTTGGTAGCTATATAGCCCGTTTGCCTGTTGTCGATGACCACCGAAGTGCTTTCCGCCATCTCGCTCGTCCTGTCCAAAAAAATAATAGGGATATTTTTCTCGACGAATGGTGAAAAATGAGTGAGTTCCTTTGTATCGGGGGCCAGCGATGCGATCACGCCGTCTACCCGACGGTGAAAAAGGTTTTGGGCATTGGCTGCTTCCTTCGCGGCGCTCCGGGAGGAATCGGTGATGATGATGCCATACCCCGCCTCGCCCGCTACTTTCTCGATACCGGAAACGACGGATGAAATAAAAGGGCTGTCCAGATCACTCACGATCACGCCAATGGTCAACGATTGCTGCTGTCGCAGATTTTTGGCGAAAGGATTGGACCTATAGCCCATTTGAGCTGCTGTCTCGAAGATCTTTTTTTTCGTCTTTTTGCTTACTGTCGGGTCATCCTTTAAAGCCCGGCTAACTGTCGAGGGAGATACATTAAGGTTCTTCGCTATATCGTAAATGGTTATCTCTTTTGAATTGTCCATACTAGTGGTTTTGGTTTTCCTTTCTTATGGCAGCATATTCAGACGGTAGCATATTGTATTTAGCCTTAAATGTCCTTGCAAAATAGTTCGGTGTGGAAAATCCTGTCTGATAGGCTATTTCCGATATGGTCATATCAGTTTTTTCCAGCAGGGCTGCTGCCTTCTCCAGCTTGAAGCTGCGTATGTACTCCACCGGGGTCTCACCTGTGATATCCAGTATCTTGCTGTACAACGAGCTCCTGCTCATGCCGACCTCCCGGCTAAGCGACTCTACGGATAGCTGTGAGCTGGTAAGGTTCTCTTCGAGATACCGCACCACTTTATGCAGAAGCTTTTCATCCTCCGATGCGACAGCCACTTCCGGCGACAACACCTTTATCTGCCTGCTGTACGTGGTTTGCAGCGTACTTCTCAATGCAAGCAGGTTCCTTACTTTCGCATGCAGCACTCCGATATTAAATGGCTTGGTGATATAGTCGTTGGCGCCTGTCCCCAGCCCCCTTAACTGCTGCTCTTCCTCTGTCAGCGCGGTCAGCAGGATGACGGGAATATGACTTGTCCGCCGGTCCGCCTTCAGCTTGTATGTAAGCTCTATCCCGTCCATAAAAGGCATGCTGATATCACTCACGATGAGTTGCGGATGACCTGACAGCGCCTTCTGCCAGCCCTCCCTGCCGTTGGACGCCTCTATCACCCTATAGCGATCCCGGAGATTGTCTCTCAGATAGGACCTGAAATCCTCGTTGTCCTCCACCAGCAGGATCGCCGGCATTCCTGCGGCGGCTACAGGCTGATCGGCTGGCACAGGGTCGGCCATCACTTCATCCTCCGGAATGTCCTCCCTAACCACCGTCAACGGCAGTCTTATCGTAAATGTGCTTCCCTGTCCCTGCCCGCTCTCCACGTCTATTACTCCTCCGTGCAGCCTGACAAACTCCTTTGTGATCGAAAGACCGATGCCCGATCCCTGGTTGAGCACCGCCGCGGCGGAGGCATGCTGGAAAAATCGTTCGAAGATCTTTTCCTTCTTGTCCTCAGGGATACCGATGCCCGTATCCTTCACCTGGATGGAGACCCATTTTCGCTCCTGATCGTCCCCCCCTTCTATCTCACTCAGCAGGAGCGTGATCATCCCGCCCTCCAATGTGAACTTGAACGCATTGGATAACAGGTTGAAAAGGATCCGCTCTAGCTTGTCCCTGTCGAACAGCGCATATAGCCTGTCTAACCTTGTTTCGAAGTTGAATTGTATATGCTTCCTTTCGGACAGATCCGTAAAAGAATGACAAACATCCTTAACAAAAGAGACAAAGTCACCTTCCGAAAGTTGCAGCCGGAGCTCATGTTCCTCCATCTTTCTGAAATCCAGCAGCTGGCTCACCAGATTCAGCAGCCGTCGTGCATTCCGTCTGACCATCTGCAGCTTGTCCGCAGACGGCTTATCGTGCTGTTCCGACAGCAGTTGATCGACAGGACCCATGATCAGCGAGATAGGTGTTCTGAACTCATGGCTCAGGTTCGTCAGGAACTTCAGCTTCAGCCTGTCCAGCTCCTGTATGCGCCGGGCCTCCTGTCGCTCCTGCTCCAGCGCAAATTTTCGTCTTAGTTTGGAAAGGCCCCGGTATCTGCTGTACAGCAACAGGCCACCGGCCGCCAAAACATACAATATGTACGCATATACCGTCCGCCAAAAAGGAGGTTTGACATAGATGCGTATGGACGTGTCTGCCGAGCTCCAAACTCCATCGTTATTGCTGGCTTTCACATGAAAGACATACTCTCCGGGATCCAGGTTGGTATAATAGGCCGTATTGGCGGAGCCGATATAGTTCCAGTCCTTGTCGAACCCGTCCAGCTTGTACGCATAATGGTTTTGTCTGGGCAAGGTATAGTTCAACGCGACAAAGCTCAACGAAAAATTCTGCTTATAGGCTAAGTATATTTCTCTTGCGACAGAAATATGTTCCCCGATGGGAGACTTGTTCCCCGGAATGACAGGCTTATTTGCCACCTGCAGATCCGTCAGGATGACTGCCGGCACATTCCGGTTGGTAGTAAGGTCCGCGGGATGAAAATAGTTGAACCCCTGCAGGCCTCCGAAGAACAGCTCTCCATCCGATGCGTGTACCCCCGAGGCATGTACGAAATTGTTATTTTGAGTACCGTTGTAGCTCGTAAAATTTCGAAAGGTCTTTGTACCCACGTCCAGGCGGCTGATACCCGTGTTGGTACTCACCCATATGTACCCTTGTGCATCTTCCACCACCTGGTAGACAGTCGTATTCTGTAAGCCATCCTTTTCGGAAAAATTCGTGATCTGTCCTTTTTTGTCGAATACGCTCAATCCGCCACCGTAAGTACCCGCCCACATCAGTCCTCTGCTATCCAGCAGTAATGAATATATCTTGTCGCTCGGCAGCCGGCTGTTCCGCTGGTCATATACCGTGAATTTTCCCGTCGCAGGATGATATACTGCCACGCCACCCCCGTGCGATCCGATCCATATATTCCCTTCCCTATCTTCCTGTATGGCCCTTATATAACCGTTGACCGGCATAAGTATATCATCCGGCATCTTTGGTCTCGGTGTCAGCCGGAAAACAACCTTGTTGTCCTTTAAAACATTTACGCCGGAGCCATTCGTTCCCAACCATATCTGCCCCTTGCTGTCCTCATTGACACAATAGATATCATTTGCATTCAGGGCCTGTGCCCCCGTCCCCATGGTCAGATGTCGCACCCCTCCGCTGGTGGGATCCAGTATGATCAATCCTTTGCCAAATGTTCCTATGTATAGACTGCCTTCCCGTGTTTTCTTCAGGGCCAGCACCGACAACGGGTCCACCGTCCTGCCATCCAACCGGACATCGACACGCCGCAGCTCGTCTGTCCGGTGATCGAACAGATAAAGCCCTCCCCCGTCCGTCCCCATCCATACATTACCATCGCCCCTGTCCTCAAAAGAAGTGACTACGGAACTCTTCGATCCATTGTCATGAAAGGCGTCGCTGAGCTTGACATTGAAAAGGTTGAGGTTCCTGTCATACTTATTGATGCCTCCCCGGTAAGTTCCCAGCCAGTAAATGCCATTCTTGTCGATATAGATACTCCGGATGGCCCTGCTCGTAAGGCTATGTACATTTCCCTCCTCCGGCATATACGACACGGAGCGCCCGGTAAGAGGGTCCATGATATAAAGCCCGCTCATGGTGGCTATCCATAACATCCCATCTTTGTCCGGCGCAATCGCATTGATATTCACACCAGCCAGCACCGTTCTCGTTCCTTCCTGTACGCGGACAAACCCTTTTTCGTCCGGCCTCATCATACACAGGCCTGCCTCCGTCCCCACCCATAAGCGCCCTGCCTGATCCTCGGCCAGGGATTTTACGTTGTCATTCATAAGGCTCGAAACATCCAGGCTGTCATGTCTGTATTGCAAAAAGGAATGCGTTGCCTTTATATAAAGGAAAAGTCCCTTGTCCGTCCCCACCCACATCCTGTGCCTGCTGTCCTCGAAAACACAATACAGGGACCTCTTGGTCCCACCGCCATGATCATAAGGGTTCAGGTCCATCTTTGAGATGCGGCCGGTAGCAGGGTCGAGCACATACGGGCTCTCGAACTGGGCCAGCCAAATTTTTCCATCCTGGTCACCGCAGATACTCCTTACCACCGCATTGGACAAAAAACCATTTCCACCTGCACCGGCAGGATAGTGGATAAATTTATCTTTTCTTCTGTCGTATTGACTTACCGCACCTCCGCTGGTCCCTACCCACAAGTTGCCCCCCGCGTCTTCATACAATGCCAGTATCTCATTCGCCTGGAGGCTGGAACTATCCTCCGCCTGATGACGGTAGACGGTAAAATTCGTTCCGTCAAATTTATTCAGCCCGTCATCGGTCGCGATCCACATCAAACCGTACCTGTCTTTCAAAATGGCATTTACCGAATTGGACAATAACCCGTCCCTGGAGGTCAGCGAGGTGAAATTGATATGGGATGGCTGGGCTGTGACCGCTGTCATCAACTGCATAACGCATATGAATAGTATGGATCTCCTTATTAGCATGTGTCTGTGATCACCGACCGCAACAATATAATGGATTTGTCATGAATCTGAACAAATGTGCTACAAATTTCAACAAAATGAGCATAGCTAACTGACTGACAAATATACTTTTGTAATTGATGATTGCCAATGCTACACATGCGTTATATCCTTCGGTGTCCCGTCGGAACACGGCGCCCGCTGGTACTATCCTGCTCGCCGGACGGGATAAGAACGAACTGAACACCCTCAGCAGGCTGCTTGCCGATAGTTATGATGTTCTTACGGCCCAAAATGAACGAACTGCGTTGTATATGTTGGAAACACGGTCTATTCATTTGGTTATTAGCAATATGGATATGGGACTTACGGATGGCGGCAAATTGTGTGCACAATTGAAAGCCTCAGAACAATACGCTCATATCCCTTTGATCCTCCTTCTTGCCGGTGGTTCCTCCAGGATCAAAGGCCTGGAATCCGGAGCGGACATCTGTATGGAAAGCCCCCTGTCCGGGGAATATCTTAGGGCCCAGATAAAGAACCTGCTCACCAACAGGGCCAGGATAAAAGACTATTTTGCCCACTCGCTCTTTGCACATATGACCAGCAGCTCAAAAGAAAAGGAAAAATTTTTGCACAAGCTGAATGACTTCATTTCCCACAATCTTCCAAACATAGATCTGGATGTTGACACCCTGGCAAAACTTATGAATATGAGCCGGCCGACGTTCTACAGAAAATTAAAATCTGTCTCGGATCTGACTCCCAATGAGCTGATCAATGTAGCCAGGCTCAACAGGGCCGCCGAACTCATATCGACCACCGGCCATAAGGTATGCGAGATAGCAAAAATGGTCGGGTTCAACTCTCAAAGTAATTTTGGGAAGGCATTTCTGAAACGGTTTCATGCCACCCCGACAGAATACCAGCAAATGACCGCTACTACTTTATATATCGCTTAGCCCAACCAATAAACGTCGCCCAGTTCGGTCCCGTCGTATGCCCTCCACTGTGCTGACGCCAGGCAATATCCCCATCCAGCAGCGCGGTCTCTATCGGCGGGAATTCCATCGTACCATATCCTTTCTTTCCCAACAGCTCATACACGGGGGCCGCATACGCTCCTCCCAGGAACATGCCCTTTGCATCTACCCATTGCCCCTCTACTTTCGGACTGCCGGAGCTGATAAATACGGGGCGCGGGGCACACAATGCCACCAGCTCATGCGCATCCACGGGCAGGTCATTCGGTGTCAACGGACCGGCATATTTTATAAAATTACCGGCAAACCAATGATACCCTCCCGATGAGGCAAGGTTCTCCACCTGTTCCCCCAACATCCGGTGCATGATCTTTACACCACCATTGCCTGACGACCCTACGAACGCGATATGCAGCCGCGGCTCATATGCCATGGCAACGACGGTGGCCTTCCCGTATCTTGACAGCCCCTCGATGCCTATCTGTTTTGCATCCACATCCTTATCCGTCTCGAAATAATCTACGGCACGACTCGCACCCCATGCCCATGCACGCAATGCACCCCAGTCATCCGGCCGGCGCCGCTGTCCTTTATTGCACAGACCGACGATCCCCTGTGTCAGCCCTGCTCCATTGTCCGGCTGGTAGCTCGTCGGCACCAGAATGGCATAACCCCAGCCCTGTTCCAATACCTGCTGCTGCCAGGGTTTGTCCACCGGCGTGCCGGGTGGCGGTGGGGGGAATCGAAATCCCGGCGGAAATACAAATCCAAACTCCATCATCACGGGTACCGGCCTTCCCGCATTTTTTGGTACGGTGAGAGACATCTGTATATCTACCTTGATGGCCGGATAGGATGAATTGTCGACATGCCCTGTCAGGCTCTTCGTGACGGCCGCGACACCCCCGATGATGGTATCGGCGGTGCGTACAACTTCCCAATTCACCCTGGGTGTGTTCCTGGGTACTCGTCCATAGATCTCCCGGTCGTAGTATTCTACAATTTCAGGACGACGCCGGCTCCACCAGGTTTTTGCATCCGTGACTTTTTTACCATTGTTCAAGGTCAGGGGGTCTGGCAGTGTCGTGTACGGGGAAGCTTTTGATTCATCCACATTCGCCGCATTGGGCGCCGATGGATTGCCTGATGGGCCTGGCCGGGTGGTCTCGATGTGTAATTGGGTCAGCATATCCTTATAATCCGCCTCTGTAGCCTGTTGCTGAACTTTGAATGCCTTGTCCCGGGTCTGCCATTCCTTTATATGTTCCGCCACCGTGATCATTGGGGCGATCATGATATCTTTTTCATTTTCTTTGAGGAAGTGCAGGAATGCGCTGTGTGCGGCGGGTGTTACGTTCAACGCATTGCCCCCTCCAACGCCGTGGAAGAGTATCACCAGCAATGAGTTTGTCTTCATGGCCGCCTGAACCCATTCGATCATTTGCGCCGCGGTTTCGCCATTCACGCCATAGCAGTCGACATTGTAAAGATCGACTTCGCTAATCTTATGCATCTCGTTCCGCACTGCCCTGGCAGCAGCAAAATCATTCTTCATAGCGCCGATAAAAGAAGAGTCCCCGATCTTCATATCTCCGCACGTGAAGGCAAATGTCCGTCGCGTATTTCCATCCAATGCCTGGAGAAATACATTGGTCATCCTCGTCTCATCCACCATCCGCTGAACGGTATAGTTCCGCATGTCGTACTCGGGCCGCACCCACTCCCTGCCCACGCCGCCGATACAGGGATGGTATAAGGTATGATTGCCCAGCTCATGTCCCTCCGTGGCCAGCTTTTTCCATTCGTTCATACGGGTCTGCACGCTATGGGAAAAGGCTGTAACATAAAAAGTGGCCTTCAGGCCAAGAGAGTCCAGCACGGGCACGGCATTGTCCAGCTGCTGGTCGATGGCATCGTCATAGGTCAAAACCACGGCGCATTTCTTTCCCTGCCAGGGTATGTTGAATTGCGCATGAACGCTCAGCAGGACAGATGCGAGCAGCACCGATAGGAATATCTTCTTCATATAGCTGTATAATTAATTAGACGTGATTACGGCCTTCCCCAGGCTAAGCCCCTTCGATCGGGCGGTGACAACGATCTGGCTCACCAGTTTCGTTCCTTTCGCAACCTTTCCCTTCTTCGCCCGCACGATCACCAGCGCCATTCCATTAAAAGCCTTTCTTTCTTTCGAAGCAAAGGATCGCAGGTCCGCCGGATCACCGTTGTCCGTAGCCACTATCTCACCCGGGCCGCTGACCTCAAATGTTATATCGTTGTCCGCGCGTGGGACAAGCACATTATTACTATCGACAACCCGCACCGTAATAAAGGCAAGGTCCTTGCCGTCGGCCTTGATAAATGTATTATCAGGATGAAGGAACAAACTTGCCGCCTCACCCGCGGTCCGCATGTTGGTTTTCGCCCATATCTTCCCATTCTTGTATGCGACAACTTTTAATTCGCCCGGCTCATACACCACACTATCCCAACGTAGCCGGTATTCATATGGTCCCTTCTTTTTCTTCCCCAATG
>Ga0105240_10010661_pt1 | contig 12899 bp, 11 predicted proteins | sample KBSC54metaG_FD_80426 | JGI IMG/M metagenome (GOLD analysis project Ga0105240, IMG submission 80426) | Corn rhizosphere microbial communities from Kellogg Biological Station, Michigan, USA - KBS C5-4 metaG | ecosystem: Host-associated > Plants > Roots > Rhizosphere > Soil | place: Michigan, USA... | reverse complement strand
GCGCACGAGATCCGCAATCCCGTCGGCGCCATGAGTCATGCCGGGCAGCTTCTGGGCGAGTCACCCGATATCTCCCCCGAGGACCGGCGCCTCACGGAAATCATCCGCTCCAACGCCGAGCGCGTGAGTGGAATCATCAACAACGTGCTGCGTCTCTCAAAACGCGAAGAGGCTCACCTCGAACGCCTCTCGCTCCAGGCATGGTGTGAGGAGTTTCACGAAGAATTCTGCGAAACCATGCAATGGCCCAGGGAACGGTTGCAAGCCAGCGGCACGAGTATCGACCTGGAGATCCGGGTCGATCCCAGCCAGTTGCGCCAGATCGTGTGGAATCTTTGTGAGAACGCGCTCAAACATGGCGCACAGGAGGGCTCCGGACAGGTGGTCGAGTTACGATATGGGCGCCTGAACCCGGCCGCGCGCCCTTTCCTCGAGATCGCGGATCGCGGACCCGGAGTATCGCCCGAGCACGTGGAGCGGATTTTCGAGCCGTTCTTCAGTGGCGGCAGGGGCACAGGGCTGGGATTGTTTCTCGCGCGAGAGCTGGCCCAGGCCAATGGCGCCACGCTGCTGTACGAGGCACGTCAGGGCGGCGGCAGTATTTTCCGGTTGGTTTTCGCAGACCCACGGCGGTGGGAGGCGTGAGTTCATGATTGAGACGGTCGACAGCAGAACAGACGTAGTGGGTAAGCCCACGGTGCTGATCGTGGACGACGAGCCCGACTTGCTCGAGCTGGTGAGCCTTACCTTGAGCCGCATGAATCTGCAGGCCCGGACGGCCGCGGACGTGAGTTCGGCGCGCAAACTGCTGAAGGCCGAGAAGTTCGACCTGTGCCTCACCGACATGCGCCTGCCCGACGGGGACGGCCTCGACCTGGTGGCCTGGATTCAACAGAACCGTGCCGACCTGCCGGTGGCCGTGATCACCGCGCACGGGAATGTCGAGTCCGCGGTCCGCGCCTTGAAGCTCGGCGCCTTTGACTTTGTGTCCAAGCCGCTCGACCTGGGCGTGCTGCGCAAGTTGGTCGGCAGCGCCATCCGGCTCGGCACCCGCCCGGGAGAGGGCACCGGAGTGACGTTCACAGGCCCGCGCCTGCTGGGGCACTCCCTGATCATGGAGCAACTCCGGGAAATGATTGCGCGCGTCGCACGCAGTCAGGCGCCCGTGCACATCTATGGCGAGTCCGGCACCGGTAAGGAGCTCGTCGCGCGTCTCATCCACGAAAGCGGTGCCCGCAGCGAAGGACCGTTCGTGGCCGTGAACTGCGGCGCCATTCCCACCGAGCTCATGGAAAGCGAGCTGTTCGGACACAAACGCGGCAGCTTCACGGGCGCTGTCAGCGACAAGAAAGGTTTGATTCAAAGTGCCGAGGGCGGCACCCTGTTTCTGGACGAGGTGGCCGATCTTCCCCTGCACATGCAGGTGAAGCTCCTGCGCGTGGTGCAGGAAAAGACCGTACGCCCCGTGGGTGAGTCGCGAGAAGAGACCATTGACGTGCGCATTCTGTCAGCGACCCATAAAAACCTGGGCGAGCTGGTAGCCCAGGGGCAGTTCCGCGAAGACCTGTTCTATCGCATCAACGTCATCGAGCTGCGTGTCCCGGCCTTGCGCGAGCGCGCCGCTGACATCCCCGAGCTGGCCGAAGCGGTCCTGAATCGGCTCGGACGTCGGACCAACCTGGAGTTGGCGCAGCTCTCCGACGACGCCGTCGAGATGTTGCAGGCCTACCCGTTTCCCGGCAACGTGCGCGAGCTGGAGAATGTGCTCGAGCGCGCACTCACCCTCTGCACCGACGGGCTGATCACCGCCGAGCACATCAAGTTGCGGGCCGCCGCGCGACCGACTGCCGCCGATCCCCAGCCCCCGACCGCGGAAGAAGTCGGCGGAGCCCTCGGCGACAAGCTCGAGGACATGGAGCGCGATGCCATCATCAAGGCACTCGAGAAGACCCGCTACAACAAGACCGCGGCCGCGAAATTGCTGGGCATGAGCTTCCGCGCCCTGCGCTACCGCGTGAAGAAACTAGGAATCGAGTAGCTTGAGTATCGCGGCGAGGGACACGAGACGCCGGTCATGAAGGGTCACGTCGTGCAACTCGTGCGGTTCTCTGCCGTGAGCCTGTTTTGCTTTGCGCTGGGCCTGGGCATTCTCACAGGTCTCCATGAGCTGGCCGGCGTCCACTATCTCGTCGCCTACGTCGCGTCGTTCGTCGTAACGAGCACGCTGGGGTATTTGCTCAACGGGCGGTACACTTTTCATGCTGGTGGCGCAGGACGCTCAGGATTGCTTCGCTACATGACGGTGAACGTCTGCCTGCTCATTGCCAACGGCGCGACCCTCCGGCTGTTGGTTGAGCGATTCCACGTGTGGTATCTGACCTCGACACTACTGCTGGCCGCGCTCAACACGCCGGTGAGCTTCCTGGCGCACCGGATCGTGTCGTATCGCCTGGGATTGAAGCAGGTCACGGTGCTGACGGGTGACTGATTCAAGAATGACACAGATGCTCAGCGCGCCGGAACACAATCTGCGGGTCATGTTCGACCCCCAGATCTTCTGTCATCAGCGCTTCGGTGGAGTGTCGCGCTACTTCTGCAGCACCGTGCTGGAGATGCAGCGTATGGGCGGCATTACGCCCCGGATCATTGCGCCGTTTCACTTCAACGAACAACTGGATCGGCTCCCCGCCCCTTTGGTCCGAGGCACGAGGGTGCGATGGCTCGAGGGCAAGACCGCCATCGCCTATGGTTTGAGCGTACTGCCTGCAAAGATCGCCGCGCGTCGATTCAAGCCGGACATCCTGCACAACACCTATTACTTCCCGATCGCCCCCCCGGCTGGCGCCCGCAGCATCTTGACCATCTACGACATGATCCACGAGAAGTTCCCCGAGTACTTCGGGAAAAAACCACTTACCGCACGGCTGAAGGCAGCAAGCGCGGCAAGGGCGGATCATGTTATCTGCATCTCCGAAAGCACGCGGCGAGACGTCCTCGCCGCTTACGACATCCCAGAGGAGCGCGTGTCGGTCACCCATCTCGGGTTTGATCCATTGAATTCGCTGCTCACCGATGAAACGCCGGTGGATTTCAGGACCCGGGTGCTCGGCTCCGACACACCTTATCTGCTTTATGTCGGCAGCCGGTCAGCCTACAAGAACTTCCAGGGCCTGCTCGATGCCTATGCCTCATCACCCTGGCTGCGGGCGAACTTCTTTCTTCTCTGCTTCGGCGGTGGAAAAGCAACGGCCGCTGAACGGCTTGCCCTATCCAAGGCAGGCGTCGAAGAGCGCGTTAGATATCTGGGGGGATCCGATGTGGCGCTGGCCGCCTGCTATGCCCACGCTGCACTGTTCGTTTGCCCCTCCCTCTATGAAGGTTTTGGCATCCCGGTGCTCGAGGCAATGTCGCTCGACTGCCCAGTAGCGTGCAGCAACTCGAGCTCATTGCCGGAAGTGGCGGGCGACGCGGCCAGACTATTCGATCCCGGCGATCAGGACTCGATCCGCAACGCGCTGGAAGATGTCCTGAATTCGCCGCTCGCCACCGCCACACTCAAAGAACGCGGTCGAATTCGCAGGACACGATTCTCCTGGCGGAATTGCGCGGAAAACACAGTCAGCATCTATCGCGACGTCTGCGCAGAACGCGTGCCAATGCGGCGCGGCGCTTGAAATCCACGCACGATCATTTCATCCGCCGCCGGCAATCCACGGCAACGGGCCAACCGAATGCTCCTGCTCACATTTCACCAGCAACTCCGCCAGCCGCCGCCCTTTGTACCGGGCTTCCCAACCCAGCCTGTCTCGCGCCTTTTGTGGATTGAGACGGCTCACTGACACATCCAGCGGGCGCAATAGGGACTCGTCTATCGAAACGTGGTCATCAACGTCAAGACCCACGGAGGCAAACACCACGTCCATGAACTCCCTGAGCGTGCAGGTCTCGCCCGTGGCGATCACGTAATCCTCGAGCCTTTCCTGCTGCAATATGCGCCACATGGCGTCCGCATATTCGGCTGCCAGCCCCCAATCACGCTGGATCGCAACATTCCCCAACGCCAGACGCTCATCACTGCCGTTCGCGATCCTGACCGCCGCGGCCACGATCTTTCGGCACACGAACCTTTCCGGACGGATGGGTGATTCGTGATTCGACAGAATGCCGGAACAAACCTGCAAGCCGTAAGCTTCTCGATAGGTCTTGACAGCCCAGAACGCCGCGGACTTCGCCATTGCGTAGGGACTGCAAGGGCGAAAAGGCGTCTCTTCGTTCGCCGGCTCCGTAGTATCTCCATAACATTCACTGGATACCGCGTTGAACATTCGCAGCGGCTGCTTCACGTAGCGGATACATTCCAGGATGTTGAGCGTGCCCGCGGTGACACTTTCAAATGTTTCCACCGGCTGATTGAAAGAAAGCGCCACGGAGGACTGCCCGGCCAGGTTATAGATTTCGTCAGGGGCGACATCCGTCAGGATTGACAGTGTGCTACGAAAATCGGCGAGCGACGCGGAATGCAGATGAACCCGATCCCTGATCCCCAGGCGAAGCAGATTGCCGAAATGCCATGCCTCGGCGTCACGCGAGGCCCCGTGGACGCGATATCCCCTCGCCAGAAGCATATGCGCAAGATAGGCGCCGTCCTGGCCGGAAATGCCGAAAATAAGAGCCGTCTTGTTGTTCATTTTCAGCAGGATCCCCAGTTGCGAGTCAACAGATAACTTAACATCGAACGGCCTGAAGCGCGGCAACGGAAATCTAGTCAGTCGATTGCTCTGACTGTCGGGCCGCGAGTTGCCGACGCACCGTCTCGCTGTCCTGGTTGGCGAAACGCCCGCGCAAGCGCGCACTCAGGCACAGACGTATGATCCCCAATCCGACACTGGACAGAAGCATGCGCAGGACGATGCGCCGCACGGACCCCATGGGCCTTGCGGTGAATACATGTATCCAACCGGTGCCGAAGTAATCATACCCGTGTTTACGGGCTAGCAATTTCAAGCACTTTTCCGAGTAGAAGAACACGTGTTGACCGGTCTGCGGCGAAAGGTACCACCAGTCCTGCCCCTGGCCTGTGTACAGCTCGGTGGTTGCGAGGAGAGCTTCGGGCTCGAGCGCGAACAGTCGGTCAAAGTCATTGCCAGGATTCTCGTAATGCTCCAGAACCTCCACCGCGGAGACGAGCGCGAAGCTGCCGGGCACGCATTCCTCCAGCGAGACGCAGAATGCTCGTGCGAAAACAGGATCCGCATACTTGTCGGACATATATGCGTCGAAGCCGCTATCGCGCAGCAGCCGGCAGAGCACACCCGCGCCGCCACCGCAGTCCAGAAACTTGCCACGAACGCGACACACTACAGCCACGGCATACACGGCAGCGTGACACACGAGGTTGCGGACCATCGCGCCGGTATCCGCCGCGCTGATCGCAGCGGTATACGACTCCGCCAACCAGTGGGGGGGTTCCGTTTGCAAGGAGTCACAGGCGCGACACCGGGCGTACTTGACGCGATGGCGCCCAAGCACGAAGGTCTCAAACGCCGCAGACGTCGCCCCCCCGCAGGCACGGCATGCTTCCACCCGTCAAACTCCCTGAGGGTACATGCGGTTTCTGAGATAGGAGAGGAGGCGAGAGACCAACATGCGAAAATACCCGGCGGAGAAGTGAGTCTTGGCGGTACGCCGGTCAGCCACGAGGTTTGCTGCCACGATCGAAGGTTCGCGCAGTGGCCATGTAACCTCGGCGGTGCTGATATTTGCAAGTCGCGACGCCCTGACTGTGTGCGTTGCACCCGGTCCGAACCCTATGTTGGACACGAGATTGACCTCTGGCATCACAGCGAGCATGGAGTGAATCCAGCAGGTCAGCGTCCACTGATAGTCCCACGTATCAAGCGTCCCAGCGTTGACCGCGCCGTACGCAGCCCGCCAATAGGAACGCTCCATTGACATTGTCACTCGCTCGAAATCACCCGAAGACAAGAACTGCGGCCACAGCTTCGCCGACACGTCATAGTGTTTCCACGCGCGGCGCCAAGTTGCCCAGCCCCAGATATGCGTATATTTGCTGAAATAGTAACTGCCATCATCCGCCCGCCTGCCGAATTGAAAATTGTCTCCCGAAATCATTCCGATACGCTCATCATGTCGATAGCGTTCCAGCAATTCCTCGCAGAATCGAAAGAATGATGGATGAGGCAGGCAATCGTCCTCGAGAATGACCGCCTCATCTACCTGCTCAAACAACCAGGCGAGCCCGGAAGATACCCGGGCCTTACAGCCCAGATTGACCTCCGAATAATTCGTGACGACCTCGCATGGCCAGTCGACACGCTCGACGATGGAACGTGTCTGAGCGCACCTCTCGGCTTCACCGTGGCGTTCCGCTCTGGGTCCATCCGCGACAATGAACAGCCTTGGCGGTCGTGCGCGAGCAATTTCCTCGAAGACGCGGCGAGTCGTTTCCGGTCGATTGAAAATCAGAAATGCCACCGGCGTCTTCATCTGCCAATCATTCATCGCACAGTTCCTGAAAATATTCGATTGTCCTGTGCAACCCTTCCTCGAGTCCGATCTTCGGCTTCCAACCGAGCTGGCTTTCGGCAGCCCCGATATCCGGCTGCCGCTGCCTGGGGTCATCCTCCGGCAGTGGCTCGAATACGAAACGGCTCTTTGACTTCGTAAGTCTGATAATCATCTCCGCGAGCTCGATCATCGTGAACTCATGAGGGTTGCCGATGTTGATTGGGCCGGTGCATTCAGGTGGGCTCGACATCATGCGCACCATGGCCTCGATGATGTCATCGACGAAACAGAAGCTGCGCGTTTGCAGACCGTCACCGTAAATCGTTATCGGCTGATTCCGCAGTGCCTGGATGATGAAGTTACTGACCACGCGTCCATCATCCGGCTGCATTCTCGGCCCGTACGTGTTGAATATCCGCACGACCTTTATTTCGAGGTGATGCTGTCGCCAGTAGTCGAAGAACAGCGTCTCGGCGCATCGCTTACCCTCATCGTAGCAACTGCGTATTCCGATGGGGTTGACCCTGCCCCAATACGTCTCCGGCTGCGGATGAATGTCAGGGTCTCCATAAACCTCCGATGTCGAGGCCTGCAGAATCCTTGCCTTGACCCGCTTTGCGAGGCCGAGCATGTTGATTGCACCGTGCACGCTGGTCTTGGTCGTCTGCACGGGATCGAACTGGTAGTGCTTGGGGGAAGCCGGGCACGCAAGGTTGTATATGGAATCGACCTCAACATACAACGGAAACGTAACGTCGTGACGTAGCAGCTCGAAATTCGGATTCTGCAGCAGATGAGCGACGTTCCTGCGGGTCCCCGTATAGAAGTTATCGACACAGATGACTTGCGACCTGCCATCTTCGAGTAGACGATCGCATAGGTGGGATCCGAGAAAACCCGCTCCACCGGTAACCAATACTGTCGTCGATCTCGTCACGCATGCCCCCTTCATTTCTTCGCGATCGCCCGGTAGAACGCCGTATTCACGGTCTTTGCCTTGTATTCCCATACGCGCCTGGCCAGCGAGGAAAAGAGTCGTGTGATAACGGCAGTTGGATTCAGTTTTCTCACAGACAGTACCCGCTTACATCAGGAGTGCTTTCAGCTGAATGAAGAATATCGGACGCGTGCTCTGGCTGGTGGCATTGACCAGAAAAGCGGCGACACAATAACTTACCAGTGTCGCATAGGCTGCGCCCACCGGGCCAAAACGTGGCACGAGAACCAGGTTCATCAAGATATTGACGACTGCGCCGGCCAGCGTCTGGAACATCCTGAATTTCAGGAATCCCGCGTTCACGAACCACGGCCCCGCGGAGACGCCCAAGGCGACGAAGATACCGGCCCACGCGTGCACCGCGAGCACGGCTGCGGATTCAGCATACCCCGCCCCATACAGCAACTCGATGATCCCTTTCGATTCGACCGAAAGAATCACGGCGGCGGCTACGGAAAGCCAGAAAAGCCCACGGGTTATCTTGAGGAGCTGCCGGCAATAGGACTCTTCATTTTCAGCCTGGGCAATGACCAAGGCAGGGGTCACCGACGATATGATGGAAACAGGGATGAAATACCACGACTCGGAGATCCTGACGGCCGCTGAAAAGATGCCTACATCCCGCTCGCCCAGCATCTGGGCAAGCATCACCTGATCGATACGCATGTACAGCATGACTGACAGGCCGGCCACGGCCATCGGCCAGCACGTCCTGGCGAGGTATTGAATTTCCGCGAAGCTCACATGAGACCAACCGGTCAGATAGCTTCTGGCGGCGGGAAGGCATCGCATGATGATCGCGGCAGCAGCCGCTTCCGCGGTGATGGCCCAGGCAAAATACTCGAGCTTTCCATGAGACAGTATTAGGCCCACCTTGACCAGCGCGAACACCGAAAAGCTGGCCGCGCGCGCCTGCACGATCGGCTGCGACCGCAGTCGCGACTGATATTCGTAATCGACTACGTCCCACGCCTGTGGAATCAAGGACAGAGCGACGATGGCAACAAGCCAATGAATCTGGGTATCGGCAGGGCGAAGTAGCCACGCGCTCCCAGCCGCAAGAGCCGTCGCCACAATGGCGTACACCAGGCGCAGCACCAACATGCCCTGCATGATCGTGGCATGCTCGGATCTTCTTCTGATGAGCTCGCGCGCGATCACCGACTGCGTTCCTCCATCCGCTATCGGGGCAAACAGCGCGACCAGCGCGACGACAAAATTCAGCAGCCCGAAGGAGCCGGGCCCAAGGTAGCGCGCGATCCAAAAACCCAGCAGCAGGGCGCCACCCAGGCGAAACACCTTATCGGCGAGCTGCCAGACTGTGTTGCCCATCACCTTCTGTAGCATTCGTGGACGCACCCGCTGCCTGAGGACATCTTCGTAAACCTGCTTCGGTTGACTGCTGCTGAAACACACTCGACCTATTACTCCAAGACAGCTTGGTTGCAAAGGATCCAGCGCACTGGGTACGCATGCCGCAGCCGGGGACTGCCAAAATGTGTTGTGGACCGGGGGACAGGCAGGGGAAGATCCGAACTCCCGCAGCCAGCCGACGGGAAGACTCCAGTGGCGGGCCGTCAAGGACCTGGTGCACAATTCCATTGGGAGAATATGTGATATTTACCGTTCACGATCCGCCTTTTGCCAACCTGGTCAAACACCCCGACGCGGAGTTGGACCAGAATCTGCATGAGTTTCGGATGTGCGGGTGGAAGTGATCCATGAAATCCTTCGCTGGGCGAGGTATCGAACACGTCACGCCGGGCGAGCTTGGCGCCGCGGATGAGTTGTGCCTGGTGGAGGCTGCGAGGATCGCGGTGCTGATCCCCTGCTTCAATGAAGCTGCCTCGATTGCCAGGGTGGTTCGCGGCTTCCGCGCCTCATTGCCCAGCGCCGACGTGTATGTATACGACAACAACTCAACGGACCACACGGCAAGCATCGCCGCCGCCGCGGGAGCCAGGATAGGAAAGGAGCCACTGCAAGGTAAAGGCAACGTCGTCCGGCGCATGTTTGCCGACATCGAGGCCGACATCTACGTGATGGTGGATGGGGACGGCACGTACGACCCGGAATCCGCGCCGGACATGGTCCGACTGCTGCTCGCCAACAATCTGGACATGGTCGTCGCCACGCGGGTCGCCGCGGAGGATGCCGCCTACCGCCACGGCCATCGACTCGGCAACAGGCTGCTGACGAAGGCGGTGGCACACCTGTTCGGGAACCGCTTCAACGACATGCTGTCCGGCTACCGGGTATTCTCCCGCCGCTTCGTCAAGTCCTTTCCAGCCATGTCTAGCGGCTTTGAGACGGAGACTGAGCTCACGATCCACGCGCTCGAGCTGTCACTTCCCGCCGCCGAGATCCCGACCGTGTACAGCGTTCGAGCCACCGGATCGGCAAGCAAGCTGCAGACCTACTCGGACGGACTGCGGATACTTCGGCTGATCCTGGTACTGTACAAGAACGAGCGCCCGCTGAATTTCTTCTCCTTGATCGCGGGAGTGTTGTGCGCCGCGGCGCTCGGGCTTGGGATTCCGCTGGTCGTCACGTTCGAACAAACCGGCCTGGTACCACGCCAGCCGACGGCGATTCTGGCGACCGGTCTCGTACTGCTCTCTGCGTTGAGCTTCGTGACGGGTTTGATTCTCGATACGGTCACACGCGGTCGCCTCGAAGTCAGGCGGCTCGCCTACCTGTCGATCAAAGCCTTTGAGACGGGGGCTCAACGTTTCCGCAGATGAAAATGCAGGCCCTTCGCCCCCAGAGGGATACGCTTCAGAAGGGTCGATTCATGGTACGCGGCGCGGTTGGCAAGCTGGATGAGACGACTTGCCCAGGAGCGTTGGGTTTGCGTTGCCGCGCGTGCCCTGTAGAAATCGTTCTCTTGGCCGCGCCAGAATTTCTCCACCCTGGCTCCAAGGACCGGAGCCTTGAAGCTGGCAAAGAACGCGGCGTCCAGTGTTGCGCCGAGCAGATGATAGCTGTACGTCAAGCGCAGAATGTCGAAGCGGCGAGCGAACCGATCCAGCAGCTCGCGTCGCGTGTAGGCGTGACTGTGATCCTTCGTGTCGCGGTATATATCGGGGTCGAGAAACCGGAACAAGCCATATGGGCCGAGGCCGCCTTCTGCCGGAACGAACCCAATGAACGATCCGCCGGGGCGCAAGACCCGGCGGATTTCATCGAGCGACGAATCGATGTTGTCGACGTGCTCGAGCACATCGCATGAAATCACCACATCAAAGGTGCCGTCGGAAAAGGGCAACGGCGCATTCGACGGAACTTGATGGAACTCGAAATCGACTTGCGTATGCGGTGCACGGATGTCGACACCGACCAGCCGTGCTCCTGGCCTCACCTTGCGTGCCAGGTGCAGGTACTTGCCCTCCCCGGCACCATAGTCGAGCACCAACGGCGATGCAGCGGTCGGGAGCTGCTCAGCCAGCCACTTGGCTTTCAGTCCGGGCAGATCGCATCTGGCCGGATCGGGTGCGTAATCACCGTACACCCATGTGTCTGGATTCGTGGTCATCAGGCATCTCAACTGCGGCGGCGAACCAGCGATCGTACGGACAACGTCCCACGCGCACTTCCATCAGTGACTGCAGTGTCTTGACGGCGACCATGGCGACCGCCCTGAAAGGGGAATAAGTTGACGCAAGGTGTTTATAGAACTCAACCGTGGCGCGATATCTCGCTTTCCACCCTGCATTGGCTGTACCTCCAGCACGCATGAATGCAACATCGGCGCCGATGAAGCGCATGGAAGGGCGGAAGCGGCGCTCCAGGTCATAGTATTGGATGACGTCCGAGGAATAACGAAGGCGGGCGTCGAACCCACCGATTGCGTTGAGCAGCCGACGCTTCGTCAGTTGCCCTTGATGCAGAGGATACAGACCCCACCCCCGTAAGCGGCCAAGCAACCGCGGGACCCGCCGCCGGCGCCACAGGCCCCTGAGCCCCAGCTCCCCCATTGAAACGTCCCCGACGATCAGATCAGGATTGCCCGGCGCGCCCGGCGACAAATTGGCCGTGGCCGTCGCCAGGGTATCCGGCGCCACGAAGAAATCGTCGGCATTCAGAAAAAGAACGTATTCCCCCCTTGCGGCACGCAACCCCTTGTTCATGGCATCGAATATGCCGGAGTCGGGTTCATAGATGCGGAGTATCCGGCTCGAGCGCGCTGCCCAGCGATCGATGATGGCGCGGGTCGCATCGGAGGATCCGCCATCGACGCAAATCTGCTCCACCACAAAATCCGCCCGCTGCATCCAAACCGAGGCTATGGTGTCCTCGATCGTGGCTGCCGCATTGAGCGAGACTGTGATGACGGACACAAACGGCTCCGTCGAGTTCGGCACACCCCACTCACTCGATTCTGGCTTGGAATACATCGCGCGCGAAACCTATAGGAGAACCACAGCGGCAGTCGTGGAACAGGTCACGCTCTGGAGTCTTTCCAGCGGGACATAATTCAGGATACCTCGTCAACGAACCTAAGTTTCGCCCAACAGAAGTGGAAACCCGTGCTGAGTGACTCGCCAGTCGTCCGCTCCCTCGGTCCGCGCATCCTGTTTCTAGCGACTGCCATTACAACGATTGCCATCCTCCTTTGGATTCAATGGATCGGCGTGGGCAACCAACAGATTGCGCTGACTGCCAGTTTCTTCCACCTGTTCGTAGACGGGGACCGTTGGGCGACGGCCATGGAGCTCTTGATTCTCGTGGCCGCGGTCTTCGTCGCCTCGAAAGTTCCGACACGAAGCGTGCTCCGCGCAGCCGGAGAGCACCCCGGGAGAATTGCCGCAATCGCCGCGGTAATCCTGTCCGCCGGCACCTTGTTCGTGTATCACGATCATCCTTTGTCGATGGACGAGTACGCCGCCTATTTCCAGAGCCAGGTATTCGCCGCCGGGCATATCACCGGCCAGTTTCCGTTACCGCTGAAGGACTGGCTGATCCCGCCGAACTTCCAGAATGCCTTCCTCCTGATCTCACACGTCAACGGACACGTCACCTCCCAGTACTGGCCCGGACATGCTCTGATCATGACGCCGTTTGCCCTGATTGGCGCCCCATGGGCTTGCAACCCCATCCTTTCCGCGCTGACCCTTCTCATCATCCATCGTTTGGCGATGCAACTGTTCGAGGACGTCGAAGCGGCCGGCCTGGCGCTCCTTCTGACGATCGCCTCCCCCGTCATCTTTGGTCTCGGAATTTCGTATTACTCGATGCCAGCGCATCTGCTGGCAAACTCCCTCTATGCCCTGCTACTCATCCGACCCACGCCACTGCAAAGCTTTATAGCGGGAGTCGTAGGATCGGTAGCGCTCTGCTTGCATAACCCGGTACCGCACGCGTTGTTCGCGGT
>Ga0105240_10010660_pt1 | contig 12899 bp, 10 predicted proteins | sample KBSC54metaG_FD_80426 | JGI IMG/M metagenome (GOLD analysis project Ga0105240, IMG submission 80426) | Corn rhizosphere microbial communities from Kellogg Biological Station, Michigan, USA - KBS C5-4 metaG | ecosystem: Host-associated > Plants > Roots > Rhizosphere > Soil | place: Michigan, USA... | reverse complement strand
GAATGGATTCCTTCTGACACACGACGATACCAGCACCGCCTTCGCAATCATTCTGCACAACGTCCGCACATACCGCTCGGGCGGCGTGGTGGCCGTGGTGCACGGGAAGCGTAACGCAGAGTCAACCTTGAAGGATTTCCAGGAAAGCCAAAGCCCGTCGGACCATCATGCGGGCTGGCGCTACTTCCTCGAGAAGAGTGACTTGGCGGCGGGCACCGATCCCGCTGAAGCCACGCATCGCCGTCAGGCCGACCTCGAACGGCGTGAAGCCAAAGAGTCGCAGAACGATCCGGTGCGACCCTCGAATTTCGGAAAATAGGCTCGCTGCTATCTCAGCCCTTCACTTCGCTGTCTCCAGGCCAAACTACTATTTAGCCTGGGTGCACACGTTTTTGCTGACCAACTCCAGGAAACCGCCCTCGGGCTCCTTGCCAAACTGATCGTCGTGGGTAGCCTTCTTGCTGACCACGATTCGTCCGCTTCGATCGCGGATATAGAACCATTCGCTGGTCGGCGTGATCTGGCCATTGGAGCAATTAACACGGACCCGGGCTCGCATCTCCACGAACGGTCCTCCCTGGGGAAGAACTGTAGGCTCCTTGTATTCGACGCGTACCAGTGTGGAACGCTGATTCTTCTTGAGAGTGCGAACTGCGCTGACGAAGACTTTATCTCCACGGGATGTCTGTCCGATGGGCCTCCAGTCTCCCGCGGCCAACACCAGAGTGACCGCGAGCACCGGCCCGACGATCGCCACGCAAATGATCAGAATTGTTTTCTTCAATCGGCGAAGCCCAAGGCGAATGCAGCCCCCTACTGTGGGCCATGGACCAGATTCTGTCAACGGGGACCGCCGGGAGGGGCGCCGTGTTATCGTTATGCCAAGCCTAGGCACATCCTTCAATTACGTGGAAACCCTTCTCTGCACCACGGTGGAATCTCCTGTCGGACCGCTATTTCTGGCGGCTTCCCCGGGTGGCTTGGTCGCGCTCGAATTCGATCGCCGTCTGCCAGGACAGCAAACCATCCGTCCCAATCCGCGCGACTTGCGTGGCGAAAGAAAGAACGTGCAGTTCGAGGAATCCGAGCAGGCCTTGCAACCGTATCTGGGTCAATTGCACGAGTACTTTGCCGGCCATCGCCGCCAATTCGATTTCCCCCTGGATCTGCGCGGGACCGACTTTCAATTGGCCTGCTGGCGGGCTCTCCTCGCTATCCCGTACGGAGAGACCAGGAGCTATGGCGACATCGCGCGTGCTGTCGGGCAGCCCCGGGGCTTTCGAGCAGTAGGCATGGCCAACAATCGCAATCCCATAGCGATCGTGGTTCCCTGCCATCGGGTGATTGCGTCTGATGGCACGCTGTGCGGGTACGGCGGTGGCCTTCAAATCAAACGAAATCTGCTGCAGCTGGAGCGAGCCGGCAATGAGAGCGCAAGAGCAACATCCTGAGTGACTTAGGTCATAATTGATCAAAGCGGCTATTTTGCCGAAGAACGGGTAGAATAGGGCCTTAGGGAATTTCGCCGATCCAAAATCGTGCTGTGGCATCTAATCTATCAGGTGCTCGGAATCGTGTACGCGGCGTTGAAATTAGGAGTCTTCTAGGTGAACTCAACTGTAAAAACCGTATTGTTCTGGCTGCTGATCGGCGTATCAGCATTACTGCTCTGGGAAGTCGTCAAGGGCGCGCGTGACGGCAACAAGGACAAAGAAGTAAATGTCACTCAGTTCATGAGTGATATTGACCAGAACAATATCAAGGAAATTACGGTCAACGGCATGGAGGTGCGCGGAAAGTACAAGGATGGCTCCGCGTTCCACACCACCGCTCCGGCCAACTACTTCACTCCCGAGCTGCTGAAGAATCTGCAGAGCAAGAGTGTGAACATCACCTTCCGCGACGTCAACAGCGGGAGCTTGCCCCTGCAGTTGCTGGGAACCTGGGCTCCGCTGATCCTTCTGGGCGCGCTCTGGTTTTTCATGATCCGGCAGATGCAGACCGGCGGGAATAAGGCCTTGTCGTTTGGCAAGAGCCGCGCACGGCTGCTCTCGATGCAGCAGAAGAAAGTGACATTCAAAGATGTGGCTGGGGTCGAAGAGGCCAAGGAAGAGCTGCGCGAGATCATTGAGTTCCTGCGCGAGGCGCAGAAATTCCAGAAGCTCGGCGGCCGTATTCCCAAAGGCGTGCTGCTGGTAGGGCCTCCGGGAACGGGTAAGACTTTGCTGGCCCGTGCGGTAGCTGGGGAGGCGAACGTCCCGTTCTTCTCTATCTCGGGTTCTGATTTTGTGGAAATGTTTGTCGGCGTGGGCGCCAGCCGGGTCCGCGATCTCTTTGAGCAGGGCAAGAAGAATGCCCCTTGCATCATCTTCATCGACGAAATCGACGCCGTGGGGCGCCACCGTGGCGCTGGCTTGGGAGGCGGACACGATGAGCGTGAGCAGACTCTAAACCAGTTACTGGTCGAGATGGACGGCTTCGAGTCCAATGAAGGCGTCATCCTGATGGCGGCGACCAACCGTCCAGACGTGCTCGATCCGGCGCTTCTGCGGCCCGGGCGCTTCGATCGCCGGGTGGTGGTCAGCCGTCCCGATGTTCGCGGACGGGAGGAAATTCTGCGTGTACATACCCGTAAAATTCCTCTTGCCGAGGATGTAGATCTCTCCGTGCTGGCTCGCGGAACACCGGGATTCTCCGGTGCGGACCTGGCCAACATGGTCAACGAGGCAGCGCTGGCGGCGGCGCGGCAGAACCGAAAAGCCGTTCTGCACTTCGACTTCGAGCTGGCAAAAGATAAAGTCCTGATGGGCGTGGAGCGCAAGTCGCTGCTGCTCACCGATGAGGAAAAGAAGAACACGGCGTACCACGAAGCTGGGCACGCTCTGGTCGCCGCGAAGATGCCGCATTCCGACCCTCTGCACAAGGTCACGATCATCCCGCGCGGGATGGCCCTGGGCGTCACCATGCAGTTGCCCGTGGATGACCGGCATAACTATTACAAGAACTATCTGGAGACGCAGATCGCCATCCTGATGGGCGGACGCATCGCGGAAGAGATGTTCCTCAACGTGATGAGCACCGGAGCAGGCAATGACATTGAGCGGGCCACCGACATGGCGCGCAAGATGGTCTGCGAATGGGGCATGAGCGAACTGGGCCCGCTAACCTTCGGCAAGAAGGAAGAGCAGATCTTCCTGGGCCGCGAGATCGCGCAGCATCGCGATTACAGCGAGGACACCGCCATCAAGATCGATCAAGAAGTCCGCAAGCTGGTCAATACCGGCTATAACACGGCCAAGCAGATTCTCGCCGAGAACCGCGACACGCTGGAGAAGATGGCTCGTGCGTTGATCGAGCGCGAAGTGCTCGATGCGAACGAGATTAAGTTGCTGGTTGACGGCAAAGAGCTTCCGCCCGTGCCCCCGCCTCCTTCCAAGTCCGACGATGGCGTACAACACGTCATCAAGCCGGACCTGCAGCCGGGACGCGCCAAGGGCGGCGAAAGGCCGGCCACGGCGTAAGCTCCACAAAATTAAACTTTCTACGGGCGGCCAACTTGGCCGCCTGATTTTTTTGACCCCGACACTCATTCTTACGGATATGAACCTGCTCGCTATGCCTCTGATCGTTTATCCGTGGAATCCCCGCGCGAATCTGTGCCGACCTTGCAGCAAGCTCCTCAAAATCCACAATTTACTAGCTCGATTCGCTCTGTTTCCGCACGCCGGGAGGGGGCTATTTCGTGCTATAATCTAGACATAAGTTTTGGCTCTAAGTGTTAGAAATTTCAACGACTTGAACCCATCAGGCGGGCTCGAAAACGCAGACGGCCAAAACACAATTTCCCAGCCACTAGTTCCAGGGCATCGAGCAGTACAGCGGCACAAAAATTCGGGACATTTTCGCGGAGCGGAATGGCCACCAAAGAGATCAATACTCCCATCGCAGACACGAAAACCAAAAACGGCAAGCTGACTCCAATCACCGGAGGAAACGGCACCGGCAGCGATTACAACGCCGATTCGATCAAAGTTCTCGGCGGGATGGAGGCGGTGCGTAAGCGTCCGGCGATGTACATCGGATCAACCGGCGAACTTGGCCTGCACCACCTGGTGTACGAAGTGGTCGACAACTCCGTGGACGAAGCGCTTGCCGGATTTGCCACCAAGATCGACGTCACGATTCACGATGACAACTCCATCACTGTCGTAGACGACGGTCGCGGCATTCCCGCCGACGACATGGACATCGATGGTGAGAAAGTTTCTGCCGCTCAGGTCGTGATGACCACGTTACACGCCGGGGGCAAGTTCGACGCTTCGAGCTACAAAGTTTCCGGCGGATTGCACGGCGTGGGTGTGTCCTGCGTGAACGCCCTCAGTGAAGAATTGGAACTGGAAATCTGGCGCGATGGCGGCACGTGGCAGCAGACGTATTCCAAGGGCGACCCTACCAGCAAGCTGAAGAAGACTGGTGTCGCGAAAGTGAAGACCGGAACCAAGGTGCACTTTCTACCCGACCGCAGCATCTTCACAGCTACGGAATACAACTACGACACTCTGGCGCAGCGTTTGCGCGAGTTGGCATTCCTGAACAAGGGATTGCTGATCACGTTGACGGACGAGCGGACTATCGATCCCAAGACCGGAGAGCCGAAGCACGCCGATTTTAAGTACAACGGTGGCATCGCGGAATTTATCAAGCATCTCAATCGCGGAAAGCAAGTACTGCATGACAAGCCCATCTACATGGAAGACGATCGCAACGGCGTCCGCATGGAGATTGGCCTGCAGTACAACGACGCGTACTCGGAAACGCTTTTCAGCTTCGCCAACAACATCAATACGATTGATGGCGGCACGCATCTTTCCGGATTCCGCACGGCTCTGACTCGCACCATCAATTACGCCGGGCAACAGTTGGGCTTGTTCAAAGACGTCAAAGAGAACCTGACCGGAGACGATGTTCGAGAAGGCCTGGTTGCCGTCATCAGCGTGAAGTTGCCGCAACCGCAGTTCGAAGGTCAGACCAAGGGCAAGCTCAATTCCGATATCGCCGGAACCGTCACCCAGTTCGTCAACGAGCGTCTGGGGGCGTTCTTCGAGCAGAACTCTACCGTCGCGAAGAAGATCATCAACAAGGCCGTGGACGCTGCCCGCGCGCGTGAAGCTGCACGCAAAGCCCGTGACCTGACGCGTCGCAAAGGGGCACTCGATTCCGGAGGACTGCCCGGCAAGCTGGCCGACTGTTCCGAGCGCGATCCCAACCGCTGCGAATTGTTCCTGGTCGAGGGCGAGTCGGCAGGTGGCACGGCGAAACAAGGGCGCGACCGACGCTTCCAGGCGATCCTTCCGCTCAAAGGAAAGATTCTGAACGTCGAGAAAGCCCGTTACGACAAGATGCTGGCGCACGAAGAAATTCGCGCCATGATCACCGCTCTGGGCACCGGCATTGCGAAGGACGATTTCGATCCGACCAAAGTCCGTTACGGCAAGATCATCCTGATGACCGACGCCGACGTCGACGGCAGCCACATCCGCACGCTGCTGCTCACGTTCTTCTTTCGGCACATGCAGGAGCTGATCAAGCGCGGCAACGTGTTCATCGCGCAGCCGCCGCTGTTTTCGCTGAAAAAGGGTAAATCGCAGCAGTACATCAAAGACGAGCGCGAATTCGTGAAGGTTATGGTCAAGCGCGCGGCCGACGGATTGATCATCCGTTACGGCGAAGGCGCTGCCAAGCTCGAAGGCAAGGACCTCGCGCGGTTTATGACTGTGCTCGATGAGTATCTCGGGTTCTTCGCGAAGGTCGACAAGCGTCTCCGCAATGAGCGCGTCGCCGAACTCATTCCCAGGCTCGATCTCGCGAAGCGGGTCGATTTCGAAGGCGAGAAGAAAGATCCGCCGAAGAAACTCGAGAAGCTGGAAAAAGAAGTCAAGAAGCTGCAAAAAGACGAAGGCTTCAAGACCGTCGAATTGAAGTTCGACGAAGAACACAATCTGTGGGAGCTGAGTTTCGTCAACAAGCATGGCGCTGAGCACATCATCAACTGGGAGCTGGTTTCGAGCCCTGAGTGCCGCCAGATGATCGCCAAGTACAAGCAGATCGAGCCCTACATGGAGCCGCCGTTTGTGGTCGAAAGCATCGTGAAGACTGCTCCCGCTGCCGCTAATGGCGACGGAGTGGAGGGCGAGCCTGCGGCGGTAGAGGACAAGGCGGACAAGAAAGCCGCTGCCAAAACTCCCAAGCGCAAAGAGGTTGAGGTCGTCGAGAAAACGAACGTCCGAGAGCTTCGCGATTACGTCATCAATGAGGGGCGGAAAGAGTTCACGATCCAGCGCTACAAAGGCTTGGGGGAGATGACCGCGCCACAGCTTTGGGAAACGACCATGGATCCGGAGCGTCGTACCCTGCTTTCGGTGAAGTTGGAAGACATTGCCGAGTGCGAAACGATCTTCACCACGCTGATGGGCGAAGATGTGGAAGCACGGCGTAAGTTCATCGAAGAGAACGCGTTGGACGTGAAGAACCTCGACATCTGAAACTCTTCGCCATGGATTGACGCGGATCTTCACTGATCAGTCAAGAAATTCAGGACGGCCATTATGGCCGTCCTTATTCTTGTTACTCGAATTCCTCGCGGAACCCTTAGAATGCTCCGGCATGGGATACGCGCGAGCACTGCGCAAGTTGAGTTTTACTCTGTTCTCCTCTGTGATCCTCTGTGGTTGGCTGCCTTTTGCCGCCGCACAGAACGCGACAGCCCCAGCGCCACCCATGGGTTGGAATAGTTGGGATTCGTACGGAACCACGGTTCGCGAAGAACAAGTCAAAGCCAACGCCGACTGGATGGCCGAGCACCTGGCGAAGTACGGATGGCAGTACATCGTCGTCGACATCCAGTGGTACGAGCCCAACGCCCAAGGACACGACTACAAGCCCGGCGCACCGCTCACGATGGACGAATACGGACGCCTCATGCCGGCGGTGAATCGCTTCCCTTCTTCCGCCAATGGCACGGGTTTCAAGCCCCTCGCCGATTACATTCACAGCAAAGGGCTGAAGTTCGGAATTCACATCATGCGCGGCATTCCCCGGCAAGCAGTCGAGAAGAATCTGCCGATTAAGGGCACCTCATACCGCGCCTCGGATGTCGCTGATAAAGACAACGCCTGCCGCTGGAATCCTGACATGTGGGGCGTGGACACGACGAAGCCCGGCGCGCAGGCCTATTACGATTCCATCGCAGAGCTCTATGCATCATGGGGCGTCGATTTCATTAAGGCCGATGACATGGGCAGCCATCTCTACCAACCCGCGGAAATGAAGGCCCTCAGCCAGGCCATGAAGAAAACGGGCCGCCCGATGGTGCTCAGCATCTCGCCCGGACCGGCACCTCTTTCCGAGGCGGAGTTCTTCGAAAAGTATGCGCAGATGTGGCGCATCTCCGACGATTTCTGGGACGACTGGAGGCTGCTGCGCCAGCAGTTCGACTACACGCGCGATTGGGCTCAATTGGTCGGCAAGAACGATACGTGGCCCGATGCCGACATGCTTCCGTTCGGCAAGCTGCGCGTCACCTCCACCGAAGGCGGAGGCGCGCCCAGTAAATTCACTCCCGATGAGCAGCAGACGGTGATGACGTTATGGAGCATCTTCCGCTCGCCCCTGATATTCGGCGGAGATCTTCCCAGCAATGACGCTGCCACTACGGCGCTCATCACCAACGAAGAAGTAATTGAAGTCAACCAGCACAGCCACGGAGGCCATCAGGCTCTGGAGCAAGGCAATCTGCGCGTGTGGGTCGCCGATGGCGCAAAGCCGGGCGAGAAATACGTCGCTCTGTTTAGCCTGGGCGAAACAGCAGGAGATTTCTCTGTGGACTGGAGCGAAGTCGGGTTTTCCAGTCACGAAATGGATGTACGCGATTTATGGACTCACAAATCCCTGGGTTCACTGAGCAGCTTGCACGTAAATCTGCGCGCGCACGCCAGCGCCCTGTACAAGCTGACGAACCCGTAGTGCGGCATTGATTTCACGCGGAAGTGGCCGGGGAATTGATCGGTTCCGGCTTCTCCCCGCGAAACACTCGCGAGATGCCTCGTACGAGTCGGCGCATGGGCAGCTCACCTTTGGCATCGGAAAAGAAAATCTCGCCCGTCCGGCTTCCGCGATAGTACCAGCGCTTCAGAATCGCCAGGTGCTCCATAGTATCCAGCGCCGATTTCGCATTGGCTGCAGGGAATGACTGCAGAAGTTCCTGGACTCGCGCTTCCATCGATTGAGACTTGGCGTGCTCCGCGGGTTGAATGCTGAACGCGGCCGGTCCCGAGATTCGGCCTGAATCGATGCGAAAGAACGCCACCGAGCCCGGCACGTGGCTGGGTTGGATGATCACCGCATTCAGACGGTCGAGGCGGCGGACAATATCCGGAAGCTGGCTCACCACGGGATTCAGCTTCTCGATCCGTGCGTGAATGGCGGCAGCTCCTTCGAACTCAAGACTTGCCGATGCAGCTTCGCGCTCCTCGGCGAACTGTCGCAGCGCAGACTCTCCCTGCGAGTCGAAATACGCCTTCACCCGCTTCACTTCCTGTGTGTATTCCTCATCGCTGCACCCCTTGAAACAGGGCGCCAGGCACATCTTCATCTCGGAATAAATGCAGCCAGGGAACTTAGGATCGGGATGCAAATCGTCGACGCAGCGCCGCATCTTGAAGAAGTCGAGCGAGTCGTTCATGAATTTCTCGGCCGCAATCCGCGACACGAATGGTCCGTAATAAAGTGCCGGACCAGTGAGCCTGCCCAGCCGAGCTGTGATAGAGGCCCGCGGATACTCATTCTCCAGATGTAATTTCACGAAGGGCGCGAAGCGGAATCGCAGGCGTTTCTGGTACGTCTTCGGGAAAGTCTCCCGCAGAATCCGGTACAGGAGAAAGCCCGATTCGAAATCGGATCCGGCGAGCGAATACTCGATCGAACGCACCCGGTCGCGCAAATTCAGCTTTTTCGTGCGTTCTTCCACCGGGCCCAGGAGCCGCTGCAGCCGGCGACGCAGGTTGGCGGTCTTGCTGACGTACGGCTCCGCGTGGGACTCATACCCTCGCAACGCGAACACGGCAGGCCCGGCGGGCACGGCAGCGAAAATGTCCAGATCCCGCTCAGGCGCGAATTCGACCCGCTCAACCAGCACTAGTTGATTCTAGAGGGATTTCAGCCAGCAGGCACGGGCAGTGCGAGATCGTTGTAGAGCTTGATCCGTGTAGATCCGTGAATACCCGTGGCCAAGAAGTTAGCGAAAATTGGCGCTCCGAAACTTCTGCCGAAAATCTGTCCCGTCGAGCGTGATGACCCTACACATCTCATGGAGCCGGGAGCGCATACGTTCGCCGATCCTATCCCCGAGAGTTTCGCCGCGGCTGGCGGCGCGAGCGGGAGACAGCGAACCGGAAGCCGCCGCCGCGGGTTGATCGTCGAAGTTCGTGGTGATAATGGTGGTGCGGTTATCGTTATAGCGTGTGTTCAGAATCAAGCTGACGGTGTCCCACACCCATTCGGTCGGCTTGACGGCTCCCAATTCATCGAGCACCAGCACATCCGTTTCAAAGACTGGCCGCAATACGTCTAATTCCGTGGTCTGCACGGTCGCATTGTAGGAATTCTGGATCTCCTTGAGCAGTTCGCGATAGTCGTAGAACAGGCACGGGATGCCGCGATTCAGGATGAGTTCTTTCAGAATTCCGACTGCAAGATGAGTCTTGCCCGTACCGATTTTGCCGATGATCAACAGGCCCTTGTCGCCGCGCGGGTCGCACTTCTTGGCGAAATTGGCTGCCAGAAAGTGGGCTTCGGCCAGAGATGGATGGGCCCCGGGGAAGTCAGTATCGAAGTTCGTCAGTTCGCAATGCTCATAGCGCCGCGGGATGCGGGCCGTGGCCAGCACATTCTGGGCTCGGGCCCGCAACTGGCAATCACAGCGGGTCACGCGGCGGTCATTTACGCTGCCGGGATTGGAAACCGTCTTCCAACCGGAGCCTTCACACAACGGACAAATCTCAACTGGCGCCTTAATCACTGCAATACCTCAATCCAGAATGACCGCTACCCCAATTCCATTCCTGGAGCGCTCGCTTTGGCTTCACGGGACAGCCCAAGGGGCTGTCGGTACGTGGCTTGTTGCCACGTGGAGTCTCTCTTTTGAATGTGCACTCGAAGGTACTCTTTGCGCAAGCGGGAATCCCTGACCATCTGTGTACATCCTGTGCAGGACTGGCGGCTCCTGTGGAGGACGGAGGAAAACCCTCGCTGACATTCTCAGAAGCCGCTTCCCGTGCCTCTGCCCGGTCGAAGCCATTGCGAAACAGGCTTCCGGCGCGGATTTTCACAGTTGACATTCCACCAAGAGAGAGCACAATACCAGCGGTCAGGTTTCCCAACCCAGTCTAAGCCTTACGCAGTCCCGGTTTCGGCTGGGCACGAATGAGACCTGCGAGGAAAAACTATGAACAAAGCTGATCTGGTCGATAAGATCGCAGGTGCATGTGACATAAGCAAAGCACAGGCCACGACCGCCATTGATACTGCTGTCGATAGCGTTACTGCCGCTCTCCGCAAGGGAGATCGCGTGGCGTTGATTGGCTTCGGCACTTTCTCGGTCTCGCAGAGAAAGGCGCGCAACGGCCGCAACCCGCAAACCGGCGCAACCATCAAGATCGCCGCCCGCAAAGTCGCGAAATTTACCCCTGGGGCCGAACTGAAGAAAGCCGTAAACAGGAAGTAGTTCGGAATACGATTTCCACGGACGGCAGGGGGTCGGCCCTGCCGTTTTTTCTTGCACGTATCCACGTCCATGAAACTCTGCGTTTCTCATTCTCTCCGCGTTGCAGCCGGAGTGCTCTCTTTAGGACTGCTGGCGTCCCAGTCTGGTCAGCAACTGCCATTCGGAACGTGGCACCGTTTGACGGACGCTCCGGTAATCTCGCCTGGCGGCGACGGTTGGCAATCGGCCGGCACCTTCAATCCTGCAGTAATCGAAGCCAGCGGCAAGATCGTGATGCTCTATCGGGCGCAAGACAACCAGGGCACTTCCAGGCTGGGGTACGCCGATAGCGCCGATGGCGTCCATTTCAAGCGCCGGGATGAACCGGTTCTCAATCCCACGCAATCCTACGAAAAAAATGGCGGAGTTGAGGATCCCAGGCTCGTCCAGTTCGGCGATACGTATTACCTGACCTACACCGGCTACAACAAGACCGACGCGCAGCTTTGCCTCGCGATTTCCAAAGACCTGATTCATTGGGAGCGCAAGGGCGTTATCATTCCGGCCAACAAAGGCAACTGGAATGTGAAGTGGACGAAATCGGGCGCAATCGTTCCCGAAAAGATCGACGGCAAGTACTGGATGTATTTCCTCGGCACGAGCCCCGACAACAAAGATCAGGGCGGATTAGCCTATTCCCAGGACTTGATGCACTGGACGGAGGCGACCAAGACTCCCGTTCTTCCAGTCAGGCCCGGTCAGTTCGATTCACGCGTGGCGGAGCCCGGACCTGCCCCCATTCTTACACCGAACGGAATTGTTCTCGTCTATAACGGCGCGGACGATAAGCTCGTGTATCGCACCGGCGTCGCGATCTTCGATCGCAAGAATCCACGGAAACTGCTTTGGCGTACCGATCGGCCCATCTTGCAGCCGGAAAAGGACTGGGAAAAAGTCGGCCAAGTGCCCAATGTTGTGTTCGTGGAAGGCGTGGTGAAACGCGGCGAGCGCTATCTGTTCTACTACGGTGCAGCTGACAAATACATAGGAGTGGCCGAAGCGCCGATCCTGCATTAGCTACGATTATTCATAGCGCAGCGCAACCATCGGATCCACTCTGGTTGCACGGCGGGCGGGGATATACGTGGCCAGCGCGGCGATACCTGCAAGGAAGACGGCGGCGGCCAGATAAATCAGAGACTCCCCTCCGCTCCGGCCAAGGAATGAGCCGCTACTCGCAAGAGCAGAACTGTTTCCCGGCATCATGGGAACGGTGCGCGAAAGCACAAGCATCAGACCAGCCCCGGCCAGCAATCCCGCACTTGTTAAAACCATCCCGCGCCGCAGAAGCAGCGCCAGGATCTCCGCGCGTTGCGCTCCCAGAGCCATGCGGACCCCGATCTCGCGCGTGCGCTGGGTAACAGAATAGGACATCACACTGTATAGGCCCAGTGCGGCCAAAAGCATTGCCAGCGCTCCCAAAATGCTCAACATGCTGGCAGCGATCTTTTGCGCAAACCAGCTTGCTCCAATGTATTCGGTCATTGGGATCGCTTCGAAAATGATTACGTTGGGATCAATCTCGCGAACCTCCCGGCGCAGCAGGGGAACAGCCTGGACTGGATCGCCTGCGGTTCGCACGAAGACAAAGAGGTTCATGTCTTCGCGATAGACTTGCCGGAAAGGAACGTAGAAGTATGGCTGTGCGCTTTCCGTAAGCGAACGGTCTTTGATGTCCTTGACCACTCCGACCACGGTGAACCACATGCCCCAGCCGCTGACCTTGCGTCCAATGGCATTTCCGGTTGGCAGGAAGCGCTTGCGGAACGCCTCGCTGATAATCATCACCCTCTGAGCCTTGGGGTTTTCGTCGTCTTGCTCGGTAAAATCGCGCCCTTCCACAGCGGGATATGCATCAGGCTGAAATAGCCAGGCGCGACGACGTTGCGTTCGATTTTCATATTTTCACCCGTCGCGGGCACGTATCCCCGGACCTCGATCGGTTCCCACCAGCTCCCCTGAAACCCGAGAGGCGCTCCGTCAGCGTAGGAAACGGCCGTAACGCCCGGCACGGATTCCATTCTTTCCCTCAGCTCGCGGCAGAACTGCTTTCTCTGATCGAGGTTGTAGCCGCTGGTGG
>Ga0105240_10010657_pt1 | contig 12904 bp, 10 predicted proteins | sample KBSC54metaG_FD_80426 | JGI IMG/M metagenome (GOLD analysis project Ga0105240, IMG submission 80426) | Corn rhizosphere microbial communities from Kellogg Biological Station, Michigan, USA - KBS C5-4 metaG | ecosystem: Host-associated > Plants > Roots > Rhizosphere > Soil | place: Michigan, USA... | reverse complement strand
TGTGGCTTGGAAAACTCGCCACAGCCTTGGCCTCGACAATGTTCCCATGGGCGTTGCGCCCGGCCCGAGTGACAATCTCATCTTCGACATCCAGCAAGGTGCCAGCAGCAGCGGCTTCGGCCACCCCACCTGCAAAGGCGGCGAGCCCAGCGAGGACATCATCAAGAAGCTGACCGACACTTTGCCTGCGGGACCGCACCGCTAATTTCAACGCCGGGCAGCTACTCACGGATTGCGATAATCAGTTATCTCGCTCGGATGGCGCGTCTCGCGCGCGTGTGTATCGCTCTGCATTTCTCACCTAACGGAACGGCTACGCCCAGCTATTGAAACGTTTCACTGTTGAGAATAGAGTGCCTAGCGTGAGGAAGTTTTTCTATGTCCTCGGTTCTTAATGCAGGAGGAAACTCCCGATGTCACGGCACTCTTACGCGCGCATCCTAACTGTTTGTGTTTTTCTTGGCCTCGTAGCCCACGGGCAAACCATTTCAGTCGACGCCACGCCCAGCCACATGCGCAAGTCGTTCGTTCCGAATCAGGCCCTGGGTGCGGGAATCGACCGCATGAACCAGCAGTTCATCGACCAGACCTTCGTCAAACCCGTGATCGACCGCGTCCTGGAAGCAGGATGGGGGCCAGTGAGCTATCGTCAGAACACGGAACTCTACACAGAAGCTTGGCACTGGAACCCAACCGGCACCTGGAGCGACCCCTCGGGCAAGGGATATTTTGTCGGCAGCTCGAATCCCAGTGAAATGATCCGCTACAGTTACGGATACCCGCTACCGCATCGCGGCGTGACCCGCGACGATGGTACCGAGACCGTCAGTTTCTCGCGGCTCACGGACGGTGATTCGCATACCTACTGGAAAAGCAATCCCTATCTCTCGCACGAGTTCACCGGCGAAGATGACTCCAGGAATCCGCAATGGGTCTTCTTCGATTTGGCCAACGTTCAAAGCGTCGAAGCCATCCGCATCGCATGGGGCGATCCGTACGCGCGCCAGTATGCCGTGCAATTCTTCACCGGGGAGGATCCAATCCGCGCGCCCACCAAAGGCGTCTGGCAGAACTTCCCATTCGGCCTCATTCAGGAGGGAAAGGGCGGAATCGCGACGATCCGCCTCGCTTCTTTCCCAGTTCCCGTGCGCTGGGTCCGCCTCTGGATGACTCAGTCTTCCAACACGTGCGACGATCACGGAGCGTCCGATCGCCGGAATTGTGTAGGCTATGCAATTCGTGAACTGTACATGGGCACGCTGGGGCCCGGGGGAGAACTTCACGACATCCTGCGCCACACTCCGGATCAGGATCAGACGCCCACCTACTGCTCGTCGGTCGATCCCTGGCATGAGGCGTCGGATATAGACAAAAGCGGGCGCGCGCAGGTCGGCTTCGACCTCTTCTACACTGCGGGATACACTCGCGGCTTGCCTGCGATGGTCCCCATCGCTCTCATCTACAGCACCCCGGAAGACGCCGCCGCCCAGATCAGTTACCTCAAGAAACGCAACTATCCAATTTCGTACGTCGAGATGGGGGAAGAGCCGGACGGACATTACATGCTGCCCGAAGACTACGCCGCCCTGTACCTGCAATTCGCGACGGCGATCCACAAAGTTGATCCATCCCTGAAGCTCGGTGGACCTATCTTTACGGGGCAGAACAAGGACGTCGAGGTCTGGGCCGATGCGGAAGGGCGCACTTCCTGGACGGGCCGATTTATCGATTACCTGAAGCGGCACAATCGACTTTCAGACCTGGCGTTCTTTTCGTTCGAGCACTATCCCTACGATCCCTGCCGCTATCAGTGGGGAAATCTTTATGACGAACCGCAACTGGTCTCGAGCATTTTGAAGGTGTGGCGCGAGGACGGCGTTCCCGACAACATCCCGATGTTCATCACCGAGAGCAATATCTCCTCCAACGCTTCGGAAGCGTCGGTCGATATCTTTGGAGCACTGTGGCTCGCGGACTACGTCGGGGCATTCCTGACAGCCGGCGGCGACGCGATCTACTATTTCCATTACATTCCTTTCGGGGTCCATCCTGGTTGCAACAACTCCGGCTCCACCTTTGGAATGTTCGCCACCGATAACAAACGTCAGATTACGCAGCCGCTGTCGCAATTCTTTGCCAGCCAACTCATCAACCTGCAATGGTTGAAGCCCGGCAACGACGCTCACCAGCTTTATTCGGCGGAGAGCGACCTAGAAGATAGCGCCGGCCATAAGTTGGTTACTGCGTATGCCGTCAAGCGACCCGACAAGCAATGGTCATTGTTGATCGTCAACCGAGACCAGGAGAATCCGCATACCGTAAAAATCAACTTCCACGATGCGGAGAGTGGGAGAGATACTTCGTTCGCGGGCCCGGTCGATAGCTTTACGTTCGGGAGCGCTCAGTATCGCTGGGACCCGCTGCGGAAGGTTGCGGACCCCGATGGCCCCGTGCTGAAAACGCAGATTACGGCTGGTCGTGATTCCACCTTTACGTTGCCAGCCGCATCTCTCGTGGTCCTTCGAGGTTCGGTGCCGAGTCGCTAACTCGCGTGGAGAGGCTGGGATCACCGCGCTAGCTTTCTAAAATCGCTTTTTTTGGCGAGCGCAGGCCACCTTTTCTGAAACAGCGGCTTCTTTACATTGGAAGTGCGCAACGGCGCGCAGCTGTCCGCGAACCATCAATAGATCGTTATACGATACTCGCGTTTTTTTCACGCAGCAAGGAATTGACAGCGAGAAGGCACTGTTTCTAAGATACTAATATCCACGCACCGTTCTGGTGTGGGGCCAACGGTTGAGTAGCTCACTGTTGCCAAAAAACATGATTAACGTCAAAGACCTTACCAAGAGGTATGCGCGGACCACTGCCGTCGATCACATTTCCTTCGAAGTAGCCCAAGGACAGATCGTTGGCTTTCTGGGTCCGAACGGCGCGGGCAAAACCACGACGATGCGCATGCTGACGTGTTTTCTGCCTCCATCTTCGGGCACAGCCACGGTGGCCGGATTCGATGTTCTGGAACAGCCGCTCCAGGTCAAGAAGCGCATCGGATATCTGCCGGAAACGCCGCCTATCTATCCGGAGATGTCGACCTCCGAATACCTTCGGTTCGTAGGAAAACTGAAGGGACTCTCGGGTGCCGAACTCGACAGACGTGTGGATTATGTCTGCGGACGCTGCGCTGTAGCCGAGGTCAAGACAAAACTGCTCGGCAAGCTTTCCAAAGGCTATCGGCAGCGCGTGGGACTGGCGCAGGCTATCATTCACAATCCGGATGTACTGATTCTGGATGAGCCCACGGCAGGACTTGATCCGAAGCAGATCAACGAGACTCGCGATCTGATCAAGGATCTCGCTGGCGAGCACACCATTATTCTCAGCACCCACATCCTCCCGGAAGTCGAGCAGACTTGCCAGCAGGTGATCATTATCAATCGGGGCAAGCTGGTGGCGACCGATTCGGTTCGCAATCTGCAAGCGCGAGCTCGGGGAGCGGAATCCGTGCTCATCGAGGTGGCCGGTCGCGCTGAAGTTCTCGATCCGTTGATGGTGCAGCGCAAACTCGAGCAAGTACCCGGCATCGCACGCGTCGTCGCAAAACAAGAGTTTGATTCACGCCTCGTGTTCGAATTGGAAACCAGCAAAGGGCGCTTTGTTCGCGGCGACGTGGCGCGTGCGGTCGTCGAATCCGGTTGGGATCTGAACGAGCTGCGGCCTGCCGCCATGAGCCTGGAAGAAGTATTTCTTCAACTTACCGGCGAGGACGCGGCCAAGCCGGAGGAAACTCCAGTCGAGGTGCATGCCTGATGCGAAATGTCTGGATCATCTGCCGCAAGGAGCTCGGGAGCTACTTTGTGTCTCCAGTGGCCTACATTCTGCTCATTATGTTCGGGTTGATCTTCGGGTTCTTTTTCTGGAACGCCCTCGGGGCCTTCGTATTCGAGAGTATTCAGTCGCAGATGAGCGGGCGCTCGTTCCCCATGAACCTGAACGAGTGGATCATCCGCCCTCTGCTCTCGAACGTCAGTGTCATTGGATTGTTCTTCATTCCTATGATCACCATGCGGCTCTTCGCGGAGGAGAAACGCACCGGGACGATTGAGCTGTTAGTGACCTCTCCCGTACGCGATATCGAAATCATTCTTGGCAAGTGGCTGGCGTCTGTCGCGCTCTACGCTTGTCTGCTGGTATTCACCGCGCTGAACTTTGCGCTTCTGTTCCGATATGGCAACCCGGATTGGAAGCCGCTGCTGGTTGGCTATCTCGGATTGCTGCTGCAGGCTGGGGCATTGTTAGCGATCGGAACGTTTATTTCAACGCTAACGAAAAATCAGATCATTGCCGGGGCGGTCACATTCGGCGTTTGCCTCTTGCTCTGGGTGCTGGAATGGGTGAGCGGGTACGAAACCTCGGCATGGGCGCGCGTTCTTGCCTACATGTCAGTAATCACGCATTTCGAATCATTCGGCAAGGGCGTGCTTGATTCGAAGGACGCTGTCTTTTATATCACGGTGATTTTCCTGGGACTCTTTTTTACCGCACGGTCCATGGAGTCTCTCAGGTGGAGGTCCTAGATGGCAAGCCATTGGCTCAAAGCAAGGCAGACCAGGTACGCGGCCTATGCTGCTGCCTACATCGTGATTGTGATCGCCGCCGTGGTGGTAGCCAACATTCTGGCCGATCGCTATAACAAGTCGTACGACTCCACCGCCAACAAGCGTTATAGCCTCTCCGATCAGACCGCAAAGATTGTCAAAGGCCTGAAACAGAACGCAACCATCACCTACTTCAACCAGAGCACCCGGTTCCGCGACGGTAAGGATCTGCTCGAGCAATACGCGAACCTTTCTCCCAAGGTGCAAGTCAAGTACGTTGACCCGGATAAGGATCCACAGCTGGCTCGCGAGGCAGGGATCCGCAGCCTGGGAACTGCCGTGGTGCAGGTTGGCGACAAAAAAGAAGAAGCCAAGAGCATGACGGAAGAAGGCATTACGGGTGCCTTCATTCGCGACCTGAAGAGCAAGACTCGTACGGTGTGTTTCACCAGCGGCAGCGGCGAGCACCAGCTCGACGACAGCAACCGAGAAGGGCTGTCGCACTTCAAAGAACTCCTCGCTAAAGACAATTACGAGACTAAATCGGTTGATTTGTTAACCAAAGCTGAGGTGCCGGGTGACTGCACCGCTCTCGTGATTGCCGGCCCGACCAAGAACTACGAGCAGCCCGAAGTCAACGCTATCAAGAACTACGTGGAAAATGGCGGACGCGCATTCTTCATGCTCGACCCGCCACTCAAGATTGGTCACGAAGAAATCGCTGACAACGATGCCCTCACGAGCCTGCTGCAGGGTTGGGGGGTGACCTTGGATAAGGATCTAATCCTCGATCTGAATCCGCTGGGCCAGATTGCCGGGTTAGGTCCGCAGGTCGCGCTGGTCACGCATTACGAGTCTCAACCGATCGTAGAGCAATTGCGCGGTACGGCCACGGGTTTTCCCTTGGCCCGTTCCCTCGACGTCAAGAACACAGACAAAACCAGCGTACAGAAGCTGTTCGACAGTTCCAGCACAAGCCTGGCAACCAGCAATTTGAGTTCGCCGGCGGTGAATGTAAACGATCCTAAGAACAAGAAGGGTCCGCTGACCATGGCTGCCGCCGGCACCTACAACACCGGTAAGGAGAATTCCCAGGGACGGTTCGTGGTAGTCGGTTCCTCGACTTGGGCAGCCAATCGCTTTATCGATTTCAATGGCAACAACGATCTTGCGTCCAATGCGGTCAATTGGTTGTCTTCGGATGAGGATCTGATTTCCATCCGCCCCAAGCCCCAGGACGACCGCCGGATCACTATGACGGCACGTCAAGTTTCCTGGGTACGGGCGGTCAGCCAATTTGTTTTGCCGTTCGCGGTAGTGATTGTGGGCGTTTCGGTGTGGTGGAAGCGGAGATAAAACGCCCAGACTTCTTGTGTTGTTGAGTGAAACATGAAGATTCGTGGTCTGCTGATCGCAACCCTTGTATTCGCCGCCCTGGCTGGTGTTCTTTATTGGTCGGATCACCGCAAATCCAGCGCGCAAGCCGCGAAGCCGAGTACCGACACCGCCACGGCAATCCTGAAACTCGACCAGAACTCCGTAAACAAACTTGAGTTGAGGAAGAAGGATCAACCCACAATCCAGTTGGACAAGCCTGGATCGGACTGGAAGATTACCGAGCCCAAACCCTTCGCAGCGGATCAAAGCACGATTTCGACTATGCTTTCGTCGCTCTCTTCGCTCAATTCGGAGCGCCTGGTCGATGATAAAAGCACAGATCTGCAACGCTACGGCCTCGATCACCCATCCTTCGAGTTGGATATCAGCGAGAAGGACAACCGGGGCCAGCGCATTCTTTTCGGGGATGACACCCCAACGGGCAACGCCGTTTATCTCGCCCTGGCCGGTGATCCGCGCATCTTCACCGTTGCTGGCTACACCAAGGACAGCCTCGACAAGAATCTGAATGATCTTCGGGACAAGCGGTTCCTGACCGTAAATGCCGACAAGATCAGCCGCGTTGAACTGGCAGGCAAACAAGGGGACATAGAATTTGGGCGTAACCAGGACGAGTGGCAGATCCTAAAGCCAAAGCCCATGCGCCAATGCCGAGGCGGTGAGCGAACTCGTCCGCAAGCTGACGGATGCCCGCATGGACCTCAGTGGCCCAGACACTGCAGCGAGAGAGGCGGCTTCCGCCTTCAATCATGGCGCTCCTGTCGCGATGGTGAAGGTCACGGACGAATCCGGCACGCAAGAGCTTCACCTGCGCAAAGACAAGAACGTGTATTACGCCAAATCTAACGTGATTGATGGCGCGTACAAAGTCGGTTCCGACCTGGGCGAAGCGGTCAACAAGAAGCTGGACGATTTCCGTAACAAGAAGGTTTTCGATTTCGGATATTCAGATCCCAGCAAGCTTGAAATTCACAGCGGCTCGAAAGTGTGCCCTCTCCTGCGCGGGGGCCAGGACTGGTGGGACAACGGCCGAAAGATGGATGAGGCCAGCGTCGAATCCCTTATTTCTAATCTCCGCGACCTGTCGGCTGAGAAATTCGTTGACTCAGGTTTCACCACTCCAGCCATCGAGGCAACCGTTACATCCAAGGATGGAAAGCGCGTAGAAAAAGTCCTGATCTCAAAGTCCGGAACCAGCTACATCGCCAAGCGCGAGAATGACCCCACGTTCTACGAGTTGCCTGCCACTTCCGTTGACGAACTGCAGAAGTCGCTCGACGGTATCAAGCCCGCTGCCCCCGCCACGAAATCGGGGAAGTAACCAACAGCGAGGACTCATGGATGCCCTTTTCCGGAGCCAGTTTCGGGCTGATTCTCCAGAAGCACCCTGCCCGCAATGGCTAAATCCGGAATTACGAACTCGGTGAACCCATCATGCTGGGCGGGAGCAAAAGACTTGCAGCACCCGTTTTCTGGGCTCTCGTAGCGGATGGCGGCGAACGATCCCTTCACCTTGACTTGGACGCGAACCGGATCTTGCGCGTAATTGATCAGCTCCAGCACTTTGAGGCCACCGTGATTTTGGCGATAAGGTACCGCGATCGTGGTGAGTCCATTCCACAGGCTCAGCAGCGCGTTTCGGTTCCCGATCAGCCGGCGAATGTCCTGGGCAAATGTCTCCGGATCCGACACTGGTTCGGAAAGCTCAAGCACTTTTCCGCTCCCCACCGCATACGAGACTGCATGTTCGTTCAACTGGACAGCGCCCTGACTCTGCCATGGATAGGACCCGTGTGCATCCACCACCACGACAGTCTTGCCCTGGCTTGCAAGATGTTCGAGTTGAAACGCTAGTTTCTTGTCCGGCTTTGCGAAAACGACTACAACGTCGACGCCCTCCATATCTTCCGACTGCAAGTTCGTAGCACTCGAAACCTCGAATGGGATGTTGTGGCGGGCCATCAGGTTCATGGCCTCGTCGGAGGGGTCAAGGTCATCGACCACAACCGCGACATCGGCAGCGGCTTGCAAGCCCTCCTGCGCCGGGTGTGAATAAAATTCGGCATAGGACCGCACCTGTTTCCAAAGAGTCCAAGCCTGCCGATCACGTTGGCTGAGAGCTTTCTGTAATCCAGCATCCAGCTCCAGAATCAAGTCGGCGTGAAATGCCCCTGCTTCCGCTACCGCCAGCGAATAATCGGCTGCAGTGTTCGTCCGTGCTAGCTGTCCAGCCGTTGGAGAGTTCCACGAAAAGCTATACATCGGAACCTGCCCATTGTCCGCGCCTTGTTCAACCCTGACCAGAGCAAGATTGCTATCAATCCACGGCTGTGCGGTCGGGCTCGATACTTCGAGCACAGCATCGCGCTTAATGACCAGGCTGCCTCTCATCTCCGGTTGCTTGCCGTCCGGATCAAGCACAAAAAATCGAAGTTTGGGATGAGCCGATCGCAAGCTAGCAAAGGCATTCAGCGCCTGCGCGCGTTCGGATTGGCGGGCATTGAGAATGATTCCCGCCCAGCCCTCGCTTTCAGCCTTGGTAGCCAATGCTGTGGCCTGCTGTGGCGACATCTCAACATACACGCGATACCCTTGCTTTCGGGCCGCTTGCATCAGCGGAGAAGGCGCATCGTACGAAAGCACGAGATCGCTAAATCCCAATTCGCGGGCTGGAGGTAAAGCAGGACTGGTCCAATGTATGAAAATGCTGCTCCATGCGCACGTGGAAACCAGGACAAATACGCCTAGAACAGCCGTCGCACTGATGCGCCGTCGGGTTATTCGCCAATGATGAATGATCACGCCTTCCTGCCGAAAACGATTTGTGGTCCGCTCATCACGGTCTCCACTCGCGCGTCGGGAGCAATCCAAATCGCCGAAACCTCGGCCATGCCTTGAATCAGAACTCTACCTTTCGCGGGACCTAGCAGCAGCAAGGTCGTTGAAAGACTGTCGGACATCAACCCAGTTTGCGCAATGACGCTGACCGCGAACTCCGTTTGCACCGGCTGCCCTGTTTCCGGATCAATAATATGCCCTGGCGAATCCTTCCCCAGCAATGAAGGAATGGTTTGCTCGGAGGTCGACACGCTCTCATCCTTAAGCATGACCTGGGGATCAATTTTGTGAGACGGGTCCCTCAAGTGTACGAGCCACGCGCTCTGCCCGGGGGGAGCGCCCATGGCAAGCATCGTGCTGCCTCCTGCGTTGATTAGCGCATTGAGAATTCCGCCGGCGCGCAAGACCTCGGCAGCCCTGTCTACGGCATAGCCTTTCCCAATGGCGCCCAGGTCCAATTGCATGCACGGAGAACGAAAACTGATTTGGCGCGGTGCGATGAATTCAATCTTCTTGTAGCCAACGCAACCTTTGACCTTTTGTTGTTGCTCCAAGGTAGGTTCCGCGTCGCCGGACAACGCAGCCTTCCACAGATTTACTAAAGGTGCGACGGAGATATCGAACTTCCCTTCCGAGAGCTTGGAAAACTGCACCGCTGTTTCAATGACTCGGTATAAATCGGACGGAACCGTTTCGGCGTGAAAATGTGCTGAGCGATTGAGTTTACTCAGAGCGCTTCCGGATTTGTAATTGCTGAGTTCGTCATCAACGTGAACGATCTCCTGAAAAGCTTGATCGATCGCGGTCGAAGCATGCTGGGATGACTGATCATAGGCGGCAATTTCGAAGACCGTGCCCATGATGTACCGTTTCTGGAGAACGAGCCCTGGACGGGTTGTGCTCTGGACGCTCGCAGCGCTGGAGAAGATAAGCAACAGCGCTGCTATCCATGGCCTATTGAAGCGCATATATTTCCCCGCCCAAACTCGCCAGGTAGATTGTGTCGCCAGCCAGCACAGGAACAGATTGCAGCGATCCTCCGAGAGCAGCTCTCCAAACTAGCTTCCCGGTTGCGAGATCGAAAGCCAGGGTTCCTCCCGACTGGATACAGACAATGCCCTCGCCGATCACCGCAGGCGCTGTAACCAACTCGCCCGCCGCGGCTTTCCATCGCAAATGTCCGGTCTGAGTCTCGAGCGCATAAAGAAAGCCGTCCTTGCTGCCGACAATAGTGAGATCCCCCGAAACTGCCGGGGAAGACGCGATACCCAGCCCGGTCTCGTATTTCCAGCGCACTTCTCCCGTGTTGGCGTCCATGGCGTAGAAGAAAAAATCTTCAGACCCGATGAGGACCAGCCCCCCTGCAACCGCCGGGGATGAGTCGATGCCGTTGCCCGTGGGAGTACTCCAAACTACTTTTCCGGAAGCCGCTTCGAGGCAATAAACTCTTGCATCTCCGCAGCCAACATACAGGTGCTGCTCGGTTGCATAAATCGTGGAGTAGATTCTGCCCCCGAGTTCCCGAACCCACCGCGCGCGCCCGCTGGCCGCATCGACTGCATAAACTTTCGCATCGGCGCTTCCGAAAAATACAACTCCGTTACAACTCACAGGTGAGGCCCAAACTTCCGCGCCCGCGGATGTCTCCCAAACTTTCATTCCAGCATGGCGATCCACGGCATACACTTTTCCGTCGTCGCATCCGAATAGCACTCGGTCGGCGCTAAGCGAAGGAGTGGAATGAACCTGCGCGTCGGCACGGAATTTCCACTTTGCAAGCCCAGTGGCGGCATCGATCGCGTGCAGCATTCCGTTGACCGACGTCACGAATAAAATGCCCTCGAACAGAATGGGCGAGGACCGCGCGGAGCCGCCGGCGCGATATTGCCAGAGGGCTCGTTCGGGCGCGTGGACTGCCCGTTGCGCCTGACCTCCGCTACGGGCATTGTCTTTCAGCAGCGTGGGCCAATCTGCGGAATGTGGGCGCTGGGCGGTTTCCTTCTTCATCAACTCAGGCCGCGAGACGACGGTGATCGATCTGCTTCAGGTCGGCCACGCCTAAGCCGAGCCTTCCGGCTGCAGCTATGTGTCCTGGCTGGCGGAAAAACAAATTCTTCGAAGCGTCATGATAGAACTCTTCGCTATTGCTGGTGATGCTCTTGGGATCTTGCTGCCACAAAGATGGAGCTCCCTTGTCCTGACGCTTCTTTTCAATCGCCTCCAGTTCGACGGTGTCCATCGCCACTGGATCGGTCGCCACCAGCAGAATGCCGCTCTGGTCGATGAAATCCTGAACCTGGGTGAGCGGGCCACCGTGCCATACCTGCCTCATACCATCCATGATGTGCAGAACAGACTTGGAACGTAAGGGCTCGACCGTGCACATCAGCCCGATCACCGGATTGGTGAAGGTATAAGGAGCGCGATGGGTACGTGCCACATTATTGAATGTGCCGTATGCAAGATTCTTGAGCGCCCCGGTAACGCCGGACGCCGAGTGGTCCTTCATGGTAGGCACGTTGATGATTTTCGTCACCTCGTGCGTGACTATGTTCGCCATGTAGGAGCGAGTTTCCCACTCTCCAAAGAAACTGGCATCGCAGTAGACGTTCGGTTCGTACTCGCCTCCCGCCGCGAATGCCTCCTGAATTCCTACAATGCGAATACCGGGAGGCAGCAGCGCTTGATAGCTGCCGATATCGATCTCGTACGAGTACCGGTCGTAAACCACGATATTCCGCGCAGGAACCCCGACCGATTGCACCCCGCTGATGATCTCGCGGATGATCTCTGGAGAGGAGCAGCACGCAGGCGCACCCGAAGGATTAATCTTGATTCCAACAATATCCGTCGGCTCAACGAACTTGGCCCACGCCGCGGCACCAGAACCTTCTCCGGTTAGTTCCTTCATCGCCTGATCCAGCAAGCGGCGCACTACAGGTTGGGAAACGCGGTTGTGTACGATGGCGGCGGGGTCGCGAACCTCGACCACCCTCCCCGGAAAGAGTCCCGGCAGTCCAAGGGATGAAGGTTTGTAGCCTGGAAGCCCGTGCAGTTCGATGGGCGGCACCGGGGGCTGAGCGGTATCCGCACGCACCATTGGATCGAGACCTTCGATCAGTAGCGAAGCGCTGCTGATACATCCGGCCTTTACGAAAGTACGTCGATCCATGAGTCGAGTCCCGCTCCGAAGCCAAACAGCGATCAGATTACGGCAGCCGCAATCCGTTTACAACCCCCTTTGGGCAGCGATTCTCAAGGTGTGATACTGAGTCTCATCAGGTGGTGACAATCTTATTTCTACTGGATACACTTTCGCTTCGATAAAAATGAAACCCCTTATGAATAGTTGCAACCAAATACCATCGACAATCCTCGCACTGATCGCAATCGCTATCGGATCTCCTCTACTGACCTTCTCGCAAACGCCTTCTTCGCAGCAGTCGATCGCCCCGGCGCCTATGTATGACCTGCTGCTGAAAGGCGGTCACGTGATCGACCCGGCTAATCACATCGATGAAGTCCGCGATGTCGCGATTTCTGCAGGGAAGATCGCTGCTGTGGAGAAAAACATTCCGGCTAACCTGGCCGGAAAGGTCGTGGATGTCTCGAAACTTTACGTTACCCCCGGGCTCATCGATATCCACTATCACGTTGGTCACGGTGGGGCGCCGCTGAACTGGTTCACACCTGAAGCCCGGGCTCATGCCTTGCCCTTGGGCATTCCGGCGGATCTGGCGCTGCAGGCGGGAGTGACTACCATCGTGGATGCCGGCACCTCAGGCGCAGAAACATTCCTCCAGGAGAAGGAAGAAGTAATCGACCGAGCCAGGGTGCGTGTACTCGCTTTCCTGAACATCGTCGCCGACGGCATGAATGGCGGACTCGAGCAAAGCCTCGATGAGATGGATGTGAAGCTTTGCGCCGCCACCATTAAGAAATACCCAGACCTCATCGTGGGAGTAAAAACGGCCCATTACTGGACGAATCTCCCGTGGGATGCGGAACATGTACCCTGGGCCGCCGTAGATCGCGCGATCGAATGCGGCACCGCCGCCAACGTTCCGATC
>Ga0105240_10010655_pt1 | contig 12907 bp, 12 predicted proteins | sample KBSC54metaG_FD_80426 | JGI IMG/M metagenome (GOLD analysis project Ga0105240, IMG submission 80426) | Corn rhizosphere microbial communities from Kellogg Biological Station, Michigan, USA - KBS C5-4 metaG | ecosystem: Host-associated > Plants > Roots > Rhizosphere > Soil | place: Michigan, USA... | reverse complement strand
TGAATTGCCGTTGATGACGAATGCCGGGACCGCGATAAACAGCAGCGTGGCCCACAACGGCTGCCGCGAGAATCGCCGCGCCAGCGACCACATCGACGCCGCGGCGATCAGCGAGAACACCGTGAACGCCGCATGAAATGGGACTTCCTTCACGTCCCCGAAGACCGCAATCAGCGCTGCCAGTACCCACGCCACCAGCGGTGGATGTGGATGCCCGCGCAGATCCACTTCATCCCCGCGGAAAATATACTTCGTGTTATTCGGATGCAGCGGCTCGACAAGAGCATGCGTCGCCGCGCTCAAGTAAATGTGATCGTCGCCTTGCACCGCCCCATTGAAAAAAGGCGCGCGAATCAGCAGGACCAGTCCGAGGACCAGCCAGATCCTGCGATCTACGCCGGCTTCCATCGCAATACCGGCTTGCGCGCCGCGGTGACTTCATCCACCTTGCTGGTCCGCGTGCCGTACGGAGCGTTCTTCACCAACTGCGGATCCGCCTCCACCTCTTTGGCGATCGAGATCATCGCATCGATGAACTGGTCGATTTCGATCTTGCTCTCCGTCTCCGTCGGTTCGATCATCAGCGCGCCGTGAACGATCAGCGGGAAGCTCACCGTATACGGATGGAAGCCGTAGTCGATCAGCCGCTTCGCCAGCTCGCCCGTACGCACTCCGAGTTTCGCCTGCCGGTCGTCACTGAACACGACCTCGTGCATGTTGGCCGATGGATACGGCAGATCGTAATACGGTTCCAGCGCCTTGCGGATGTATACCGCGTTGAGCACCGCGTCCATCGTGGCGTTCCGCAACCCAGGACCGCCGTGCGCCAGAATATACGCCAGCGCCCGCACCAGCACGCCGAAGTTGCCGTAGAACGCCTTCACCCGCCCGATCGAATGCTTGCGCTTATAGTCGAACGTCAGTTTCTTCCCCGACCGCTTCAATCGCGGCGTCGGCAGGAACGGCTCCAGCACCTTCTTCACGCATACCGGACCCGCGCCCGGTCCGCCTCCGCCGTGCGGCGTCGAGAACGTCTTGTGCAAATTGAGATGCAGCACGTCCACGCCGAAATCGCCGGGCCGCGCCATGCCGACCAGCGCATTCATATTCGCGCCGTCCATGTACAACATCGCGCCCTTCTGGTGCAGAAGCTCGGCGACGTGGATGATGTTCTCTTCGAACACCCCCAGCGTATTCGGATTCGTCACCATCAGCGCGGCCACATCTTCCGTGACCAGTTGTTCCAGCGCTCCCACGTCGAGCACGCCGCTTGAATTGGATTTGATATTCTCCACCGCGTATCCGGCGATGGCGGCCGTCGCGGGATTCGTGCCGTGCGCCGAATCGGGAATCAGAATCTTCTTGCGTGCATTGCCGCGCTTTTCCAGCAGCGCGCGGATCAGCAGGATCCCCGTCAGTTCGCCGTGCGCGCCGGCCGCCGGTTGCAGCGTCACCGCGTCCATACCGGTGATCTCGGCGAGGATCGACTCCAGCCGGTCCATGATTTGCATGCAGCCCTGCGACAGCGCCTCGGGCTGATACGGATGCGCCCACGCCAAGCCCTCGATCCGTGCCACTAGTTCGTTGATCCGCGGGTTGTACTTCATCGTGCAGGAGCCCAGCGGATACATGCCGTGATCGATCGCGTAATTCCAGGTCGACAGCCGCGTGAAGTGCCGGATTGTCTCCACCTCGCTGACTTCCGGGAAGCCTTCGATCCCGTCGCGCACGTTCTCCGCACCCAGCGCTTCGCCTGCATCCACTGCGGGAACATCGAGCTCGGGCAGTTGGTACGCGCGCTTACCCGGCGAACTGCGCTCGAACAACAGCGATTCATTCTGCGAGAGGTGTTCGCGAACCTTGCCGATCATGCCAGCACCTCTGCCTGCTCGGTAGCGGCCGTGGGCACCTTCAACACCTCGCCGATCGCATCCATGTCCGCCTTCCGCGACATTTCGGTCGCGCACAGCAGCATGCAGTCCGCCAGTACCGGATAGAAGCGTCCCAGCGGCAGCCCGCCCACAATCCTCCTCTTCAGCAATGCTTTGTTCACCGCCTCGGGCGACCCCACCTTCGCTACGAATTCGTTGAAGAACTTCCCACTGAATCGCGGCGTCATCTTCCCCGCCAGATAGTGCGATTTGGCCAGATTCTGTTCCGCCAATTCCCGCAGGCCCAGCTTGCCGTACACCGACATGAACACCGTCGCCATGAGCGCTATGAGCGCCTGGTTCGTGCAAATGTTGCTCGTCGCCTTCTCGCGACGGATGTGTTGCTCGCGCGTCGACAATGTTAGGCAGAATGCCCGATTCCCGCGCGAATCCGTCGTCTGTCCCACCAGCCGCCCCGGCATCTGCCGGACCAGCTTTTCCTTGGTCGCGATGATCCCCGCATACGGTCCGCCGTAGCTCGGCGATATCGCGAAGCTCTGCAATTCGCCCGCAACAATATCCGCGTCGGCGGCCGGTTCCAGAATCCCCATCGACACGGCTTCCGTAAAGATCAGCACCAGCAGCGCGCCGCGCTTGTGCGCGATCTCCGCCGCAGCCTTCACCTGGTCGACGATACCGAAGAAGTTGGGCGACTGCACGATCACCGCGCCCGTCAGGTCGTCCATCTTGCGTTCGAGATCTTCCAGGTCGATCGTGCCGGCCTCTTCCGCATAGCCGAATTCCTCGACCGGCATCCCCTGATTGCGCGCGTACGTGCGCAGCACCTCGCGGTATTCCGGATGCACGGTCTTCGCGACCAGCACCCGGCCCTTGCCGGTGGCGCGCACCGCCATCATGGCCGCTTCCGGCACCGCCGTCGAACCGTCGTACATGGAAGCGTTGGCCACGTCCATGCCGGTGAGCTGGCAGATCATGGTCTGGAATTCGAAGATCGCGGTGAGCGTTCCCTGCGAGATTTCCGCCTGATACGGCGTATACGACGTGAGGAACTCGCCGCGCGACACCACCGTGTCCACCAGCACCGGCCGGTAATGGTTGTACACGCCCGCGCCTAGAAAACTGGAGTACCCGGCCGCGCACTCGGAGGCGCGCTGCTTGAAGTACTCGACGATCTCGTACTCGGAAATCCCGGGCTCGATCGCCAGCGGACGGTTGAGACGCACCGCGCCGGGCAAATGAGCAAACAGATCCTCGGGCGATCCGGCGCCGCACGCGTCCAGCATCTGGCGGCGTTCAGATTCTGACTTCGGAAGATATCGCAACTACTTTTCCGCTCCTATATAGGTTTGATAGTCCGCGGCCGTCATAAGATTCGCCGCGTCCGCCGGAGAACTGAGCTTGATCTTGACCAGCCACGCCACGCCGTGCGGATCTTCATTCAGCTTCTCGGGCGCGTCCGCCAGCAGCGGGTTCGATTCCAGCACTTCGCCGCTTACCGGCGAGTACACGTCCGAAACCGCCTTCACCGACTCGACCGAGCCGAGCGACTTACCCTGCTCCAGCTTCGCCCCGGCCTTCGGCAGGTCGACATAAACAATGTCGCCCAGCTCTTCTTGCGCATGATCGGTGATCCCGATCGTTCCGGTGTCCCCTTCCACAAGGACCCACTCGTGTTCCTTCGTATAACGGAAGTTTTCTGGATACATTTATTTAGCTCGCTTGTAAAACGGAGTTTCCACCGTCACCGCATCCACGGGCTGGTTGCGGATCATGATCTGAATCGACTTGCCCGGCTGCGCCTGCGCCACCGGCAGATAGCACAGCCCGATATTTTTGCCCAACGTCGGCGACGGCGACCCGCTGGTAACCCACCCCGCCGGCGCGCCATCGAGATAGACTTCGTATCCATCGCGGCCAATGCCGCGGCCGCGCATCTCGAACCCCACCAGCTTGCGCGTCAGGCCGGTTTCCTTCTGCTTCTGCAGCGCGCCGCGACCCACGAAGTCGCCCTTCTCCAACTTGACGATCCAATCCAGCTCGGCTTCTAGCGGCGAAATGGAGGCGTCGATCTCGTGTCCATACAGCGCCATCTTGGCTTCCAGTCGCAGCGTGTTGCGCGCGCCCAGTCCCGCCGGCTTAATCCCGAATTCCGCCCCGGCGTCCATGATCAGGTTCCACATTCGGACGGCTTCCGCCGGCGGCACGTAGATCTCGAACCCGTCCTCGCCGGTGTACCCGGTATGCGCGATCCGCGCCGGAGTCCCCGCGACTTCCCCATCGGTGAACCAGTAGTATTTGATCGCCGAGAGATCCACCGGGGTCAGTTTCTGCAGCGTCGCCCGCGCCTTCGGACCCTGAATCGCCAACTGCGCGTACCGGTCGCCGTTGTTGTCCACCTGCGCATCGAACTTGTTCATCGCACGGATGTGCTCGAAATCCTTGTCCTGGTTCGACGCGTTCACGCACAGGAAAAAATATTCGTCCGCCACCTTGTGCACCAGGATGTCGTCGACGAACCCGCCGTGCTCATACAGCAGCCCCGAGTAGTGCGCCTGGCCCGTTTTCAGCTTGGCGACATTATTTGTCGTGACGTAATCGGTGAGCTTGCCCGCCTCGGGTCCGCGGATTTCGATCTCGCCCATGTGGCTGACATCGAACAAGCCCACGGCGTTGCGCACCGCATTATGCTCGTCGATGATCCCGGAATATTGGACGGGCATATCCCATCCGCCGAAGTCCACCATTTTGGCGCCGAGGGCCCGATGGACAGAGTTCAACGGCGTAACGCGGAGCGAAGACGCTTCAGACATGAAAATTCAGGCTAACAGCACCGAAAACTGGGTGTCAATGTAGGCCCCTTTTTGGGCCTTTCGAATCGAGCGCTCTACCGCACGCCGCCATACGATATAATTCGCCTTTCCAACAAACATGCCACTCGGACTGTTCCTCCAATCGCCCCCCGCGGCCTCGCGCATCACGGCCCTCGACTGGACCATGATCGCGCTCTATTTCGGTATCCTTCTCTGCGTCGCCTGGTGGGTGGTGCGGAATGGTAAGGAGAACACGACCGATTATTTCCTCGCCGGACGCAATCTCGGATGGTGGGTCATCGGCGCGTCGATCTTCGCGTCGAATATCGGGTCCGAGCACATCGTCGGACTCGCAGGCAGCGGCGCGACCAGCGGTGTCGCCATGGCGCATTACGAACTCCATGCATGGTGTTTGTTGGTGCTGGCGTGGGTCTTCGTGCCGTTCTACATGCGCTCCATGGTCTTCACCATGCCGGAATTCCTGGAGCGGCGCTTCAATGAGAAGTCCCGCTACGTGCTCTCCATTGTCAGCCTGATCACCTTCGTCATCTCCAAGATCGCCGTCGGAATTTTCGCGGGCGGAGTCGTCTTCGGCACCCTCCTGCCCGAGATGCAGTTGAACATCGGCGGGCTCACCATCGACAGTTTCTGGATCGGCTCGGTGCTGGTGATCGTGCTCACCGGACTTTACACGACGCTCGGCGGCATGCGCGCCGTTGCCTACAACGACGCCGTGCAGGTGGTTGTGCTCATCCTCGGGTCGTTCCTCCTGACCGCGTACGGACTCGTTCAACTCGGCGGCTGGACCGAGCTGCGCCACATTTGCGGCAGCGACATGTTTAACCTCTGGAAGCCGCTGATCCCGGCCGGCGTAACCGGCACGTGGGCGCCCGTGATGCAGTCCGACGCGGCCGGCAAGGTGGTTCGCGAGGCCTGGTATTTCAACGGCAATTTCCCCTGGCTCGGCATGCTCTTCTGCGCGCCCATCATCGGACTCTGGTATTGGTGTACCGATCAGTACATCGTGCAGCGCGCGCTCGGCGCTCCCAACGAGAAGGTGGCGCGCCAGGGCAGCATCTTCGCCGCATTCCTGAAACTCTTCCCGGTCTACCTCTTTATTATCCCGGGCCTGATCTGCTACGCCCTCGCCAAGAGCGGCAAGATCCCGCAACTCGCCACCATGATCGGACCGGACGGCCAGGTCAATCCGGCCATCTCCAACGGCGCCTTCCCAATGATGGTGCAGTACCTCCTTCCCCCGGGACTCCGCGGCATCGTAGTTGCCGGCCTGCTGTCGGCCCTGATGGGCTCGCTGGCCGGAGTCTTCAACGCCTGTTCGACCTTGTTCACAGTCGACCTTTATCAGAAGTGGAACAAGACCGCGTCCGAAGCCAAGCTCGTGAAGATCGGCCGGACCGCGACCGTCGTAATGATCGTCATTGCCCTCGCCTGGATCCCCGTCATCAAGGGCGCGCATGGGTTATACGGTTACTTGCAGGCCGTCCAGGGCTACCTCGCCCCGCCGATTTTCGTGGTCTTCTTCTTCGGCGTCTTCTGGAAGCGGCTGAACGGCCAGGGCGCTCTGTGGGCCATGATCGTCGGCTTCGTCCTCGGCATCTTCCGCATGGTCGTCGATACCCCGGTCACTCTCGGACTCGCCGGTTACGAGAAGGGCTATCCCGAGGGCACGTTCCTCTGGATCGTTAACAACATCTACTTCCAGTACTTCAGTGTGCTGATCACCGTCGTCTCCGCTATCGTCATGGTCGCCGTCAGCTACATGACCGCCGAGCCCGACTACCAGTCAATCGCCAGCCTGACGTTCGGCACCACGACCCACGAAGACAGAAAGCGGACCCGCCACAGTTGGGGCAAGCTCGAAGTCCTTGCCTCCGCCCTCGTGCTCGTGTGCATCATGGCCGGCTACCTCTACTTCCGAGGGTAGGCGTGGGGCGGTGATCCCCGTTGACAACTTTTATCTGCTTTCCTTACAACAAAACCAGGCCAAAAAGGCCCGATTTGCTTGACATGGCCTGCTATTTGTAAGGATGGGAGGTGCCACGAAATGGCAACCCAGGCACAGATAACCGCAAACAGACTGAACGCACTGAAATCAAAAGGGCCTGTCACGCCCGCAGGCAAGCAAGCTGTCCGCTTCAACGCCCTGAAAACCGGCATCGACGCGACCCAGGTGATCATCACCGGCGAAAGCACCGAAGAATTCGAAGCCTTCGCCCAGGCTCTCCGCGACACCTGGAACCCCGCCGACCTTGTCGAGTCGGCGTTTGTCGATCGCCTCATCCACAACTCCTGGCGTCTCGATCGCCTCCGCATCGCTGAAGCCCAGATCTGGGATCGCGCGGTCGCATCCGGTGCCGCCGATTTCGGCGAAGTCTTCGAGCGCACCGAAAAACTCCTCGGCCGCCTCCAACGCCAACTCGCCAGTATCGAGCGCTCCATCAGCCAGGCCACCCGCGACCTCAAACGCCTCCAGGCCGCCCGCGCCAAAGCGCCAGCCCCAATTACGGAACAAAGCCAATTTTCCCCGGTAAGCGACCAGGAACTGGAGCAGCGAATAGCCGATTGGCGCGCCAAACGCGCCACCCGCGACGACGATTCGCCCTTTGATTTCTAAAAAGGCCTTCCTCCGTCCACCGCAACCGATCTTTGACAACCGAATATTCCACCCGCCAATTTTCCTACGCCCAAAGTGTTTTTCTTTTTCGTCTTCTCGGCGCTTCCCCTGCGTCTCAGCGGCTCGGCGGTGACCTGTTTCCCTCCCTTACGGAACAAACCCAAAATCCCTCCTTCGGGGGACCCCAAATCCTCCTCCACGGGGACGACTCGCAGAGCCTCCGACCGCTATCTTGAACCATGACCTTACGCCGCATCTATCTCGCCGACGCCTACCTCACCGCCACCCTCGGAATCCTGGTCTGGTTCGCAGTCGGCCGGCAAGCGCTCGGCACTTCAATAATCGCGCTCGCGATCCTGCTCTTCTTCGTGGGAAAGAACGCGGAGACTCCCTTGCTACGTATCGGCGCCGACTACTTCCGTTGGGCCTATCTGGCGGTGGCATCTCCCGCCCTGGTCGAAATGATGGGCCCGAATGCGTCGAATTCCTGGTTGATCGCCTTCATGCTATGCATCTTCCTGCTCATGCAGGCGCTCGCTTTCGATGCCATGAAGGAGACGCGCATGCTCCGTAGGTTCTCCTTCTGGAAAGTGCCGAACCCCAGGAATTCCGCCGAAATCCGCTCCGACTGGCAGCAGCAGATTCGAGAAGAAGCCATCCAGCAGGAGCGCAACCGCCTCGCGCAAGACCTCCACGATTCCGTCAAACAGCAACTCTTCTCCATCCAGACGAACCTGGCCGCGGCACAGGCCCGCTGGGAGGGTGGTTCCCTCGTCGCTCGCGAGGCGGTCAACCAGGCCCGCGAAGCCGCGCGCGAGGCCGGCGCCGAAATCAGCAGCATGCTGGACCAACTGCAGCCTCTCGCCCTCGAGAGTCTCGGTTTGCAAGAGGCCATCCGCCGCCAATGCGAGGCTCTCGCCCATCGCACCGGCGCCGGCGTGCGCACCTCGTTCACCGATCTGCCCCCGATCGATCAGGAGGTCAAAACCGTCGTGTACCGCGTCGCCCAGGAAGCCTTGGCCAACATCGGCCGGCACGCGCGGGCGTCGCACGTGGATGTCGAACTGGCCGCAGCCGCCGATGGCGATTTCCTTCTGCGCATTCATGATGACGGTCAGGGATTGCAGCCCGGCTTCGCCCAAGGTGGAGGCATGCGCGGCATGTGGAAGCGTGCCGGAGAAATCGGCGGGATCCTCGCCGTGCAGGGCGCGCCCGGAAAAGGCTGCACCATCACGCTGCGTTTCTATCCCCGCGCCTATGCTGCCGGAAAGCAGGCCCTCCATCGCTCCACCATGTGGAATCATTGGGTAGTGGTCGGCATCTGGATATTCACGGCGTACTTCAATCAGCGGATGGGATTCACGCCGTTCGCCTGGTTCCTGGGGTTCATGGTCCTCGCCGAACTCGCGCCGGCCGTCTACCACACGCGCCAGTATCTGCGATGGAAAGGTCAGGCCGCATGAGCGAGCCGATCACGGTGGCCCTCGTGGACGATCATCGCGTCGTCACCCGCGGACTCCGCCTCTTCCTGGAATCTTTCTTGGACGTCCGCGTCGTCGGCGTGGCCTCCAGCGGCGAAGAATTGCTAGCGCATGCCGCCGAGTGGAACCCGCGAGTCGTCGTCATGGACCTCCTCATGCCCGGCGGCCTCGACGGCGTTGAAACCACGCGGCGTCTCCGCCAGGAGCATCCGCGGATTCGCGTGGTCGCGCTGACAGCCTCGGTCGACGAGTCGCGCCTCATCGGCGTGCTACGCGCCGGCGCCTCGGGCTACATCCGCAAGGATGCCGACCCGGAGTTGCTGCTGTCCGCCATCCGGGCTGTAGCGCAAGGCCGCACGTTCATCGACCCCTCGGTCGCCGGCGGAGTCTTGACCGCCGAGCGTCCGGCTGCCGAGCTATCCGCGCGCGAGATGGAAGTGCTGAAGCAAATCGCTTGCGGACTGACGAATCGCGAAATCGGCGAGCGCCTCTTCGTGGGCGAGGAGACCGTGAAGACGCACGTCGCCCGCATCCTCGGAAAACTAGGCCTGCAGCATAGGACGCAGGTGGTGGCGTACGCGTTGAAGCACGGGATGGTGCAGTTGGAAGAACTCTGAGGGGAAGGTGGACAGGCCCGAAGGCCTGCCCTATACCGCGACAGCTACGGGCTTGATTGCGGGAGCCTGGAAAAACCGCGGTGCGTGGAACGGCTGAAAGCGGTAGCCGATCCCGAAGATGGTCTCGATATACTGGTCCGCGTAGGACCCCAGTTTCTTGCGAAGGCGGCGGACATGGACGTCCAGAGTGCGGGTGCGGATATCACCACCGTAGCCCCAGACGCGCAGCAGCAACGCATCGCGAGGAATGATCTCGCCGGCATGCTGCACCAACAGCGCCAGAAGATCGTACTCCTTACGGGTCAATGTCATCGGGGTGGAGTCAATACACGCGGACTGTTGTTCGAAATCTATGGCCAGGTGTTCGTCAACGTATGCCGGAATATGATGATTGCCGATCGGTTCGGGTCCCATAAAGCCCTCCTTGCGCGGCGTGCGCGGGTCTATGGTAATCCTACGGTTGGCAATGAATAAGGTGATGGCCGAGTTGTAAAAACTTTGTAAAAACCTTTGCCGGGGTCTTGTTATTCAATAATGAAGGGCCCGGGGTTGGCGATCCGAAGTTCCTTGTCGGCGCTGTCGAAGGCCCTTATTTTGAATTTGATAGCGCCCGGCGGGTTGACGATTTCGGATTGGAAGGAGGGGCTTTCCCCTGACTTCATCGTCTCGTCCGAGATCTCGTCTTTCCCTGTCGTCAGGACGGCGTTGTCGTGATCCAGAAAGTCGAACGCAAGGACTAGTCCTCTCAGGGACTTCTCGGCCGTGACCTTCACCTTGCCGTCGACCGAGATCTTGTCTTCGATTCGGTGCGCTTTGGCCTCCACCACCGTGACATCGGGCGGCCTCTTTCCCTTTCCCTGGCCGGCCGCGATGGCGCAAAGGAAAAACACCGACAGTATGAACGCGAGCCCCCGCATGGTGGCCAGTTTACCAAGTAAGAACGGCTTGCCGTGGAACGATGGAAAATGAGCCTCGTTCCTCTGACACTGCTTTGGCCTCTTCGGCCGCTGTCGGTTGGGCGCAAGTCTGGTTTGAGCCCAATCGCGGTCAGTCGGCCTCTGACGTCCTGTTCGTCGGCCATTCGAAGGCCGGGAGGCAGGCATTACTCCGTCGTGATGGCTTCGGGCACCGCCCAGAGCCCGCCACTGCTCACCATCGCGGTGAAATGAAGAATCGGAGTACGACGTCCCGCTTTCCTTGTGACATAATGGCTCTTCCTTCACGTCACCCGGGTCCGGAGCTTCGGAAATCGCGGAAGAAGCGGTGGTTGAACCGCTTTTCAAACGAAAGGAGGACAGCTCAAACCGCTCATGAAATTTACCCGGCGATCAGCACTTCTAGGCGCGGCAGCACTTCCGATGATCCAATCGGCAGGCGCCCAGTCGCGTCCGAAGAACATCGTCATTTCGAGCGGCAACACCCCCGATAATGGCGGCGTGAACTGTTGCGCCAAAGCGCACAGCGAGCTGAAATCCGGTCGCGATACGCTGGATGCTGTAATTGCCGGAGTCAACATTGTCGAGTTGAACCCCAACGACACCAGCGTGGGCTATGGCGGGTTGCCCAACGAAGAGGGTATTGTGGAATTGGATGCCAGTTGCATCCACGGACCCACGCGGCGCGGCGGCGCGGTCGGCGCGATTCGCGGGTGCAAGACGCCCTCGCGGATTGCCCAGTTGGTGCTGACCGAGACGGATCACATGATGCTGGTGGGCGAGGGCGCCTCGCACTTCGCGCGCATGTGGGGCTTTCCGGAAGAAGATTTGCTGACCGGCCGGTCGCGCCTGGCGTGGCGCATGTGGAAGCGCGAGATGCGCGACCGCAACGGCCACACCAATTGGGAATCGCAGACCGATACGCCCCCGGCCCCGAAGAAGATCGGCGAGTTGAAGCAGGCCTATCCCGGGTACGACGAGGGCCTTTTGCAATGGGCCTACGAGGTGGCGAATCATCCGCCGCACGGCACGATCAATTGTATCGCGCTGAACGAGAAGGGTGAGATGTCGGCGGTGACCACTACCAGCGGCATGGCATGGAAGATCGCGGGCCGGTTGGGCGACTCGCCCATCATCGGCGGCGGTCTGTGGCTGGATCAGGATATTGGCGGCGCTGGTTCGACGGGACGCGGCGAAGAGAACATCCGCGTCTGCGGCGCCCATACGGTCGTTGAGAATATGCGGCACGGCATGTCGCCGAAAGAAGCCGTGATGGATTGTTTGAAGCGGGTGGCGCGCAATTTTGATGGTGACGAAAAGCGCCTCGCCGCGGTCGATTTGCAGTTTTATGCACTGAGAAAAGATGGCGAATACTGCGGCGGATCGCTCTGGGGGCCGCCCGCGAATGGTCGCGGCGGACCGCGGTTCGCGGTGTGCAGCGATGGCCAGCCAAGTCATTTAGAGGATTGCGTTTTTCTGCTGGGGCGAAAAGCGTGATTGGTCTGTTGTAGATTTCGACGCGCACTGCGGCTCGTTTGGGGAAAACACCGTAGCTCGCGCGTTAGCGAGAGCACAAATCTGCACAAAGTCGTGCACTTTGTTCGTTTACAATGAAACAAAACCGTGGATTTCGCATCTGCATAGTTACACGAAGTCCTGAGGCTTTTGTTAGAGGGATGTCCAAGAGGGTTAGTTGCTGTTCACGTGGTTGCTTTCTGCCTGATGCCTAACAACAAAATCTTGAACCTGGAATTGGGGCGTATCTGATATGCCCCAGATCTTTCATCACAGCACGAACACGTTCACGCGAATCACGATATTCGGTGCTGTTTTTATTGTAGCCTTCGTGGGCTGGGCCTTGACCGAATTGGATCGGGGAGCCTATTCCACCCGCGCCACTCAGCCGCGCGAGCAGCCTGTTCCATTTAGTCATGCGCACCATGTGGGAGCGCTGGGTCTCGATTGCCGCTACTGTCATACGACAGTCGAGACGTCCAGCTTTGCAAACATTCCACCTACCAAGACCTGCATGAATTGCCATTCGCAGATCTGGACCACGAGCCCCACTCTCGAGCCGGTGCGAGCCAGTTATCGTACGGGTGAATCGATCAGCTGGACGCGCGTGAACGATCTGCCGGACTTCGTTTATTTCAATCACAGCATTCACATCAATAAGGGAGTCGGTTGTGAGAGTTGTCACGGAAGAGTGGATCGCATGCCGCTCACGTGGCAGGAGAACTCACTTCAGATGGAGTGGTGTATCAACTGTCACCGAAATCCCGAGAATTATGTCAGGCCGCGCGAATTCGTGACTAAGATGGGCTACGAGCCGAATGGGGATCAGGTCGCCATCGGCAAGCAACTCATGAAAGAGTACGGCATTCAGGACGCACGCACGTTGACCAGTTGTTCCACTTGCCACCGATGAGTGACTTAAGAAAAAAGTTGGATCTCGCCGCCGTTCGCGCGCGGCTCGAGGGCGCTCGCGGGCGCGAATATTGGCGAAGCCTGGATGACCTGGCTTCTACGCCGGAATT
>Ga0105240_10010654_pt1 | contig 12910 bp, 15 predicted proteins | sample KBSC54metaG_FD_80426 | JGI IMG/M metagenome (GOLD analysis project Ga0105240, IMG submission 80426) | Corn rhizosphere microbial communities from Kellogg Biological Station, Michigan, USA - KBS C5-4 metaG | ecosystem: Host-associated > Plants > Roots > Rhizosphere > Soil | place: Michigan, USA... | reverse complement strand
TCGGCGCCGCCGGTGGACTGGCGGATGCCGAGAGTGACTTTGCACCCGTCGGCGCAGTGCGTGCAAACAGTGGAGACGTGGTTCATCTCCCAGGGGCGGGTTTTGTAGCGGTAGCTTCCGCTGGTGAGAGCGCCGACCGGGCAGATGTCGATGCACATGCCGCACTGCTCGCAGTCGAGCTGGTCGCCGCCATCTGGCGCGATGACGGAGGTTACGCCGCGGTTTTGAACGCCGAGAGCCCAGACGTCCATACCTTCACCGCAGACGCGTGTGCAGCGATAGCAGAGGATGCAGCGAGGGCGGTCGTAGAAAACGGCGGGGGACCACTGCTGTTCATCGCGATGACGCTTGGCATCGACCATGAGGCTTTCGCCCGCGCCGTACTTGAAGGTCATGTCCTGCAACTCGCATTCGCCGCCGGCGTCGCAGACGGGGCAGTCGAGCGGATGGTTGCCGAGAAGGAGTTCGATGGTGGCTTTGCGGGCCTGGGCAATTTCGGGTGAGTCGGTAGTGAAGACCTGGCCTTCGGCCACGGTGGTGGTGCAGGCGGTCTGGAGTTTGGGAACTTTCTCCTGACGGACGACGCACATGCGGCATGCGGCCTGGAGGCTGAGTCCGGGGTAGTAGCAGAAAGCGGGGATCTCGATGCCGGCTTTGCGACATGCCTCAATGAGCAGCGTCCCTGCGGGGGCGGTCAGCTTCTTTCCGTCGACTGTGAACGTTACGTCTGCCATTGATCTCCAGCGCCCCTAAACGACTGCCATCTCGGTGTGTTTTGCAAACGGGCAGGGCTTCCCGTCGAGGTGATCTTCGAATTCTTTGCGGAACTTTTTGACGAAGCCGAGTGTGGGCATTGCTGCTGCATCGCCGAGAGGGCAGAAGGTGCGGCCCATCATGTTTTCGGCGAGGTAGCGGATGTTGTCGATGTCCTTGGCGGTTCCGAAACCGGCGTGGAAGCGCGTGAGGGATTTCTTGAGCCAGTCAGTGCCTTCGCGGCAGGGGATACACCAGCCGCAGCTCTCGTGCTGATAGAAGCTGATGGTGCGGAGGGCGAACTCGACGATGCATGTCTGGTCGTCGATGACGACGACGCCGCCGGAGCCGAGCATGGAGCCGGCTTTGCCGACCTGGTCGAAATCCATGCCGAGGTTTTCGATTTCTTCGGGGAGAAGGACGGGAGTGGATGATCCGCCGGGGACTACGGCTTTGAGCGTACGGCCGCCGCGGACGCCGCCGGCGACTTCGTAGATCATCTTTTTGAGGTTGTAGCCCATGGGGAGTTCGTAGACTCCGGGGCGCTCGACGTGGCCGCTGATACCGAAGAGGCGCGTGCCGCCATTGCGCGGAGAACCGATGGTGGCGAAGGCTGCTCCGCCCATGTTGATGACGTGGGGGACGGTGGCGATGGTCTCGGCGTTGTTGATGACGGTGGGTCCGCCGTAGAGGCCGACGACGGCCGGGAAGGGCGGCTTGATGCGGGGAACGCCGCGTTTGCCTTCGAGAGATTCCATGAGCGCGGATTCTTCGCCGACTTCGTAGGCGCCGGCGCCGCTCTGGGTGATGATCTGGAATTCGGTGTCGGTTCCGAAGATGTTTTTGCCGAGGAAGCCCTTGGCGTAGGCGTCTGCGACGGCCTTCTCCATGATCTCGAGGAGGTATCGGTACTCGCCGCGGAGATAGATGAAGCCAATCTTGGAGCCGATGGCGAGGCCAGCGATGATGGTGCCTTCGATGACGGAGTGCGGGTCGTGCAGAAAGATCAGGTGGTCTTTGCAGGTGCCGGGTTCGCTCTCGTCGCCGTTGATGAGGACGTACTTGGGCTTCGCGGACTGCTTGGGGACGAAGGACCACTTCATGCCGGTAGGAAAGCCTGCACCACCACGGCCGCGGAGGTTCGAGGCTTTCATCTCTTCGATGACCCAATCCGGTCCCTGCGCGAGGCACGTGCGGATGGCTTCGTAGCCGCCAAGTTCAATGTACTTGTCTATGTTGGCCGCGCCCTGGCCAAAGCGCTTGGAGACGACCTTCACTTCGTCGGGATGGGAGACGAGCCTAGGCATTGTTCTGGCCCTCGGATTTCTGGCGGTATTGGGCAAGTATGCCGGGGACGCTGTCTGTCGTCAGATCGTCATGGAAGTCGTAGTTGACCTGAATGGCGGGAGCCCAGCAGCAGGCGCCGATGCACTCGACTTCTTCGAGGGAGAAGACGCCGTCGGGAGTTACGCCTTTATGGCCGATGCCAAGCTCGTCCTGAAACTTCTCGAAGACATCGTAGGCGCCGCGGAGCATGCAGCTGATGTTGGTGCAGACCTGCACGTTGTATTTGCCGGCAGGCTTGAACCGGAGCATGGAGTAGTAGGTTGCGACGTTGCGGACGTCGAGCTCGGTGATACCGATGCGATGCGCGACTTCGGCGATGACGGCGTCGGAGAGGTAGCCGATCTCGTCCTGCGCGTAGAGGAGCATGGGAACCAGGGCAGAGCGGCGCACGGGGTACTTTTCGACGAGCGCGTCGAAGCGGGCTGAGACTTTGGGCGAGAAGATGCTCATGGTTTCGGCGCTCATCGCATCATCTCCCTTGCCCAGGCTTCTGCTGCCATATCCATTTCTTCCTCGCCGGTTGCGCTGCGGAGCTTTCCGGCTTCTGTGAGTTCCAGCATTCCGCTTTGTCCGTTGTCGCGCGACCATGTGATGTGCGCGCCGTTGCGTTTGAGGTCGAGCCAGCTGTTGCCGTGGCGGACCGTGATGTGATTTTCCCCTAGTTCGACTGTTGCCTGCCTGTCCCCATTGAGCCCGTGCGCCGCGGTGTAACTGCGAAGCAGGGAGGCGAGTGAAACCCAGAGTTCAACGTACAACTGCGCCGTTTCCGGCATTAACGATCAATCTCGCCGAGCACGATATCGATGGAGCCGATGACTGCGACTACGTCGGCGAGCATACGGCCCTGGCACATGGTTTCAAGCGCCTGCAGCGAGGCGAAACCCGGATAGCGCATGTGCACGCGATACGGTTTTGCGGTGCCATCGGAAACTACGTAGTAACCCATCGTTCCATGGCCAGATTCGATGGCCTGAAAAACCTCTCCGGCAGGAACGTTAAAGCCTTCGGTGACAATTTTGAAGTGATGGATCAGTGCTTCCATCTGGGTCTTCATCTTTTCGCGATCGGGCAGGATGATCTTCGGTGCGTCGGCTTTGACGGGGCCGCCGGGCATGCCGTCGAGCGCCTGCTGAATGATCTTGATGCTTTCGCGCATCTCTTCCAGACGAACTTCGTACCGTCCCCAGCAGTCGCAGCGATTCGAGATCGGCACTTTGAACTGGAACTTCTCGTAGCTGGAGTAGGGCATGTCGCGGCGAATGTCGAAGTCTACGCCGGAGGCACGGAGAGTGGGGCCCGTAACGGCGAGTGCGACGGCATCTTCCGGGGAGAGTATACCGACTCCGAGGAGACGGTTGCGGAAGATAGGATTTCCGGTGAGCAGGTTTGAGTATTCATCGAGCTTTTCGGGAAGCGTCTTGATGAACTTCTGAATGCGATCGAAGATGTCGAGGGGCGGCTCCATGGCAAGGCCGCCGATCCGGAAGTAGCTGGTCATCATCCGCTGGCCGGAGACGGCTTCGAAGATGCGGAGGATATCTTCGCGCTCACGGAACGTGTAGAGGAAGACGGTGAGCGCGCCGATGTCCATGGCGTGCGTGCCGAGCCAGATGAGATGCGAGTTTATGCGGGTCAGCTCGGTGAGGAGGACGCGAATCCAGACGGCGCGTTCGGGAATCTCGAGGCCGAGGAGTTTTTCGACTGCCAGACAGTAGCAGAGGTTGTTGGCCAGCGGGCCGAGGTAGTCGACGCGATCGGTGAGGGGAACCACCTGCTGGTAGAACTTAGACTCGCAGGTCTTCTCTATGCCGGTGTGGAGATAGCCGACCTCTGGATACAGGCGGACAACGATTTCGCCATCGATCTCGAGCACGAGACGTAGCACGCCGTGCGTGGACGGGTGCTGCGGTCCCATATTGAGGACCATGTGCTGGTCGTGCGAGCCCTCAGCGGGCGGAGCCTGGAGAATCGGAGTGCCTACGTCGGGCATCAGCGGTAGCCCTCCACCGGATAGTCTTTGCGGAGGGGATGGCCGACCCATTCCTCGGGCATCATGATGCGACGCAGGTTCGGGTGACCTTCAAAGCGGATGCCGAACAGGTCGAAGACTTCGCGCTCGTAAAAATTGGCACCAGGGAAGACCGAGGTGATCGACTCGATGGCGGGATCTGCCTCCGAGACCCAGGTCTTGATGCGAACACGCTGCTTCATTGCATGAGACAAGATGTGGTAGGTGAGTTGGAACCGCGGATCGGAGGGCAGCCAGTCGACGGCCGTCATGTCTTCGTAGGCGTTGTAGCCGGCGTCTTTGATTGCCTGCATGGCTTCGACGATGTTTTCTGAGGGCACGGTAAGGCTGAGTTCGCCGCGGTCGAAGAGAGCTTCAATGATGGCGTCGGAGTTCCAGGCGACGAGTGCTTTGACGGCCGCGTGGTCCGACATTTTCTCGAGCACAGCTTGCTTGCCGGCGATGGTTTCCTGAGGAGCTTCTGCCATTTAGAGATCCGCCTTATCCATGCTCCAGTTGAGGATGCCTTTCCGGATGATGTAGTAGAGACCCACTGCGATGAAGCCGAGATAGACGATCATCTCCCAGAAGCCAAAAAGACGCTGACCGGTGATATGGGGAAGCTGGCGGTAAATAACCGCCCAGGGCATCATGAAAACCGCTTCCACGTCGAAGAGGATGAAGAGCATTGCCACCATGTAGAAGCGCACGCTAAAGCGCGCTCGAGCATCGCCGACTGATTCGATACCGCATTCGTAGGCGGCGAGTTTGACGGGCAGATTACGATGACGTCCGATGAACCATGAGGCGAGCACCATGATGGCTGCAAGTCCCACTGCGAACAGTATTTGCAGCATTAGAGACAAATATTGCCAGTGGTAGGGAATCATGGTCTTCCTGTTCGCAATGCTTTCGAAAGTGGCGGCGTTCGCACATGTGCCGAATCGGCTCTACTGCGACAGGCCGCTGGTTTGAGCTTAGGTTCCAAAAGTGATCCCGTCAAGACGAGGAAGCCTCTCTCAATCTCACATTTAGAGCCACGGAACATCCTGGTGGATGGTTCGAAATATGAGGGCGCGATGCGGGACACGCAGTCGCTCTTGTGAGAGATGTCACTCATTCACTGGGATGTGTATACGATGCGGCCGAATCCGCGAGCTGTGAGAGAGATCACAACGACTGTCCCCAACTGAACCGTTCACGCGATCTCGTTTGATAGGCGGCCCGAGCAACCGTCAGTATTGACGCAGGAGATTTGTGGCCCATGCGGCGATGAATCGGCGATGCTTGCTCTGGTACTCTGAGCTTGTGTATCCAGTGCTCCGAAACAATCTCTCGTGGTGCCTGAAAGGCGCGACATTACTGGCGATCGTTGTTGCGGCTATCCCTTCGGCAAACGCTCAATCTGCTGAAAAGATCGATATCAATCCCACGTTCACGATTTCAAAGTATGCTCCGGGCGCACCCATTCGTATGGTGGGATACGGAGACATGCGCTTCACCGATCCGTCTGTGAAGATTGGCACGAATCCGCGCGTAAGGAAGTGGCTCGCCGAGCAGATCGGCAGGGTAAATCCTGAGGTCCTCATGATCACGGGAGATATGCCTTACTTCGGGGGCAGAAAAGAAGACTGGCAGGTGTATCAGGATGAGACGAGATCGTGGGCTGCGCAACGCATGCTGGTTTTGCCGACGATCGGGAACCATGAAGTTCGCGGGGGTGTCGGCAAGGGGATCGCGAATTATCTGGCGAATTACCCGGGGTTGAAGGGGCACCGGTACTATTCGGTGCTGATGGGGAGCGTCGAGGTGATCTCGCTGGATATGACGTCTCCGTCAGGTGGGACGAGCACACAGGCGACGTGGTTCGCTGCGCAGTTGGATCACGTGCCGAAGCAGGTGGAATTTGTCTTCATCATGTACCACACACCGTGGGTAGTGGATCAGCAGTCGCAGCTCTTTACGAATTTGCCATCAAAGGAGGCGCTGACTCTGCGCCACCTAATGGAGATTCATCTGCACAAGATGCATGCGAAGGTGATTGTGCTGGCGGGTCACATCCACAACTACGAGCGGTTTGAGCGAAACGGAGTGGAATACATAACTTCGGGCGGAGGCGGCGCCGAGCCCTATCCGCTCCTGTTCAGGGGCTCCGCAGACCTTTATCGAGACACTGCGTTTCCGGTCTATCACTATCTGACGATGGATTACGAGCACGGCAAGATCCATGCGGTGATGTGGAAGGTCAAAGACCCCGATGCGGAGACACTGAGCGTGGAGAAGAAGGACGAGTTCACGATCGTGGCCGAGCCGGACAAGACGGGTGTCTACATTCCCTGATCTCGACTTGTCTGAACTTGAGGTGCCGTCGGTTGTGAATGAGCCCGGGAAGATCCCAGATCTGACCGTATTACTGGCCGATCACGAGGACCGCAAAGAGGACGATCCAGGCGAGACCCATTGCATGCCAGTACCACGCAGTGGCATCTACCGCTATCTGGCGAAGCTCCACTCGTTTGAAGTTCCGAACGATGGCCAGAATGACTGCGAGTGCAATGACGCCTGCGATCAAGTGCGCGGCGTGCAGCCCGGTAATGATGTAGAAGAAGTAACTGGCTGGGGTAGAGGCGTGATTGAAGGCAAATCCCTGAGCTGAGAGCTGAAGCCAGGCTAGCCACTGTCCTGCGAGGAATAGGAGACCGAGGACGAGGGTGCTGGCCATCCAGGGCAGGGTGCGCTGGAGGGCGGGATGACCCAGGCCGAGCCACTCTTCAAGAACGTCTATTTCGCGGAAGATATTGCGGCGGGCGACTTCGATGGTCAAGCTGCTGAGGAGAAGGACTGCGGTATTCAGGAAGAGTATGGGAGGCAGCAGTACGGGATGCCAGTCACCGATCTGTTCGTGGGTGCGCGGATCCATGTGCGTGCCGGCCTGCCGCGCGAAGAAGAGCGCGACGAGGATGGCGAAAAACATCATGTCGGCGGCGAGGATTGAGAAGACGGAGAAGCGAATCTTGTGCAGTAACTCGCGTGGACCGCGACGTTCATGCTGGCGGTCGTCATCACCTCCGCCTCCGCCGCCGCCCGTCGGACGCCGGTCAAGGGGAGGTTTGCCGCCAATTCCTGGCTCTTTCCGTTCCGTTTCCGCAGGGGAATGCGTAAAGGTCGCGGGCATCTAAAGCCTCTGTGGAGATCAGACTATACCACTAGTCCTTGGACGCAGGCATTCCGGAACAGGATGGCCTTTTTTCTCATCCTTAAGATGCTTTGATTTTCCTGCGCAGATTTGAATTCACCAAATCAACAAACGCCTGATGAACGCGGCGATCGTCCGGGGTGAGTTCGGGATGAAATGTGGCGGCCATTATCCTGCCCTGGCGCACTAGGGTTGGTGTCCCGTTGCGATGCGCCAGCACTTCGACTTCGGGACCGGTTTCGATGATTCTCGGCGCACGGATAAACACCATCTCCAGCTTGTCGCCGGGCAATTCGGTGTCGGAAAAGAGAATGGAGGAATCGATCTGCCTTCCGTAGGCGTTGCGCTCGATGACGGCGTCGAGGAGGCCGAGACTCGCCTGAGGCGGGTTGCGGACTTCGCGTGCGAGCAGGATTGCACCGGCGCAGGTGCCGAAGACCGGATGAGACTGACAGAAACTCTTCAGATCGTCAAAGAGGTTGCGGAGCGCAAGAAATTTCAACATCGTGCTGGACTCACCGCCGGGGATGATCAGCCCGTCGAGGTCTTCCAGTTCTTCGCGCTTCCGAACTTCAACCGGAATGGCGCCGGCATCGGCGAGTGCGGCGGCGTGGGCGGCATAGTCGCCCTGAATAGCCAGAACTCCGATGCGGGGCAGCGGCGGATTGGCGTGCAATGTAAGGCGCTCCTTTGGCGGTCCTGAGAAAATCCTAATCTTCCGGGGGGAGATAGAGCTGAAAAGGCCGGAGACGCGGTGCGTCTCCGGCTGATGACGGCGGTGTTTTACCAGCCGCGCGTTTGCAGGAGCTGGGATTCTTCGATAGCGGCGGCGGCGAGGCCCTTCATCGTGCCAGTGACCTGTTCGCTGACTTCGGCGAGGACCTTTGGGTCGTTGTAGTGGGTGGTGGCAATGACGATGGCTTTGGCGCGGGATACAGCCTCTTCGCGCTCGGCGGGATCGTTTTCGACGTCGAGCGGAGTGGCACGCTCCTTCATGAAGATGCCGGAGCCGACGAAGATGGCTTCGGCGCCGAGTTGCATCATCAGCGCTGCGTCGGCGGGAGTGGCGATGCCCCCGGCGGAGAAGTTGGGGACGGGGAGCTTGCCGGTACTGGCGACCATGCGGATGAGCTCGTAGGGTGCCTGATGTTCTTTGGCGGCTGCGTACAGCTCCTGCTCTGAGAGGACGGTCAGGGCCTTCATCTCCTTGACGATCTGGCGCATATGCTGAACTGCGTGGACCACGTCGCCGGTTCCAGCTTCACCCTTGGTGCGTATCATGGCTGCGCCTTCAGCGATGCGGCGGAGGGCTTCGCCGAGGTTGCGGGCTCCGCATACGAAGGGCGTAGTGAAGGCATGTTTGTCGATGTGATGAGCTTCGTCTGCCGGAGTGAGGACTTCGCTTTCATCGATAAAATCGACGCCGATCTCCTGAAGGATCTGGGCTTCGGCAAAGTGCCCGATGCGGGCCTTGGCCATAACGGGGATGTTTACTGCCACCATAATCTGCTTGATAAGGCTGGGCTTGGCCATGCGCGCCACGCCGCCTTCGGCGCGGATCATCGCGGGAACCCGTTCAAGGGCCATCACCGAGGCTGCACCAGCTTCTTCGGCGATGCGAGCCTGTTCGACGTTCATAACGTCCATGATCACGCCGCCCTTCAGCATCTCGGCGAGACCCACCTTCAGGCGGAGACCGGTTCCAGGAAGGCTCTTGTTTTCATTCTGTTGTGGCATTTTTTATGACCTCGGATGGCAGCCGTCGTTCACAAAGATCTCAGGCATTCGCTGTATGTAGTGTAGCAGCGAAGTGAATGAGAGACGCAGGTAGCAGGGCTGCTGGTTTGACGGCGCAGTAATGAGAGCTTTCCAAGAAGTTCAACTTCCTTCTGGTACGCCCACTGCAGAGAAGTGTGCCGAATGGACACAGGCGGGCAAACCGGGTTGGCTGGGGAACAGAGGCTTGAGAGAGCAAATCCGGCCACGGAACAGATCTCTCGAGAGATGATTCAGGCCCGATTGCCTGCCGAGATGCTGGACGGTGGCGCTGGAGAGCAGCGATCGACGTTAAAGCGCATCCCGGTCGAGGTCGACGTTTCAATTCCGATTCGCCGGTTCCGAGTTCGCGATGTCCTGGCGCTGAACGAAGGGCAGGTTATTCCGACGCGCTGGCTGGAAGGGGAAGACATGCCGCTTGCCGCACATGGGACTCAGCTTGCGTGGACAGAGATCGAAGTGATCGACCAGAAACTGGCCGTGCGCATAACGCGATTGGCTTAGGACGGAGGTTAAGTTGAGCGCTTTCATGAATTCACTCATCACCCCAACTCGGCGAAACGGACAGGCTGTCTGTGGAGAAAGTCGGAATCAGCGGAGCCCGGGGGCATGGCTGCTAGAACGACTCCGGTGCCGATCGGGAGATGATCCCCCATTGAGAGTGCTGGGGAGAATCAGAGTCACGCCTCGGCAGGGATTGCTCCTGATCGAAGCGGAGGGCGAACGGTTGCTCGTGGCAACGTCCGATGGAAGTGCGGCCACAATTTATCCGCTTGGCACACCCGCGGAGATTCGCGTCGAGGGAAGCTGCGCATGAGTTTGTTGTTGATGGCATCCCGTGGTGTGGCGCTTGGCGGAGCGCCTTTGCTGCCTGATCTATCTGCGCGGTTTCGATCGTCGGATTCAGCTCCCTGGACGATCCTATTTGTTCTGACGCTCATCACTCTTGTTCCGGCGATTTTGATGTGCATGACTCCGCTCGTCCGCCTGCTGGTGGTGTTTCATTTCCTTCGCCAGGCTCTCGGGACACAGACTGCGCCGTCGAATCCTACGCTTCTCGGGCTAGGACTGATGATGACCTGGTTCGTGATGGCGCCCGTGGTTGCGGATGTTGATCGCCAGGCAGTTGAACCCTACCGAGCGGCAAAGATCAGTGGCTGGCAGGCGATCGAGACGGGATCGGGGCCGGTGAAGCATTTCCTACTGCGCTATGCGCGTGAAAAGGATCTGGCGCTGTTTGCTGCTGCCGGACAGGTGGAGCGACCGAGTGTCCCGGATGACCTGCCGATGCGTGTCGTCATTCCGGCCTACATCCTTTCGGAGCTGAAGGCAGGCTTCACGATTGGCGCGGTTCTGTTTCTGCCGTTCCTGCTAATCGATATGGTGACCGCGGCGATTACGACCTCTATCGGCATGTTTCAGCTGCCCCCCGTTGTTGTTTCAACTCCGCTGAAGATCCTGCTGTTCGTGATGGTGGATGGCTGGAATCTTCTTGCGCATTCGCTATTGAAGAGCTTTTAGGAAGGTCAAAGGATGTCGCCTGACATGGTTGCAGAGTTGCTGCGGCAATTGATGAAAGAGGCCATGATTCTCACCGCACCTGTGTTGCTGGCGGCAATTGTTCTGGGGTTCGGCCTGACACTTCTGCAGACCCTGGCCAATCTGCAGGACCAGTCGCTGACTTCCGTTCCGCGTCTGCTGGCAGTCGCCGTGATTCTGATCGTTGGGATGCCGTGGTTTCTCGGTCGACTCACCGCTTATGCATTGCACCTGATGAGCGATCTGCAACGGTTTGTTGGGTAGGAACCGCCGGAATGATTTGGCCGCAATTCCTGATCGCGATGCTTCTTACGCTGGTCCGCGTAAGCGGTATTGTCGTCTTTGCACCCTTTCTTTCATCTTCGGCTTTGCCGGTTCGGGTGAAGGCGGTGTTTGTAGGAGCTGTGGCGTTCCTGCTTGCCCCTGTGGTAGCGCCTTTGCCGAGAACTCATGTGGAGATCGGAATTGCGCCGGTCATGGGAGAGCTCGCCATTGGACTGGCGTATGGCATTATCCTTTCGCTCTTAAACGAAATGTTGCTCTTTGCTGGGGAAATTGTCGGCCTGCAACTCAGCTTTTCAACAGTGAATCTGCTCGACCCCACCTCATCCATTCAAACTTCGCTGATGAGCGACCTCTTTCAGCTGATGGGAAACCTCACTTTGATTGCTGCGGGACTGGATCGTATCCTGCTGGCCTCTCTTGCGAGGAGTTTCCGTGTAGTACCGCTGGGGAGCTACGTGCTTCTGCCCGTGACCTCTCAAGCGATTGTGCGAGCTGCCGGAGGAATCTTTCTGGCGGCGGTCGAATTGGCCGCACCGGTGCTCGCGTCAACGATGCTGGTTGAAATTGCTGTGGCACTGTTGAGCAGACTAAGCCCTCAGCTTCCGGTCATGTCGCTCACAGTTCCGTTGAAGACGCTGGTGGGATTTGCAGTTATGGCAGGGTCGCTCGCGCTGTGGCCGCGATTTATCGAAGCTCGATTTGCCGGATTGCTGGATCTGGCCGAGCGGCTGCTCCAGATTGCACCGAATGCAGCGACTGCCGGGATGAGAGGCTGACGGTGCCGAACGATCGCACTGAACAAGCCACTCCTCAACGGCGTGAAAAGGCGCGCAAGGATGGAGACATCCTGCGGAGCAGGGAGCTCTCTTCCGCAGCGGGCACGCTCGCAGGAGTGTTGTGCCTGGGGTTCTTCGGAAGCAAGATTATCGTTGGTTTCCGGACGTTGTTATTGAGTGCCGTCGATTTAGGCGGAGGCACTGGTAGCGGCGAGAGCGGTGTCGCGGCGATTTTAGGGCTTCGCGCGGCACTGATTCACGCTTGCGTGCCGGTTGGAATTCTTTTGGCGGCAATTCCTTGTGCCTCGGCTCTGTGCAGCGTGCTGCAAAGCGGGGGACTGCAGCTAAGCGGGACGGCGATTGGGTTGCGTCTTGATCGAATCAACCCCCTTTCGAACGCGAAAAATGTGTTTTCGCTTCGTGCAGCCTCTCGCATCGGCAAATCGCTCATCCCTGCGGCGGTTCTAGCAATCCTGGCGTTTCAGAGGATTGCGCATCAACTCTCCATTCCCCCTTTTTCAAGCGAGCGTATGGAGATGCTCGGGGGCGATGTGTACGGGCTACTCGTTTGGACTGCGTGGCTGCTCCTGGGGTGGGCGGCGATCGACTACGTGATCGAGTGGAGAAGTCGCGAATCGCGGCTGATGATGAGCCGCGAAGAGCTGAAGCAGGAATACAAGGAGATGGAGGGCAGCCCGCAGACGCGAAGCCGTATCAGGGGATTGCAACGGCAGATGCGACGCCGCAAGGTGAAGGCAGATGTGGGGAGGGCTGCGGTTGTTCTCACGAATCCCACGCATTATGCAGTGGCTTTGGCGTTCGATTTTGGGACGATGGAAGCACCCAGAGTGCTTGCAAAAGGCAGAAACCTGCTTGCCGAGGAGATCAAGACGGAGGCGCGCTGGGCCGGTGTGCCGATAGTTGAGAATCCCCCACTGGCACGATCCCTTTATCGATGGGTCGAGGTGGGACAGGCCATTCCAGCGGACCTTTATGCGGCGGTGGCAGCCATTCTTGCCTACCTGTATCGACGGCGAGTGGAGGAACAGATGCGCGACCAGCGAAGAAAGCAAGGCGAATCTGGTCCGCCGCGCAGCACTGCAGCGGGGTCGAGCATTGGTGCGGAGAGGAAGTACTCTCGGCCGGTTTCAGAGGGTAACAGAGAAAGCGAATGAGCGCAGCCGCCGCAGCAATTTCGGGTACGCCGGCGAGGAGCGTCCTGCAGCAACT
>Ga0105240_10010652_pt1 | contig 12910 bp, 11 predicted proteins | sample KBSC54metaG_FD_80426 | JGI IMG/M metagenome (GOLD analysis project Ga0105240, IMG submission 80426) | Corn rhizosphere microbial communities from Kellogg Biological Station, Michigan, USA - KBS C5-4 metaG | ecosystem: Host-associated > Plants > Roots > Rhizosphere > Soil | place: Michigan, USA... | reverse complement strand
GAAGCACTGTCTACACCGCCGGAAACGGCCTGGTACAGTGCGTTCCAGTCCAATGATCCATCTGCGCCAAGCACACTGGCGCCACCGTTGGCAGAAGGCGTCGACACCGTTGCCGAGGTTGCTGATACGGCTGCCGGAGCAGAAGCCGGCGCTGCCGCTGGAGCAGGTGCCGCAGCGACAGGCGCTGCCGCGTTACCCTCAATGGCCTGCGTCAGGATGTCTTCCAAATCTTGCGGCATCGATGCGAGGCTCGCAGGATCGGCGCCGTTGGCCAGCTCAGTGAGCTGATCGGCGACAAAGCCGCTGGCTTGCAGCGCGGCTTCGATCGCCAGCGGCGTGACCGGTGCTTTACCCGTACGCAGTGCGTCGAACAGGTTTTCCGTCAAGTGACAGGCCGAAACCATGGCCGGCAGATTGACGAAGCGGTGTACAAATTTGATGGTGTGGAAGGCACGGAAAACCGCGTTGAGAATTTCCAGGTCGTCAGGATGCCGTTCAAGAGTCAGCAGATGCTCTTCAACGTTAGTCGCGAGGTCCAATGCCTCGACGACAAAATCCTTGAGCATTTCGTCATCCATTAGAACCCCAGGCTATCGAGTAAGTCGTCCACATCATTTTGCACCATGGCGGAGCCGGGAGCGGAAGGCCCGTTAAGCAGTTCTGGTGGTTTTTCCATCGCCGCTTTGACTTCTGGCGGTGCGTTGTCACGCAGCAGCTGAGCCAGTTCGCGCTCGGCGATGGCAGTGATGCCGACAATCTTCTTGATCAGCTGACCGGTGATGTCCTGGAAGTCCTGCGCCATCATGATTTCCAGCATGCGAGCTTTTTCGACCTCGGTAGCTTCGATGACGGCGGAGGAGAACTTCTTGGAGTCAGTCGCCAGGTTCTTGAATTCATCGATAGTCATCTGGCCGGCGAACAGGCGCGCCCAGCGATCGTCGATATCCTTGGCTTTGCTGGCTAGCGCATCCTGGGCTGGCATACCGGCATCGATCGTGTTCAAGACCTTGTTGGCGGCTTGTTCGGTCAATGTGGCAACGTGTTCCAGACGGCCTTGCGCATCGCCGATCTGCGATGCCACATCCGACAGAGAGCGGTCGTAACCCAGCTCGCGCATCGAATCGTGCAACAGGCGGACGATGCCGCCCAGACGTTCGTACATGGGTTTGTCGGACTGATCTTCTAGCGATGCAGCCGGGCTCGCGGAGGGCGCCGGCTCCGCTGCTGCAGTCGCAGCAGGCAGCGTTTGCGCTGAAATCTCGTCGAATAGTGCCTCTAAATCAACATCGTCACTCATGATCTTCTTTTCTCCATACAAATTTGATGCGTTATTTGCTTCTGCCGCAGATGCAGACAATCTGTCACAACTGAATTACATGGGATTACGACGAGATGGTTCGGTGATAGAGGCTCCTGTTCTGACAGATGGCTCAGGCAATTCATGTCGTCTTATGCATATCGGCCAGGAAAAACAAACCTGTAGCAACCTGACCGTTGCACTCGCTTGCTGTACCGGATGTGTTCTGTTGCTGAATTCCCCGCTTGACGCCTCGGTCGAGGCGGATCTGCTATTTGTTGAACGGATTATAAGTCCCTGTCAAGCAGCTCCATCGGCTAAAAAGCGATGAAAATTCCCCATTTCAATGACGTTATAACGACGATGTCGGTTTGCAGGCAATCTTACTGCAAGGGTGCTTCGCTTGTCACCACAGATTGCCGGGCGTGGCGTTGCCGCATACAATTGCGCCGTTTTGGTGCTCGCCGGTGCAGTCGCGCCCTCGTCCAGCGAGTTAAACGGGAAGTACGGCGCGGGAAGATGGTCCAAATATTGTCGACCCGCCAACGTACGCTGCCCCCGCAACGGTAAACAAGCGCTGTCGCCGTCGACAGCAAACTGCCATGGTTCGCCACTGTGCTCGTCCTGACCCTGTTCAAATCAGAGTCAGTATGCATGGGAAGGTGTGGCAGTCGGTGCGGCCGTTGTTTTTTCGGCCATTTTTGCCAGCTTGCAGCCCGGATACCGGCCAGACAGGGGAAGGGTAATACCTTCAAATTCAATCCGGCTTGCGGGGAGGCAGGCTGGAAGTGCATATCAGAAACAGATCATGAAACATTTCACTTTGTCCTGGCGCCTCGTCGCCGGGCCTGCCATTGCTGCTTCGGCGGTGCTGTCGGCTTTTCCAAGCCAGGTTGTGGCAGAGCAAACTGCCTCCGACGTCACGGCAAGCGGCGCAGCAAACAGCAATCTGATGCCGGTCGTGGTAACGGCGTCACGTTTCCCCAACGACCCGGCATTCAGCCCGATCGGCGCCACGGTCATCAGCGCCGATGACATCCGCAACGCCGGCATCGACAACGTCAACGAAGCCATCCGCAAACTCGGTGGTGTGTATGGACGCCAAAGTTTGGCCGGGCCGGGCGACTATGCGCTCGACATGCGCGGGTTCGGCAGCAACGGCGATCAGAACATGGTGATCCTGATCGACGGCGTGCGCCTTTCGGAAAACGAATTGTCGACTGCCTTGTTGTCGTCGGTGCCCATCGACAGCGTCGAGCGTATTGAAATCATACGCGGCGGCAGCAGCGTGCTGTATGGCGACGGCGCGACCGGCGGCACGATCCAGATCATTACAAAGCGGCCGACGGCGGATGCTATCCATGGCACGGTGATCGGTGAGATAGGCAGCTACGGCCTGCGCAGCGGACGGGCCAGTGTCGCCAAGGGATGGGACGGCTTCGCACTGAATGCTGCTTACAGCAAACAGCGTTCCGACAACTATCGCGACAACAATAAGAGCGATCAGGAAAATTTCAGCGGCGCAGCGCAGTGGTTTTCCAATCAAGGGCGCTTTGGACTGCGCATTGATCTGGCGCGCGCCAACTATGGTTTGCCAGGTTCGCTGTCGATGGCACAGTTTCTTGCCAATCCACGTCAGACCGCCAATCCTAAGGACTATGGCTCTTATGACAGCGATCGCATTACCGCCTTCTTTGAGCGCAAGTTGGGTACATTCGATCTTGCCGCAGAGCTGTCGCATCGCGAGAAAATTTCGCGCTCCAGCTATGGCGGCGCTGCCGTCACTGAAGTGCATAGTCGCACCACGCAGTTCTCACCGCGCCTGCGCCAGGTTGCTGAAGGCCGATTGCTGAAGAACGAAGTGGTCACGGGGATCGATTATTCCGAATGGCAGATCGGCAATATCAACGGCAGCAGCGATGCATCGCAGACGGCCCGCGCCGCCTATGTGCGCGACGAATTGCAGATCGCCGGGAACACGCGCATCGCGCTCGGCGCACGCCATGAAGTATTCGACAAGAAGAGCGTCATCGGCGGCTATGACAAGGGGCAGGGAGTCAACGCCTGGGATGCGCAGGTGAGTCACGCGGTCGTGCCGTCCGTGCGCATTTTCGGCAAGGCAGGGCAAAGTTATCGTTTGCCGACTGCGGATGAAAACGGGTTCACTGCCTTGGCCACAGGACAAATTCTCAAGCCGCAAACATCGCACGATCTGGAGTTCGGTGCGACGCTGGGCGAGGCGGACAACAACGCCACGCTCAAGTGGTTCCGTCATCGTCTCAAGGATGAGTTGTTTTTCGATCCGACCGTTGGTGCATTCGGCGCCAACGTCAACCTCGATCCGACCAAGCGTCAGGGCATTGAGTTGGAAGCCAGCGCGCGCCTGAATCAAGACTTCAGTCTGAAGGCCAACTTCCAGCATGTCATCGCCACCTTCACCGGCGGTCCCAATTCCGGCAAGGAAATGGTGCTGGTGCCGAAGAACACCGCGTCCGCCCGCCTGAATTGGAACGATGGAAGTCAGACAGCCAATGTCGGCGTCTTGTGGGCCGACTCTCAACGTTACGGCAGCGATTTCAGCAACACCTGCAATGTCCGCATGCCGTCATACACGACATTCGACGCGCGTTACGCTGTGCGCGTCAGTGCGTGGGAGTTCGCGCTCACAGGTAGCAATCTAACCAATAAGGACTATTTCTCGCAGGCTTTCGGTTGCGCCGGCGGTATCTATCCGGATAGCGGACGTACAGTAAAATTCACGGCTCGTTACGACTTCTAAAGCAGACCGCCGACTTCAAAGGACTTCATGCGCCGTGCAATTCTGCTGTTAATTTTCCTGACGGTACTCGCCGGACTGGCACTCACCGTCGCAGGTCTCTGCGGCAGCACCGGTTGCCTGCGCCTGAATGGTGACCCGGACAATATCGCCATGCTGCTGGCCTTGCGTGTGCCGCGTGCGCTGACGGCATTCACCGTCGGCGCGTTGCTGGCGATGGCAGGCGCATTGATGCAGGTCTTGTTGCGCAATCCCTTGGCGGAACCATATGTGCTCGGCGTCTCCGGCGGTTCTGCCGCCGGGGCGTTACTGGCGATGCTGATGGCGGCGTCCATCGGCCTGCCGCGCCAGAATATCGCGGCTGTCGGCGCGGTGCTGGGGGCGGGTGTCGCAGTGGTATTGTTGTTCGGACTGGTTGGCAAGTCTCTGCGTCGTTTGCCGCTGTCGCCGATGGCGGCAGGTCATCGCTTGCTCCTGACGGGCGTGATGCTCGCCGCGGGATTTGGCGCGGTGATAACGCTGGTGCTGACGCTGGCGGCAGACACGCAATTGCGTGGCATGGTGTTCTGGCTCATGGGCGATCTCGAAGACAGCCGCTTTTTGCCGATTGCCGCGCTGATCGCCTTCGCGGTTTTGTTGTGGTCGGTATGGAATGCGCCGCGTCTGAATTTGCTGGCGCGCGGCGAGAGTTTCGCGCAGTTGCTGGGGGTGCCTGTCGTGCGCTTGCGCGTAGCAACCTTGTGCGCAGCATCGCTGGCTACGGCAGCTGCGGTCACGATGGCGGGTACGATCGGCTTCGTCGGTCTGGTGGTGCCGCATGGTTTGCGTCTGTTGATCGGCAACGACCAACGCGTCTTGCTGCCGGCGGCGGCGCTGGCGGGAGGGGCAGGGCTGACGCTGGCCGATCTCGCTGCCCGCACGGTTGTTTCACCCACACAATTGCCCGTAGGCGTCATCACTGCTCTGATCGGCGTACCGTTATTTCTGTGGTTGCTCTCGAGGAGCCGCACATGATGACGAAAGAGCCGCAGGGAAGCGAGACCGACATGACTGCCGGGAAGGTCGCTGATGTTTTACTCCATGCCGACAGACTGACGCTGCGCAATGGTGGAACGCCCTTGCTGACGGATTTCAATTGGCAGGTGCGTGCAGGCGAGTTTTGGTGCGTACTGGGTAAGAATGGGATCGGTAAAAGTACTCTGCTGCATGCGGTGGCGGGCCTGTTGCCGCCGGCAGGAGGACGTATTTGTTCTCCTGATGGCGATATCGCAGCATCGACTCCGCAGCAACTCGCACGATGGCGAGGTTTGGTGGCGCAGCAGCAGTTCGATGCTTTTTCATGCAGCGTGATCGATTACGTCATGGCGGGTTTGCATCCCTATCGCCCCGGGTGGGGATGGCCTGATGAGGCTGATCGGCAGGCTGCGCTCGTGGCGCTGGATCGGCTTGGCATGGCGTCCTACGCCGACGCCGATGTCACGCAGTTGTCCGGCGGCGAACGTCAACGTATCGCGATTGCCACGCTGATGCTGCAAGCCCCGCAACTGTACCTGCTTGATGAGCCGGCGTCGCATCAGGACGTGGCAGCTCAGCAGATGCTCCTGCGATTATTGCGGGTATTGGCGGACGACAAGCATGCCGTTGTCGCCAGTATGCACGACATCAATCTGGCGGCGCGGTTTGCGACACATGTCATCCTGATCGGATCACAGCGATGGTGGCGCGGTGCGGTTGACGACGTGCTGCAGCCGGAACTGCTGCAAGCTGCGTTTGGCTGCAGCTTCAATGTCATTGCTTCAGAACAGGGAAAGTGGTTTTCCCCGTTCTGAGTGGGCTGGAGCCTGTTGACAGGCCCGGGCGCGCATCCCGTTTTGATTAGAATGTTTCCCAGTCGTTGCCGTCAGAAGTTGCCGGAGTCTGTGGCCTGTGAGTCAATTGCGCTGGCTGAGGTCTGGCCGGCAGATGCTTCACGGTTGTGCTGGCGGCGGTTGACGGCTTGTGACGCAACAGGGATTTGTGTATCGGCGCTGCGAGACGGGTCTGTTCGGTCAACTTGAAGACACTGACCACACGCGACAGATTCTGGGCCTGGTCCTCCAGAGATTTCGCTGCGGCAGCCGCTTCTTCCACCAGCGCGGCATTTTGCTGAGTGACTTCGTCCATCTGCCCGATGGTGTTGTTGACTTGTTCGATGCCGCTGCTTTGCTCCCTGCTGGCAGCAGAAATTTCTGAAACGATGCCGGTGACACTGCGTACGCTTTCAACCACTTCATTCATGGTGGCGCCGGCCTGTTCGACCAGTTTGCTGCCGGAAGCGACTTTTTCCACCGAATCGTCAATCAGACCTTTGATTTCTTTGGCCGCCGTGGCGGAGCGTTGCGCCAGGCTGCGTACTTCCGACGCCACGACAGCGAAGCCACGACCTTGCTCACCGGCACGCGCAGCCTCTACCGCGGCGTTCAGTGCGAGGATATTGGTCTGAAAAGCGATGCCGTCAATGACGCTGATGATGTCGACGATCTTGCGTGCGGAGGTATTGATGGAGTCCATGGTCTCAATGACCTGAGCAACGACGGCGCCGCCGCGAATGGCAATTTCGGAAGCTGAGTTCGCCAGACGGCTGGCCTCTTCGGAGTTTTCGGCATTGCTTTTGACTGTTGATGTCAGCGCTCGTGTGGACGCAGCAGTTTCCGCCAGCGAGCTGGCCTGTTGTTCGGTGCGACTGGAGAGATCGAGATTTCCTTGCGCAATCTGACCCGAGGCTGTGGCGATCGTCTCAGTGCTCTGGCGAACTTCACCGACAATCTTGAACAGATTGTCGTTCATGTCCTTGAGGGCAAGCAGCAACTGGCCGGTTTCGTCTTTACCCGAAGGTGGAATAGAAGAGGTCAGATCACCGGCGGCAACGGTTTGCGCGATTCTGATTGCAGCAGCGAGGGGACGAGTGATGTTGTGTTTGAGCCAGTAAGCCAGAATCATGGCGGCCAATACGCCGATGACGCCACCGGTAAGAAGCGTCGCCGTAGTGATCAATGTGAGTGAGCTGACGGCTTGTGAGCGCTCGCTCATCAAACTGGTTTCTGCACCTTTCATGTCGCTGAAAATCTGCCGCATGCTATCCATCAGCGTCTTGCCTTTTGCTGCCTGCTCAAAGCCGATGACTTTCGCGATGCTGCTTTCTGAGTTTTCGCGGCGCATGGTAATGGATGGCGTCACAGCGGTATCCATCCATTGACGCTGAAGATCAAGCAGTTTGCTGATACGTTCTTGCTGCTGCGGGTTGTCGCTGGTCAGTTCTTTGGCACGCGCCATTTCCTTGTTGAAGGATTGTTGTCCCGCAGCAAGCGGCTCCAGCGATGCATCCTTGCCGGTCAGGGCAAAGCCACGCTGTCCGGTTTCCATGTTGATCAGAGACAGCAAGCTGCCGTCGACGGCAGCGACCACCTTGTGTGTATGCTCGTTCCAGTCGTTCGCTTCCTTGAGTCGAAAAAAATTGAGGTAGGCAACGGCGATGATGATCACGAGCAAAGACGCTAACGCGCCGAAACCTAGATACAGGCGCACGCCGATTTTCAGATTGGATGTTTTCATGGATCATCTCCGGAGTACAACGATGGAAGGACATTGACCGTCCTGCCTAACGGGCAATGAGAGACGCTACGCAAAAGATGAAATTGATCCTATGCAATGCCGCATAAACTTGTCAAATTGAAAATATTTTTACTTGGAAAAACTCGAATAAATTCGAGGGATACTGAAAAGTAGGATGCTTTTCGAGTGTGATGGAGGGCGTTGCGGAAGTTGTCGACGTGAAGCCGGCACCTATTTGGCGGGCTTGGCCGGTTGGGGGAGTGGGGGTGATGTCTTCGAACGTTTGGTGCGAACCTGATCCAGAAATTCACAGACTTGTGCCGTCGCATCGAGAATGCGCGGCCCCGGCCGGTTAAGCCAGTCTGCGTTGACGGTGAAGAGGGTATTGGCGCTCACTGCTTTCATCTTGCCAAACCGGCGCCAGTCGTCCAGCGGATGGTCTTTGGCGTCGTCGGGTGCAAGAATCGCGTCGGGATCGGCTGCAATCACCGCTTCCAGGCTGACGTGCGGAGCCAGTTGCGGCAGATCGGCAAAGATGTTGCTCCCACCGCAAGTACGCAATACGGCCGATACCATATGCTGGCCATTGAGCGTCATTAACGGCTGCCCCCAGATTTGGTAGAACACGCTGACCACTTGCCGATCCCGGTACGTTCTGGTCAATGCTTGCCAGCGTGCACGGAAATCAGCGGCCGCCTTGTTGCCTATGTTCTCTGTTCCGCTGAGCGCTGCAAGCCGTTCAAGCGAGGTCGCAATCGTTGCATAGTCTGCCGGCTGGCTTTCAAATACGGGTAAGCCGAAGGAGCGCAATTTCTGCAATTGCGCTGCCGCATTGCCGCTGTGCCAGGCAACAATCAGATCAGGTTTAAGGGTGAGAATTTTTTCAATGTCGACGGCGCTGATGCGGCCCACTGATGCGACTTGCAGCGCTTGCGGCGGATAATTGCTGTAGTGGCTGACGCCCACGACATACGGCCCGGCACCGGCGGCGTAGAGCAACTCCGTGGTGTGTGGCGACAAACTGACGATACGGCGGGCGGGGCGTTCCAGGTGGATGTCGTTGCCGTAATCGTCCTTGACGGTGATGCCGGCCGCAGATGCAATATTGGCGGCAGCGCTGCTGACGCAGAACAGCGGTATCAGCGTCGCTGCGAGCCAGCGACGCATCAGATTTCCAGATTGTCGATCAGGCGCGTCTTGCCGAGTTTTGCAGCGGCGACAACGACCAGCTTTTCATCTTGCGCCAGATCGTCCGCCGACGGTGCTTGCAGATCCATGCGTTTGCGGATCGAAATATAGTCCGGCTGCCAGCCGCGCTGGGCCAATGCATCCATGGCTTTGCGCTCAAGCTGAAGCACGTCGAGATGGCCACCACGCACTTCGTCGGCAACCTGATTGAGTACTTTGTAGAGTGCTGGTGCTTCGGCACGTTCGTCGGTCGAGAGATAGCCGTTGCGCGACGACAGCGCCAGGCCATCGTCTGCACGCCAGGTTTCGGCGGCGATGATTTCGGTCGGCAGGGCGAACTGGCGCGCCATGTTGCGCACGATCATCAACTGCTGATAATCCTTCTTGCCGAAGACGGCAACGCGCGGCTGCACGCAGGAAAACAGCTTCAACACCACCGTCGTCACACCGGTAAAAAAGCCCGGACGGAACTCGCCTTCAAGAATATTGCCGAGGTCGTCCGGCGGTTGCACGCGGTATTCCTGCGGCTCCGGATAGAGATCTTTTTCGGTTGGCGCGAACAAGACGTAGACACCTTCCTTTTCAAGCTTCTCGACGTCGGCCTGGAAAGTGCGAGGATATTTGTCAAAATCCTCATTCGGCCCGAACTGCAAACGATTCACGAAAATCGACGCTACCACCGGATCACCATGTGTGCGCGCCAGGCGCATCAGCGATAGATGGCCTTCATGCAGATTGCCCATGGTCGGGACGAATGCTGTGCGCAGCTGGCCACGCAGTTGGTCGCGCAGTTCTTCGATGGACGAGATGATTTTCATGGTGTGTTTCTTTGAGTAGGGTACGGAGGCGGGCTGAGCAGATACCAGGAGCCAGATTCAGCGAGCTGAAAAATCAGCTCGGAGAATACGACAGCCGCACGTAAATCGGTGCAAAGGCTTCGGCCTGGGTGATCTCGATCAGCGTTTCCTTGGCTAGTTCGAGCAGGGCGATGAAGTTGACCACGACCACTGGTACGCCGCGCATCGGGTCGAACAAGTCGGCGAACTCGACAAAGCGCGCCGATTGCAGACGACGCAGAATACCCGTCATATGCTCGCGCACGGACAGTTCTTCACGGCTGATGTGATGGTGGGCAGTCAGTTTTGCACGCCGCATGATGTCGGCCCAGACAGACTGGAGATCGTCGAGATTGACGTCCGGCCAGCGGGTCACCACGGTTTGTTCGACATACACCTGAGTGCGCACATAATCGCGGCCGACTTGCGGCAGCGAGTCGAGTTCTTGCGCAGCCAGTTTCATTTGCTCGTACTCGAGCAGGCGGCGCACCAGTTCGGCGCGGGGATCTTCCGCTTCATCACCGGTGTCGGCCTTTTTGACCGGCAGCAGCATGCGCGATTTGATCTCGATCAACATCGCGGCCATGAGCAGATATTCTGCCGCCAGTTCGAGGTTGTGCTTGCGGATCTGTTCTACGTATTCCAGATATTGCAGGGTCACCTGCGCCATCGGGATGTCGAGAATATTGAAGTTTTGCTTGCGGATCAGATACAGCAACAGATCCAGTGGGCCCTGGAAAGCTTCCAGGAACACTTCGAGGGCATCGGGGGGGATGTACAGGTCTGTCGGCAGCTTGAACAGCGGCTCGCCATAAAGCTTGGCGAAAGCAACGCCATCGACCACATCCGGCGTCGTGTCCGGCTGGCCTGCCACCGTCAGTTCTGCTGCGTCGGAGGATTGATTACCTTGACTCCCGGCGTTTTCGATCATGCTGACGAATTAGTGATTTTGATAGACGTAAGGCTGTTGCTGAACGCGGGATTCCTTGTCGCGTGCGGTCTTGTCCAGATCCAGCGGAGCCTTGTCCCACAACAGGGCCCGGCCGGCGCGTTGCTGCTCTTCCAGTTTCGGATTCTTTTCCTTGAGTTCGGCGATGAATTTAGTCGCTTCGGATTCGTAGGATTTGAAAAGTTTGAAGAGTGGCATGATTTTTCCTGAAATTCTTATTAACTGGCTAATAGGCGCTATTCTACCCTGTCTTGAAGCCCGAGAATCAAAGATGGCAATGATGAGAAACAAGGTATTGGCGTGGTGCATGGCCGCTTGCGCGGCGTTGCTGGGGCTGGGATGTGATCGCAATGGCAATCCCATGCAGGAGTTTGGCTTGGATAAGTTGAATATAGGCGTCTCGACCGAGGCGGACGTACGTGGCGTGATGGGACAGCCCGACAGCGTACGCGAGGAGGGTGGTGAACGGATTCTGGAATACCCGAAAGGGCCGCAGGGAGTCCGCACCTGGATGTTCCGTATCAGCGCTGATGGTAAATTGTCAGACTATCAACAGGTGTTGACGGACGAAAACTTCGATAAGGTGCAAAAGGGCATGACCCGCGACGAAGTGCGCAACATGCTCGGCCGCCCACGCACCGTGGTGCCGTTTGCCCGCAAGCAGGAGGAGGTGTGGGACTGGAAATACCTGCACGTCCACGAAGAACGCTTGTTCAACGTCCATTTCGACATGCAGACCGGCAAGGTTGTGCGGATGTCGATTTCAGAGATTTCCGGGCATTGAGGGAGCTGGCCGCGAAGATCCCTGAAGATCAGACAAGCTCTCTCATGCCAGCGCTCCAGATGATCCCCTTGGTGCCAGCAGGGCTCAAGGATATTCCATCGTGTAGTTTACCCGCGTGGCGACTGCTCCGGCAGTGGCAGGCCCGGTGGCAAAATAACGTGCAATGTAGCGCAGGGTTACACCACCGCCGGATATTTGGCCGATGGCGCTGTTCTGGTAACCGGACAAGTAGGCGGCATTGATCACACTGCGGTCGCCTGCATTGAGCAGTTGCACTTGTACATTTTTCGCCCCATTGGGGTCGACGTTAAGTCGCCCGGTTGTCCGGTCAACGCTCGGGCCGTCAAAGTAGGTACGTGCCCGCCAGCGGTCGGCCGGGTAGGAGGCGTTCGCTTGTGCGCAATCGGAGAGCGTAATTGAAAACGTCTTTTCGCCGCTCGTCTGTCCCGCAGTCTGCAACTGGCTGGACGTCACGGTCGGCAATCTAACCAGGTTGTCTGCTGTGACCGTGCAAGTGGTGTTGCTCAAAAAAGTGGAGCCAACAAAGGTTACGCGTCCGCCGTTGGAGGCCTTCAGGTCGGTCCAGTAGTAACTCGTACTTGTGCCGCTCCGTGTCGGGATAATAGGGCCGGGTGTAGGAGGGTTGGGGCCAACGAGGAACAGCTGTAAACGCATTGACATGATGACTGGCTGCGTTTGTGTGACGTCGTCCGGAAAATTTATGTATAGATATCCCGGCGTTTGTGTGAGAGTTGCACCTGGCACACTGTCGACGAGTATTCGATAATAAACGTCAGCGCGGTAAGGTCCGCTATTGCCGAAAGCAGTCCCACACTTCGCATTATCTCCAGCACACTCTAAGGTGAAGTAGTTGTAGGGAATGGCTTCACATGTAACTGCTTTAGGATTATTGAATTGTAATGTGTAGGTAAAACTTTTTTCATAGATTACTGAGCCTGCCGTAGCTCCTTTAGGATAACCGATGGACGTGGGCATAGGAATTGAGACATCTGGGGAGGTAAGCTTACAGCCCGCGTGAGCCTGCCCTGCCGAGCATCCTCCGATGAGCAGCATTAAGAGCACACGGTTGTTCTTTAAGATATCGACGAATAACTGGATCATTTTTCCCTCTGTTTTTGTGCTGGCCGCTTGCAATGCATGATGATGCCCATGATGGCGTTCATAGGCGCGGATTTTATGGGAGGGGGGGTGTCGCAGCAATCAGAAAACTCTCAAAAACGACACATGTCGTTTTGAATGATCAAGATTGAGTTGAATTGAATTGGCGAGCCCCTTGGGGGCTCGTACATGTGTCTCAGGGGGGATGCGAGTAGTCGCCGAATTCCTGCCGGGCTTGCACCACCACCGGATCGTCGCCGATGTTCATGCGGCTCTTGCGCAGCATGCCTGCCTCGTCCAGCACTGCATAGGCGGTTGAGCAGAACAGTGAATGCATGCGGCGCATGTCGCTGATCAGATCCAGATGCAG
>Ga0105240_10010649_pt1 | contig 12914 bp, 13 predicted proteins | sample KBSC54metaG_FD_80426 | JGI IMG/M metagenome (GOLD analysis project Ga0105240, IMG submission 80426) | Corn rhizosphere microbial communities from Kellogg Biological Station, Michigan, USA - KBS C5-4 metaG | ecosystem: Host-associated > Plants > Roots > Rhizosphere > Soil | place: Michigan, USA... | reverse complement strand
TTGTCATTCCCCACAAGCAACCGCGGGTCCTGTATTCCCGGCACGGAACTATGTAATATCTTATCCAGGATGGCCGGGCTGATCTTACACCCACAACCCGCCCCATGCGAATACTGTGTCAATCTTATATCCATGATGTTTGTTTATCCCCCGCCCGCAGCACGAGGGTAGCATTTATAGCTGCATCCCCACCCGCCACCGGCACCTTTATGATATGTTCGACATCCCGCCCCACCAGGCCGGTTCGATAGGTCTTGTCATAATATACGAGCACCTCCCGGATAAAATCCGCCATCCTTCCCTCCCGGATAGCCGTCACGGCCCTCTTCGTCTGCTCCGGTCCAAGCCTCTTCCAGATGCGTTCCGTACTCTCCACTAAAAAATCCTTATCCAACGATCCATACTCCTCCACCAGCGCCTGCACCCGCACCTCCAACGGCGCCTGCACGTCGAATAGCACGGCTGCCCGTATGCCATTCCAGAAAGTGCGGGGTATCGTTCTCTTACCGATGGTCAGGCTTTCGTCTTCCACCCATATCCTCCGCCCCCGGTCAAGACCAAAAAGCTCTCCCGCAAGATCATTCTCAAACTGCTCCTGCGAAGGTTGCACCAGCCGGCCAAGCGTCCCATAAGTGGAGCCTTGATGCTGTGCCAGCAGTTCCAGGTCGATGACCTGCTCTCCCCGGCCTTTCATCTCTTGTAATATCCTCGTCTTACCGGAGCCCGTCATGCCTCCCACCACCGACAAGGGCCAGTCTCTTTCAAACTGATCCAGCACCCAGCGGCGGTATCGCTTATACCCCTTTTCTACAAGATAAACCTGGAAACCATAAAGATCCAGCGCCCAGGCCATCGCCCCGCTCCGCATCCCGCCCCGCCAGCAATGTACGGCTATCTTTTTCCCGGGCGCTATCTCGAGCGCCGTTCGGATAAAACCCGACCACTTCGGCCCCGCCAGGTCGAACCCCAGCAGGATCGCAGCCTCCCGGCTTTCCTGTTTATACGTGGTGCCCACCCGCACCCGCTCTTCATTGCTGAACAAAGGTAGATTGAAGGCCGTGGGAATATGGCCTTGCGTAAACTCCGCCGGCGTGCGTACTTCCGCAATGGGTATCTGTTCACCCATCTCCATCAACTCCTGTATAGTGATCCGCCTGATCATAGTCTTGATATCCCGGGTGTTCGGTCGATCATAGCAACGATCCCTTTCGCCTGCTGTATGGCAATATTGTATTCATTGATGGCGCCCTTCAGGTTGTCATTTATTATTTCCAGCGAGGCTCTCATTTTGAAGGATTTTGCCAGATCTCTCAACGTACTGTTATAATCCCTGTCCACCATAAGATCCAGCATTTTGGTCTGAAATGCGTTTACAACGGACTCATCGTCCTGCAGTCCTGTCATGGTCTGTTGATAATATACAAGAATAAGCTGTTTCAGACTGTCGTTCTCTATCGTTCCTATCTTGCCCGAGGATTTAAAACCTTCATATCTCCCGACATTGGGATGGGTGATCCGCTCCTCGAAGTCGAAAAGATAGGAAAGTGTCCGTCCGCTGGTGGTGTCGATGGCCTTGCTGTCATCCAGCGCAGCGATCAAATTAAAATTGGAGTCTAGCTGAATAAATGTATGCCTGTTTGCTTCCAGAAGTCGGATATCCTTGGCCAGGTCGTCTTTAAGCCCTTTTAAAAACTCTTCCGCCTCCTTTTGTTCATGCCGGTGGTCGGACCAGCTGTGAAGCCAGATGGAAAGCGTTACGGCAAAGACAATGATAAATATCTCGATAGCAACCTCCTTTACTTTTTCCCAGAAACTGTGTTGGGGACTCTTCATGGCCTGATATATCTTTTTTGTGTGTTTGGCTACCTCATCCTGCATTTTACCTGGTTGATAAATAAAGATATAAAAAAGATCATACCTTGCTCCAAACTAATATTATGTCGCAGGTCAAATGGTTCGATAGGCAGTTCGATTTTTCGACTACCCAAAACATTTTTCCTTCTATCGTGGAAAGGTTACGGGGTACCCCCGTACGGCTGGAAGAAAAATTCAGGTCCATCGAGCCCGCCCTCCTCACCCGTCGGCCGGACAATACCTGGTCCATCAAAGAGAACCTGGGTCACCTCAGCGACCTGGAACCATTGTGGCAACGTCGGCTGGATGATATCATAAAAGGCAGGGAAGAACTGAGTCCAACCGACCTCCAAAACACCCGTACCACCGAGGCAGGCCATAACGAGACGCCATTGGAAGAGCTTCTGCAAAGATTCAGACAGATCAGAACACAGACCATAGTCCTGCTGGAAGCCATCGACGAACAGACGGTATTCAAATATGCGCTTCACCCACGGCTCAAGACTCCGATGCGCACCATGGACCTATTCCTCTTTGTAGCAGACCATGACGACCATCATCTGGCGAGGATCACGGAACTGGCGAGGTTGCCTTCATAGGCCTATCGCACCGGCCGGTAAATATTCGCAATGACCCCCGACCCGAAACGCGTAGTGCTCTCCAGCTTTAGGAATAAGGGCGCCGCCAAAGACGTAAATATGGGAAGTCCCTTCCCCAGCATGACAGGATGTATCAACAATTGATATTCATCGATCAGCCCCGTCGCGACAAGACTTTGTGCAAACCCTGCTCCCCCATGGGCCAGTATCGGTCCCCCATCCTGCTCTTTCAGCTTTTGGATATCTGCCACAAGGTCCTTACCCATCACGGGCACATTGTCCCAGGTGGCGGCGTCAGGTGAAACGACATTTTTCCATCCCTGCTCGCGCGCATTCCTCGTAGCATCCTTCAGCGCACCGGTCGTCAGGTCCGCTCGGGTAGGCTGCACCACTCCTTTCCGCGAGAATACCATCTTCGGTATCTTATTCATGGGTGCTGCAAACGGCTCGTTGGAGGTAGGCCAATAAGCAGCCATATCATGAAAGGTACGACTGCCCATAATATGCAAGCCCGCCTTCGATATTTTATCTACCGTCCAGGCGGCTCCTTCATCACTCATCGTCTTCAATAGCCAGTCGATCTCTCCGTTTGGTCCGCCGACAAACCCGTCGGCAGATACAGACATCTTTAATATTAGATTTCTCATTGTGCTATTTTTTAATAACACTAAGCTACTATAAAGCAGCGTGACCGTGAGGGCGCAAGTACGACAAAACCCGATAGAGTTTACGACAACAGTTCATCCAATCCCTCCTGCCGGAATATCACCTGCCCCCAGCTTAAGGTCCGACCAGCCTGGCTTAAGCTTATACGTAAAGACGGGGCGCCCGTCCTCCAGGTTGCAGTCGATACAACAGGCCTGTATAGCATCCATACGGGCTACCTCCTCCAGCTGATGAAGATGTGTTGAAATAAAAAAGAAAGAACCCTGGTAGAGGGTGAGCCCCTTGATCGTCATTTTGGATATAGCAAGCGCATCGTCGATATTGGTCCCTCTGAACAATTCGTCGAATATGGCAAAACAACGCTGGCGCTCCCTCGCCTGCACGACGACGTTTTTCAGGGTCTGTATCTCCGTCATAAAATGACTGTACCCATGCTGTATATCATCATTGAGATTGATGGCCACGGAAATGACATCGAAGAAGGGCAGCACACACCTCTCCGCAGGAACAGCCAACCCAAGATGCGCCAGGTATACACAAAGTCCGATGGACTTTAACAACGTAGATTTCCCGGACATGTTTGGCCCCGTTATCAGCGTGACAGGATTCTCCACCTTCAGACTATTCCTGACGGGATATTTTAATAAAGGATGATAAAACTCGGTAAGGATCATCGCACCGTCCTCAAAGCTTGGAAAGTTCAAACGACGGACATAGATCCCTTTTGATATGGAATACCACGCCTCGAAAGCAAAAAAATCCTTCCAGAAAATATCCAATTCCCCTTCATTCATCTTCTTCTGCAACAACTCCGCCAGACGGGCCGTGTCCGGCAATGACAACCCCCTGTCCCGCGCAATAAAATAGTACTTTTCAACCTGCAGCTCGGCCAGCATACGCTGGATATTCCTAATCCTCTCCCCAAACGGCGTAGGGAACACCTCGACCCTCAGCCGGGAAAAATAAAGCTGGTTGATCCTGTAAAAAAAGTAAAATAGCTGATAAAGGCCACCCTTTTCCCTATTACGGGCCGATGATGAAAAGAAAAAATGGGCCTGCAAAGACACTCCGGTCAGGTTTGCGCCACCGGCCCTTTTCTCCTCTATATAACTATATACCTGGTTGAATTCCACCTTGGAATAAGAGATGGGAACATACAGGTGCTCATGCTGCAACAACGCCTTCAATATGTCCTGCCGGTAATAGATATCTTCTACGGATCCAGGCATTTCTGTCAGCGCCTGTACGAGCGTATCCCTCGAATACTCATTGTATAAGTAGTCGAACAAGGGAAGTATCTCTTTCGTAAAATGCAGGTCGTAGACATTAACCATTCCTTAAATATAACCCGGCATAAAACGAATTGCTATAACAGAGTATGGGATTTAAGAAAACTTTGGGAATGACGGATCATTAAAAGTTTCACCACAAAAATGGCCAGGTTCGCCCCTTTGACCGTCAGACCTCACAACTCCCCGGCACACCTTACCGTATATTTGACCGATATGAGGCCCCTGCTGATCTGTTTATATGTCCTTTGCTCCTGCATTTCCACCGCACAGCCCGCTCTGCTGTCCGGCAGGGTCATCCAGCTGGACTCCGTAACAGTGGCTTCTCATACGGAAGACCCCTTCAAACCCATCAGTAAAATAGACATCGCCTTGCGTGGCATTACAAATTCCCAGGAAGTACTGCGCATCGTCCCGGGTCTTTTCATCGGTCAGCACCAGGGAGGCGGCAAGGCGGAACAGATATTTCTCCGTGGTTTCGATTGTGACCACGGCACCGACATCAGCCTGAATGTAGACGGTCTCCCGATCAATATGGTATCTCATGCACACGGGCAGGGCTTCGCCGACAGTCATTTCATCATCCCGGAGACCATCGGGGACACCCGTTTTAAGAAAGGCCCGTACTATGCAGAAAAGGGAGATTTCTGTACCACAGGCTATGTCGACTTCCACACAAAGAACGCACTGCCCTCCGATATGGTAAAAGTAGAAGGCGGTATGTTCAACACCTACAGAGTTGTAGCCATGGCCAACCTCCTGGATGGCAGCAGGAAGCAGGACCCCCAATCATGGTACGCCGCCACTGAATACAGATACTCCAATGGTTACTTCGACAACCCTCAACACTTTACCAGGCTCAACCTCTTCACAAAATATAATGACCAGCTGTCGGCCAATACCACCCTGTCTTTCTCCGCCAGCGCCTTATACAGTAAATGGAATGCTTCAGGCCAAATACCCGACAGGGCCGTCTCAGAAGGGATCACCGGCTGGTTTGGTGCATTGGACCCCATGGAAGGAGGCGTGACCTCCCGGACAAATCTCAATGTTCAATTGTCTCATTCATTGCACAACGGCGATCTCATCAAACAGCAGCTTTATTATTCTTACTACACTTTCGATCTGCATACGAATTTCACATTCTTCCTGTCAGACACCGTCAATGGCGATGAGATCCGCCAAAAAGAATCCAGGAACCTGTATGGCTACAACGGGAGCTACGAGCATGTAGGCTACATAGGCGACGCCCGCCTGACCACAGAAGCCGGTATAACCATTCGCGCTGATGCTACGCATAATACCGAACTGTCGCATACAAAGGACAGGTATATCACCTTACAACATATCAAGTTGGGTGATATCACAGAAGTGAATGGTGCAGTTTATCTCAATGAGACCCTGCGGCTAAATGATCGCTGGAGCATCAATGCCGGTCTGCGGTTCGACAAGTTCAGCTATAGATACAATAACAAACTGGCTACGGACTCCACCCTCCGTGGAGCAGGGATCTATAAGACCTGCGATCACATCGCCAGCCCCAAGCTCAGCTTTTATTATCATGCCAATCCCCGGACGGAATTCTACCTCACCACAGGCAAAGGGTTTCATTCCAATGATGCCCGTGCGGTGGTGGCGCTAAAAGGCACACAGTCATTACCGGCCGCCTATGGCGCCGACCTGGGGACTGTTTTTAAACCAGCCAGCAACGTTTTAATAAATGCAGCCCTTTGGTATATCTACCTCCAGCAGGAATTTGTATACGGCGGAGATGGTGGCACGGTGGATTTCAGCGGCAGAACTGCCCGGATGGGGTTCGACCTTTCAGGAAGATATCAACCCGCGGCGTCCCTGTATTTCGACCTGGACCTGAACTATGCGCACGACCGTAGCCTTGCCGATCCAAAAGGAAAGAACTATATCCCATTGGCCCCCGTCTGGTCAAGTACAGGCGGGGTGACCTATAGCGCCGGGCATGGTCTGAATGGAAGCCTGCGCTACCGGTATCTGGCCGACAGACCGGCCAACGAGGATTATAGTCTGACGGCTCGGGGATATTTCATCACGGATATGGTCCTCAATTACACCCGGACAAAATATGAGGTCGGTCTTACATTTAATAATCTTCTTAACAGACGCTGGAAGGAGACCCAGTTTGCTACAAACACCCGTCTGAAAGGTGAGACTCAGCCAGTGGATGAAATTTGCTTTACACCGGGTACTCCTTTCGCAGTCAGTCTGCATTGCACGCTATATATCAAATAGGGATTACTTCTCTTCGTCCGGTCGCGGCTTCCCATTGTGACAGGTATTACACATCACGACCAGCACACCGTCAGTAAACGTAGGGTGTTTTTGCATAAAGAACTGTTTATTGACACGCAGCGTCATCCGCATCATCATTCTTGCCATTTCCTTTTCCGGCTTGGCATCGCTGGCATAGTCTATGCTCAAAGAGTCCTTCGCCTGGGCATGACAAAAGCCGCATCCCACGCCCAGGGCATCCGAAAAGTCGTCGACCATCATCTTCGAAAGAGCCTTGCTGCTGATATTCTTTGGCAGCACTTTCAGGTTCTTGTACTCCCCCTTCGTCGGGTCGGTCGCGCCCCGCGGGGCCACCGCTGCGCTGCAGATCAGGATAGTGGTCAAGATCGTGATTACTATAACACATAGTTTCTTCATATTCTTTAATTTGCAAATACGCTGAGGGACACATCCATTTCATCGGAGATAGTGCTGGTGCCTCCCACTTCGAAGTCTTTTCTCTTTATCTTGAACGCCCCCTTGAAAAGATAGCCCCCCATGGCGGCCGTCGCCGAAAAAGGAAAAGAAATATCCTTTTCGTGCCCCTTGATGCTGAGCTTTCCATAAATAAACCAGATATCCTTCTTATTGGAGGGAAGTACCTTCGTTGAAACAAACCGGATCCTGGGATAATGTTTTATATCCAGGTAGGTCTCACCGCGGAGATGATCATCCCTCAGTGAATTATCCGTATTGACACTGTTGGCATCTAGTCCGATATCAAAATTGGCCTGATCCGGGTGCGCGGGATCAAAATGAATAGTTCCTTCGACCCCCTTGAAAGTCCCGCTGACACGAATACCAAAATTCCGGATGGAGAAGTCGATCGTGGATTTGTCATCCACCGGCTTTATCTGTGCCGATACATCACCCGCCGCAAAAAGGATCAGGACATGTAATAGGTGAGCCTTCATGGGTTGACAGCGGTTTTAGTGGCATCGATAAGTGGCGTATCGGTAATTGCCAACGTATGATCATGCTCCATATAATGTACGCTCGTAAGACCCAGCAGCTTTTGCAGCTGATCCGCAGGTACTTTCATCGGACCGGCAGAAGGAGCCGCCCCTGGTTGAGGCTGGGGGAACGCTGTGGACGTCGCCGTATGGAATGTTATATTCCCCTCCACCTTTAACATGGTCTGATGAATATGCCCGTTCAACACGCTGACGGACCCAAAACGCTTCAGATAAGAAAGGGCCCTGGCGCTGTCCCTCGTACCCCACCCCCACTGAGGGTAGACGGACCAAAGCGGAATATGCGCAAAGACTACTATGGGAGTACTGTTCGACAATCCTTTCAGGTCGTCCTCCAGCCATTCCAATTGCTGGTCGCCCAGTACGCCAAGGCCTCCCTCTCCTGTGCCCACAACATTGACCAATCCGATAAAATGCACCCCGTTGGTATCAAAACTATACCAGCCGTTGCCCTTGGTACCTTTACCGTATCGGTCTAAATATTGCTTGCCATTATCGTTGAGTACATCATGTTCACCGGGTACGAAGAAGATCTTGTCTGTTTTCACGGATTTGAGCACCTGGTCGAGGGTGTCGAACTCGTCGGCCTGCGCAAGATGGGAAAGGTCCCCCGTGTGCAGCACAAAGGATGGGGCTTTTGGCATGGCATTGAGCTTCCCGATGGCCGACTGCAGAGTCCCTATAACATCCGGATTGGCCGGCTTATTGAACCCGACATGGCTGTCGCTGATCTGGGCGAAAGTAAAATCGCTGGGGGGAAGGATGACCCCATCCTTGAGCCGGCCGGTGTTCTTGTCCAGTAACTGGCTCATGCTCATTGCTTTCAGACTCCCGCTGCTCATCAGCCAAAGGACCCCTGTGCCGGCCCAGGCCATACATTTGATAAACCCTCTCCTGTCGACGCCGTCGTCATTGTGCTCGTTGTGAATGATATCTTTCATATTCGATGTTTTTTTTCAGGTACAAAAAAAGAGGAAAGCAGCAGGCCGGAATAATCTTTTACATGAAGCAGCCCCATAACCTGATCTTCCAGTACTATTCGTTCATCAAGGTTTTTCCATAAATGGTGTAAAAGCGGCAAAAAGAGGCCGGAAAGCTTTTAAATTTGACTTCGCAACTATATTAAATGACACGTAAGTTCGATATTTTATGGTGGGCGGCATTGTACCTGTTCTTTGTATTCATACTACAGAACAGGGTTATTACGCTGTCCAGGTCGCTGACCGTTCAGTTCTGCTACCTGGCATTCATAGCCGCCAATTATTATCTTCAGGTATTGTATGGTATCCCCCGATTCCTCCATCGCAAGCAATACTTCCTCTTCGTTACCCTCCTCATCGCCGGCATCGTTACTACGGCCGCCCTACGGGTCCCGCTGGTAGTATATATGAATAACCATGTTTTCTCTTCCGGCAATACCACCCAGAGTCTCACCGGCATATTCTATTCTTCCCTGCTGAACATCGCCATCTGGACTATCATTATACTCTCGATAAAGCTCATCCTGGACCGCATGCGTCTGCAACAGCGTCTGGACAAAATGGAAAAAGAAAAGACCAAGGCCGAGCTGGATTTTTTAAATGCACAGTTCAACCCGCACTTTCTATTCAATTCCATCAATTCCATCTACGCGCATATCGACAAACGCAACCCCACCGCAAGAAATATGCTGCTGAGCTTTTCCGAGATGTTGCGGTATCAGCTATACGACTGCAATACCAATTACATCAGCGTAGACAGAGAGATGAGCTATATCCGGAACTACGTGGCGATCCAGCAGGCCAGAAAGGAGAGCCGGGTACAGGTCTGCCTGACCATCGGGGACAGCATGACAGGGTTTTTTATAACGCCCCTGTTATTTATCGCCCTTATCGAAAACGCTTTTAAATATGTCAGCGACCATGAGGACAGGGACAACAGGGTCGTCATTGCCTTTGAAAGAAAGGACAATGAACTGCTTTTCTATTGCCATAATACAAAAGAAGGCAGGAATGGAACAAGCATCGATCACAAAGGCATCGGCATCGCCAATGCCAGACGCAGGATGGCCCTGCTCTACCCCGGCCGGCATGCGCTGAACATCGTGGACAAGGAAGATATTTATGAAGTGACCGTAAACCTGCAATTAATATGAATTGTATAATCGTAGACGACGAGCCGGGCGCCCGGAAATTATTGGAAGAATACATCGAGGACATCGACTTCCTCCAGCTGGTAGGTAAGGCCGAAAACCCGCTAAAAGCAAATGCGCTTTTGAACAGCCAGCAAATAGACCTGCTTTTCCTGGACGTCAACATGCCCAAGATGAGCGGTATTGAATTCCTCCGCTCCCTTCCGGTAGTGCCTCCCACCATATTGACAACGGCCTATACGGAATATGCCATCGAAGGTTTTGAGCTGAATGTATTGGACTATCTGGTAAAACCTATCTCATTTGACAGGTTCCTGAAAGCCTGCAACAAAGCCAGAGAATATCATCAATCACCCCCCTCGGCGGATTATTTCTTTGTAAAATGTGACGGCAAGATTGAAAAAGTAACATACAATGAGCTGGTGTACGTGGAAGCCATGCTTAATTACGTCATTTTACACACGGACACCCGAAAATTGATCGTCCATCTCACGATGAAAGCCATCTCGGAACAGCTGCCACCCCGGCTATTTTTGAAGATCCACAAGTCCACGATCATCAATGTCGATAAGATCAAAAGCATCGATGGGAATGAAGTGGATCTTGGCAAGTCCAAAGTGGTCATCAGTCAAAGTCTGCAGGACACCGTGATCAAAGAGATCCTCCGTGACAGGATGTTGAAGAGGTAGCTTCGGAGCCCCCGGCAGGTAGCCCTTAATGCAGGACTACCTGACGATTAACCTGTGTCTCCGTGTGGATGCTCAGATTAGTACATACCTTCTCTTTTCCTCCCGATACGATGATCTGATAATCCCCGTCTTCCATCTGTGAGAAATCCAGCACGCTGGCATACACAGATCCGGATACGCTCTCGGACATATATACGTCTTCTTTCTTGCGGATGGTGATGACGGCGTGCCGGCCATTGGGATTGGTCACATCGATGCGGAATTTCATATTGTTCTTATCGGGCTGCTGGATACTGACACGCAAATGAGGTGTTTCAATAGAATCCAGCATGGCATTTAATCGTTGAGCAAATTGCAATCGGATGGTGGGGTGAAAACTCTGCGCGAAACTTTGAGAAGAGCAGGCTACAAAAAGGATGACGGTTGCGATTAAATTATGTGTTTTCATGCCGCAAAGGTCTAAAGAGTATATTACTTCTATATTACGCAGTAGTTAAGTTTGCCTTAATGAAGGTGTCCTCCAGATCACCAGCTGCCAGGCCAGCTCCGCAGACAGCAGCATCCCGATGGAGACCAGCGCAGGTGTGGCCATGCTGCCCGAGCTCATCAACGCCCCCGACAACGCGATGATATATACGCCGATGGGCAGGAGTATCATCAACAGCAATCCGGAATTGTTCAGCGGTATCTTAAAAGGGCGATACGCCTGCGGCTGACGCACACGCATGATAAAAAGAGCGATAAACTCCAGCGCCACACCCGCCCCATACAATACGATATCCATTACAACAAGGTCGGAGAAGTCCCATAGAATGAGTACGCTGACGACGACGGACGAGGCGATGATGGACAGATAAGGCGTCCCGAACCTCGAATGCAGCATGCACAGCCGGGATGGCAACAGACTGTCATCGGCCATCACCTGCGGTATACGACTAACGGACAGCAACACGGCAGAATAAAGTCCCAGCGTGCTGGCCATACCTCCTACGGCCAATAAGGCGCCCAGCCAGTGACCTCCTACAAGCGTGCCAAGAACAGGGAACTTTCCCTCCTCCAACTCTTTCGCGCTTATACCTGACTGATGGACAGTAAAAGCTGCCACGATATATATCAGCACGATAAGCGCAAACGCCACGCTGATGGACAGCAGATAGGATCGGGCGGGCTTCCGCACCTCGCCTGCATAGGTAGTGGCATTGTCCCATCCGATGAAATTCCACATCACGGTGTAAAGCCCCATGGCGATGGGCGAGAAACCAAGCCCATGCAGGGACGGAGCCGCTATGGTAAAGGCATGCGTATGCTGTGTCAGCTGAACGCCAAAAAGCACAAGGAAAGGCACCAGCACCACGACCCCCAAAAAAACAGAGGTCTTTCCCACAGGCACGATGCCAAGAATGTTCAGCACGGCGGAAGACCAGATGATCACGAGACAGATAAGTATCTTATAAGTAGCTATCACCGGAAAAAAGAAGGCGGCATATCCGACAAACAACACGGGATAGATAGCCAGGTCCACAAAAGTATACAGCCAGGTCCACCATCCCTCAAAAAAAGCCCAGCGTAGTCCAAGCGCCCGCTTCACCCACTGATAATATCCTCCGGTCACAGGCATAAGACTATTCAGCTCCAACACCGTGAGGATCACAGGCACATCCCACAATAGCGGGGTTACCAGCAATAACAGCAAGGCGCCATGATCGCCTACATAAGAAAACAGCGGCTCCAGTCCATACGGCCCCCCTGATACGGTAAGAAAAATGACGGCAATCAGCTGCAGCGGGCGAAGTTTTTTGGCCATGGGCTTAAAAATAAAGAGAATGTCCTAAGTATCAGCACCGAATCTACCATCGGTAATGTGCATAAGTTTAACAAAAAGTGAATGAACATTCATTTATATTTGTATTACCAAATTCCTAGGAGACATGGGGTCAACACTTATATTTGCATTCATGAGAACAAGGGACGAGAATAAAATAGAGGCCATCTACCGGGAAGCATTGCAAATGATTGTAAAAGAGGGTTTTGAAGGGTTGAGCATGCAAAAATTGGCCCGGGCGGCAGGCGTCTCGCCCGCAACGATCTATATTTATTTTAAGGACAAGGAGGATCTGCTCCTGCAGCTGCACAAACGGGAGCTGGATAAATATTTCGCTTATGTATTGGAGGATTTCGATCCGGAAATGGATTTCGCCACCGGGCTGGCTATCCAATGGAAGCGAAGGGCGGAGTATGTGATCAGGCATTCGGATGAGGCGCATTTTCTGGAGCAATTCAAATTTATTCCCTTACAGGCAAAGTCCTTTGGCATGCGGGACAAAAGTTTTAAAGAGATCATGAGCCGCTTTGTCAGCAAAGCAATCCGTAATAAAGAGTTGGTTGTCATGCCTTTCGAAGTTTATTGG
>Ga0105240_10010648_pt1 | contig 12915 bp, 10 predicted proteins | sample KBSC54metaG_FD_80426 | JGI IMG/M metagenome (GOLD analysis project Ga0105240, IMG submission 80426) | Corn rhizosphere microbial communities from Kellogg Biological Station, Michigan, USA - KBS C5-4 metaG | ecosystem: Host-associated > Plants > Roots > Rhizosphere > Soil | place: Michigan, USA... | reverse complement strand
GTCTTCCAGTTTTCGACGGTTTTCGGCAGCGTCGGCTCTTCCTGCGAGAACATGATTTTCACGATCGGCCAGCCTAACGGCGCGACCGGCGAATTCGAGCTGATTCCGCACGTGGGGCAAACGGTCGTGCTCGGTCCCGCCAACGGCAGTGGCCCGTTGCCGACGTACTGCGAGATCTCGATCAACTTCAAGGTGCTGCGGCTGCCGGTGGATTCAACGCCGGCCGATGTCGCGATGACGACCGACAATCTGGCGCGGGCGACGCTGCGCGGCGCCACTACCGGCTTTTCCGGCTCCGCTTCGGGCGGCGGCCGCGTGCTCGTCGATTCCCCGCTTGCCCTGGCCGCCGCGCCAGGCAACTCGCAAGTTGCCCTCAGCTGGTCGGGAGGAACCGTACCGGCGTCGTACAAGCTGTACTACAGCCCGACCGCCATCCCGGCGAGCTGCTCGGGCACGATGCTGATGAATGGCACGTCGACGTCCTTCATGCAAAGCGGCCTGACCAACGGTTCCACCTATTACTATCGGCTGTGCACGATCGATGCGACGGGAGCGGCGACCGCCGGTCCCACCGCAACCGCGGTGCCGGCGAACGCGCCGCCGGTGGCCAATGCCGGTTCCGACCAGTCCGGGCAGACGCTGACCGCGCTCTCGTTCAACGGCTCGGCATCGTTCGATCCCGATGGCACGATCACTTCGTACGCCTGGACCTTCGGCGATGGCAACTCGGCGTCCGGGGTGTCGGTGTCCCACTCTTACGCAGTGGGGGGAACCTATGTGGTGACGCTGACGGTCACCGACAACCAGGGTTCCACGGCGAGCGCATCGGTGACGGTGACGATCGCGAACCGGCCGCCGATAGCAAACGCCGGGCCCAACCAGACGGCGCAGGCAGGCATACCGGTGTCGTTGAACGGCTCGGGATCGTCGGATCCGGACGGAACGATCACCAACTATTCCTGGAGCTTCGGCGACGGAGGATCGGCAACCGGCGTCGGTGCCTCCCACGTCTATAACGCAGCCGGCATTTACACGGCCACCCTCACGGTGACCGACAATCTGGGTGCTACCGGGAGCGCGTCGGCGACGATCACCGTCACTGGCGGCGGCGGCCCCGGCGCGTATCGCTGGTCGCGCCAGTTCGGCGGGCCGGGAAGCGCTGCCGTGGGCAACAGCACGGCGGTGGACGCGGCTGGAAACATTCTGGTGGCCGGCGTGTTTACCGGCACGGTGAACCTGGGCGGCAGCCCGCTGGTCAGCGCCGGGGGCATGGACATCTTCGTGGCGAAGTATTCGCCGTCGGGCGCGCACATCTGGTCGAAGCGTTTCGGTGGCAGTGGCGACGACATTGCGCAATCGGTGGCGGTGGACGCGGCCGGCAACGTGATCCTGGGCGGCACGTTCATGGCCAGCGTCAGCTTCGGCGGCAGCCCGCTGACTTCGTCGCCGGACCAGTTCGGTTCCCCGAGCCCGGATGCCTTCATTGCCAAGTTCGGCCCGGACGGCACGTATCAGTGGTCTAAGGGTTTCGGCGGTGTCGGCAACGACGTCATCTACGCGGTGGCGGCCGACTCCGGCGGTAACGTGGTCGCCGCCGGCACCTTCGTCGGCTCGGTCAACTTCGGCGGCACGACGCTCTCCAGCAGAAGCAGCAGCGCCGACATGTTCCTGGCCAAGTATTCACCGACCGGGGCCCTGACCTGGGTATCGAAGTTCGGCGACTACGGCACCGATGTGGCCTATGGCCTGGCCATCGACGGCGGCGACAACATCTTCATGGCGGGGACGTTCGAAGGCACCGTCAACTTCGGTGGCGGTGGTTTGACCGCGCTGAACTTCTCGGCCGACATCGCCCTGGCGAAGTTCTCGCCGGCCGGCGTCCACATGTGGTCCAAGCGGTTTGGCGGCAACGGCCAGGATATCGGCTATTCGGTTGCCACCAATGCATCGGGCAATGTCGCGCTGACCGGGTACTTCCAGGGCAGCGTCGACTTCGGCGGCGGCACGATCCTCAGCAAGGGCGATCCGGATTCGTTCCTGGCCGTCTTCTCGCCGACGGGCACGCACCTGTGGTCATACGGTCTTGGCAGTGCCAATCCCGACGAAGGGCTGCATGCTGCGATGGACAGCGCCGGGAATGTGGTCGTCGCCGGGACGTTCCAGGGCACCGAGAATCTGGGCACCGGACCGCTGGTCTCCGCCGGTTCCTGGGACCTGTACGTCGCCAAGTATTCGCCGAGCGGTGCGCCCCTCTGGTCGCGCCGGTTCGGAGGCGCGGGCGATGAAATCGCCTACGCGGTCTCGGTCGATACCGGCGGCAACATCGTCGCCTCAGGATACTTCCGCTCCACGACCGATTTCGGCGGCGGACCGGTCTCGCCGATCGGCTACACGGATTTGTTCATCCTCAATCTGGCGCCGTAGCCAGGCCCGCCCGTGCTCGATCGGTCCGCGGGTTTACCTTGCGCCGCTGGCTGATCGGCCGGCGGTTCTTCCATTCTTCCGCATCGACGGTCGGCGGGCAGTTGTCGTTGCGGTGCCGGGCGTGAACTTGCGCTCTCCTACCATCCGGACTCGCGCTCCGGCGTCGAGCTGATCTTGTGGATCGACAGGTCGGCGCCGTTGAACTCCTGCTCCGGATCGAGCCGCAACCCTGCAATCGCGCGAATCAGTCCGTAGGTCGCTCCGCCGCCGATCACCGCGACCGTGATGCCGAGCAACGTACCGGAAACCTGAGCCCCGAGCGCAACGCCGCCGACTCCGCCGAAAGCTGTACTGCCGAAGATCCCGGCCGCGATCCCTCCCCACGCGCCGCACAACCCGTGCAACGGCCAGACTCCGAGCACGTCGTCGATCCGCCACCGGTTCTGGGCGAGGGTGAACATCATCGTGAACAGCACGCCGGCTGCAGCGCCGGTGGCCAGCGCGCCGATCGGATGCATCACGTCGGAGCCGGCGCAGATCGCGACCAGTCCGGCGAGCGGACCGTTGTGGACGAAGCCGGGATCGTTCCGGCCGGCGATCAGCGCGGCAAGCGTGCCGCCCGCCATCGCCATCAGCGAATTGACGGCGACCAGCCCGCTGATCTTGTCGAGCGTCTGGGCGCTCATCACGTTGAAGCCGAACCAGCCGACCGAAAGCACCCATGCGCCGAGCGCGAGAAATGGAATGTTCGACGGCGGATGCGCGGTCGCGACCCTGCCGTCCGCATCGTAGCGGCCGCGCCGCGCACCGAGCAGCAGCACGGCGATCAACCCGACCCACCCGCCCACGGCATGGACGACGACCGACCCGGCGAAATCGTGGAATTCCGCGCCGAACGCGGACTTGATCCACGCCTGCACGCCATACCGGTTGTTCCAGGCAATCCCTTCGAAGAATGGATAAACCAGCGCTACCAGCATCACCGTCGCGGCGACCTGCGGATTGAATTTCGCGCGCTCGGCGATTCCGCCCGACACGATCGCCGGGATCGCGGCAGCGAATGTCAGCAGGAAGAAGAATCGTGTCAGCTCGTATCCGTTCTTCGCGGTCAGCTCCGTGGCGCCGGTGAGGAACGTGGTGCCGTACGCGACACCGTAGCCGATGAAGAAATAGGCGACCGTCGACGCCGAGAAATCGACCAGTATCTTCATCAGCGCATTGACCTGGTTTTTCTTGCGCACGGTTCCCAGCTCGAGGAAAGCGAATCCCGCGTGCATGGCCAGCACGAGGATCGCCCCGAGCAGCAGGAACAGCACGTCGCCGCTTTGTTTTCCGATTTCCATTTCCCCTCCCGTTATGGACGCAGCAATCAAAAAAATGCCGCCGGCGCTCACGCGCGGGCGGCATGGTGTCGAGAGGCGGCCGTCAGGCTTTGACGGTCTCCAGCACTTTTTGCAATTCGCCGGACTGGTACATCTCGCGCATGATGTCTGCGCCGCCGACGAACTCCCCGTTCACATACAGCTGGGGGATGGTCGGCCAGTTCGCGTATTCCTTGATGCCCTGGCGGATATCGGGGTTCGACAGCACATCGACGCTGAAGAAGCGGTCGATGCCGCAAGCCTTCAGCATCTGCACCGCGGCGCTCGAAAAACCGCATTGCGGGAACGCCGGCGAGCCCTTCATGTACAGCACCACGGGGTTCGAAGTGACCTGTTCCTGGATTTTCTCTTGCGTAGTCATAGTCGTGCTCGGTTGGAAGTTCAGACGCTTATTCTACATGGGGACGCCCCGGTCAGCTGACAAGCCCCGCCACCCGGCGGTTGCCGCTCACTCCTTGACCGCGCCCGTCAGCCCCGAGACGTAATACTCGACGAAGAACGAGTACATCACCGCCACCGGGATCGAGCCCATCAGCGCACCGGCCATCAGCGGCCCCCAGTGGTAGACGTCGCCCTCGACCAGTTCGGTGACGACCGCGACCGGAACGGTCTTGATCTCCGAATCAGAGATGAAGGTCAGCGCATAGATGAATTCGTTCCACGACAGCGTGAAAGCGAAGATGCCGGCCGAGATCAGCCCCGGCACCGCGAGCGGCAGGACGATCTTGACCAGGATCTGCCAGCGCGATGCGCCGTCGATCAGCGCGCATTCCTCGAGCTCGAACGGAATCGTCCTGAAGTAGCCCATCAGGAGCCACGTGCAGAACGGGATCAGGAACGTCGGGTACGTCAGCATCAGCGCCCAGCGGGTGTTGAAGAGCTCCAGCGACTGCAGGACCACCGCCAGCGGGATGAACAGGATCGACGGCGGGATCAGGTAAGCGAGAAAGATCGCCAGGCCGATCTGGCGGGATCCCCGGAAGCGCAGCCGCTCGATCGCGTACGCGGCGAATGTCGATGCGGCGAGCGAGACGAATGTCGACACCACGGCGACCAGCATCGTGTTGAACAGCCATTCCGGATACGCGGTCTCGAAGAACAGATGCTTGAAGTGGTCGAGCGTCGGATGCGCGATCCAGAACGGATTGCCCTCGTGCGCGAGCAGCTCGGCGTTCGGCTTCAGCGCCGTGATCGCCATCCAGTAGAACGGGAACAAGAGGACCACCAGGAACACGCCGATCGGGACATACGTTATCGCCAACCTGCGACCGGTGGTCTCGAGGAAATCCATTCCCTTGGTGTCGGTGCTTCCCGTGCTCATGTCAATCCTTGGTTCCCTGCTGCCACGTCCGGCGCTGCAATCCGAAATAGGAAAACAGGATCGCCGCCAGCAGGAACGGCACCATCGCGATCGCGATGGCCGCGCCCTCGCCCATCGCGCCGCCGGCGATCGCGCGCTGGAACGACAGCGTCGCCATCAGGTGCGTCGCGTTGAGCGGGCCGCCGCGCGTGAGCACGTAGATCAGCTGGAAATCGGTGAACGTGAACAGCACCGAGAAGGTCATCACGACCGCGATGATCGGCGTCAAGAGCGGCAGCGTGATGTGGCGAAACCGCTGCCAGCCGGTGGCCCCGTCGATCGCCGCCGCCTCGTATAACGACGGCGAAATCGTCTGCAGCCCGGCGAGCAGCGAGATCGCGACGAACGGAATGCCGCGCCATACGTTGGCGGCGATGGTCGACCACCGGGCCATCCACGGATCGCCGAGGAAATCGATGTAGCGATCGATCAGCCCGAAGTGCATCAGGATCCAGCTGATCACCGAGAACTGCGAATCGTAGATCCACCAGAACGCGATCGCCGACAATGCGGTGGGAACGATGAACGGCAGCAGGATCACCGAACGGAAGAACGTCGAGAAGCGAAGCCGCTTGTTGAGCAGCACCGACAGCCACAGTCCGAGGACGAATTTGAGGATGCTGGCGACGATCGTATAGAACAGCGTGTTGAACAGCGCGAGCCGCGTGACCGAATCGCCCCACAGGAATTCGTAATTTTCCAGGCCGATGAATTCGCCGGGCCGCCCGATCTTCGTATCGGTGAAGCCGAGCCAGATGCCGAGACCCAGCGGGTAGGTCAGGAAGACGATCAGCAGCAAAGCCGCCGGGAGCATGAAGATCGCGCCCAGCGCATTGCGGCTGTTCTGCAGCCGCTCCAGCAGCGGGCGGCGCGGAGCCACCGCGATCCGGCGGTCGACGCGACCGCCGGGCTGCGTAAGAACCGGCATCAGAAATGTTCCGACGCTTTCGCGTCAGACCTTGTAGTAACGCTCGGCGCGCTTCTGCGCGCGCTCGGCGGCTTCCTTCGGCGTCTTCGAACCGCTCGCGGCCTCGGCGACCATGTTGGGGACGATGAAGTCGGCAAGCGCTCCTGCCGATGCATAACCGAGCCTGCCCGCATAGCCGGCCGGGCGCAGGTTCTTCGTGGAGTCGCGATATGGCGTGTTCTTCGGATCCGATGTCCACACCGGATTCGACTCGTACGCCCGCAGCGGCTGCGAGACGTAACCGCCGCCGCCCTGGAGCCAGGCATTGAACTGGTCGGCTTCCATCATGAAGCGCAGGAACTCCTTCGCCGCTTTCGGGTACTTCGTGTACTTCATGATCATCTGGTTGAAGAACAGGTGGTACTCGGTCGGCACGCCGACCGGACCGATCGGGAACGGCGCATGGTTGATGTCCGCCGCCATTTCCTTGACTTTCGGATCGGTCGCGTTCTTCGCAGCGTAGTAGATCGAGATCCCGTTGTTGGTCACGCTGATCTGGCCGTCGAGGAACGCCTTGTTGTTGTTCGGATCGAGCCACGAAAGCGTGCCCGGGATGAAGGTCGCATACAGTTCCTTCGAGTATTCCAGCGCCTTCAAAGTCTCCGGGCTGTCGATGACGACCTTGTTGTTCGTGTCGACGATCTTGCCGCCGAACGCCCAGATCAGCCAGTGTGTCCAGCCGCTGTCGCCGGTTGCATTGCCGAGCGCCATCCCGCCCGGCGTGTTCTTCGCGTGCAGCGCCTTGAACATGTTCAGGAAGCCGGCGGTGTCGCGCGGGAACTTGTCGATGCCGGCCGCCTTCAGCATGCTCTCGCGATACACCATCATCGATCCTGCTGCGCCGAGCGGCACGCCGATCCATTTCTTGCCGTCGGGCTTCAGATAAGCCTGGCACGAGTCGTACCATCCGCCGTATTTCTTGCCGAGGTAATCGCAGAGGTCGGTGACGTCGAGCAGTTTTTCGGGATAGAGGTCGGCGTCGTCGTTGGTTCCCAGGATGATGTCCGGACCGGCGCCGGTGTTGGCCGCGACTGCCGCTTTCGGCCGCACGTCTTCCCAGCCCTCGTTGTCGACACGGACTTCGACACCGGTCTTGTCGGTGAATTTCTTCACGTTCGCCATGTAACTGTCGATGTCGCCCTGGACGAACCGGCTCCAGCGCAGCACCCGCAGCTTCGCGCCTTTCTCCGGCGCGAAGCTCATGTTCGCCTGCGCATGGACGGCCGGCGCGCCGATCAGGCCGACCCCGCCGAGCGCGGTGCCGGCGGCGGCGCCCGCGGTTGTCTTCAAGAAGTCACGACGATTGAAATTGCTCATGGGACTGCCTCCTGTGGTTGTGGTCCGACTCTGGCCGTGTCGCGTGGACTGCGCAATTGCTGCACAGTCCAGGCACCGGATTGACGAATGTTTCAGGACGCCAGGCGCTGGCCGCTCTGGGCGTCGAACAGATGGGCTTTCGCGAGGTCGGGCATCAGCGTGATGCGCTCGCCGGGCTGGCTCATCACCCGGTCGCGGAACATCGCCATGACCTCCTGGCCGGCCACGCGACAGAAGACTTGCGTATCGGCGCCGGTCGGCTCGACGACGACGATATCGCCGGGCATGCCGCCCTGGTCGCCGACCAGCGCGAAATGCTCGGGGCGAATTCCGTACAGCACTTTCTGCCCTTCCTCACCCGTCACGTGGACGGGCGCCGGCACGCGAATCCCGCCTTCGAACTCGACGATGCTGCCGCCGTCGCGCTTGAACGTTCCAGGCAGGAAGTTCATCGCCGGCGAGCCGATGAAGCCGGCGACGAACGTGTTGGCCGGCCGGTCGTAGAGCTCGAGCGGCGAGCCGATCTGCTCGACGATGCCGTCCTTCAGCACGACGATCTTGTCGGCCATCGTCATCGCCTCGATCTGGTCGTGCGTGACATAGATCGACGTCGTCTTCAACCGCTGGTGCAGTTCCTTGATCTCGGTGCGCATCTGGACGCGCAGCTTCGCATCCAGGTTCGACAGCGGCTCGTCGAACAGGAAGACCTGCGGGTTGCGGACGATCGCCCGGCCCATCGCGACCCGCTGCCGCTGGCCGCCCGAAAGCTGCCGCGGATACCGGTCGAGGTACGGGTCCAGGCCGAGGATGTCGCCGGCCTTTTTGACGCGCTCCTCGATCTCGCTCTTCGGCCGCTTCGCCAGCATCAGCGAAAACGCCATGTTGTCGCGGACCGTCATGTGCGGATAGAGCGCGTAGTTCTGGAACACCATCGCGATGTCGCGCTCCTTCGGCGGAATGTCGTTGACGATCTTGCCGCCGATGTCTATGTCGCCTTCGCTGATCTCCTCGAGACCCGCGATCATCCGCAGCAGCGTCGACTTGCCACAGCCGCTCGGACCGACCAGCACGCAGAACTCGCCGTCGGCGATTTCGATCGACACGCCGCGTATCACATGCGTCGTGCCGAAATATTTTTCGACTTTTCTGATCGTCACTGATGCCATGTTGGTCTCCTGTGCGCGCATCCTAGAGGGGTGGTGTCAAGCTGTCAAACGTTCGCCGGCTTTCGCTTCGATCAGGCGACGCCGGCCAGCGCGTCGCGTCCCGCATAAGCGGCCGCCGCGCCCATTGCTTCCTCGATCCGTATCACTTCGTTCCACTTCGCCATTCGCTCGGACCGCGCAAACGATCCGACCTTCAGCTGTGCCGCATTCCAGCCGACCGCCAGATGCGCGATCGTCACATCCTCGGTCTCGCCGGAGCGCGCCGACACGATCGTCGCGAAACGCGCGCGGCGGCCTGCATCGAGCGCGGCTTTCGTCTCGGTCACCGTGCCCGCCTGGTTCGGCTTGATCAGCACCGCGTTGCAGAGTCCGGCTGCGGCCGCCCGGTCGACGAGCGCCGCATTGGTGACCAGCAGGTCGTCGCCGATGACCTGCAGCGGACGTCCGCGGCGCGCCACCATGTCCATGAACAGTTTCCAGCCTGCCTCGTCGCCCTCGGCGAGCGGATCTTCGATCGAGACGATCGGATAACGATCCAGCCACCCTGCCAGCATCTCGACCATCGCCGCGCTGTCGAGTTCACGGCTTTCGAGCGCCAGCCGGTAGCGGCCATCAGCGCCGAACTCGCTGGCGGCGATGTCGAGCGAGATGCCGACATCGCCGCCCGCACGATAGCCCGCGCGCTCGATCGCATCGACCAGCATCGCCAGCGCGTCCTCGTTGCTCGCGAACGCCGGCCAATGGCCGCCTTCGTCGGCGACGCCGGCCGCCTGTCCTCGGGACCGCATCAGCTCGCCTGCGCTCCGGTAGATTTCGGCAACCCACTCGCAGGCCTCCGCGAACGACGCGGCGCCCACGGGCATCACCATGAAATCCTGGACGTCGACGCGGCGGCCTGCGTGGGCGCCGCCGCCGAAGATCTGGATCTCGGGCAGCGGTATCCGGACGTTCGCTTCGCCTGCCAGGTGTTTCCAGACCGGTACGTGCCTGGCCGCGGCGGACGCATTCAGCACCGCCAGCGACGTCGCGATCAATGCGTTGCCGCCCAGGCGCGACTTGTCGCCGCTGCCGTCGAGCGCAATCAGCGCGCGGTCGATTGCCACCTGATCGGCGGCGTCGCGGCCGGCCAGCTCGCGCGCAATCTCGCCATCGATCCCGGCGATCGCGCGGCCGATATCCAGCCCGCCCTGCCGGGACCCGCCGTCGCGCAGGTCGACCGCCTCGCGCGTTCCACGCGACGCGCCGGCAGGGGCCAATCCGCGCCCGGTTGCGCCGCAGGCGAGCGTCACCTCGACTTCGACCGTCGGGCGTCCGCGCGAATCCCATATCCGGCGGCCATGCACCTTAGCGATTGCAGTGTCCATCATCGGCCACCCGGCGCGTGCCTGACAGCGCATGCGGCAGCCCACGCGGCCGCGACCTCGCGCAGCGTGGGCACAGGATGCAACAGCAACGCGCGCGCGACATCGCGGATCATTTCCTTGTCGAAGTCCTCCGTGACGTATTCGGCCGGCGACTTGCCGTCGACGCGCCCGAGCAGCAAGCCGGGAAGCAGGTGAGCGGTCCTCGCCTCGAGCCCGCTCCGCGCCTCCCAGCCGGCGCCTGCGAAATACGCGCCGGCCAGCGCAGCGAAGCATTGCAGATAGCGATCGGTCCATTGCGGCCGCCAGACACACTTCAGCAGCAGATGATTGAGCACGAATGCCAGGTCGAACGCCGGATCGCCGCACCATGCGCATTCGGCGTCGAGGAACACGGGCCCGTCCGGGCCGATCAGGATGTTCTTCGGACTGACATCGCCGTGCACCAGCGCGACGGTCGTGCGCATCAGCCGGTTCGCCAGCGCGTCGAGCCGCGGCATCAGCTCCGGATGCTGCCGTCCCGTCGCGATCAGGTATGGCTCGGCGCGAATCGGAAAGAAGATGTGATCGGTTGCAAAGCGCTCGGCGATGTCGTCGCGTCCGGCGGTTGCCGAATGGATGCGGCCGAGCTGGCGCCCCACCTCGGCCGCGGCCTGCGGTTCGATGATCCCGTCGCGCAACTGCGACTTCCACACCGGATAGCGTTCCGGCGGCAGGTACTCCATCGCGAACCAGCCGCCCGCCTCGTCTTCGTAAAGCACTTCGGGCACGGCTTCGGGCGCGATCCCGCGCACCGTGCGCAGCCATTCGGCCTCGCTGTGATTGCGCTCGATCGGCGCGCGCCAGTCGGCCTTGACCTTCAGCTGCGCGAGCGCCTGCTTGACGCAATACCTGTGCCCTTCGAATTCGATCACCCGGATATCCGACGAGACGCCGCCGGGCAGCAGCTCGCCGCCGCGCAGCGCGCCCGAACGCGCGGCGCGCTCGAGCGTTCTTCGCCGGTCGTCTGCAGACGAATTGCCGGACGTCATCGCCATGTCGTTCATCGCGCGGCGATCGGAAAGCACAAGGGCCCCGCCGGCTGCGCGGCGTCGAACGACTTGTAGGTCAGGATGAATTCCTGGTGGCCCATTTCCTCGGACCGGGTCGCGGCGCCGCGCGCGCAATCGACGACCCGCGCGAAGACTTCGTCACCGACCTGTTGCAGCGTCGCGCGGCCTTCGAGAATCCGGCCGGCGTCGATATCCATGTCGTCCTCGAGCTTGCGGTATGTCTCGGGATTCGCGCAGACCTTGATCACCGGCGAGATCGCCGAGCCGACAACCGATCCGCGGCCGGTGGAGAACAGCACCACATGCGACCCGCAGGCGATCAGCTCGACGATCTCGGCGTTGTCGGAAATGTTCGGAAAACCGAATCGCGGCTCGCCATCCGGCACCACGTCGAGCAGATACAGGCCGCCCGCGGCGGGAATATCGCCAGGCTGCAGGAGGCCCGCGATCGGCGAGGCGCCGCTTTTCGCGTACGCGCCGAGCGATTTCTCCTCGATCGTCGTCAGGCCGCCGTCGGCGTTGCCGACCGCGAAGCTGCCGTGGCCCATCGTCGAGTAATAGCGCGCGGCCTTCGCCACACATGCGACGATCGCTGCGCCGAGCTCCGGCGTGCGCGCCCGTTTCTGCATGTGCTGCTCGCAGCCGATCAGCTCGCCGGTCTCTTCGAAGATGCATGCGGCGCCCGCGGCGATCAGCCGATCGAATGCCAGCCCCATCGCCGGATTCGCGGTGATCCCGCTGGTGCCGTCCGATCCGCCGCAGACGGTGCCGACGATCAGCTCGCCGATGCGCATCGGCACGCTTTGTTGCAGCGCCAGTTGCTCCTGCGCCCAGGCCGCCCACTCGCGTCCCTGCGCAATCGTCTTGCGCGTGCCGCCGGTCTCCTGGATCACCAGCGTCGACACCGGCCGGCCCGAGGCGGCGATATGCTCTTCGAGGTCGCGCCGCCGGAAGCTCTCGCAGCCGAGCGAAACGAGCAGCACCGCGCCCACATTCGGGTGCGTGCACAACCGGCGCATCATCCGGTCGGCATAGTCGTTCGGATAGCAGCCAGGAAACCCGATCAGGTGGACCGCGGGCTCCAAATCGCGAAAGTGCGCGACGACTTCGCGCGCGACATGATGCGCACATTCGACCAGGTAGGCGACGGCGACGACATTGCGGATGCCTTTGCGGCCGTCGGCGCGGGGATATCCGGCCAGCACGAGAGTGTCGTCCGCGGCGGCGGTCATCCGCGGGCCCTCGCTGCGGGTTCGAGCACGGTCGGAATCCAGTCGCTCGCCAGGTTATGCGTGTGCAGATGCTCGGCAATCGCGACCGGCGCCGTTGCATGACCGATCGCCGCGCCGTACTTGAATACCGTTTCACCGGCCGCGATCGCACGCCGCGCGAGCTTGTGCCCGGTGCCGATCGCGGCGCGGACCGTCAGCCGCGCGCCGTCGATCTCGACGCTCGTTCCGGCCGCGAGCGGCTGCGCGGCGACCACGCAATTGTCGCCGGGTGCAAGTAATACGAGCCGGGAATCCATCATCGCGTCGCGCGCTAGAACTTGCGGTACTTCAGGTATGCGTCGACCGGATCCATCCCGCCGCGGATCGCATCGCGCACCTTGTTCTCGGTCAACGCGACGGCTTCGGTCTTCGCGATCGTCTCCTCGGCCAATGCCCGGGGAATCACGACGACCCCGTCGCGGTCTCCGAGCAGCCAGTCGCCGGTGCTGATCGTCACGTCACCGATCGTCACCGGCTCTGCATAGCGATCCGGAATCCAGCGGCCGACGATATCGGACGGCGTGAAGAACGAATGGAAGACCGGAAAGCCGAGCGCGAGGATGAAGTCGGTATCGCGGCAGCCGCCATCGACGACGTAGCCCAGCACGCCCTTGT
>Ga0105240_10010646_pt1 | contig 12915 bp, 8 predicted proteins | sample KBSC54metaG_FD_80426 | JGI IMG/M metagenome (GOLD analysis project Ga0105240, IMG submission 80426) | Corn rhizosphere microbial communities from Kellogg Biological Station, Michigan, USA - KBS C5-4 metaG | ecosystem: Host-associated > Plants > Roots > Rhizosphere > Soil | place: Michigan, USA... | reverse complement strand
GCCATGCGCCGCGCCGTGGCGTCGAACCCCGCCTTGACGCGCGAGCTCCAGGTCGTGCCGGCGTACCAGTTGAGCCAGCCATGACGATCGCGCGCTACTCGTTTCTCCCATGGCTGCGGCGCGGCATCGCCAATCAAATGCAGGTGACCGCCGACGCCGCGAGCCGGGCCGTTTTGCGGTCGGGGCTGATGAGATACAGCAGCGCAAAGGGAATGTCCTTCGCATGCGCAGCCAAAGTCTCGGCCGAGGTGACACACGCCTCCTCCGGCGTTTTGGAGTCGCTGGAACGCTCCCACAAATCGCGCAACACCACCACGCGCCGGTCGCCGATCACCTTGCCGGTGGTTTCGTGAACCGTCGCCAACACGCCGCCAATCCCGCTCGGAACCGTTTCATCGGGTACGGGGCTGTAGGCAACGGTGAAATGCGTTTCCTCCACGAAACCGTGGCGATTGATCTCGAGCACGATATCGTCGTTCCAAGTCGAGGGGCCGCCGTGAAATGGGGTGTCGATGAGCGGCTTGAGAACGTGCCAGATTTCCTTCCAACATTCGCAAACCGGCTGGCCCAAGGCCCACGGATGTTTCGAACCAAGAATCGGGCGATAGGCTTCGTTGTAAATCGAGACATACTGCGACCCCCACCACAGCAGCAGCGGAAAGCGATTGGCCGAAAGAAAGCGGACCATCATCCGCAACGCCGGTGACCATGCGTCCACGGGGCCAAGCGGCGTCGCCGCCCAGTTGAAGGCACGAATACGCTCCCCCATCTCGCCGCCGTTAACGAGCCAGTTTGGCGCGGAATCAATTGGCTTAACGCCCTCTTTCATTCCATTTGGACGGAAATATGAACGCTCTTATTTTAATTCAGTACTTCGACAAGCAAACCCCCGGAACATTAAAAAATATTGCTCCGGGGGCGATTTCGGTCTTGTGTGAAAAGGCTTTACGCCGATTTTACACTTATTCATCACTCACCTTCCGCACTTCAATTTAGGGCTCAACGGCCCGCGCCCATCCTTCGACGTCGGGCGTTGAATGTTGATTGCCCGCGGTGGCTCACCGCTTGAATGTTTTCGAACCTTGATTTGCCTTGATTTGGTTTGATTCGCCCAGATTCAACCATCCAGTCGCCTTGGGATTCGTGTCCATTTGTGTTTATTCGTGGTTCAATTTCCCCCTCCGCGTTAATTCCCCGCCTCACTCCGTTTTCTCCGTTTCCTCATGTGCAACTTTCTATTTTACTTGGATTTGGTCGGATTTACCTGGATTCGGCGGCCCTCAAAATAAAAAGCACCCTTATTTACCTGAAGTTACCTTAAGCTTCGTTTCCGTCCTCTTATCGCTCAGACCGCGTCTTTCCGTTTTCCCGCTTTCCGCCTCGCCCATGTAACCCATTTCCGCCTCACCTCTTCCCAAGTTAAATTGTTAAAGAACCCCGCAGGGCGCAGCACGCGCCCCGCTTTGGAAGAATCTCACATCGTGTAAGACAAGTCAAGCGACTGCCTTGGCAGGTAACGAATTCTGAAGGAACGAGCCGTACGAGAGTAGCGTTGCGACTGATACCCCTTAGCCGGAGCCCTGGCCTCCGATTCGCACTTCCCTGACAAACGCCCGCAACGCGGCGGCTGTGTCCGGCAGACCGTACCCGCAAAGAAAAGGTAAACTGACCGAGCGAATGTCTTCCGCCTTGTCTCTGATCCAGCAATTGTCGTTCGCAGCAATCAGCCTGACCACCCGCTGCTGCTGTTCCGTCAGCGACGCGAACGTCGCACCTGTTTTAGTTCGCTCGCGAAAAGCTATGGCGAGGAGAATCCTGGCGATGCGCAGTGCTTTTTCGAGCGGTTGCCCGGGCACCATTTTGGCAAGCGACTCTTCAACCAAGCTTGCCGGTTCAGGGCTCAGAAACAAAAGGTGCGCCCCAACAAGATAGTCAAGACCACTGAGCCCACCACCAAAAGCATAGTCATAACCGTGGCTCCAGCTTGAGTTGGTCAGCGGGGAATACTCGCTGGCCGACTCGACGGCCCCGATCACAATAGCGACAGTTCTTGGGTCTGGATTTTCAGGCATCAGCCGCATCAGCGCCAAGGCCGCTGCCAGCTGGACTGATTTGGAATTGGTTTCTGTCAGCTTCGGAAGCAACCGGTCGCGATTGACTTCGTTTATCTCGCAACAAGTCCCAAAAGCCAGCAGCAGCCCGGCTTGCACTTGCTCGGCGCGCTCCCCTTCTAACCGAACCCATATGGCGTCGGCAATGCCATCCATTGAATCGCTCAACGACGCCCGCTTTAACAAGCCCAGCATGTAACCCGCTTTATCCCGCATCTTCGGATCATCGTCATTCAGACACCGAAGATACGCCGGCTTACCGGCCGCCAAGGCTTCTACGATTCGCTGCGACCAAGCCGGATACGTTTGAACTTTCTCCAGCCCCTCACGACGTATCTCCGAATGGATGCGCTCGCCCAAACCAACTAGAAATGTGAGCAGTGCGAGTTTGCCAGACACGCCATCGGACTCGATCAACTCCAAAAAGAAAGGGACCGCATAGCCAGTGGCTTCGTAGAGATTACTTTCTTGATGAAAAAGGCGGTCGTAAAGCTCCTCCAAAGCCTGCGCTCTCACATCAGCGTCTTGCGACGCAAGTTGGCGCAACCAGCTAGGAACATCCGTAGCCACGCCACGAGCGTGTTTAAGCAGGTGCCATTCTACGGTATCAAGTTTTTCCAGCATGGCAGTGTCCGCCGATAGGCTAATTCGGCAGGCAAACGGATCCTAACGCTATCGCCTAAATTCGTTTAGGTATTCAACCAGCAAGTGAACGGATGTCGATGGGTCATCCTTTTCTGGATTACAGACTCCGTAGAATGAAAGCAGCTTTTTGGCGTTACGTATGGCAACAGGCTGATGCTCAAGCAATTCGTCGTATAGCGTCAAATCTGATTTATTGTATGAGCGACTAAGACGCGTTGATAATTTCTTGCCATATTCACTCCTTGAAACAGAGGTATGCTGCAAATCAAAGTGGAGCCAGTACCAAAGTTCAAAACATTGATTTGCGTAGGCAACCCTAATGCCATTGCGTTTTGCCAGCGAGAATGCTTCGTTAAAATTTTCCGCAGGGAAAGAATCTCGGTCAAAAACCACCCAGACCGTTATATATTTATTCCCGGCCGACTCCGCAGCGATCTGCCGTCGAATCGCCTCTCGAACCAAAGACACTGTGTTAGCACCCGTACCAAACACCTCTATTATTAGATCCTCGGCGTGGACCGGGAATTTCAGAAAATAATTTGGCGCAGTTTTTTCATCCTCGCATAGAATTAGCACTTTGAACTCAGAAAGAGAATATAGATTTGTTGCCCCCAGTTTATCTTTTTCCGTGAACCAAACTTGATCTCGTCGAAAGAAGTTTCGACTAAGCAAATTTGTGTCGTGCGTTGCAAAAATTAATTGAGCATTCGTTTTATTTTTGGCGGTATTGAACATCTGGACGATTGCACGCGAAAGAAGGGGGTGCAGCCGTGCATCCAACTCATCAACCATAAGCACCCTTCCGTTAGCCAAGGTGTCAAGAATTGGGCCGGTCATTGAAAGATACTTCTTCGTGCCGTCTGACTCGTTTTTTTCTAAATCAAACTCCACTAATTCAGTCGGCTCGTTACTTGCGTCAAATTTTTTATGTTGCGTCTTCATCTGAAAATCTGAAGGCCTTCGAATTTGCCTCACAGACTTAGACCCCATTGCGACCAAGGTGGGAATTTCTTCCTCACCGGAGGATGTTATTTTTGGAATTAAACCTTCGATCGCCAAGTCGGCAACTTTGGACATTTCGAGAACTTGCGCTGCAAATTTCGGATCACTCATTCTCTCAACAGTGAACCAAAGCGCCGGGTTTCTAATAGCCGAAATGAAACGAACATCACGGAACCATTTTAAAACGCGGCCTGATATTTCACCGTTAAATTGAGCAACAACACTTAAAAACAGAGCATTGGGCCGCGTTTTCTCAACCAGCCCTTTCCCTTCTTTGAATTTTTCAGCGTTAAAGGATATTTCGGCGCCTTCTCGTACGAAGAGTTCAGATTCACGAGCGGTAGTACTGGTAAAAAGCCACTCCGAATGGACAGCCTTTTTATCCACTTCAAATCCATACCGAAACCTTACAGCATCTTTAATGAAAACGACTTCAAATCGGCATGGCTTATTATCACAATCAGTGCTCAAGCGAAACGGTTCCGCTCCAATCTCTTCCTCGACCTGAGTTTCTCTGGAAGAGGTCACGGTGAAATTCTGCATAAACTTCATTGCAGAGATTAAATTGCTTTTTCCGCTAGCGTTAGCGCCATAAACAACAGCGCTCCGAAGTAAACGCTTGCCGCATACGTCTGCGATACTCGCTTCCTCGTGCTCAGTATCAGTCGACGCATCCATGCTGAGCGTCATAGGATCCTTAAAGGAGGCCCAATTTCCGACTGTAAATTGCTGAAGCATAATGATTTTAGAATTCAGAAAAGAGTCTCACTCGTGAAAATGTCGCAAAAAAAGGCATTTCATCAAGAAAAACCATCTATTAAACCTCTCAATTTACGAAAAAATGCCGAAAATGACATCCGCGTCAAATATTCCTCTGAGTTTGCGTAATCGTCACCGTGTAAAATCGGCACCCAAGCGGAGCAGGTTGAATGGCCATAATTCCTAATCGGCCTCTCTGACCTCTCCAAATGGGGAGCTACAAAAGGCAATGACAGGCTAAATCGCCGTATTACGAGCGATTAAAGAGCAGTAAAACACTTACTCCACCGTCACGCTCTTCGCCAGATTGCGCGGCTTGTCCACATCGCAACCGCGGGCAACAGCGATGTGGTAAGAGAGCAATTGCAACGGAATCGTCGCCAGCAGCGGGAAGATGGGTTCCATCACGGCGGGCAGGTAGATGACATCATCGGCCTTGCGCGCGATTTGTTCGTCGCCTTCCGTGGCGATGGCGATGACGGGGCCTTTGCGGGCCTTGATTTCTTCCAGGTTGCTAAAGGTCTTGTCGTAGAGTGAATCGCGCGGGGCGAGGAAGACGGACGGCGTCTTCGCATCGATCAACGCGATGGGGCCGTGCTTCATCTCAGCGGCGGGATAACCCTCGGCGTGGATGTAGGAAATTTCCTTCAACTTGAGCGCGCCTTCGAGCGCGACGGGATAGCAGTAGCCGCGACCGAGATACAGGAAGTCTTCCGCCTGCGCGTACTTCAGGGCGATGCGCTTGATCTCCTCGTTTTGTTTGAGGATTTGCTGGACTTGATTGGGTACAGCTTCAAGGGCCTTGAGCACGGCGACAGCACGACTGTGGGACAACGTGCGGATGCGCCCCATGAGCAGTGCCAGCAGCGCGAGCACGGAGACTTGTGACGTGAACGCTTTCGTGGAAGCGACGCCAATCTCAGGACCAGCGTGCAAGTAGATGCCGCCATCGGATTCGCGCGCAATGGTGCTGCCGACGACGTTGCAGATTGAAAGCACCTTGTGACCGCGACGGCGCGCCTCGCGCAAGCTGGCGAGCGTGTCAGCGGTTTCACCGCTCTGCGTGATGGTGAGCACGAGCGTGTTTTTATCGAGCGGCGCGTTGCGGTAGCGGAATTCGCTGCTGTATTCGACTTCGGTCGGGACCTGCGCAAATTCTTCAAAAAGATATTCGCCCACGATGCCAGCATGCCAGCTCGTGCCGCACGCCGTGATGACGATGCGGTCCACCGCGCGCAATTCAGCCGGCGTCATGTTCAAGCCGCCAAACTTCGGCATGGCTTCCTCGTGATCGATGCGTCCGCGCAAGGCGTTCTCGATGGAGCGCGGCTGCTCGAAAATCTCCTTCAACATGAAATGGTCGAAGCCACCCTTCTCAACAGCGTCCGCGTTGAATTCAATCTGGCTGATCTGCATCGCCGGCGTATTCGTGCCCAGGCTCGTGGCGGTGTAGCCATCGGGCGTGAGCGTCACGACGTCGTAATCGTTCAGGTAAATCACCTGGCGCGTGTGCGAAACGATGGCGCTGGCGTCACTCGCGAGGAAATTTTCGCCGGCACCGACGCCCACAATCAGCGGTGAACCGCGCCGCGCGCCGACCATCACGTTGGGAAAATCTTTGCACAGCACCGCGATGCCATACGTGCCGATGACTTCCTTGAGCGCATTCAGGACCGCCTGCGTGAGGCGATTGCTGTTGCCATTGCCGTTTTCCGAAGGCAGGTCTTTCAGCTTCTCATAATGTTCGCCGACGAGATGCGCGAGCACCTCGGTATCCGTCTGCGATTGGAAAGTGTGGCCCGCCGCAATCATACGTTGCTTGAGGCGGTCGTAGTTTTCGATGACGCCGTTGTGCACGAGCGCGATGCGACCCGATTGGTCGAGGTGGGGGTGGGCATTTTCGTCAGTGGGCGCGCCGTGCGTGGCCCAGCGTGTGTGGCTAATGCCAACGCCCCCGAGCGCCGGACGTTTCTGGAGTTCTTCCGCGAGTTTGTCCACGCGGCCCGCCGCCTTGCGGACTTCGAGGATTTTATCCGTGATGGTCGCGACGCCCGCGGAATCGTAGCCGCGATATTCGAGCCGGCGCAGTCCTTCGATGAGCAAGGGTGCCGCCGTCTTTTTGCCGATGTAACCAACAATGCCGCACATATAGATATTCGTCTCCGGTGTTAACCAACCAACTCCCGGCGAGAATTTTGGGGGGAGGCGATTTCAAAGACAAGCGGCAAGGCTTGCGGAAAACCGCCGCCAGCCCGGGCGAAGTCCGGTCTCTATCAAGGGTTTATTCCCGGTAGGCGAGAAAATGACGAATTAAGAATGACGAATGGGAGAACCTTAGCGGCCCTTTTCCATTCGCGAAAATTCGCGAAATTCGCGTCAAGGATTCCCCCTTTTGTCCCCATCCCAAGTATCCCCACTTCAAAACGTCCCGATATCCGAATGCGAAAGGACGGTTACTGGCGGAACGCGACGGTTCTTCAGTTCGGGATAATGCTTCCACGGCGTGAACAGGCGCTCGGTGAACCAGTCGGTCTGAAGGACTTTGCTGACGACCTTGTTGTCCGGCAGCACCAGCGTGAACAGTTCCTCGCCGGGCAGATACGGCAGGTAGTAGTCCGGCACGCCCGGACCTTTCTTGAAACCTTTGGTCGCCGGATGATGGACAATCCGCCATTCACGCTCCTCCACGAATTGCAGCGGCATGCCGAACTTGCGTTTGAACATTTGCGTCTCGACCGCCGCCGGTGACGGCTTGCGTTTAGGGCGGCGCGGCACGGGTACAGGCTTGGGCGCGGTCCGTTCCGGCTTGGCCTGCTTCAGCCGGATCATTTTGGCGAAGTGCAAAAGATAGCGCAGTTCTTCAAATCCCGTCGCGCCCGGTTTGGGTTTCCAAAGCCCGTCGGCATCGCCGATGCCTTGCGCCGCCAAGAGCGTGAACATCGCGTGGAGAAAACTGCCCTTCGCGCTATGCCGAAAATAAGTGACCGACTGACCGCCGCGCTCGATGACCCAGCGCTTGGGAAAGCCGAGGCCAATCCGGCCATACTCCATCGTGTGCGGCAGACTTTCACCGAGTGACCATTCGGTGAAACAGGCAATCGGTTTGTTTAACGCAAAGGATTTTCCGCCGAGTTCAAACGTCTCCGGATAACGCGGCGACTTGACCCAAATTCCGCGCTCCAGACTCCCGCGCAATTGCTGCAACACCACCTTGACCAGCTCATCGCGCAACAATTTGCGTTTGCCATTCTGCACGTCGACGGAGCGCCCCATCCAGTAGAACAATTGCTGGCGATGGATGTGGCCGGGTGGTTTGGATTCTTTGCCGGTGCTCATGGATTCGTGATGCGTGATTCCTGATGCGGACGGAAAGTCGAGCAAGGAGGCGAAAGCCCGGCAAGAGAAATAGGGCGAAAGCGCGAACTCCCTATGTCGCCCCAGCGGAGCGTTGAACTTATGTCTGCTGCGTTACTACAAACAGCTCGTTCCTACAGCGCTTGGATGACAGTCAATGTAGTAGCCGAGATCCAATTGACAATTGATGGGTTACCCCGCCCCTTTCCGCCCTCTGTCACCATGGCGTTTTACAATCTTCACAAACGTCACTGACTTCTCACAGTTATAAGTCGGGCTCGGGTGCGGAAAGTGCTGATTAGCATCGGGTGGGCCAGATAGGGATTTTTACGGAGTCCATTTCGGGGGACTAGGCGGCACATGCAGGACTGCTAGGATGCGGATACCTATGAAAGCTTCCTCACTTTCTCTCTCACCCGTGCAACTCGCGGCGTCAACTCCAGCACCCGTCGAAAGCATTTCCCCTCCTCTTTCAAATGTTGCGCACTACATCACGGCCGGGGATGTAGATCCGGACCAAGTCCGGGTTTACACCAGCGCTTTTACGCCGCAACTGCGGGCGCTCATCGCAGAATCCGGTCGAGGCGAGAGCTGCCTCAATGATTAGTAGATGGTTGGTGAGCGGTCGCCCCACATCCAGAATCGAGCATTGCGGTGCCCGTTCTGTGTGTAAAGCCGGTCAGGAGACCGGCACTCCTTCCTAGGAAAAGAACGGCCCGTAGACCCATGAACTACGGGCCGTCCAACCCAGTACCCAAAACCCCACCTCTCTTCGCAGTAAAGGTGTTGCAAGTCTTGGGCCAGCGTGAAGGATGAGAAAAGCGAGAAAGTGGAAACCGGAAATGCGGCACCGCGCGGAGTAAGCATCTCGTCGTAATCATAATCGTACTCTTAATCTTAATCCCTTTTAGATGCCCAACGTCAGCCACTGGTTGATGCGGCGAGAAAATGAGTACTAGGAAAGCGAGGCTCCGGAGAAACCGGAGCTTGCCGAGGCGGTACTCGGCGCTCCAAAAGAAAAAGGGCCGGATTTGCATCCGGCCCACACACACTTCAATTTCAGTTTCCAGTCGCTGCGTCTGGCGCCACAGCAGAAATTAACGATGTCAGAATACACTAGAACCGGGTTCGTAATAGTCCCCATTACGGGGGACATGGCAGAAATCCGCCGAATTTGGCCAAAAACCGAGTAAAGCAGAACAATGGCCATGGGGGTAAGTCCCCATAGGAACGCGCCATCCGCAGGTTACGCTAGCGACGTATGAACCTAATACTCCTCATCCTCATCCTGTTGCTCTTGTTCGGCGGTGGCGGTTTTTACTTCGGCGGGCCCGCTATCGGCGGCAGTGCGCTCGGGTTAGTCCTGCTGATTGTGATCATCGTCTATCTGACCGGTGGGTTCCGCAAATGATCCACGGGACGCGTCAGCCGCCGGAATGGCGGCCACCCGACATCACTGAATGCGGTCGCCAGAGGCCGGCCCAATTGATGTCCCGAACGCCCGGATCAACTGCCTTCGTGCCGGAGTTGGCGCAAACATAGGTGTACCGGAAAGTAATTCACATGGCCGTCGGCGCACGTCAGGTTCGCCCCGGCGTCGTGACGTGACGCCATCTGGATGACCCAGCAATGTTGCACGCCCACTTCCTTCGTCGGGTCCGCGCCATAGAATGGCGTTTCAGTCGAATGCGCTCGTCCATCCGCCAGAAAGACAAACGCGGAGGCATTCTTCACCGCGCTCGTCTTAAAATTTGAACCGTAATCCACTCCTTTCTGTTTGCGACTTGGAGCTTCTCTGGTGCTTGGTGCTTGGATTTTGGAGCTTTCGCCGCGTTACAGTTCATAGGGCTGTCCGCGATTCTATCAATTCTCTATCCTAGATGGTATACCTCTTAAAAAGGGGTGACTAAGAACGCGAAACGCCCCAGCCACCAACTGGTTATGGATGTCACCCTTGAATGTCGCATGAATTCGTGGCTGCAAAGTGCGCGAACATCTCTATTCTGTCTCCGGGAAACTCATGACGAATAAGAATACGCCGCCCGCGAGCGAAATCTTTCAACGCATTGCTGCGAATATCGCCTTGGTGATGCAGGGCCAGTCCGGGTCCATCCGGAAACTGCTGTCGGCTTTTGCAGCGGGCGGGCATGTGCTGCTGGAAGACTCTCCCGGCACGGGTAAGACCACGCTCGCCAAGGCATTGGCGCGCTCCATCGATTCAAAATTTAAGCGGGTGCAATTCACCCCGGATCTCCTGCCCTCGGACATTCTGGGTGTCTCCATCTTCAACCAACGCGACCAGGCGTTCCAATTTCACGAAGGGCCGGTGTTCACCAACATCCTGCTCGCGGATGAAATCAACCGCGCCTCGCCACGCACGCAATCGGCATTGCTGGAAGCCATGGGCGAAAATCAAGTCAGCGTCGACGGCGAGCGGCGTTTTCTGCCGGGCTTGTTTTTCGTCATCGCCACGCAGAACCCGGTCGAATTTCGCGGCACCTATCCCTTGCCCGAAGCACAGATGGACCGGTTCGCGATGCAATTCACGTTGGGCTACGTGAGCGCCGGCGACGAAGTTTCCATTCTCACCGCGCAGGCCGACCATCATCCGCTGGATCACTTACGCCCGTGCGTGACGCTGGACGAGATGCTGGAGCTGAAGCACGCGGCGCAGCACGTGCGCATTAGCGAGGAGCTGAAGCGTTACGTGGTGGATTTGGTCGCTGCGACACGTCGGTTTCCCGGTGTGCAACTTGGCGCGAGCCCGCGCGCGTCGCTCGCGCTGATGAAAACGGCGCAAGCGCTCGCGTTGTTCGATGGCCTTGATTTTGTCAGCCCCGAACAGGTGCGGGAACTGGCGGTGCCAGTCATCGCTCACCGCTTGGTCATGGAACCGCAGGCGCGCTTTTCGGGCCAGACGGCGCGCGGCGTCGTGGAAGAAGTATTGAAAAAAACCAAGGTGCCGACCTGATGTATATTGAAGCGTGCGCCCGCTGTTTAAACTCCTGTACCTGATCTACCGTGTCATCACGTCGGTGCGGTATTGGGTGCTGCGCCGCTTCACGCCGGTCGGGATAGGCTTGCTTGTCGCCCTGCCCATCGTCCTCCCGCTTTCGTTTGATACAGAGAACAATGTCGCCTACCAGATTTTGTGCCTGCTGGTGACGATGCTGGCCATCGCCATCGGGTTTGGCTGGTGGGTGCGCGGCCGCTTTGAAGTCGAACGCATCCTGCCACGATTCTGCACGGTGGGGGCGCCAATCCAATACCGCGTGTCCATCCGAAATCTCGCGCTCAAACCGCAGACGGGGCTGACCTTCATCGAGACGCTCGTAGACTTGCGACCGACATTGCGGGAGTGGATCGCGTTTCAATGGGCGGAGGAAAAGCGGTTGCGCCGCATCCCCATCTGGCGGCGGCGCGTGCGGCATCCCTTTCGCGTGGCCAAAGTGCAATATGCCGACATCCCGCCCCTGCCCCCGCAACAAAGCGCCGAGGTGCAGGTCGAATTGATGCCGCTGCGCCGGGGCTTGATACGTTTTCAATCGGCAATGATCGGGCGTCCTGACCCGCTAGGACTATTTCGTGCGTTGAGGAAACAGCCCCTATCGCAGGCGATGTTGGCTTTGCCCCGACGCTATTTCATGCCGCCAATCGCACTGCCGGGTGCGATGAAATATCAGCAAGGCGGCGTGGCCATGGCGTCGTCCGTGGGGCAATCCGATGAATTCGTTTCGCTTCGCGACTACCGCCGTGGCGATCCCATCCGGCACATCCACTGGCGAAGCTGGGCCAAGACCGGCGCGCCCATCGTGAAGGAATTCGAAGACGAATTCTTCGTGCGCCACGCGCTCGTCCTCGACACGTTCGCGACCGATCCTTACAGCGATGCGTTCGAGGAGGCGGTGAGCGTAGCGGCATCGTTCGCCTGCACGATACAGACACAGGAGTCGTTGCTGGATTTGCTGTTCGTCGGGACGGAAGCGTATTGCGTCACGGCGGGGCGCGGGTTGGCGCACTCCGACCAGATGCTGGAGGTGCTTGCCTCAGTACAAGCCAACCTCGACAAACATCAATTCAATGGCTTGGAAGAACTGGTGCTCAACCACGCGAGCCGGGTGAGCGGATGCATCTGTGTCTTCATCAACTGGGACAAGGCGCGGCAGGAACTGATCCGCAAGCTGCGCATGATGGGCATTCCCCTGCTCGTTCTGCTCATCGTCGAAGCAGGCGATGCACGCAAGGTCGACGCCGGACCGATGAGCGACGACCCGGGAAATTTCCGCGTCCTCGAAGTGGGTGCGATCGAGGAAGGGCTGGCCAAATTCTGACGCGATGAAACTGCCACCGTTACTGCTCGGGGCCGCGCTGCTCTTCTGGGGTTGGCAGATTGACCTGCCTTACATGGGTGGAATCTTGGCCGTACTGGTTGAAGGCACGCGCCTCATGCGCTCCCGGTGGGAATCGTCGGATGAGGATCTGAACCGGATCTGGAATGTCTGTGCGCTGATTTTTATCGCCGCATCAGTCTACGCTTTCACGGCGAACCAGGGACCGGCGGCCATCTCGCGCATGGTGGACGACCCGAGCCTCGCCTCGCAACGCCTGGCAGGAGAGAGCAGCCAGAAGACCGCCGCGTCACTCATCCAATGGCTGCCGATCATATTTTTTCCGTTTTTGTTTGGGCTGGCCATAAGCCAGCGCTCAGCCGTCAAGCTGGCGGTGTTCTCGCTCGTGACCCGCCGGCGGAAATTTCGACGCGAACCGGCTCTGATATCGGACCGGGAAGTAAAGGCGGACTGGATTTATTTCGCGGTCACGTTGCTTTCGGCGAGCATTAACAGCAACGAAGGAAACCTGTTCTTTCTCGGCTTGTCGGTGCTGCTGGCGTGGGCACTGTGGACCCGGCGCTCACCGCGCTTCGCCCTGCCGGTCTGGATTGGCGTCATCGTGGCGGCGTGCGCCATCGGCTTCGCGGGACAGCGGCAGCTCGGTGAGTTGCGTCGTTTGGTGGAAAACTTCACGCCACAGTGGTCGTGGCGCT
>Ga0105240_10010644_pt1 | contig 12916 bp, 6 predicted proteins | sample KBSC54metaG_FD_80426 | JGI IMG/M metagenome (GOLD analysis project Ga0105240, IMG submission 80426) | Corn rhizosphere microbial communities from Kellogg Biological Station, Michigan, USA - KBS C5-4 metaG | ecosystem: Host-associated > Plants > Roots > Rhizosphere > Soil | place: Michigan, USA... | reverse complement strand
GTTCGATGTTCAGCTCAAAACAGGCCTGGATGATGGCGAAGGAGATCGAGTCATGGCCACAGCCGGCGCAGAGGGTGGAGACCGACCCCTCATAGTCGCGATGGGTGAAGCCCAGTTTGTTCACCGCAATGGCGGGATGGCGCAGCTTGGGCTTGGCGATATAGGTCATTCCGCAGCTTCCCTGGATGAGAGCGACAGGCGTTCGGCGATCGCCCCGATGATGAAGCGGGCAGTGATCGGCGTGCCGTCAAAATGCAGGATGGAAATGAAGCGGGCCGGATCGATGCCGCATTCATTGACCAGCAGCGAGCGCATCTGGGCGTCGCGATTCTGCTCCACCAGAAAAACCTGGTCATAGGCATTGATGAAATCGCTGACCGCGTCCGGGAAGGGGAAGGCGCGCAGCCGCATGGTATCCAGATGGACACCATCCTCGGCCAGCGCAGCCATGGCCTCGCGCACCGCAGGCGCGCTGGAGCCGAAATAGATCAGGCCGTTCTTGGTGCGCTCCTTGGCGCGTTCAATCACGGGCTGGGGCACCAGGGATTTGGCGGTCTCGAACTTGCGCAGCAGCCGCTGCATATTGTCCTGATAGACCGAGCCTTCTTCGCTATATTTGGCGAAGCGGTCGCGGCTGGTGCCGCGGGTGAAAAAGGCGCCTTTGGTGGGGTGGGTGCCGGGCAGGGTGCGGTAGGGGATGGCATCGCCGTCCACATCCAGATAGCGGCCAAAGGTCTTGCCGGCTTCCAGCTCCTCGGCCGTCATCACCTTGCCGCGGTCGTAAGTCTTGGAATCGTCCCAGGTGAAGGGTTCGCACAGCCAGTCATTCATGCCGATATCCAGGTCCTCCAGCACAAAGACCGGGGTCTGCAACCGCTCGGCCAGGTCGAAAGACTGGGCGGAAAATTCAAACAGCTCCTTGGGGTCTTCCGGCAGCATCAGCACGTGCTTGGTGTCGCCATGGGATGCATAGGCGCAGATCATCAGATCGGCCTGCTGGGTGCGGGTTGGCATGCCAGTGGAAGGGCCGCCGCGCTGGACGTCGATGATCACGGCGGGAATTTCCGCGAAATAGGCCAAGCCCAGGAATTCCTGCATCAGGGAGATTCCGGGGCCGCTGGTGGCGGTGAAAGCGCGCGCGCCGTTCCAGCCCGCCCCGATCACCGTGCCGATGGCGGAAATCTCATCTTCGGACTGCACGATGGCGTATTTGTTCTGTTTGGTCTCGGCATCCACCCGGTATTTGCGGCAATGTTTGGCGAAGGCTTCGGCCACCGAGGTGGACGGGGTGATGGGATACCAGGCCGCAACGGTGGCGCCGCCATAGACACAGCCCAGCCCGGCGGCATCATTGCCGCTGACAAAGATACGGTCGCCCACCGCATCGGCTTTCTCGATCCGAAGCCCGCAAATATCGGCAAGATTGTCCCGGGCATAGTCATGGCCCATGCGCAGCGCCTGGTGGTTGGGGGCGATCAGCGCGTCCTTGCCTTTATACTGTTCACCGATCAGCTTCTCCAAGACCGCCTGCTCGATACCCAGCAATTGGGCCAGCGCGCCGACATAGATGATGTTCTTGAACAGCTGGCGCTGGCGCGGCTCTTTGTAAGCGGCGTTGCAGATCTCCGTCAGCGGCATCCGGATGACGGTGATGTCGTCACGGAATTTCGATAGCGGGATGGGACGGGAAGAATCGTAGAACAGATAGCCGCCCGGATCGATGGAGGCGACATCCTTGTCCCAGGTCTGGGGATTCATCGCCACCATCAGGTCGACGCCGCCGCGCCGTCCCAGCCAACCGTTGCCCGCTACGCGCACTTCGTACCAGGTGGGAAGCCCCTGGATGTTGGAGGGAAAAATATTGCGGGATGTGACCGGCACGCCCATGCGCAGGATGGAGCGGGCGAACATCTCGTTGGCCGAGGCCGAGCCCGAGCCATTGACGTTGGCGAACTTCACCACAAAGTCATTGACGGATTTTATCGCCGGCATGCGTACTCCGTCTTGGGCGCTTCCAGCAGGAATTTCTGCATATCCCAGGCGCCGGTGGGGCAGCGCTCGGCGCACAGCCCGCAATGCAGGCAAAGGTCTTCGTCCTTGGCCATCACCCGCCCCGTTTTGAGCGTCGATGAAATATAAAGGTCCTGATCCTGGTGTAGGGCCGGCGCCGTCAGCCGCTCGCGCAGGTCACTTTCCTCGCCATTGACGGTGAAGGTGATGCAATCCATCGGGCAGATATCGACACAGGCGTCACATTCGATGCATTTTGGCATGTCGAACACGGTCTGCACATCGCAATTCAGGCAACGCTGCGCCTCTGCGAAAGCCTGCTTGATGTCAAAGCCCAGCTCTACTTCCAGCCGGACGTTCTTAAGCGTTTGCTCGATAGGGGCGTGCGGCACCCGGTAGCGGAAATCATTGGAGATGTCGTTGTCATAACTCCACTCATGAATGCCCATCTTCTGGCTGGACAGGTTCACAGTGGGCGGCGGCCGCTGGGTGGTCACGTCCTTGCCTTGGCAAATGAGGTCGATGGAAATCGCGGCGTCATGGCCATGCGCTACCGCCCAGATGATGTTCTTGGGTCCGAATGCCGCATCGCCGCCAAAGAACACTTTGGGATTGGTGGATTGCATGGTTTGAGGATCGACCTTGGGCATGTCCCATTTGTCGAACTCCAGCCCGATATCGCGCTCGATCCAGGGAAAGGCGTTTTCCTGGCCCACCGCCACCAGCACGTCATCGCATTCCATCACCACATCGGGCTCGCCCGCGGGCACCAGGCTGCGGCGGCCCTTGGCATCGAACTCGGCTTTGACTTTCTCGAACCGGACGCCGGTCAGCCTGCCGTCTGCATGGAGGAATTCCTTTGGCACCAGGAAATTGTGGATGGGGATGCCTTCATGCATCGCATCCTCTTTTTCCCAGGGGCTGGCCTTCATCTCCTCGAAGCCGGAACGCACCACCACCTGGACTTGGTCGCCGCCCAAGCGGCGCGAGGTGCGGCAGCAGTCCATGGCGGTGTTGCCGCCGCCCAGCACGATCACGCGCTTGCCGATGCTGGTGGTATGGCCGAAAGACACTGACGACAGCCAGTCGATGCCGATATGGATATTGGCCTTGGCCTCTTTGCGGCCCGGAATATCCAGCTCGCGTCCGCGCGGCGCGCCGCAGCCGACAAAAATGGCGTCATAATTTTCCGCCAGCAGCGCCTTGAGCGAGGAGATCTTCTGCCCAAGCCTTAACTGTGGCTTGAGGTCCAGGATGTAGTTCACTTCTTCGTCCAGCACGGTTTCCGGCAGACGGAATTTGGGGATCTGTGTGCGCATCATGCCGCCGGCGGATGAGTCGCCGTCATAAAGCACGACCTCATAACCCAGGGGCAGCAGGTCGCGGGCCACAGTCAGCGAAGCGGGGCCTGCGCCGATCAGGGCCACCCGCTTGCCGTTCTTCTGCGCTGCCGGTGCCGGCATACGCGCCTTCACATCGTCCTTATTGTCTGCGGCCACCCGCTTGAGCCGGCAGATGGCGACCGGTTCCGGCTTGCCAGTGACTTCCTCCACCCGGCCGCGTCGGCAGGCCGGTTCGCAGGGCCGGTCGCAGGTGCGGCCCAGTACGCCCGGGAAAACATTGGAATGCCAGTTGACCATATAGGCGTCGGAATAACGCCCGGCTGCGATCATGCGGATATATTCCGGCACGGGCGTGTGCGCCGGGCACGCCCATTGGCAATCGACGACCTTGTGGAAGTAATCGGGATCGCTGATGTCGGTGGGCTTCATCCCGCCGGCAGGCGAACTGTCAGTTTTTGCCTTCGTCGCCTGAGGCGACGCGTCACTCACTGCTGCACTACTCATGGCGCTGACTTGTTCCCCAATGACATGCCCCGTACGGACCAACGTCTGATGGATGATTCAGCTGTATGTGCTGCTGCTGGTCCTGGTGTTCTTCTGCTCTTTGTCGTTCAGCATGTCCGGGGGTATGGCCGGCTGCTTCCTGTTTCCCTGAGTCTTTATACTAGCGAGGCCAAAGGTGCGGCAAAAGGGTTCGTTGCCGGATTGGTGAGCATTACGAAAAAGTATTCTGTTACAGACTGTTGCCGCAACTGCGTTGCGGTCAGGCGGCATCCAGTCTGTGACCGGGCCGCATGAATATGGTCAGCGACATCCCGACCAGCATCAACACCATGCTGCCGACAAAGGGCAGCTGCCAATTGCCGGTGACGTCGATCAGATAACCACCCACTACGGGGCTGATGATCGCCGCCAAGGCTGAGCCGGTATTCATGATGCCGCTGGCGGTGCCCGAGGCATGCGGCGCGATGTCCATGGGTACGGCCCACATCGGGCCGATGGTCATCTCGGCAAAGAAGAAACCGGCCGACAGGCATACAAGCGATGTGGTCAGGTCGTGGCTGAACATCAGCGGCAGCAGAGAGAGGCAGGTCAGCCCCATGCAGACCGCCACCATCAGGCTGCGGGCGCGGTTGAGATTGCCGGTTCGCACATAGATGCGGTCGGTGACGATGCCGCCCAGGGAATCGCCGACAACGCCGGCGAAAAACACCACCGAAGAAAACACCGCCATCTTTTTCAGGTCGAGATTCTGGCTGTGCAGGAAATATTGCGGGATCCAGGTCAGGAACAGCCAGAGCGTCCAGCCATAGCAGAAATAGACGATGGTGACGGGCGCCATGCGCTTGAACAGCCGGCCCCAGGGCACGGACTGACCCTTGGGCTTGGGCCGCGGCAGGGCATCGCGTTCTTCCTGGGTCAGGCCGGGATGCTCGTGCGGATTCTCGCGGAAGGTCAGCATCCATCCCGCCAGCCAGGCAAAGCTGAGGGCGGCGCAGACAAAGAAGGATGCACGCCAGCCATAACTGGCCATGATCGCAACAATCAGTCCCGGTGCCAGGGCATTGCCCAGCCGCGCGGCAGCGTGGGTTATGCCTTGCGCAAAGCCGCGATCCTTTGCTGCCACCCAGCGCGACATGGCGGCCGTGGCGGCGGGAAAGGTGGCGCCTTCGCCCAGGCCCAGCAGCAGGCGGGCTATCAGAAGCGATGTCAGGCCACCCGCCAATCCTGTGAGTACAGTGGCCGAAGCCCAGATGAAGCTGCAGGCAATCAGGGTGCGCCGGGTTCCGAACTGGTCACTGACCCAGCCGCCTATGATCTGGAACAGCAGATAAGGATAGGCGAAGGCGGAAAAGACCAGCCCGATCTGCGTCTTGGAGAGATGGAAATCCTCGCCGAAACCGGCGGCCGCGGTGCTGACATTGACCCGGTCGATATAGGTGATCAGGTACATCAGCGACAGCATCACCAGCACCATGCCGGTGGGGCGAAAGAGCTTCACCATGGTTTCTCCCCCGCATTGAAAGGCGGCTATTTATTTTCGTAATGCCCAACGGCATTACATTTATGACGCCGATACCGGATGGCCGGCGAAATATTCCATGGATGCTTCCACGCCGCGGCCCTGAAGATTGACACCAGCCAGCTTCAACCCCATTTCGCAGCCGGCCATGGTAGCCAGCAATGTCAGGTCGTTGCTGTTGCCCAGATGGCCGATGCGGAAGGTGCGGCCCTTGATCTTGCCCAGGGCGGCGCCCAGCGACAGGTCGAAGCGCTGCAGGATGGTCTTGCGCAGGGCATCGGCATCCACGCCCTTTGGCACGACCACACCCGTGAGGATCGGTGAATGCAGATCCTCATCGGCGCATTGCACCGGCAGCCCCCAGGCCTCCACGCCCTTGCGCACACCAGCCGACCATCTCTTGTGACGGGCAAAGACTTTATCCAGCCCCTCGCTTTCCAGCATTTCGATGGCTTCATGCAGGCCGTAAAGCAGATTGGTGGCGGGTGTGTAGGGGAAATAGCCCGTCTTGTTCATCTCGATGATTTCGTCCCAGGCCCAATAGGACTTGGGCAGCTTGGCGCTCTTGGACGCTTCGATGGCGCGCGGTGATAGCGCGTTAAAGCTCAGGCCCGGCGGCAGCATCAGGCCTTTCTGCGAGCCGCTGACTGTGACGTCTGCGCCCCATTCGTCATGACGGTAATCGGCGCTGGCCAGGCCCGAAATGCTGTCCACGATCATCAAAGCAGGGTGCTTGGCGGCGTCGATAGCCTTGCGGACGGCAAGGATGTTCGATGTCACGCCGGTCGAAGTCTCGTTGTGCACCACGCACACCGCCTTGATACGGTGCTCCTTGTCCTGTTCCAGCCGTTCCTGAATCAGGGCAGCCTGCACGCCATGGCGCCAGCCCGGTGCTTCCGGCAGATCGGAATCGCCGCCGCGCCATTCCAGGATTTCGGTGGACAGGCCCAGGCGTTTTGCCAGCTTGGCCCAAAGCGCGGCGAACTGGCCCGTCTCATACATCAGGACGTGGTCGCCGGGGCTCAGCAGATTGACCAGCGCCGCTTCCCAGGCGCCCGTGCCGGATGACGGATAGATCATCACCGAATGTTTTGTCTTGAAGATGCGTTTGATGCCTTCCGTCACCTTCAGGCCCAGGGCGCCGAATTCGGGGCCGCGATGGTCGATGGTGGGAAGGCTGATGGCGCGCAGAATGCGGTCGGGCACCGGGCTGGGGCCCGGAATCTGCAGGAAATGGTTGCCCGTGGGATGGAAATCGAGCGTGAGCATGCGCGTCCTGGGAGTTTTGTTTTCTTGGGCCAAAATGCTATGGTTCCCGAGCTAGAATTGCAAACAGGCAGCGCCACTGCCGCGCGCTTTTTAAGGCCTTATCTGTCGTGCTGATCAAATCCGTGTCCGGCACGGTTTCTACCGAAACCAGTGAGCTTTTGTCGCGTCGCCTGGAAAGTGAAACCCAGGGCGAAGTGCTGTTCGATGGCGGCTCGCGTGGCCGCTATGCAACCGACGCATCGATCTATCAGGTCATGCCGCTGGGCGTGTTTGTGCCCCGCAACAGCCGCGACGTGGCCATCGCCATCGACATCGCCCGCGACCTGAAAGTGCCCATCGTGCCGCGCGGCGCGGGCACCAGCCAGTGCGGCCAGACCGTGGGCGCTGGCCTGGTGATCGACAACAGCAAATACCGCCGCGCCATTCTGGAAGTGAATCCCGAGAAACAGACCGCCAGGGTCGAGCCGGGTCTGGTGCTGGACCATCTCAACGCAGCGCTCAAGAAGCATGGGTTGTGGCATCCGGTGGATGTTTCCACCAGTGCTCAGGCGACGTTGGGTGGCATGGCCGGCAACAACAGTTGCGGCTCACGCTCCATCGCCTATGGCAACATGGTCCATAATGTGCTCGGCGCCACGGCCTGGCTGTCGGATGGCAGCGAAGTGGCGTTTGGGCCGGTCAACGGTTTGAGTGGACGCGGCGCGCAGATCGCCGCTTTTGTGCGCGATCTTGCGGCCCAGAACCGCAATGAGATCGAAGCCAATTGGCCCAAAGTGCTCAGACGGGTTGCGGGCTACAATCTGGATATCTTCGACAACCAGAATGTGCGCCCCTACACCAATGACGACAGCGTGAACCTGGCGCATCTGCTGGTGGGCTCGGAAGGGACTTTGGCCTTCACCAAGGACCTGACGCTCAAGTTAGTGCCGTTGCCGCGCAACCGGGTGTTGGGAGTGGTCAATTTCGCCAGCTTCCACACGGCCATGGATAGCGCCCAGCATATCGTGCGGCTGAACCCCAGCGCGGTCGAGCTGGTGGACCGGATCATGATCGAACTGGCGCTGTCCAATCCGGCCTTCCGCCCCACCATGGAGACGGCGCTGATTGGACGCCCCGAAGCCATCCTGCTGGTGGAATTTTCCGGTGAAGACAAGGCTGCGCTGGTGAAGAAGCTTGCGGACCTGGTCGCGCTGATGGGCGATCTGGGCCTGCCCGGCACTGTGGTGGAAATGCAGGACGAGGCGCCGCAGAAAAATCTGTGGGAGGTGCGCAAGGCCGGCCTCAATATCATGATGAGCCTGAAAGGCGACGGCAAACCGGTGAGCTTCATCGAGGATTGCGCCGTGCCGCTGGAACATCTGGCCGAATACACCGCGGCGCTGACCGGTGTTTTTGAGCGCAACGGCACACACGGTACCTGGTATGCGCATGCATCGGTGGGCACCTTGCATGTACGGCCCATCCTGGACATGCGGCGGGACGGTGCCAAAAAGATGCGCCGCATCGCCGAAGAAGCCAGTGAACTGGTGCGCAAATACAAAGGAGCTTTCAGCGGCGAGCATGGCGACGGACTTTGCCGCGGCGAATGGGTCGCCTGGCAGTTCGGTCCCAAACTGAATGACGCCCTGCGCGCCATCAAGCGCCAGATGGACCCTATCGGGCTGTTCAGCCCCAATCGCATCATTGATCCGCCGCGCATGGACGATGCCGCGCTGTTCCGGTTTCCGCCCCCGGGCAGCCAACGCCCTTACACCGTGCAGCCCTTGCAGACCGTGCTGGATTGGTCGGATTGGAATGTCCAGAACGACCCGGTCACCGAACAGACTTCTGCGCCTGGCAGCGGCGGCGATCCGGCGCATGGTTTCGCCAAGGCGGCGGAGATGTGCAACAACAACGGCCATTGCCGCAAATTCGATGCCGGCACCATGTGCCCCAGCTATCGCGTTACCCGCGACGAGCAGCATGTCACCCGCGGCCGCGCCAACATGTTCCGGCTTGCTTTGTCGGGGCAGTTGGGTGAGGGCGCGCTGACCAGCCAGGCGATGCATGACACATTGGATCTGTGTGTCTCCTGCAAGGGCTGCAAGCGGGAATGTCCCACGGGCGTAGACATGGCCAAGATGAAGGTCGAGTTTCTGGCCCAGTATAAGAAGAAGCATGGCTTCACCCTGAAGGATCGCTTGATCGCGCATCTGCCCGATTACGCCGATGCGGTCAGCCGGATTGCGGGGCTTGCCAATCTGCGCGACCGCTTGCCGGCTTTGTCCTGGATCAGCGAAAAGCTGACCGGATTTACCGCGCAGCGGCCGCTGCCGCGCTGGCGCAGCGACACCTTCTGGGCGGCGCATGATCCCGCGCTGTTTTCCACCTCCCAGCAGGCCATTGCGGCGGCGCCCAAGGCCGCGGCGCTGTTTGTGGACACTTTCAACGCCACCTTTGAAAGCGAGAATGCGCTGGCGGCTGCCCGCGTGCTGAAAAAGGCGGGCTACACTTTATATCTGGTGCAGAAGGATCAGGGGCAGCATTGCTGCGGCCGCACCTTCCTGTCGGCCGGCATGGTGGACAAGGCCAGGGAAAAACTGGCGGCGTTGCTGGAAGATGTGCTGCCGCTGGCCCGCGCCGGTGTGAGCATTGTCGGCCTTGAGCCATCCTGCCTGCTGACCTTGCGGGATGAGGCACTTTCGCTGGGCCTGGGCGAGCCCGCAAAAATCGTGTCGTCCCAGGCTTTGCTGCTGGAAGAATTCCTGGCGCGCGAAGCCAAGGCGGGACGTTTCGCCCTGGCCCTCAAGCCAGCGCCCGCGCCCATTCTGCTGCATGGCCATTGCCATCAAAAGGCGTTCGGCGCGGTGGTGCCGATCCTGGAGGTGCTGCGGCTGATACCGGGCGCCAAGCCGGAACTGATCGAAAGCTCCTGCTGCGGCATGGCCGGAAGCTTCGGCTATGACGCCGATCACTATGAGGTCTCCATGCAGATGGCGGAGCTCAGCCTGCTGCCCGTTTTGCGCAAAAATCCCGACGCCATCATTGTGGCCGACGGCACAAGCTGCCGCCACCAGATTGCACATGGTGCGGCGCGTCAGGCCCGTCATGTCGCGGTCCTGCTGGACGAACTCTCCTAGTCAGGCGGGAAAAAACCCGGCATCATCCCCCAATAACAAGCATTTGCGTACAAGGGGGAATGATGAGCTGCGGAAAATTGGCGCTGGCCTTGCTGTTGGCGGCTGCCGGTACCGGGATCGCGGTGGCACAAGCGCCAGTGTCCGTGCCCGTCAACGGCACCACCATCGCGCCGCATCCGCTGCAAAGCTTTACTCCGGTCTCAGATCAAATCCTGCGCCAGCCCGAACCGTCCGACTGGATAATGATGCGCGGCAACTATGAAGGCTGGGGCTTCAGCAAGCTCGACCAGATCAACAAGTCCAATGTGAAGGGTCTGCAACTGGTATGGGCCCGCGCTATGGAACAGGGCATCAATGAAGCCACGCCGATCGTCTACAAAGGCGTGATGTTCTTAGGGAATCCCAATGACGTGATTCAGGCGATCGATGCCGCCACCGGCGATCTGCTTTGGCAGTATCGCCGCAACCTGCCGTCGCAACAGGCCTTCCACAACAATTTCTGGGGCCAGCGCAAGCGCAGCATCTTCCTCTATGACGACAAGGTCTACACCATCACGCGTGACAATTTCCTGCTGGCGCTGGATGCCAAGACCGGCAAGGCGCTGTGGGAATATAATCGCGGCGGCGATCTTTATATCACCAACACCACCGGACCGATTGTGGTGAACGGTGTGGTGATCGCCGGCGCCAGCTGCCAGGAAGCGCCGCAAGGCTGCTATGTCACCGGCAATGACGCGCAGACCGGCAAGGAATTGTGGCGCAACACGCTGATCCCGAACAAGGGCGAGCCGGGCGATGAAACCTGGGGCGGCATGCCGTTCGAAAAACGCTGGATGACAGGTGTGTGGGGTCCGATCACCTATGATCCCGAATTGAACCTGGTCTATTACGGCTCCAGCGGCGTGGGCCCGTCATCGGATACCCAGCGCGGCGTCAAAGGCACCGCTACCCTGGCTGGCACCAATACGCGTTTTGCCGTCGATCCGAAAACCGGAAAGATCGCCTGGAAGCACCAGGTATTCCCGCAGGACAATGCGGACCAGGAATGCACCTTCGAGATGATGCCCATCACCACCAAGGTGGCGCCCGATCCCGCGGCCAAGGGCATGATGGCGACGGGCCGCCGTGCCGCATCCGCCAGCCGACGCACCTTGACGGGTGTGCCGTGCAAGACCTCGATCATGTGGAGTTTCGACGCCGCCAAGGGGGATTTCCTCTGGGCCAAATCCACCGTCTATCAGAACCTGGTCAAGAACATCGACGCCAAGGGCCTGGTCACGCCCAACCCCGACATGTTCATGACGGACTATAGCAAGACCTATCGCCAGTGTCCGACGCATGCGGGCGGACGTGACTGGCCGTTCGCGGCTTACAGTCCCCAGACCAATGTGATGTATGTGCAGCTGCAGAATCTCTGCGCCGATTATCGCGTGCGGGTCGACAATATTCCCAGCCAGCCCAAGGATCAGTACAACACCATCGGTCCGCAGATCCTCGCGCCCGGTGCCACCAATATCGGGCGGCTGGATGCCATTTCGGTGGAGACCGGCAATACGCTGTGGAGCTGGGAGACGCCGGGATCCAATTATTCTCCGGTTCTGGCCACGGCCGGCGGTATCCTGTTCAATGGTTCGATGGACCGCTATCTGCGGGCCTTCGATCAGAGCGATGGCAAGCTGCTATGGCAGACGCGGCTGGGATCGCAGGTGTTCGGCGCGACGACGACATTCCAGGTTGCAGGGCGGCAATATATCGCGGTGGCGGCTGGCGGCGGCTTCAACAATGGTCCGATCCAGATTCGTCCCGACCTTGACCAGCCGAGCGGTGGCAACATGGTGTACGTATTCGCCTTGCCTCAATAAAGCCGTTTGCCTTGATCTGACCGCGCCGCTAGCTTCCGGCCGTTTAAAGCCGCCAAATGGCATAGCGAAAAGTTGCATAATGAAAAAAATGTCAGGGCGCCGCCTGTTGTGCGGAGCGGCTTTTCTTTGTCTGCCGAATGTCGCCCAAGCGGCCCCTGAAAATGTCATTGTCACCGCCACGCGTCTTGCCGGCGAGCAGGCCGGCAGCAATGTCGCCATCCTCGATGCTGCGACCATTCAGGCGCGCAACCCGGGCAGTGTGGTGGATCTGCTGCGCGATCTTCCCAACGTCTATGTCCAGCAATCGGGCGGCCGCGGCAGTGTGGTGTCGCTGTTTACCCGTGGCGCCAAGCCGAACTTCACTTTGGTGTTGCTGGATGGCGTGAAAGCCAACGATCCGACCAACACGCGCGGCGGCTCCTATGATTTTTCCACCCTGGACTTGAACGATATCGAGCGGATCGAATTTGTTCGTGGCCCGGCCTCGGCCATCTATGGCTCCGATGCGGTGGGTGGGGTGATCAACATCATCTCCCGGCGCGGCAGCGACCAATTGCAAGCCGGGCTGACGGCGGATGGCGGCAGCTTCGGTTATGCCCGGGTCGCCGGCCATGTCAGCGGTCCGATCGGCGGCGCCACCGCCAATCTGGGTCTTTCCTATACCGACAATGGCATGCCGGTGGACGGCAGCACGCTCAAAGGCACCAGCCTCGATGGTGCACTGGCCTTGCCCCAGATCGCCGGCACCACGGTCAGTTTCAATGGCCGTTATGGCAGCAGCATCGCCACCTCTTTCCCGGATTCCAGCGGCGGCCCGCGCCTGGCCGTGCGGCGCAGCCTGGACCATCGCGATATCCAGGAAGGCGTGTTTGGCGCCCATGCCGCGCGCGGCATGACGGACTGGTGGAACATGGCGCTGGATTACGGTTTTTACGACCGCGGCTCAGACGCGACCTCGCCCGGTGTGGCGCCCAGCACCCAGACGCCGTCCGGCATTCCCGCCAATGGCGACAATGCCCGTTTCACGCGCCAGACCGTGACCTGGACCAACCGGCTTGATCCCTTGCCGGGACTGGAAGTGGCATTCGGCGTGGACATGCAGGCCGAGCATGGGGTGGATGACGGCTATCTGATGTTCGGGCCCGCCAAGGTCCCTACCCATTTTGCCGAAAACCGCACCTTGTGGGCCGGATTTGCGCAAGCGCGCTATCAGGTGACCCAAGCGCTGACTTTGTCGGGCAGCGGACGTTACGACGATACCGGCGACACCAATCATTTCAGTCCGCAATT
>Ga0105240_10010642_pt1 | contig 12916 bp, 9 predicted proteins | sample KBSC54metaG_FD_80426 | JGI IMG/M metagenome (GOLD analysis project Ga0105240, IMG submission 80426) | Corn rhizosphere microbial communities from Kellogg Biological Station, Michigan, USA - KBS C5-4 metaG | ecosystem: Host-associated > Plants > Roots > Rhizosphere > Soil | place: Michigan, USA... | reverse complement strand
GCGCTGGCGCTGGCCGCCTATCGCGGCGGCGCCGATATCCAGCCGCTGCTGCAGGCGCGGCGCGACGAGATCAGTCACCACGCCGATTACGCCCGCATGTTGACCGACTACGGCCAGGCCTGGGCGGCCTTGGCCTATCTGCTGCCGGAAGGAGTAAGGCCATGAAGCGCGTCACGATCATCGCATTCGTCGCCGCACTGCCGCTGACGGCGGCCGTGGCCTATTGGCTCGGACATCGCGGCGCCATGCCGGCCGCCGGCGACGAGGCTGCCGTGGTGGATGGCCACGGCCCCACTGCCAAGGCGTTGTACTGGTACGACCCCATGGTGCCCGACCAGCATTTCGACCAGCCCGGCTTGTCGCCGATGGGCATGCAGATGGTGCCCAAGTATGCCGGTGGCGACGAAGCGTCCAGAGATACGGTGCGGATCGATCCCGCTACCGTGCAGAACCTCGGCCTGCGTACCGCAGCCGTTCAACGCCGCATGCTGGAAGGCGAGGTACAGGCGCCGGGAACCATCACCTGGGATCTGCGCAAGGCCATCGTCGTGAGCGCGCGCGTCGACGCGGTGATCCAGCGCCTGGATGTGCGGGCGCCGTATACGAAGGTATCCGAGGGAACGCCGCTGGCGAGCATGCTCGCGCCGGAGTGGAACAGCGCGCTCGCCGAGGCCGAAGCGCTGCGCCATGCGACATCCGCCGATGCGAAGGCCTTGCAGGGCGCCGCGCAGCAGCGGCTTCGCGTGCTGGGCCTGTCGTCCGCCGACATGCACACGTCGTCGCGCGGACAGGCGTCGATCACGCTGCATGCCCTCGAAGGCGGCATCGTCACCACGCTCGATGTGCGCGAGGGCCAGCGCGTCAGCGCCGGGCAGACGCTGATGACCATCAATCGCCTGGACACCGTCTGGGTAGAGGCGGCATTGCCGCAGGCACTGGCCGCCCGGGTCGCCGCCGGCACGCCCGTCAGCGTCAGCACGGATGCGCAGCCGGGGCGCCACTACTCCGGCCAGGTGGAAACCCTGCTGCCCGACATCGATGCCGCCACGCGTACGCTGCGTGCGCGCATCGTGCTGTCCAATACCGATGGCGCGCTCAGTCCAGGCATGTTCGCGCGCATCGACTTCACGCCGGTACCAGGCCAGCCCGTCCTGGCCATTCCCGATGAAGCGCTGATCACGACAGGCGACCGCACGCGCGTCATCGTCGCGGAAGGCCATGGCCGCTTCCATCCCGTTGCGGTAAGGACCGGCCGGTCCGCCCGGGGATATACGGAGATCACGCAAGGCCTGCATGCCGATCAGCGTGTCGTCACTTCAGGGCAGTTCCTGATCGATTCGGAAGCCAGCCTTTCCGGCGCACTGGAACGCCTGGACGATGGGGACGCCGCGCCGGCCAAGGCAGCGAGCGCCCCCATGGGCACGATGCCGATGGGAGAGCCGCGATGATCAGCCAGCTCATTCGCGCCGCCATCGCGCATCGCCTCCTCGTGCTGTGCGCCGCCCTGGTGCTGGCGGCGGTCGGCGTGTGGTCCGCGCTGCGCACGCCCGTCGACGCCTTGCCTGATCTTTCCGACACGCAGGTCATCATCCGCACCTCCTGGGTGGGTCAGTCGCCGCAGGTCGTGGAAGACCAGGTCACCTATCCGCTGGCCACGACCATGCTGTCCGTGCCTGGCGCCACCACCGTGCGCGGGTACTCGTTCTTCGGCGACTCCTACGTCTACATCCTGTTCGACGAGCACACCGACCTGTACTGGGCGCGTTCGCGTGTCCTGGAGTACCTGAGCCAGGTGCGCGATCGCCTGCCCGCCGGGGTGAATCCGTCGCTGGGCCCCGACGCGACCGGCCTCGGCTGGATCTACGAGTACGCCCTGGTCGACCGCACCGGGCAGCACGACATCGGCCAGCTGCGCAGCCTGCAGGACTGGTTCCTGCGCTACCAGCTCAAGACCGTGCCGGATGTCGCCGAAGTGGCGAGCCTGGGCGGCATGGAACGGGCCTGGCAGATCGTGCCCGACCCGCAGCAACTGGCGGCGCGCGGCGTCACGATTGACCAGCTGGTGGATGCGGTGCGTGCCGCCAACGGGGCGAACGGCGGTTCGGTCATCGAGCAGGGTGAGGCCGAGTTCGTCGTGCGCAGCGAAGGTTATCTGCGCACCCGAGAAGATTTCGAGCAAGTCCCTGTCGGCGCCAAGGACGGCGTCCCGGTGCTCCTGCGCGAGGTCGCCGCCATCCGGCGCGGCCCGGGCTTTCGTCGTGGCATCACCGAACTGGATGGCCAGGGCGAGGTCGCCGGCGGCGTGATCGTGCTGCGCTCCGGCAAGAACGCGCGGGCGGCCATTGCGGCGGTGAAGAAGAAGCTGGATGAGCTCGGACACAGCCTGCCGCCAGGTGTGGAGATCGTGCCGACGTATGACCGTGCGCAGCTGATCGATGCGGCCGTGGAGAATCTCTGGGGCAAGTTGCTGGAGGAGTTCATCGTCGTCGCTCTGGTGTGCGCGCTGTTCCTCGGGCACCTGCGTTCGGCCCTGGTGGCGGTGATCACTTTGCCGCTCGGGGTGCTGGCCGCGTTCGTGGTGATGCACCTGCAGGGCGTGTCCGCCAATCTCATGTCGCTGGGCGGCATCGCCATCGCCATCGGCGCCATGGTCGACGCCGCGGTGGTAATGATCGAGAACGCGCACAAGCATCTGGAGCATTGGCGCGACGCGCATGGCGGCCACGAGCCGCAGGGTGTGGAGCGCTGGGCTCTGATGGCCGAAGCCGCCTCCGAGGTGGGCCCGGCGCTGTTCGTCAGCCTGTTGATCATTGCCCTGTCCTTCGTGCCGGTGTTTGCGTTGGAAGCCCAGGAAGGGCGCCTGTTCAAACCGCTGGCCTTCACCAAGACCTATGCCATGGCCGCCGCCGCGGGGCTGGCCGTCACCCTGGTGCCGGTGTTGATGGGCTATCTGATTCGCGGGCGGATTCGCGCCGAGTCGGAGAATCCGCTCAATCGCATGCTGATCGCGCTCTATCGACCGGTGCTCGAACGCGTGCTTCGCTATCCGAAGGTCACTCTGCTGCTTGCCGTCATACTGCTCCTGAGTGCGCTGTGGCCACTGAGTCGGCTGGGCGGCGAGTTCATGCCTCCGATGGACGAGGGCACCCTGCTCTACATGCCCACCGCCCTGCCTGGCCTTTCCGCCGGCAAGGCCGCGCAGTTGCTGCAACTCACCGACCGCATGATCAAGACCGTGCCGGAGGTCGACCACGTGTTCGGCAAGGCGGGGCGCGCAGAAAGCGCCACCGATCCCGCGCCACTGGAGATGTTCGAGACCACTATTACGTTCAAGCCCAAGGCGCAGTGGCGACCCGGCATAACGATGGACAAGCTGAAGGCCGAACTGGATCGCGCGGTACACGTCCCTGGGCTGACCAATCTGTTCGTACCGCCGATCCGCAATCGCATCGACATGCTGGCTACCGGCATCAAGAGTCCCATCGGCATCAAGCTGCTGGGATCGGATGCGGCAACGCTGCAGGGCGTGGCCGATCGCGTCGAGGCCGTGGCGCGGACGGTGCCGGGCGTCAGTTCCGCCATCGCCGAACGCACGGCAAGCGGCCGTTATGTCGATGTGCGGATCCGCCGCGACGATGCTTCCCGCTATGGCCTCACCCAGCAACGGATACAGGAACTGATAGCGACCACCGTGGGCGGCGAACCGATCGGACAGGTCGTGCAAGGCCTGGAGCGCTATCCCATCATCGTCCGCTATCCGCGCGCCGACCGCGACTCGCTCGCCGCGCTGCGGCAGCTTCCCATCGTGGCGCCGGGAGGGGTGCAGCTTACGTTGGCACAAGTGGCCGATATCCGGGTGACCTCCGGAGCGCCGATGCTCAAGAGCGAGAATGGACGCCTTGCGACCTATGTGTACGCCGATACCACCGGGCGCGATCTCAGTGCCGTAGTGCGGGACCTGCAACGTGTTGTTGCGCAGCAGGTCAGCTTGCCTGCAGGCGTCACCGTGGCGTGGTCAGGCCAGTTCGAATACCTGGCTCGCGCGATGGAGCGCTTGAAGTGGGTCGTCCCGGCTGCACTGCTGATCATCTTCGCGCTGATCTACAGCGTATTTCGCCGTACCAGCGAGGCGGTGGTAATCATGGCCAGTGTTCCGCTCGCCCTGGTGGGCGGGCTCTGGCTGATCTGGTGGCTCGGCCATGCCGTATCGGTGGCCACGGTGATCGGCTTCATTGCGCTCGGCGGCGTAGCGGCCGAGTTCGGCGTAGTCATGCTGCTGTACCTGCATCACGCCTGGGGGCACCGGCGCCAGTTCGATCCGCACGCGGATGGCGATGCCTTGCGCGATGCGATCCGCGAGGGTGCCGTGCAGCGCGTGCGCCCCAAGGCCATGACGGTGGCAGTCATTCTTGCCGGCCTGCTCCCGATCCTGCTCGGTCATGGCGCCGGATCAGAGGTCATGCAGCGCATTGCCGCGCCGATGGTGGGCGGCATGCTCACCGCGCCGCTGCTGTCCATGCTGGTGATTCCTGCGGCTTACCTGCTTTTAGCGCAGCGCCGCCTGCGCGGAGCTGGCCGCAACCTTTCGGCTTCCCCAATTAAAGAAGGTGACCGCTTTAGGACATGACAAACATGCCCCATTCACTCTTGCCCTTCATGACAACAGCATATCGACTACGGATGCGCTCGATGACTACATTCCGCAGGCTCGCCTGGGAAAGCGGGGTCGGTTTTCCGACCCCGCAAATGGAACAGTCAAGCGTCCTATTGCTCGTCTCGTAGCTTGACTCAGAACGAATACACCACCGATGCGCCCACGCCCCAGTCCGGGCTGCCGTCCGTGAAGCCCTTGCTGGCATACACCTGCGCCTTCCATTGGCTGGCGAACTTGTAGGAGTAGTAGCCGGTGACTTCGCTGCGCGAGAAGCTGCTGTCCGCGGCCTTCTCACGATAATCGTAGTACGCGCCGATGCTGCTCTGGTTGTCGATCTTGTAGCCGAGACCGACATTGGCGCCGAACACATTGTTGAGGCGGATGTACTCGGAGCTGCCCAGCCAGGTGTAGCTGACGCCGCCGAACACGGTCCAGCGGCCGAAGCCCTTGTACAGATCCACCGCAGCTGTGTAGTCGTTCTTGCCGGTGCCCAGACCCTTGTCTTCATCGGCGGTGCCGAACTTCACCTTGCCGGTGAGATCGATGCCGAAGTTGGCGGCGTCATTGCGGTAAGCCGAGTACGTCGCGGAAGCGATGACATCGCCCAGACCCGACGCGGAGCCGGTGGTCGTGCTGGTGTCGGGCGTGGCCGTGACCACCGCCGACTGGCCCTTGCCTTTCCCCTTGCCGCGTCCATTCGGATTGCCATTCTTCACCGGGCCCACGCCAGGGATCACGTTGTCCGGACCGGACACGCGGATGTACGGCACGACCAGCTTCAGCGACCAGTCGCCGGTGTCGTAGCCGAACGACACCGGTACCTGGGTGATGTCCGTGGTCTCGGAGGTGCCGTACTTGCCGGAGGTGTAGTCGATGCCAGCGCCGACTTTCACGGTAGGAGCGTCTTCGGCCTGCGCGGCGTGAGCCATCAGGCCTAGCACGCCGAGGGCAGCGAGCGTGCTTGCGTTCTTCAGCTTCATGATTGGTTTCCCTGGGATAGCAGCAAAAAGGAGGCCCTAATTCGGGCCTCCTCGTTCTTCTTGTGATTGCTGTGCGGGCTCAGCGGCCGCCGTGTTCCGGCTTGTCAGGGCGCTCGGGCTTGTCCGGGCGATCGGCCTTGGTCGGACGGTCGGGTTTGTCGGGATGGTCGGCCTTGGCCACCTTGTCGGGCTTGTCGGGCTTGTCCGCCTTATCGGCTTTGTCGGCTTTGTCGGCCTTCGCGATCTTGTCGGCCTTATCTGCCTTCGGCCCATGCTCGATGTCGGCAGTGGACGGCAGCGGACCGTGCGCCTTGGCCTGCCCCATCACCTCGCCGACCTTGAAGCCGAGCGATTTGGCGATCTGGCCCCAGCCTTCGCCGGATGCACGCGCGGCGAGCACGCCAGACAACTGCACGGTGCCAGTGGGCGTGGTGATGGTGCCGCCGTTGAGTGCGGCCTGCAGGTCGGCCGCCGTCGGGTTGGCAATGCCTGCCTTGGTCAGTTCGGCCTGCGCCAACGCCAGCGCGATATTGACGTTGCCCCAGCCCATCGGGCCGGTGGCCGGAGTAAAGGTCGTCTGCACCGCGGGCGCCGTCGCCGTGGCCGGCGTCACCAGCACGACCGACGTGCCGCTGCGCAGGCCGGTAACCAGTGCCTTGGCGTTATCGTTCGAGCCGGCGAACGTGGTGTACGAGGTGGTGAGGCGCGTGGATTCCACCGTCGTCGTGGACGTGATGGTGGTCGTCGTCGTGGTGGTCGCGGTCTGCGCGACGGCTCCGCCAGCGAGCCCCATACCGATAGCGGTACTCAGTACGGAAAATGCGAGGAAATGTTTATTCATTGGTTCGCCCTGGCAACGTGTGTGGATGAATTCCTCGCGAGGTACCGCTGCAAAAGCGGCAGATGGACTCCGCACCTGTCATGCGGCGACGCAGCAAGAGCTGCTCGCCCGACGGCCTCGGCGGCGGATACTGGCGCAGTGAAGAAAACAAGAAAAGATCACCCGGGTGCAAAGTTCAGCTGGCTGATTGGAATGCTTCAGCTGCCGCTCAAACATCCCCTCGTTACGTGTCGCGCATCACGAAATAAAGCCGCTTTTCTTGCGGCAAGCTTGCTTGCTTAGAAATCAAAAAGAGAGCCAGCGTTCCTGCTTGCACGACACCTGGCGCATGATTTATGCGCTGTTGTATTCCTCGGGCTAACGTGGCGCACGACTCGGGGAGTCCGCGTACCACAACTTTCGATAGCTCACTGGGGAGCCAATATGAAACGCCTTATCTCTTTTGCCCTTGCGGCGGTCCTGTTTGCGAGCGGCGGACTCGCCACTGCTTCTCCGCAGAATGGTCACGGGCATGGTCATGGCAACGGCAATAGTGGCCAGTGGGACGACGATGATGGTCCCGGCCGTGGCCACGGGCACAACCCTAAGGACGAGGGCCGTCACGACAACGGCAGGCATAACGGCTGGTACAACAAAGGCGAGCGTTTGCCGGATCGCTACTACAGTCGCACGTACTATGTGACTGACTACGAGCGTTATCACCTGCGCCGTCCGGACCCAGGCTACCGCTGGGTGCGTGCCGATGGTGGTCAGTTCTATCTGACGCTCATTTCCAGTGGCGTTGTGATCGACATCGCTGCTGGCTTGTAATCATCCATGACATGCGCCCGCGCCCACTAAATTGTCGGCGCGGGCCAGCATCGTGCAGCGCTCCCTGCAATGACCCCAATCTGCAGCCAAAGGTATGAAGGTGCCTCTTCATCCTCGGCAAGGCACTGCCGGGCAGGCCAATGGCATTGGCCCGTTGCATGCTAAATCGCAATGGCCGTCCGTCGACGCCATCCGCAGGGCTACTAGGCGAGCCCTGCAGGACCGTCGGTCCGTTTGCACGTGCCTATCTATTAAGGTGAAAGCTCATCGCAGGGGGACCATGCATCATTAAAGTTGTGCCCTGGCACAGCTTTGCGGTTGCCGATGCGACGAAATAAAGTCCTGCCCCGAACTGGCGAGCTTACGATTCGTTCCTAAGAGCAACTGGCAACCGTGCAAATCCAACGAATGGGCGACGATATCGGTGGCGGCACGCAGGTGAGACTGAACTTGACGGCAAAGCCCTGGGGATCAGCTACCCCATCGCCGCCCGATTCCGATAGCCATCAGTCTTCCGAACCCCGCCCTTTTAAGAGTGGAGAGCCTCCTGACCAGCTCATCGGGTCAGGAGGCGACCATAGACTTTTGTTGTCAGAGGTCGACCAGAACCTTGACGCCCGGTTCGCAGATAACCAACCACTCGTATTGGATCTCTGGGTCGGGCACATCCAGCGTCAATATCCCCATCTGCCCCTCTATCTCAACCGTTCGAATGGGCGCCCCTATGTACAGGCTGCTGAAAGCCAGCACTCGCGCGCGACGCACCTGCGACAGAATATTGGCACCACGCCTAACGCTTCCCTGTATCACTATAGCGTTTAGGTCAGGTTGAGCAGCAATTTCCCGCAGCTCGAACTCGGCGTCTGCATCATGTATTGAGCGACTCATCACTCGATTCTCTGGCAGCCCTTCCCTTGGACTGTCTTCATATTGAATGCGCGGCGCTGAACGGCGCCGAGCGGCTTATTGATCCACTCGACGCCCTTAAGGAATTACCGGAGATCATTTCTCCAGCACCTCGATTCAAAAGACATGAAGATTTTTAACTATCACGTACAGAACAAAAAGAAAGAATATTGAGAAAGCAGACCACCAGACAACTTTTTGTGCCTTCGTTTTTGGCGACGTTCCACCTGATCCGAACATAGCTTCCTCACCAAGTTAGGCCAGTTTGCCCAGTCTTCCAAGTATACCCCCAATTGGGAGTGACGCCGCCGTTATAACTACTTTGAAACGACTCGCCCGCACCAAAACCAATCAGTGTGGCTGTTCCGTTTCCTGGCGACCAAGCTTGCCCAATGCCAGGACCAGCATATGCGCCCGTCACGCCTCCTGAGTAACCACCCAGAAAGTTATCAGTTTGCTCGCCGCTCGGTGGAGTGCTCGTGTTCAGCCAACCTGCGCTTGCACTCGCGTCGAGATTTACTGGATTGGGAAAGTTAAAGTTCACGCCGAGACCCACAAAAGCATTACCGGACTTGGAATAACCCGCGTAGACGCTTAGCACGTATATGTTGATATTAAAGGTTACAAAATCCGGTTTACGGAAGTTGACTGGGCAGCCACATGGGGTCGGACAGGGTGGCGGTGGTGCAGAACAGCCTGTCCAAGGAGCCGCCGAATTGTTAGATCCACCACAGAAAGAGCGAGGCGACTCTAAGCCCAAAGGATCAATTTTGTTGACGGGATTGCCGTCGACGTAAGCATACGTACTCCACCCACCCTTCAGCCCTATCGGATCGCTCTCGACGTAGCGTCCGGTCGTGGCTTCGTAGTCGCGATTGATGTTCTGTGCGAGACCGCTCTCTTGATCGTAGTACTGACCGGGAAATCGAAGGTTATAGACAAAGCCAGCCGTAGCGGTAGGCTGCTGCTCACCGAAAGGATTTCCTTTGTACGGCCATTGCCAAATGGTCATACCCGCTGCATCCGTCACGATGCGAGGCGTGTTAAGGCCATCCGAGACCACGTAACTGGTTGTGCTCGTCGTCGCCGATGAGTCGATAAGAGCGACAGGCAGACCATCTAGCCAAATGTAATCTCGCGAGTTGTCACCGTACTCGCCAACAAGTTGATGAGCACCGTCGTAGACGAAGCGCTGATTGACGACCTGAGGGAATGTCGCTGACTTGGCTACGCGCTCGTTTAAGGCGTTGTAGACATAGGTGCCCACGACGCGACCATTGCGAAGCACGCTTACTAAACGATTGCGCCCATTGTAAGTAAAGCCAAACGCATCACCGCCAACTGCACTGCCTGTCGTATTGCCGTTGGCGTCGTACAGCCGAGCCTGGTTTCCAATGGCCGAGAGATGATGAGTTCCACTGTCGTAGGCATAAACGCCACTTCCCGTACCTGATGCCGTCTTGCTGAGCCTGTCCCCTGTCTTGTTGTACGTATAGGCTTCAATCGCCTGGCCACCTGCATCATTGACCGCAGCGAGCCGATAGAGCTGGTCGTACTGATAGGTCTCGGTTGCTGGACTTGCCCCAGGCACGTCTCCGAGTGAGACGATGTTACCCATTGCATCGCGGTTAACGTGCCAGTTCAAGGCCGCACTCGTGATGTCGGTGAGGTTGTAATTCGTATCATAGACACGGGTTACAACCTGGCCGCTGCCGAGCATGTAGCTCGTAATAGGGCCAAAGGGGAGATAGCTGATGCTGCTGGCGACGGTCACGCTGGCACCATGCATGGGCGTCGTGGAGATCGACGTTACCCGGCCAGCAGTATCTCTGCTGTACTGAACAAGCGTCTGGCCCGGGGTCGTCATGCTGCTAAGACGGCCAGCCAACGTATAGGTGTAGTGCGTAGCATCGGTGGTTAGACCCTGGGTCTGACGCTTGTCAGTGACATTGCCACGGGCGTCATAGCAGTAGACGGTCGTAACTGCCCCTTCGACAATGCGAGTCAGATGACCAATGGGCAACGAATTTGCACACCCCGTCACACTGCTCGGCTCGTCATACCGATAAGAGATGTTAAGCGTGGTATCAGCGAAGGTCACGCGCGCGATGCGGTTTAGCGCGTCATAGGTAAATGTCCGAGTGTTCCCGTTCGCATCCAAGCGCGTAAGTACATTGCCCGCCGCATCGTAGGTATAAGACTTGTCACCCGCATCGGCGCTATGAACTGCCTTGAGATCACCCAGACCATTGCGGTCATAGGTGGTTGCAATGTTATCCGGGTCACTGATTCCATCGACCTGGTCACTATTGTCGTAGGACACCACGCTTTGGCTGTTTTGCGTGGCCGTGTCTGCGCCGTTGTAGTTCTCGATGGTGCTGACCAGACGGCCGAGCGCGTCGTACCCCAATTTTCGTTGGATGCCCGCCGCATCACTGCTGTGCTGCGGGTGACCCGCCGCGTCGTAGCCATCGGTGTTAGCGTAAGTAAGCACCGTATGCTGTAGGGCATCGGTGACGGTCAGTAGCTGGCTGAGGCTATTGAAGGTGCGGGCGACGCTATGCCTGAGCGCTCCCGATGCATCGAAGGTTTCTTCCTTGAGACGATTGCCTTCCGCATCCAGGGTGTAGTGGATGCGGTTCCCGAAGGCATCCGTGATGTCCGTCAGGCGGCGGGCATCATCGTACGTGTAGCTCATTACTACTCCGTCGGCATCTGTGGTTTGAACCACATCTCCGACGGCGTTGTAGGCCATCGTCGTCGTAGCGGGGGTTCCCGCACTATCTCGAGTGGTGGACTGAGGCCACCCCTCCGGGGTGTAGGTCATGGTTGTTACAACGCCATTGGCGTCTGTCGCACGGCCCGGGTTGCCGTACATGTCATAGGTGTCAAACGACGTCACGTGCCCCAAGGCATCGGTGATGGTCGCGAGACGCCCAGACGCATCGTAGGTGTACTGAGTTACATCACTGACATCCGTTCGCGGACCATCAATGCTCGCGAGCAAGCCTTGAGCGTTGTAGGTCTTTGTATAGGTTCGATCAGGAGTGCTCGCCTGCGCTGCGACAGCCAGCAAACTCAGTACGATACCTCCGCAAAGAATCCTCTTTTTCATGTCTATCATTCCTTGATAGCGTGGATGCTGGTTGAAAGCAGACGCCCCTGGGTATCGTAGGTGTAGGTCGTCACTCGATCCGGAGTCGTTACCGTTACGGGCAAGAACCGCGTGGTGTCCCAGGTCGTCGTGATGGTCCGTTCCTGCGGGGTCCCCTTCGCCTCCACGCGCTTGGTTTCGCGCCCCTGCGTGTCGTACTCATAGGCAGTGACCGTCCCCAAAGCATCGGTTTTGGTTTCGACCTGGCCGCGAGCGGTGTAGGTATACGAACTGTTGCTTGCTGGGCACCCAACTGTCGGCTCGCCTTCAATGGCGGTGACGCGCTTGATGCCTTGGATAACCTGGTACCGATAGGTAACGTTGTGACCCAGTGAATTCGCCACCACCACGGAACCGTCTGCCTGGTAAGCCAAGGTCACCTTTTCTGCCCCATTGGCATGCTCGCTCGAAATGGCCCGGCCCTGCGCGTCGTAGTGCCAAGTCGCAAAGCGAATACCCCGCTCATCGATGATGCCGGTCAGCAAGGTAGGGTTGTTGGTGTCTTCGTAGACATAGGTGCGGGTTGTGGAGTGGTTACCCCAAGCCTTTGCGACCTTGGTAATGACGTTGTTCGTCCCGAGCGTATAGGTGATGGCCATGCCACCTGCCGACAGACTCGCAACTAGGTCATCCCCGTCAGGGACGGGAGTGTCGGCCATCAAAGACATGACCTCACAGAAAAGGCGCTTGCCGAGAAACAGCAAGCGCCTTTCATAACAGGTCACAACTTTATTACCCAGGGCACAACTTTATTACCTAGGTCACATCTTTATTTCATTTCCACACCTTTTTTTGCCGCAGTGGCGCGATTACTCCACCGTCACCGACTTCGCCAGATTACGCGGCTGATCCACGTCGGTGCCACGCAGCACCGCCACGTGGTAGGCCAGCAGCTGCATCGGCACCGTAAACACCGCCGGCGCGATGAAATCGCCGCCGCCGTCGATGCGCAGGATGCTGCCGCGCGCGGCGTTGCCATCCATGCTGGCGGCGCCGTCGGCGAACACCAGCAGCTCGCCGCCGCGGGCGCGGACTTCCTGCAGGTTGGACTTGAGCTTGTCCAGCAGCGGGCCGTTCGGGGCTACCGCGATCACCGGCATGTCTTCGTCGACCAGGGCCAGCGGACCGTGCTTGAGCTCACCGGCGGCATAGGCCTCGGCGTGGATGTAGGAGATCTCCTTGAGCTTCAGCGCGCCCTCCATCGCCACCGGGTACTGCGCGCCGCGGCCGAGGAACAGCGCGTGCTGGCGATGGATCAGATGCTCGGCCAGGTCGACCACCTGCGGCTCCAGTTCCAGCGCCTTCTCGATCTTCTTCGGCAGGCTCTGCAGCTGCGCGGTGAGGTCGGCGTAGCGCGCATCGTCCAGGCCGCGCTGGCGCGCCAGCTGCAAGGTGAGCAGGCCGAGTGCGGCCAGCTGGGTGGTGAAGGCCTTGGTCGAGGCGACGCCGATTTCCGGACCGGCGCGCGTCATCAGCTTGAGATCCGCCTCGCGCACCACCGAGGACTCCGGCACGTTGCAGATCGCCAGCGTGCCCAGATAGCCGCGGCGGCGCGATTCGCGCATCGCGGC
>Ga0105240_10010635_pt1 | contig 12920 bp, 10 predicted proteins | sample KBSC54metaG_FD_80426 | JGI IMG/M metagenome (GOLD analysis project Ga0105240, IMG submission 80426) | Corn rhizosphere microbial communities from Kellogg Biological Station, Michigan, USA - KBS C5-4 metaG | ecosystem: Host-associated > Plants > Roots > Rhizosphere > Soil | place: Michigan, USA... | reverse complement strand
TCAAGATCACCACTATTGTTAGGAGTCGTTAGGGCACTGACTGCCGCCGGTCGGCAATGTTCTGGTTCAGTACGGGTCTGTCAGGACGCGTCGCGACAAGTCTTGGCGTCCCGCTCTTGGCCTTGTCGCGGTCGTCGACGGTGAGAGCCTCCTCGTGCACCTTGTCCCTCCGTGGTTGCCCCACCGCTCTTGCAGATCAGGTAGTCCCACGGCGACTTCGGCCTCTCATCATGTGGGCCTGCAGCCCAGCGATGCGTTCGGCGATCTGCGTCTCGAAGAAGATCCGCTGTTCAAACGTGGTCTGAGCACAGTTGCGGCCCTCGTCGCAGCCGTACACGTCGCGGATGATCCGGTCTTCGGCCACCGACGGACGACACTCAACGCGCTCATAACGGTTGTCATGCGACGACATCAACTCTCCTGGAAATCGGCATCGAGGGTGCGCAGCTTGCGGGACAGATCAGCGGGCCGCGACGAATGCGCCCAGGTCGGCGGAGCACCGTAATACAGATCGCGATACATCCAGCGACTCGCAGCAACACAGTGCGTGTGTGAATGTCGGCGACCTCGACGGCAGTCGCGGTGGTCTTATCCCGACAGCACTCCGCTCGGGCACGCCAAGACATCCTCGGCGGTCTCCACTGTGTCGTAGAGATCAAAGAGATGCAGGACACCTGCCGTCTGCAGCGTGTGTGTGGTCCGCCGGGTCAGACGTGCCAGCGCAAGAGCGCCACCTGCGGCATTGCATGCCTTGAGGCCTCTGATAAGCACAGCCAAGCCTGTCGAATCAAGGAATTCGAGGCCGTCAAGGTCGATCACAATCAGCGCGTTGCCGTCAGCCACGGACGCCAAAAGGGTGTTCCGCAGCATCGGACCGGTATAGAAGTCGAGCTCTCCGGCCGCCTGGATGACTGTTATGCCACGTCGGCCAAGTCGTGAGTCGACGGTGAACGTGGCGGCTGGGGCGAATCGGCTCATCGCGCAGGTCCTCTGTGTCGCATTCGTGGTCAGGTATTCGCGGACGCCTGTCTTCTCCCTCCTGTACCGACCGCTGGTGCTGGAGGGTGCCCGGCACGGCGTGCGAAAGGCCGCCCACGAAAGGTGGTGGCGTCGTTGGAATCGGGAAGCGAGCCCGATACGCCGAAACCACTGGTCATGGGGCCGGGGACGTGCCTCCCGTGGCGGCGTCGCCGGTCGGCCAGGGTCGATCGACAGTCATCGACCATTGACTCGTCAGCCGATGTCCCCACGGGCTTCATCGAACACGCCTCCTCTCCGAACCGACGGCATTGGACCAGCTAGAAGGACCGCGGCCGCGCACTTCACGAGCGACTCGTGTCCCCGGATCAACCTTCAGCGATGAGCACCCAGACCGACAGCGTGTGATCGCATTCTGAGGTGGCGTGCCGCTTCACACCCCGCGTGAACCGAGTGCCGTTACCTTGTGCTGCGGATGCAGACACAGACCGTTGCTCGAGCGGACAGGAGTAGAGGTGAGCGAGCCGAACGCGCTTCTGGATGCCTTGATCGAGGAATCGGGGATCAAGCGCGCGAGCCTGGCAGCTCGTGTCAACAACCTATCCGGCGGACGCACCAGCTTCGATCACCGTTCGGTTGGCCGTTGGGTAGCGGGCCAGCGGCCTCGCGGTCGGGCTCCACAACAGATCTGCGACATCCTGTCGGCCGCGCTCGGCCGGCCCATCAGCCTCGGCGACATCGGCATGGCAGCTGCCCCGGGAGCCGGCGACGCGGACATTCCGATGGCTATATTCGTTGAACGCGCACCATCACTGTGGCGGTCCGACCACAACGAACGGAGCGATGTACGGGACGCTGCGCCCGCGACAGGCGTGGACGCTATCGCACCCGTGTGGGCGTGGGAGAGCCCGCTGGATGACATCGACGTCTCTCGCGATGGGCAGGCAGTCGTCGGCCTTGAACACGTAGCCCAGCTACGGTCCGTGCGCAGCCACTATGAAGAGATGTACCGCAGGGTCGGCGGGCTCACCGTTCGTCCGCGAATCATCAACTACCTGACAACTGAGGTCACGCCCCTGCTGCGTGGCTCCTACAACCACGCCACAGGCCAGCAGCTGCACCGCGCCGTCGGCGGCCTGGTCGCGGTGGCCGGGATCTGCGCGTACGACAGCGACTATCAGGGGCTGGCCCAGCGCTACTTCCACCAGGCGTTACGTCTGGCGAAGGCGTCCGGCGACCGCGGCTTCGGCGGGTACGTGGTGGCTCTGCTGGTCAACCAGGCACTGCACCGCCGCGACTACCGCCAAGCGATCAGCTTCGCTGAGGCCGGACTGCGCACTGCCGGTTCACAGATGAGCCCCGCACTGGCGACCGACATCCACGCCATGCAGGCCAAAGCATTCGCACGCGTGCACGACCTCGCGCAGGCACATGCCTCCATGCGCCAGACCGAAGCCGCAGCTGAACGGATCCGACGCGTCGACGAGCCGCCGGAAACCGACTACGTCCAGCCGGGCCTAGTAGAGACCCAGTTCGCCGAAGCACTGTTCAGCCTCGGCGACCTCACCGCGGCACGCCGCTTCGCCGACGACGCGGTATCCGCCAGCACGCACCCACGCGGGCGGGTCAACCGCCTCGCCACCGTCACGAAGATCGCGATACAGGCCCGTCAGCTCGACCGAGCCGTCGAATCCGCCTCAGCGATGCTCGACCAGGCCACCGGCATGGAGTCACGCCGGCTGTTCGAACGCTTCCGACAACTCCGTACGACCATGTGGACCCATGGGGACGCCCCCGGACTCGGCGAAGTCGTGGCCCGCATCGACGACGTGCTCACCATTCCGCTGACGTGAGCGCTGCCATACTGGGACTCCGTCGAGTCGACACGAGAGCCTGGTCCATGCGCTGGAAGAACCTCGGTGAGCAGCCTGTCCACCACTGCAAGTGGTTCAAGCTGAACCTCGCCGACGTCGAACTTCCCGACGGCAGGCACCTCGACCACTACGTGCTCCGCCAACCGCCGGTCGCACTCTGCGCCATGGTCGACGACCAAGACCGGGTACTGCTGCTGTGGCGGCACCGCTTCATCACCGACCAGTACGGCTGGGAACTGCCCTCCGGAGGCGTGGAAGAGGGCGAGTCTTTGATCGAAGCCGCCGCCCGCGAGGCGGAAGAGGAGACCGGCTGGAGACCAGGCCCTCTCACTCCCCTGCTCAGCTTGGTACCGAACCCCGGCCTGTCGAACAACCTCCACGTCATCTTCTGGGCAAACAGCGCAGAACACATCGGCGACCCCGTCGACGCATACGAAAGTGATGCGATCGAGTGGGTGCCGCTGGCGAAGGTGCCGGACCTTATCGCCGCCGGCCAGATCACCCTGGCCAACACAGTCGCAGCATTGCTCACCCTCTGTCAGATTCGAGGTATATAAGCCTCCTTTCGAACTCGACGATCTCGCCTGCGCTGGCGTATCGCAGCCCAAGGAACCGGCGGCCGGTTCGAGAATCTGCCCGGGGACTGCCCCGCGTTCGTGTCCTGCTTCACGCTGGTGTGTCTTCGGACGACGATGTCCGGGTTGGCACCGACGACCAAGCGGGCCTGAGCGGCGGCATCTTTGGCGTGGACGCGTTGCGGCCTGGCTAGCTCGCGGCTGCGGCGTGAGCCGTAGATCTGCCGGTCGGAGCCGTAGGGCGAGACGGCGAACTCGCTCTTGCAGATCGGGCAGGTGGCGGTGGAAACGCTTCGGTCGCAGTGATGGGCAGTTACGCCGATGCCGGGTCGGCGATCGGACCGGCGATGACGTTCGGGTACGTGGCCGCGAACGACACCGGGGATCACCCCTAGGCGGAGTGCGGGAGCAGCAGGTTGATGGCTCGATCTCGCCAAGCGGCGTCGAGCCACTCTCGGCTGGGCGACGCGATGCCCCTTAAGCAACTTGACTATCGCGGAACCCTGAGACGTCACGACGGCGTGGAACATATGCTCTGACCATGGATATGCGCGAAGCCGCGCTGAGCGCACTCCAAGCTCGGCTGCAGCACGCCAACGACACGCAAGACGTGACAGGGCTACTGGCCGACGAGGCCTCACACGAAGCCGCCGTGCTCTCGAAGACAACGGACGACTTCGGCGAGGATCTGGAGGCCGCCTTCGTGCTGGGGATGTTCCACTGGTGCCGCTACCTGGCATTGACCTCGCCGGACGACAGGCCGGAATTCGAGGCCGCAGCACGCCTCCTGGAGCCGGTGTACAACGTGGATCCCCAAGCTGTTCCGGATGAGTTGGTCAAGGTGTTCGCCGACGCCGCGGCCGACGAACAGGTGGCCGACCTGTTCAGCGACTACGCGGCCGACGCCACCCCGGCCGAACTGAACGAGCTGGCGTCCAAGCTGTTCGAGGCCTACCAGCACACCGGGTATCTGCCATATCTGAAGCAGGTTGTCGCATGGTTTCGCGACCTTCTGCGGACTTCCGCCGAAGCCGATCGTGTCGAACACCTGAGCAAGCTCGACGTCAGCTTGCGAGAGTTGTTCGAGCGGACCGGCGATGCGACGCTTCTCACGGAAGCCGTCGACGCCAGGCGGGAAGCGGTCGCGATCACCGCGGACGACGACCCGGACCGCGCGAGCCAGCTGAGCAGCCTCGGCAAGGCATTGCTGACGCTGGCTGAGCAGGATGACGATGTCGCTTTGCTCGCCGAAGCCGTCCAGGTCGCACGGCAAGCGGTCGTCATAACCTTCGGCGACGATGATCTTCACAAGTCGTGTCTGCACAATCTCGGCATCGCGCTGCGAATGCTGTACGCGCGGACCCGCGACACCAAACTGCTGGTCGAACGCGTACAGGTCGCGCGCTTGGCGCTGGCCGCCGTTCCTGAGGACCATCCCGACCGCGCCGGGCGCTTGAGCGAGCTCACTGCCGCGTTGTTGACGTTGTCCGAGCACGATGGCGACTTGGCGCTGCTCACAGAGGCTCTGAAGGCGGACCGGGAGGCCGTGGCGGCCACTCCGGAAGATGATCCTGAACTCGTCAACCGGCTGATCAACATGGGCGTCGCCCTGCAGTCGGTGTTCGCACGGACCGGCGACCCGGCACTGCTGACCGAAGCTGTCGAGGTCTACCGCCGGGCCTTGACCGTCTCTCAAGAGGACCAGTCCTTACATGCCCTTTGTTTGAACAACGCCAGCGTCGCCCTGCGGTCGCTGTACAACCAGACCGACGATCTGGCGCTGCTGACCGAGGCCCTGCGGCTCAGCCGCCAGGCCGTCGCGGCCACCCCACCGGGACACCACGACCTCGCCGGGTCGTTGAGCAACTGCGGCAACATCCTGCAGCAGCTCTTCGCCCGCACCGGGGAAGCAGCCTTGCTGGCTGAGGCTGTGCAGGTGAATCGCCTGGCTGTCGAGGCAGCCCCCAGAGGCCACCCCAACCATGGCGGCTGCTTGTCCAATCTCGGGCTCGTCCTCCAGGAACTGTTCGTGCAGACCGGGGATACGGCTCTGCTCACCGAGGCGGTGCAGGCCGGCCGGCAAGCCGTCGACGCGCTCCCCGGCGATCACCCCGATCGTGCCGCGAACCTGAACAACCTTGGCCTCGCACTGCGGATGGTCTTCGAGCGGACCAGGGAGGTGCCGTGGCTGGCCGAGGCGGTCGCAGTCCGGCGTGAGGCGGTTCAGGCCACTCCCGCGGGCCATGTCTACCACGCGTCGCATCTGAGCAACTTGGGTGTCGCGCTGCGAGCCCTGTTCGAATGCACCGGAGACGCCAGCCTGTTGACCGAAGCCGTGGACGTCCTGCGCCGAGCTGTCCAGGCCACGTCGAAGGACCATCGGGCTCTGGCCGGCATCATGGGCGATCTCGGCACGGCGTTGTGCCTGCTCTTCGAGCAGACCGCGGATCCCGCGACGCTGGCCGAGTCGCGTTCCTGCATACACCGGGCGAGCGAGCTGACGCCCGAGGACGACACCGAGCGTGCCGGTCTGCTTGTCAATGCGGGCCTGGTGCTGCAACGGTCGTCGGCGGGCGGTGCTGACAAGGCTGCGCTGCGTGAGGCGATGGACTGCTTCCATCGCGCCTCCGAAGTGGTCTGCGCCCCGCCGCTCACCCGTGTCCAGGCTCTCGCCCAATTCGCCATGCTGGCCTGCGCTGAGCCCGCGCGTGCCAAGCAGGCGTTGGCGGCGATGGAGACGGTTGTGACGCTGTTGCCGCAGATCAGTCCGCGCACACTGGCCCGGAGCGATCGTGAGCACCGGGTGGGCACGTTCATCGGGCTCGCGGAGGTCGCCGCGTCGGCGGCGTTGGCCGCCGGGGACCCGGAGCGCGCCGTCGAACTGCTGGAGGCGACTCGCGGCCGGCTCGTCGCCGACACGATCGACGCCCGCGGCAGCGACGTTGCTCGGCTGCGCGCTGAACAGCCCCTGCTGGCTCAAGAGTTCGAGGAACTGCGAGAACGACGAGAAGTCCTGGAACGAACGGAGGCGAGGACCCTCATCAGCCTCGGCGGGCTGAATGAGACCGCCGAGGAGAACAAGGCCGCGCACGACCTGACGCAGTCCCGTGTGTCCGCCCAGAGCGAGTGGGACGCGTTGCTCGACCGGATCCGGGCGATCGACGGATTCTCCGAGTTTCTGGCCCCGCTGAAGATCGCCGAACTCGCCGGGCACGCCAGTCAGGGCCCGATCGTGTACCTGTTCGCCGGACATGCGCTCATCTTGTCCGGGGACCCCGAGCGGCAACGCGTGCGGCCCCTGGAGTTGGACGGGCTCACCCGACGCGAGGCTTTGGCGCACGCCGATTTGCTGATGAGAGCGAGCCGCGTCGCCTCCGACGGCGCCGAGTCGCCCACGACGCGCCGATCCGCGCAGCAGTCGATATTCGATGTTCTGGAGTGGCTGTGGAACACGGTCGCCGAACCGGTTCTGACCGCTTTGGACCACACGACAACGCCGGCGGACGACGAGCTCTGGCCTCGGATCTGGTGGTGCCCGGTCGGGGTCATGGGTTACCTGCCGATCCATGCTGCCGGCCATTACCGCGACATGCCCGACCCCGATCGCGAGGACACGACTGCAGCCCGGACGGTCCTGGACCGAGCGATCTCGTCCTATGTTCCGACTGTTCGAGCCCTGCGCTACGCCCACGCGCGCCCCGAATCGTCTGCTCCGAACGACGCCGCCCTGATCGTCGCGGTCCCGGATGCCTCGGATACGCCGATCTTGCCGGGGGCTCTGGCCGAAGCCGGCACGATCGCCCGGCTGATACCCGGTGCCGTGCGGCCAGGCCATCCCGTGCGCGCCGAAGTGCTCGACCTGCTGCCCAGGCACGCGGTGGCACATTTCTCCTGCCACGGCGTCGTCGACTGGGACGATCCGGCGGCGAGCGCTCTGATCCTGCACGATCACCAGGACAGGCCACTGACCGTCGGCGATATCAATAAGCTGCATATGACCGGGTCGCTGGCGTACTTGTCAGCGTGCGATACCGCCACCGCCAGCCCGCGTCTGCTCGACGAGGCTCCGCACTTGAGCGGCGCGTTCCATCTGGCCGGCTACCGGAACGTGGTCGGCACGCTGTGGCCGGTCGACGATAAGGCCGCCACGCGTATCGTCGACGACTTCTACACTCGGCTCACCGCCGACGGCACCAGGCCGCCCGCTACAGAGCTGTGCGCTGATGCTCTGCACCATGCCATGCTCCGGGAACGCGCCAGGTATCCGGCCACGCCTACCTATTGGGCTGCTCATACTCACACCGGCATCTGACCGTCCGTCTCAGAGGAGATGATCGATGAGCACGCTTCGTGCACGCCTGGCGGTGTTGTGCGAACAGATCACCCGGCACACCGACATGGACCAGACCATCCGTAACGCCGGCGCGGAGGCGCAGCTCGACGAACTGCTCAGCGCGGTTCGCGACACCAGCGTCGGGCCGGATCCGGATCGCTTGACGGCTCTGCTGGAAGAGATCGATGACGCCTGCGCCCGCTACGGGGTGGTCGGAGTCACTTCCAGGGTCAAGCAACTCACCCCGCAGCCCCTCCCGAACGGGTACTCCCCGCTGGTCCCGGGCCTCGGCGATGGGCAGAACGAGCCGCCCGTCTGGGTCTGTCCGCTCCAGCGATGCACGCGCGTCGTCTTCGACGACGAGGCCACGACCGGCCCGATGTGTGCCGCGGGCGGGAACGTGCCCATGGTGACGAAGCGGGTCTTGTGATGGCCGGCTTCCTCGCTCAGCTCGGCAAGGGCTTGGCCGACAAGTGGCTGGCGCTGCTGGTGCTACCCGGGTTGTTGTTCACCGCCACCGCAGTCTCCGCCTACCGCCTGGGCCAGGCGCACCCGCTGGACACGCGGCCGCTGGCTTCGTGGCTGGACCGGCTCATGACGACCCCGGCGGCGCACCATGGCTCGACCGTGATCCTGGCCACCACCGTCATGCTCTTGGCGTCGGCTGTGGCCGGTCTCGCGGCTGGCGGCTTGGGAGCCGCTCTGCAACGGCTGTGGGCCGCGACGGGGACCCGGCCGCCGATGTCCTGGCTTCTGCGGGTCCGCCAGAACCGGTGGGCCGGCCTCACCGACTGCGAGCCCGCGCTGCGAACCGCGGCCCGGCAGGCCATCTCCGAAGCTCAGAACCCGGACTTGACGGGTAGAGAGCTGGTGCGGGCACGGGCGGCCGAACGGCAGGCCCGACGCCGTCACCTGGCCGCGCTGCGGCCGCTTCCGCAGCGTCCGACTCGCGTCGCTGAACGCTTCGACGCGACCACGACGCGCGCCCACACGCTCTACGGCCTGAACCTCGATCTGAGCTGGCCACGGCTGTGGACCATCCTTCCCGACGCTCTGCGTACCGACCTCACCGCCGCCCGCGACGCCTACACCTCCGCCGCGCGCCTGGCGGCGTGGGCGCTGATGTACGCGGCGCTGGCCGTCATGTGGTGGCCAGCAGTGCTGCTCAGCGCGGTCGTCGGCGGGACCGCCGTGGTGCGGTCGCATGCCGCGGCGGCCGTACTGGCTGACCTCATCGACACCGCTGTTGATCTGCACGTGGTCGATCTGGCCGAGAAGCTGCACGTCGACGCCGCCGCGCCGCCTTCGCCCGAGACCGGTCCGGCCATCGCGCGGCGGCTCACGCACCCGCTGGACCCGGCGAAGGTCGCTGCCGGCCGGTTGCCAGCCCCTACCAGCCCGGTTATTGGCCCCTGATGGACGTTCCCGACCTGCAAACCGAGACGCGTCGGGGTATCGCGCTGGCGCGGCGAGGTGGGATCCAAGAGGACCCGAAGCTCATCCTTGAAGCGGTTGCCGTCTTCCGCGCGGTTCTGGAGGCGACTCCGGATGGGCACGAGGATCTGGCGACGTATCGCTCCAATCTCGGCAACGCATTACGCGCACTGGCTGAGCCTAAGGGTGATGTGAAGACTCTTCGGGAAGCAGCAGACGTCCACCGCAGCGCTGTCGACGTGGCGCAGGATTCACCGAACCGTACGAAGTGTCTGTTCAACCTGTCGAACTGCTTGCAGATCCTTTATGAGAACACAGGGGAACTGGATGATCTGGCCGAGGCGCTGGAGGCGGGGAACGAAGTCATACGTTTTACACCCCCCGACGACCCACAGTTCGCCACCCGGTCAGGTTCCCGGGGGATTGCTGCGAGGTTGTTGGCGAAGGCCCATTACGCAGGAGCCGAACTCTCACTGCCCCTCGCGTTAGCAGGGCTGGAAGCCGCCGAGTCGCTGAGTGCCGACAACCAGAATTTCGCCGGGATTCATACTAATCTTGGAAATGCCCTCCATGCCATCCACGGACGCACCGGGGACGTGCTCGCGCTGCGCAAGGCTGTTCAGGCACACCGTACGGCACTGGCCGCAACGCCCGAGGGCGACCCTCAGCGAGCGTCGGCTCTGTCCAACCTCGGCAACGCTCTTTCCGCTTTCTACGAGCGCACCGGTGCGATCGACGACCTCACCGAGGCCGTCGAGGTCTGCCGCCAGGCCGTGGCCGCTTCCACCGCTCGCGAAGACTTCATCGCCAGCTTGACCAATTTGTCCACCGCGTTGCAGCAGCGATACGAACGCACTGGCGACCTGGCGACAATCAACGAGGCGGTCGAGGCCGGCCGTGCCGCCGCGAAGCTGCTCCATCGCGTCGATCCGAACCGTCCCACTGCCGAAGGTGCCTTCAAAACCGCGGTCACCATGCAGTCGATACACCTCGGAACAACCGCGAAACGACGGCGCCGTGGCCGGCCTTCGTCCCCGGCCGAACTCAACAACTACAGCCTGGCGTTGAAGGTCGCCTATGAGAGCACCGGAAAGCTCGGCCTCCTCAAGAAGGCGGCCAAGGCATCCCGCGCCGCTGTCGCAACCACGCCGGCGGAACATCCGGACGGGGCCGGACATCGATGCAATCTCGCCCAGATCCTGGAGCAGCTGGCAGAGCGCACCGGAAATACACGCCTCGTCGCCGAAGCCCTGGACCAGTTCCGTGAAGCCGGGGCGACACAGTCGGCTACTCCAGCGATCCGCATCATGGCGCTGCGCCAGATACCCCGCCTGGCGCAGACGACAGAAGAGGGGCTGGCCGCGATGGTGGCAGCGGTGGGCCTCCTCCCCGACGTCGCCCCCCGCACCCTGCGACGCACTGACCGGGACTATCAGGTCGCGCGGCTGGGGAACCTGGCGGCCGAGTCGGCGGCGGCGGCACTGAACGCTGCCCGTGCCGATCTCGCGGTCGATCTGATGGAGAAGGCGCGCGGACTGCTGACCACACAGGTCGTTCACCGGCGGCTGGACACTGCGGGCGGCGAAGCCCGGGCGCTGGCCAAGGACGACCGGGTCGTGTTCCTCGCGGCCAGTGCCCAGCGCTGCGACGCCGTCATCGTCTCCGGGGATCCACAGGAGCAGCCGGTGGTCGTCCCTCTGACGGACGTCACCGAGGAAGAGTGCCTCGACCAGGCGATGCTCCTCATGGCGGCCACCGTGGCGATCAGCGACGGACACGAGGGCCCCGCAGCACGTCGAGCCGCGCAATCTCAGGTCCTGGACGTCCTCGCCTGGCTTTGGGATGCGGTCACCGAGCCGGTCCTGACAGCGCTCGGACACACCGGCCGACCGAACGCATCATGGCCGAGGCTCTGGTGGTGCCCGGTCGGGATCTTCGCCTACCTGCCGCTGCACGCCGCCGGGCACCACACCGACCTCGGCATGGATGACCTCGCGTTCACCTCGAACCCGCGTACCGTGCTGGATCGGGTCGTGTCCTCCTACATTCCGACCCTGCGCAGCTTGCGTTACGCGCGTTCCCAGCACTCGGACGCCGTCGACGGCCCCGTGCTCGTCGTCGCGGCGCCCGATGCGCTGCCGGACCAGAAGCTGCCCGCCTTCGAAGCAGCGGAGCTGCCTGCCCTGCGACGTCTGTTTCCGCTGGTTTCGCTGCTGGCCGACCCGAGCCGCGACAGTGTCCTGGCCGCACTCCCCCACCACCGGATCGCCCACTTCTCCTGCCATGGCCAGACCGACCAAGACGACCCCTCGCGCAGCCATCTCGTCTTGCCGGACCACAAGACCGCGCCCCTGACCGTCACGGACATCGCCGACCTGCACCTGAACAGCGGGCTGGCCTTCCTCTCAGCCTGCGAAACCACCCTCGCCAAGATCGACTTCGCAGACGAGGCCCTGCATCTGACAGGCGCCTTCCACCTCGCGGGCTACCGCCACGTTATCGGCACGCTATGGCCGATAAGCGACTACGACGCCAGCGCCTTCGCGACGGACTTTTACACGCACCTCACCGCGGACGGCACCTGCCCGCCGAACCTCGACCACTGCGCGATCGCCGCGCACCACGCGACCCGACGCCTTCGCGAGCGGTATCCCGCAGCCCCGACGGCATGGGCGGGCTACATTCACACCGGGTGCTGAGCCGAGGCGGGTTCAGCGCAAAGTTAACCTATATTCGAAGGAGCGTGAGGCCCATCCGCACAGCATGGTCGGCGGGCCGGAAATGTTGGCTTCCCGGACGGGCTTGCACGGCCCTCTCCCTCCTACGCCGTTGGAACTGATCCCACCAACGCGACGACACCCGGGCTGGGTCGCATCCCGAGGTGAGCGAGGTGGTCCTTCAGGATGGCGAGTCGACGCGCAGCGACGTGGGGTCGGCCTTGTTCGACGTGGATCTCGATGATCTGTTCGGACAGGGCGTGGTTCCACGGTTCGAGTTCGGCTGCGCGTTCGAGGAGGACGATCGCCCGGTCGGGGTTAGTTGTGCGCAGCAGCTTGGCGGCGTCGGTGTGGGCGTCGATGAGTTTGTGGAAGTAGACCTCGCGATGTGGGGTCAGCCACGCCGCGTCCGTGGTGCGCTTGGGTTCGGCGTGTTCGTGGCCGTGGGCTAACGAGCTGCGGTGGAGTTCGATCGCTTCCAGAAGCGCTGCGGCGTGCTCGGGCTGCTGACGTCCGGTTACGGATCCAGCACCCTCCAAGAGTTCGTCGAAGCGCCAGGCGTCGACGGCGACCAGCTCCGGGTTGAGTGTCAGAAGTCTGGCCGGTCGGGCTTCGCGGATGTGGTCGGCCTTCATCCCGTGGGCCTCGGCGAGAGCCGAGCGGACGTGCGACAAGGTGGCCTTGAAGCGCTTGGCCCGTGCTTCGGGGTCGAGTTCGGGCTCCGGCCAGAGATCGAGGGCCAGGACTGAGCGGGTGATGCCCCGCGGGTTGAGCGAGAGCTGGATGAGGATCGCGGCGGTCAGCGGACGGAAGAGCGCGGTGACGTCACGGCCTCCCGCCTTCACCTGCAGCGGTCCCAGGATGTTGACGCTCAGGGCGGCCTCCGAGGCTACTGGGCTCGCGCCGGAGGCCTGTGAAGGGATCGGTGGATCGACCGTCGTATTCGCAGGCTCCGGAAGATCGCCGTCGTTTACCTCTGACGAAATCGAGTCGAACGAGGCTAGTGCCG
>Ga0105240_10010634_pt1 | contig 12922 bp, 13 predicted proteins | sample KBSC54metaG_FD_80426 | JGI IMG/M metagenome (GOLD analysis project Ga0105240, IMG submission 80426) | Corn rhizosphere microbial communities from Kellogg Biological Station, Michigan, USA - KBS C5-4 metaG | ecosystem: Host-associated > Plants > Roots > Rhizosphere > Soil | place: Michigan, USA... | reverse complement strand
TGGGCATCGCGGGTGGCGCCGCATTCGACGTGCAGGCGGTGTGCAGCGGATTCGTTTACGCGCTCACCATCGCCGACTCGTTGATCACGACCGGCGCGGCGTCGAAGGCTTTGGTAATCGGCGCAGAAGTGTTCTCGCGCATCCTCGAGTTCAACGACCGCACGACTTGCGTGCTGTTCGGCGACGGCGCCGGCGCCGTGGTGCTGGAAGCGTCCGACACGCCGGGCATCCTCGCGAGCGACCTGCACGCCGATGGCAAGCATGTGGGCATCCTGTGCGTTCCCGGGACGGTGTCCGGGGGCAAGGTGCTGGGCGATCCCCTGCTCAAGATGGATGGCCAAGCGGTGTTCAAGCTGGCAGTCGGCGTGTTGGAAGATGCTGCGCGCGCGGCGCTGAACAAGGCCGGCAAGACTGAAGCCGATATCGACTGGCTGATTCCGCATCAGGCCAACATCCGCATCATGCAAAGCACCGCCAAGAGGTTGAAGCTGCCCATGGACAAGGTGATCGTCACGGTCGACCGGCACGGCAACACATCGGCCGCGTCGATTCCACTCGCGCTGGACGACGCGGTGCGCAGCGGCAAAGTCAAGAAGGGCGACACGCTGATGCTCGAAGGCGTGGGTGGCGGCTTCACCTGGGGCGCCGTGCTGCTCGATCTGTGAGCGACGCAGCCGCCAATATCCCTTCGATTTCTCGATTCAAATTCGCATGAAACTGTTTGCATTCGTCTTTCCCGGCCAGGGTTCGCAGTCGGTCGGCATGCTCGACGCCTGGGGCGATCACCCGGCCGTGGCGCAGGCGCTTGCGGAGGCATCGGATGCACTGGGCCAGGACATGGCCCAACTGATCCACGAGGGGCCCAAGGAAGCACTGGCGCTGACGACCAACACACAGCCGGCGATGCTTGTCGCGGGCGTCGCGGCATTTCGGGCGTGGCGTGCCGAAGGCGGCGCGGCGCCAGCCGTGGTTGCCGGACATTCCCTGGGTGAGTACTCGGCGCTGGTCGCATCCGGTGTGTTGACGCTGGCGCAGGCCGCGCCGCTGGTGCGGTTTCGCGCGCAGGCAATGCAGGATGCAGTTCCCGTCGGCGTCGGCGCGATGGCGGCGATCCTTGGCCTGGATGCACAGAAGGTGATCGAAGGCTGCGCCGAAGCGGTGCGCAGTTTCGGGACCAACACCATCGAAGTGGTGGAAGCCGCCAACTTCAACGATCCCGCTCAAACCGTGATCGCGGGCAGCAAGCTGGCCGTGGATAAGGCGTGCGAACTGCTCAAAGCGGCCGGCGCGAAGCGCGCGTTGCCGCTGCCGGTCTCGGCTCCCTTTCACTCCAGCCTGATGAAGCCTGCTGCCGAGAAGCTCAAGGAAAAACTGGTGCAGACGCCGTTCGCGCCGCCGCAGATTCCCTTGGTCAACAACATCGAAGCGAAGATAGAGACCGATCCCGACCGGATCCGCGCCGCGCTTTATGAACAGGCGTTCGGCCCCGTGCGCTGGGTCGATTGCGTGCGGGCGATCCAGTCCCGAGGCGTCACCACGATCATTGAATGCGGTCCCGGCCGCGTGCTCGCGGGAACCTGCAAGCGCATCTCTGCCGAACTCACCGGTGCCGCGCTGTACGATCCCGCCACGCTGGCGCAAGCGAAGGAATCATTGGCATGACGGCCGCCATGGAAACCCACGTCGCCCTGGTGACGGGCGCCTCCCGCGGCATCGGTGCGGCCATTGCGCTCGAATTGGCGCTTCAGGGCTTCAAGGTGATCGGCACGGCGACCACCGAAGAGGGCGCCGGCAAGATCAGCACGGCACTCGCGAAGTATCCGGCAAGCAAGGGCGCCGTGCTGGACGTGAACGATGCAGCGGCCGGCCAGGTGTTGATCGATGCGGTCGTGAAGGAACACGGTGCATTGCATGTGCTGGTGAACAACGCGGGCATCACTCGCGACATGTTGGCGATGCGCTTGAGAGACGAAGACTGGGATGCGGTGCTTGACACCAATCTCAAGGCGGTGTTTCGCATGAGCCGCGCGGTGATGCGAATCATGATGAAGCAGCGGTACGGCCGAATCGTCAGCATCACGTCGGTGGTGGGAGCGTCCGGCAATCCCGGGCAAGCCAATTACGCCGCCGCGAAGGCCGGCGTGGCGGGGATGACGCGGGCCCTGGCACGCGAACTCGGCAGCCGCGGTATCACGGTCAACTGCGTGGCGCCGGGATTCATCGAAACAGACATGACGGCGGCACTGCCTGAAGAGCAGCAAAAGGCATTGCTGGGGCAGATTCCGCTGGGGCGCCTCGGCAAGCCCGCGGACATCGCCCATGCCGTGGCTTTCCTCGCTTCGCCGCGTGCCGGTTACGTCACCGGCCAGGAAGTCCACGTCAACGGTGGCATGTACATGTCCTGAAAGCGTCAAGCCGGTTTATCCGCCCGGCGGCGGGGTGCGGGCCGAAATGCCGCCCCGAAGTAAAATCGCGGATTCATTCACAACCCTTTGAGGGAACCATGAGCGATATCGAAGCACGTGTCAAGAAAATCATCGCCGAGCAGCTCGGCGTGGAGGAGTCCCAGGTCACCAATGAAAAAGCCTTCGTGGCCGACCTGGGCGCGGACTCGCTGGACACGGTGGAACTGGTGATGGCGCTCGAGGACGAATTCGGCATCGAGATCCCGGATGAGGATGCCGAGAAGATAACCACGGTGCAAAACGCGATCGACTACGCCAACGCGCATCAGAAGGCGTAAAGGACGCCGGCATGACCAGACGCCGAATTGTCGTCACCGGGCTGGGTTGCGTGAGCCCCGTGGGCAACACGGTGCAAGAGTCATGGAGCAACCTGCTCGCCGGCAAGCCGGGCATCGACCTCATCACACAGTTCGATGCGAGTAATTCTTCCTGCAAGATCGCGGGCGAGGTGCGCGGTTTCAACATCGGGGACTACATCCCCGAGAAGGAAGCCCGGCACATGGACCGCTTCATCCATCTGGGATTGGCCGCGGCCTGCCAAGCGGTGGCCGACAGCGGACTGCCCACTGGGGACGCGCTCGGCGATGAACTCGCTGATCGGATCGGCTGCAATATCGGTGCAGGTATCGGCGGGCTGCCGATGATCGAACAGACGCATGCCGAGTGGGCCAGCCGCGGTCCGCGCCGCATTTCGCCGTTCTTCGTGCCCGCGTCGATCATCAACATGATCTCGGGGCATGTCTCGATCAAGTACGGGTTCAAGGGCCCGAACATCGCCGTGGTGACGGCGTGCACGACGGGCCTGCATGCGATCGGCCTGTCGGCGCGCATGATCGAATACGGCGACGCCGACGTGATGATTTGCGGCGGCGCCGAAGCGGCAATCTCGCCGCTGGGCATCGGCGGCTTCGCATCGGCTCGCGCGCTGTCCACTCGCAACGACGACCCGAAGACGGCCTCGCGCCCGTGGGACAAGGACCGCGACGGGTTCGTGCTCGGCGAAGGCGGCGGCGTGATGGTGCTGGAAGAATTCGAGCACGCGAAAGCGCGCGGCGCGAAAATCTACGCCGAGCTCGCCGGATTCGGCATGAGCGCCGATGCATATCACATGACCGCGCCGGACGTCGACGGCCCGCGCCGGGCGATGGTGAACGCCTTGAACAACGCAGGTGTCAATGCCGAGCAGGTGCAATATCTCAACGCGCACGGCACATCCACGCCACTGGGCGACTTGAACGAAACAAATGCAATCAAGGCAGCGTTCGGCGATGCCGCGAGGAAGCTGGTCGTGAATTCGACCAAGTCCATGACCGGTCACCTGCTGGGGGGAGCCGGCGGTATCGAGTCGGTCTTCAGTGTGCTGGCAGTGCACGAGCAGAAGAGCCCGCCCACGATCAACATCTTCAACCAGGATCCGGAGTGCGACCTGGACTATTGCGCCAACATCGCGCGCGACATGAAGATCGATGTTGCCGTCAAGAACAACTTCGGCTTTGGCGGCACCAACGGAACCCTCGTCTTCAAACGTCTCCAGTAGCACGGACTGCTGGCCAGTCCGAGCTTCTTGAAACCGCTTCATTCATGCACAGCGCCCCATCGGTGACCTATCCGGTGGGGCGTTCGGCTTTCGCCGGCGTCCTCGTGCTGGCCATCTGGCTCGCCAGCGCAGTGGCGCTGGTTTGCTGGTGGATGAGCGGAGGATCCGGTCCGCGGCTGGGTGCTGCTGGGCTGTTGTGGGTCGTAAGCGGGTTCTGGGCCGCCCGGCAATGGTGGTGCTCGCCGACCGGAGCCGTTGCCTGGAATGGGGAAAGCTGGAACTGGGCTGCCGGCGAGCCGGGAGAAAATGGCGTCCTCGAAGTCAGCCTCGATTTTCAGCGATCGATGCTCGTGCGTTGGGCCGGCACGGGTGCTTCCCGGTGGTTCTGGCTTGAACGCGCCAGTCGTGCGGATCGGTGGGACGATTTGCGCCGTGCTGTATATTCGCGCGCCGATTCGGGTGCGCCCCCGGACACGAAGCGGCCCGTGACGAAGCCATGACCCGAACGCCTCCCGACAACGCCCCGCCTGCCGATACCGACCTGATGCTGGTCGAGCGAACCGTGGCGGGCGACCAGAAGGCGTTCGAACTGCTGGTGTTGAAGTACCAGCGCCGGATCGAGCGCCTGATCGGGCGCATGGTGCGCGATTCCGACTTGGTTCAAGACATCGCGCAGGAGACCTTCATCCGGGCTTATCGCGCGCTGGCCCAGTTCCGGGGCGAGGCCCAGTTCTACACTTGGCTCTATCGGATCGCGGTGAATACGGCCAAAAAGGCCCTGGTGGACCTCAAACGCGACCCCTTGGTCTCCGAAACCGCCCTTCGCGGCGGAGGCGAGGACGAAGATGAAACTTCCGCGGTGGAGAACGAACTAACCACCGCGGAAACGCCGGAAACGGTGCTTGCCGCGAAGGAAATCGCCGCGACGGTGAACTCGGCCATGGAGTCGCTTCCCGATGAATTGCGCCAGGCGGTGACGCTGCGCGAAATCGAAGGTTTGAGCTACGAGGAGATAGCCGAAGTGATGAATTGCCCGATTGGCACCGTGCGGTCGCGGATTTTCCGGGCGCGCGAAGCTATTTCGGCCAAGGTCAAGCCCATGCTGGAAAACCAGTCTGGCAAACGATGGTGAGCGGCGAGGTGATGTCATGATGGAACAGATGCAGGCACGGGAACTTATCTCCGCGATGGCGGACGGCCAGTTGCGCGGCGAAGCCTTTGCGCGCGGCATGGACGCGGCAGCGAGCGATTCAGGCGCGCTCGAGGCGTGGCAAACGTACCACCTGATCGGCGACGTGCTGCGCTCGAGCGAACTGGCGGCGGGCACATTGCCGGGCCTGTTTCTCAGCCGGTTGCAATCGCGGCTCGAAGATGAACTCCGGCCTGTGTCCGAGACCATGGGCCAATCACCCGACCACGCATTGAGAGCAGTCACGCGGCGGCAAGCCGCGTCCAACGACACAAATTTCCGCTGGAAGCTGGTAGCCGGATTTGCCTCGCTGGCGGCGCTCGCCGCAATTGCGTGGAGCACTGTCGGCCAGCTCGCCACGCCGCAGCAGGCCCAGTTGGCCGCAGTACCCAGCGCCGTGGTTCCGGTGGCCGAGGCGTCTGGCCCCATGATGCGCGACCCCAGGCTCGATGAGTTCCTTGCGGCGCACCGGCAGCTTGCCGGAACCTCCGCATTGCAGGCGCCTGCGGGTTTCCTGCGCAATGCGGCGTTCGAGAGCGGCAGCCGCTGACTGGCGGCGTGCGCATGCGACACATCGCGAATCCAAAAATGAAATACGCCGGGCGAATTGCCCTTTTCTGGGCGCTCGGCGGCTTGGGTGTTGCCGCCGCTGAAACGGCGGCGCCGGCCGGGGCGGCATCATCTGCGCCCGTGGCAGCGGTCCGCGGAAAACATCCGCAGCGTAGCGTCAGCGACTGGCTCATCCGCATGCATGAGGCTTCTCGTCTGCGCAGCTACATCGGTACATTCGTGGTGCTGTCAAACTCCGGCAGCATGTCGAGCGCGCGCATCTGGCACGCCTGCGAGGGAGACCAGCAGATCGAACGCGTGGAATCGCTCACCGGCGCGCCACGCTCTGTGTTCCGGCGCAACGACGAGGTGGTCACCTTCCTGCCTGAGAGCCGTGTCGTGCGCACCGAGAAGACGGAATCCAGCGGGCTGTTCCCCAACCTGTTGAAGGCCAACGAAAGTTCGATCCCGCAGTTCTACGAAGCGCATCCGCTAGGTACCGAACGCGTGGCGGGCTTCGAGGCCGACGTGGTCCAGCTCGCCCCCAAGGACAAGCTCCGGTTCGGCTATCGCATCTGGAGCGAGAAAAAAAGCGGGCTGGTAATCAAGCTGCAGACTCTGGACGAGCAAGGCAAGGTGTTGGAGCAGGTCGCCTTTTCCGAGCTCCAGCTGGATGCGCCGGTGCGGGCCGGCAACCTCAATCAGATGATGTCGGCGACCGAAGGCTGGCACGTCGAAAAACCGGACATGGTGAAGACCAGCGCCGATGCCGAAGGCTGGCACTTGAGGTCGCCCATCGCCGGATTCCAATCGGTCAACTGCTACAGGCGGCCCGGCGCGGGCGCCTCCGTGCCCGAGGGCACGATGCAGTGGGTTTTCTCCGACGGCCTGGCGGCGGTTTCGCTCTTTGTCGAACCCTACGATCGCCAGCGGCACATCCAAGAGAGCCGCTCCGCGAGCGGCGCCACCCAGACGCTCACCCGCCGCATCGATGATTGGTGGCTCACCGCGGTAGGCGAAGTGCCTCAGCAGACGCTCAACGCCTTCGCGCAAAGCCTTGAGCGCCGCAAATAGATCCCCATCTGGGCTCGACAGTGCGCTCGCGCTCGCGATCGCGCCCGTAACTGGCGCGGCGAAGTGGCGCAGTCCAGGAATTCGCGCTATTTTGTCTCTTCAAGGTTGTCTGCAGTCTGATTGAAAGGCCGGTATGTTCGATATCGATTGGAAAAAAATGCGTGCTTACGGTCTGGTGATCGCGATGGCGGTGGGCGGAACCGTGGCGCTGATGCCCGCGCAGCCAGTCGCTGCACAAGCGCGTGCGCTGCCCGACTTCACCGACCTGGTGGAGCAAGTCGGGCCCTCAGTCGTCAATATCCGTACGCTGGAGCGCTCGCGCGGCAGCGCGATCGGCCAAGGGCAGATCGACGAGGACATGCAGGAATTCTTCCGACGCTTCTTCGGCCAGCCCTTGCCCGGCGCGCCCCGGCAGTCGCCGCGGCCGGATCGCCCGGAACCCGACGATGAGCAGCACCAGCCGCGTGGTGTCGGCTCGGGATTCATCCTCACGACCGATGGGTTCGTGATGACGAATGCCCACGTAGTCGATGGGGCCGAGGAGGTGATGGTGACGCTGCCCGACAAGCGGGAATTCAAGGCGCGCATCGTGGGCTACGACAAGCGCACCGACGTCGCGGTGGTGAAGATCGAGGCGACCGGGCTGCCCGCGGTGAAGGTGGGCGATGTCACGCGCTTGAAAGTCGGTGAATGGGTGATGGCCATCGGCTCGCCGTTCGGGCTGGAGAACACGGTCACGGCCGGCATCGTCAGTGCCAAGCAGCGCGACACCGGTGACTATTTGCCCTTCATCCAGACCGACGTCGCGATCAATCCCGGCAACTCCGGCGGACCGCTGATCAACATGCGCGGCGAAGTGGTCGGCATCAACAGCCAGATCTATTCCCGCTCGGGCGGCTTCATGGGCATCTCGTTCGCGATCCCGATCGATGAGGCGATGCGCGTGTCCGAGCAGCTGCGCGTGTCCGGACGCGTGTCGCGCGGCCGCATCGGCGTGCAGATCGATCAAGTCACCAAGGATGTGGCCGAATCGATCGGCCTGGGCAAGCCGCAAGGAGCACTGGTGCGCAGTGTCGAGGGCGGCTCGCCCGCCGAGAAGGCCGGCGTCGAGGCGGGTGACATCATCACGAAGTTCGAGGGCAAGGCCATTGACAAGGCATCGGACCTTCCGCGCCTGGTCGGGAACACCAAGCCGGGTTCACGCGCAACAGTGACCGTGTTCCGCCGGGGCAGCTCCAAGGATCTCGGCGTCACGATCGCCGAGATCGAACCGGAAAAGCCGGTGCGGCGTGCCGTGGAAAAGGAAGAAAAACCCAAGGGATCGGCGGCCGCGCAGTCGATGGGCCTGTCGGTGAGCGAACTGACGGATGCCCAGCGCAAGGAACTCAAGCTCAAGGGCGGCGTCAAGGTGGACGCTGTCAGCGGTGGCGCCGCGCGGGCCGGCATTCGAGAAGGCGACATCATCGTCGGCATCGGCAACAGCGAGATTGCCAGCGTCAAGGACTTCGATGCGGTCCTCGCCAAGATCGACAAGAGCAAGGCCGTGCCCGTGCTGCTGCGCCGTGGAGAGCTCGCCACTTATCTGTTGATCAGGCCCGCGCGCGGATAAAGGCGCGGTGATCGCGCAAAGCCCCACCGGGCACTCGGGTTTGGGGTTTTTCTGCGGCCGGAAATTTTTTTTAACCTTCGCTCGGGAATTTATCGGGGGGCGAAACCAAGCTCAAATGTTTGCGAATGCTAACTTTGTCGGATCGCTTGCGACTTTTGGTTAGAATCGCGGCACCCCACCCCGTCTTGTTGGCATATGGTGATCTCTCGAAAGCACGAGAGGAAGCAAATCTGTCGGGGTTCACATCCGATCCACAAGCGGCCCACATGTTGTCCTCCCAGCGGTCCACCAAACTTGTGCATAACTTGTGAATAAAGCCCATGTTGCTGGTCCGCAACGAGCTCGTTGCGCGCTCGCTTTGCCTGTACGCCCGGGGCTTTTTGCCTACAATGAAGCTCCAACTATCGCAGTTGCCATAGATTGTTGGTTCAGGGCGCGTCGCTACTCGACGCGCCCTTTTTTCTTTTCCAGCTCCGTTTGAATTCAATCACTTAAGCGTTCCCGTTGATGAATCACATCAGAAACTTTTCGATCATCGCGCACATCGATCACGGCAAATCGACACTCGCCGACCGTTTGATCCAGCGTTGCGGTGGACTGTCGGATCGCGAGATGGAAGAGCAAGTTCTCGACTCGATGGACCTCGAAAGGGAGCGTGGGATAACCATCAAGGCGCAGACCGCGGCGCTGCACTACACGGCCAACAACGGACAGGTCTACAACCTCAATCTGATCGACACGCCGGGCCATGTGGACTTCTCGTACGAAGTTTCGCGCTCACTGTCCGCGTGTGAAGGCGCGTTGCTGGTGGTCGATGCGAGCCAGGGCGTCGAAGCGCAAACCGTGGCCAATTGCTACACCGCTCTGGATCTCGGTGTCGAAGTGGTACCGGTGCTGAACAAGATGGATCTGCCGCAGGCCGACCCCGAAAATGCCAAGTCGGAAATCGAGGACGTGATCGGCATTGATGCCGGCGACGCGATTCCCTGTTCCGCCAAGACCGGCATGGGCATCGACGAAATCCTGGAGGCAGTGGTCTCGCGCATCCCGGCGCCGCGCGGCAAGGCCGACGGCGCGCTGCGCGCGATGATCATCGATAGCTGGTTCGACAGCTACGTCGGCGTTGTCATGCTGGTGCGTGTGGTCGACGGGCAGGTGAGCCGCGGCGACCGCATCAAACTGATGGCGACCGGCGCCACGTACAACGCCGACAGCCTCGGCGTTTTCACGCCGGCCGACGAGCCGCGCGAGTCGCTGAAAGCCGGCGAGGTGGGCTATCTGGTTGCCGGAATCAGGGAACTGCAGGCTGCGAAGGTCGGCGACACCGTCACCCTGATCAAGACGGGCACCGGCGGCGCGGCGTTCACCGCCACCGAGCCCCTGCCGGGCTTCAAGGAAATCCAGCCCCAGGTGTTTGCCGGGCTTTATCCCACGGAAGCCAATCAATACGACTCGCTGCGCGATGCGTTGGAAAAATTGAAGCTCAACGACTCTTCGCTGCATTACGAACCTGAAGTCAGCCAGGCGCTGGGCTTTGGCTTTCGCTGCGGATTCCTTGGATTGCTGCACATGGAGATCGTGCAGGAGCGGCTCGAGCGCGAATTCGACCAGGACCTGATCACCACCGCACCCAGCGTCGTCTACGAGGTGCTCAAGGCCGATGGCGAAATCATGCGGGTGGAGAACCCTTCGAAAATCCCCGACCAGGGGCGAATGCTGGAGATTCGCGAGCCGATCGTCACCGTGCACCTCTACATGCCGCAGGAATACGTCGGTCCCGTGATGACACTGGCCAACCAGAAGCGGGGCCTCCAGCTGAACATGGCTTATCACGGCAAGCAGGTGATGCTCACTTACGACTTGCCGCTGGGCGAGATCGTGCTGGACTTCTTCGACAAGCTCAAATCGGTGAGCCGTGGCTACGCGTCGATGGACTACACCTTCAAGGAGTTTCGGGCTTCGGACGTGGTGAAGGTGGACATCCTGCTCAACGGCGAGAAGGTCGACGCGCTGTCCATCATCGTGCACCGAAGCCAGTCCCAATACCGGGCACGCGCGGTCGTGGCCAAGATGCGGCAGATCATCAGCCGTCAGATGTTCGATGTGGCTATCCAGGCGGCCATCGGAGCGAATATCATCGCCCGCGAAACCATCAAGGCCATGCGCAAGAACGTGCTGGCAAAATGCTACGGCGGCGATGTCAGCCGCAAGCGCAAGCTCCTGGAAAAACAAAAAGCAGGCAAGAAACGCATGAAGCAAATCGGTTCAGTCGAAGTGCCCCAGGAAGCGTTCCTGGCCATCCTGCAGGTCGAAGAATGAGCCGGGCGGCATCATGATGTCCGCAGTGACCAGCGCCGTGCTGGCGGCGTTCGTGGGCTATGCGGCGGCCTGGTACTTCGGCATCGTCGAAGGCAATTTCGCGCTGCTGCTGTTCCTGGCGACGGTGGTGACCGGCCTCTATTGGCTGGCGGAGCGGCTGTATTTCCTGCCGCAGCGGCGCAAGGCAGCTGCGCAGCTGGAAGCGAACGCCGCCGAACGCCGCGCCGGGCTGGCCGCGAAGGGCATTACGCAAGTGGACGGCGACGTGGCGCAGGCCCGCCAGCGCATCCTGATGCAGCCGTGGTGGCTCGATTGGACAGCGGGCCTGTTCCCCGTGATCCTGGCCGTATTCGTGCTGCGATCGTTTCTGTTCGAGCCGTTCAAGATCCCATCCGGTTCGATGATCCCCACGCTGCTGGTGGGCGACCTGATCCTGGTCAACAAGTTCACCTACGGCATCCGGCTGCCGGTCATCAACACCAAGCTGACCGAGGGCACACCGCCCCAGCGCGGGGATGTGATGGTATTTCGGTACCCGCCCAAGCCCAGCCTGGATTACATCAAGCGCGTGGTGGGCGTGCCCGGCGACGAGGTCGCCTACCTGAACAAGCGGCTCACCATCAACGGCCAGCCGGTGAGCAAGGTGCCCGTCGCGGATTTCTTCGACGAGGATTCGATGGCGTATTTCAAGCAGTTCGAGGAAGTGCTGGGAGGAAAGCGGCACCGGATCCTGAACGACGACTCCCGCCCGGCGTTCGTCCCGGGCGTCGAGAACTTTCCAATGAAGCAGAATTGCCGTTACAGTGTCGAGGGCGTTGTGTGCAAGGTACCCGCGGGGCACTATTTCATGATGGGCGACAACCGCGACAACTCGCTCGACTCGCGCTATTGGGGTTTTGTGCCGGACCGCAATATAGTCGGGAAGGCGTTTTTCGTCTGGATGAATTTCAGCAGTTTGAAGCGCATCGGCTCGTTTGAATAGCGCTTGGCAAGAGGATGGGCAAATGAAGTATCGAGGCAAGTCAAGGCAAGGCGGCATCTCGTTCATCGGGCTGCTTTTCGTCGTGGGTGTGCTGGCGGCGCTCGGCGTGCTGGCTGCAGAGGTCTTCCCCACGTTGGTCGAATACCAGGCGATTCTGAAGGCGACCCAAAAATCTGCCGCGGGATCCACGGTGCCGGAGGTGAGGCAGATTTTCGACAAGGCCTCCGCGATCGATGATTTCACCTCGATCACCGGCAAGGACCTCGACGTTTCGAAAAATGGCGACAAGGTGGTGGTGAGGTTCGCGTACAACAAGGAAATCCACATGTTCGGCCCGGCCTTCCTGCTGCTCAAGTACTCGGGCGAATCGAAGTAGTCCGCCAGGACGTCAGGCAAGCGTGGATGGCCAGCTCTCTGCACTGCAAGCGCGCTTGCAGCACCGCTTCTCCGATCCGCAACTGCTCGTCGGGGCGCTGACCCACCGCAGCTTTGGCGCCGATCACAACGAGCGGCTGGAGTTTCTGGGGGACTCGGTCCTCAATCTCGCCGTCTCTGCCTTGCTGTATGAACGGCTGCGATCGCTGCCCGAGGGCGACCTCACCAAGATTCGCGCCACACTGGTCAAGCAGGAGCCGTTGCACCAGATCGCCCTGCGGCTCGGCCTTTCGGAATTGATTCGTGTCGGCGAGGGCGAGCTGCGCGCCGGCGGGCGCCAGCGTCCGTCGATCCTCGCCGATGCAATGGAAGCTGTGATCGGCGCTGTCTTCCTGGATGCGGGATATCCTGGCGCGGAAGCGCTGGTGCGCCGCTTGTACCAGGAGATAGACATCACTCCCACCATGGCGGCAGCGGCGAAAGACCCCAAGACTGAGTTGCAGGAGTGGCTGCAAGGCCGCCACATGCAGCTGCCGGTTTACCGCGTCGCGGCCACGCTGGGCGCGGCGCACAAGCAGACCTTCGACGTGGAATGCGAGATTCCCGAACTCGGCGCCACCGAACGCGGCATCGGCGCGTCGCGGCGGGCGGGAGAGCAGGCCGCCGCCGCCGCGATGCTGATGGCGCTGAAAGCCAAGGGCAAATGACGGGCGCACCGGGCACCGGCGAAACGCCGTCGGGCGAAACGCGTTGCGGCGTGATCGCGATCGTGGGCAAGCCCAACGTGGGCAAGTCCACACTCTTGAATGCGCTGGTCGGCCAG
>Ga0105240_10010632_pt1 | contig 12926 bp, 10 predicted proteins | sample KBSC54metaG_FD_80426 | JGI IMG/M metagenome (GOLD analysis project Ga0105240, IMG submission 80426) | Corn rhizosphere microbial communities from Kellogg Biological Station, Michigan, USA - KBS C5-4 metaG | ecosystem: Host-associated > Plants > Roots > Rhizosphere > Soil | place: Michigan, USA... | reverse complement strand
TGCCTGCGCACCGATCTCGAGGCCGAGCGCGCGGCGATGCTCCTGCGGCTCGATCAAGGTCACGGCGCCGCCCATGGTCGCCGCGGCAAGCGTGCAGAGCAGCCCGATCGGGCCGCCGCCGATGACGGCAACCGAATCGCTGGCGTCGATGCCGCCCGCGGCGACGGTGGCGTTGTACGCGACCGAAAACGGCTCGACGAACGCGCCCTGCGCGAACGAGAGCTCCTCGGGGATCCGGTGCAGCCACGACGCCTTCGCGACGAAGTACTCGGCGTCGGCGCCGCCGATGGAGAAGCCGAAGTGGTCGTCGCCGTTGTTGACCACGCATTCCCCGACGACGCGGTCGCCGGGCTCGAGGTTCGACACGGCGCTCCCCACTTCCGCCACCTCGCCCGACCATTCGTGCCCGGGGACGATCGGGTACGAGACCGGGATGATGTAGCGCCCCTCGTAGAGCTCGAAGTCGGAATGGCAGATGCCGACGTTGCGCGACCGGACGAGGACCTCGTCCGCCGCGACCGACGGGACGTCGAGCTCCTCGACGGAAGCGCTCCGCGGCTCCGCGAACACCAGCGCCTTCATCGGCGTCTCCTTTTCATTGTTCGACCAGGACCTTGATCTCGTCTGCAGTTCCGGACGCGAGCATTGCGAACGCAGCCGGCGCGCCGTCGAGCGAGACGGTGCTGGTGACCACGCGTTCCACCGGCAGGCTGCCGGAGGCGATCTGCGCAGCGATGCGATCGAAGTCGTAGACCCAGTAACACCACGTGCCGGCGATCGTCAGGTCGTTCAGCGACCAGAGCATCGGCTCGACCGTCGCCTCGCCCACGAACAATCCGGTTTGCGCGAGCGTGCCCCGCTTGCGGAGCGATGCGATGGCGGCAGCGAACCCGTTCGCGTGACCGGAGCACTCGATCGCCACGTCGACGCCGACCCCGTCCGTCTCGTCGTGCAGGAGCTCGGGAACCTCGACGGCCGTCGGGTCGAGAACGGTGGCGACTCCCAGCGCCTCGGCGCGCGCGCGTCGTGCGGCGTTCGGCTCCGAGACGTAGACGGTCGCCGCCCCGGCCGAGTGGGCGCAGAGTGCGGCGAGCGCGCCGATCGGTCCCGCGCCGGTGATCAGCACGCGATCTCCAGGAGCGACGCCGCCGCGCTCGACGCCGTAGGCGGCGACGGCCGTCGGCTCGATGAGCGCGCCCTGTTGGTAGCTGACGGCGTCGGGAAGCCGGACGACCTGATACTCGGCGACGGTCGCGAGCTGCGCCATGCCGCCCCAGGCATGCGACAAGCCGACGCAGCCCATCGTCGCGCAGAGGTGCTGCAACCCGCGCCGGCAGTACGTGCAGGTCCCGCAGTACGCGAGCGGCATGATTGCGACACGGTCGCCTTCGCCGACGGACGTCACGCCGGCTCCGGTCGCAACGACGTCCCCCGCGAACTCGTGCCCGAGGATCTGCGGATTTTGTGCGCCTGTCAGCGGGTGCGGCTCGACAGGGGTGACGATCGGCCCGGCGACGTACTCGTGCAGGTCTGTGCCGCAGATGCCGCACGCTACGACTCGCACGACGACCTCGTTCGGCCCGGGCGCCCCCGGCTCGTCCACCTCCTCGATCCGCAGGTCGCGTGCGGCGTGGAAACGGAGGGCGCGCATCGTCATGGGACGATCCGCTCGGCGCGAAGTCGCGCGAACAGATCGGTGAACGAGCTCTCGGTGTCGCGCACGCCCGTGAATCCGAGCCGCCGGCTCTTCCCCATGTCGGTGAACGTCTCGACCGTGCGGCCGAGGTCGGCGTCGGTATGCCACCACGAGGCGAGGACGTCGACCGGAATGTCGCGCAGACCGTGACGACGGACGATCTCGGGCCAGACCTCGGCCGCATCCGCCATCTGCTCCTCGAGCGTCGCGGGCTCGCCGTCGAACGGAGCAGGCTCGACGTCGAGTGCCGCCGCAAGCCGCGGCCACAGACGCCGCCAGCGGAAGACGTCGCCGTTGACGATGTTGAGCGCCTGGTTCGCGGCGCCCGGTGTCGTCGCAGCCCAGACGAGATGGTCGGCGAGGAGCCGTGCGTCGGTGACGTCGGTCACCGCCTCCCACTGCTGCTCCGACCCCGGATACCGGAACTTCCGTCCCGTCTCCCGGCAGATCGCCGCGTAGACGGCGAGCGTCACGCCCATGTTCATCGCGTTGCCGAGCGCCCAGCCGATCAGCGTGTGCGGGCGATGCACCGACCACGAGAAGCCGTCACGTTCGGCGGCGGCGAAGAGGACGTCCTCCTGGACGTAGTAGAAGTTTTCGTACGGCAGCCGTTCCTGCTCCTCGGAGAACGGCGTATCGGGCTGAACCTTCGCGTATGCCTCGAACGGCCCCAGGTAGTGCTTGAGCCCGGTGACGAGCGCGACGTGCCGCACGGTTCGCTCCGGAGACAACGCATCGAGAAGGTTCTGGAGCATGCGTCCGTTGACGTCGCAGTTCTCCGCCTCGGTGGCCTGCCGCGACCACGTGGTGAAGAAGACGTGCGTCGGCGCGCTGCCGCGGACCGCAGCCGCAACGGCTTCGGCATCGAGGAGGTCGGCGACGAGCGGCGTGACGCGCGCATCGAGACCGTCGGGGCGGCGGCAGATGCCGGCGACGTCCCAGCCATCCGCAAGCAGGCGCTGGGCGACGTTGCCGCCGCTGATGCCCGTGACGCCGACGACGAGCGCGCGTCCGGTCACGCCCTGCGCCTCCGCCCCGCCCGCGCCGCGGCGTCGACGACACGCGGCAGACTGCGCTCGCCGGACGCGACGTCGGCTCCCTCGTGCCCGGTGTCGATGCCGCGCCGGTCGCGCACGACCCAGATGGCACGCACCGTCTCCGGCCCGGCGTTCACCAGGCGATGCGGGGTCGAGGACGGAAACGTGATCGAGTCGCCGGGACCGAGGACGTACTCGTCGAAGCCGACGATCACGCGGAGCGTTCCGCTGAGGATGTGGCCGAACTCGTGTCCGTTGTGGCGGACGAGTGCGTCGTCCGGGCTCGATGCCCCACCCGGCTCGTAGATCGCTTCGAGGAACTCGACGTCCTCGTCGCCCCAGAACATCAGGCGCTCCCAGCGCACACCCGAGTTGAGCTGGATCGCAGGCCGGTCCGCGGCACGCTGAACGCTGAGCCCGGGCTCGACCGCCCTCGTCGTCGTGCCGGGCGCTCCCGGCAGCGGCGGCTCGTCGAACAGCACCTCATCGACCGTCACTCCGAACTCCGACGCGAGCGCATACAGCGTGCGCACCGACGGCTGGATCTTTCCGGTCTCGATCTGCGAGATCGAGCTCGGCGAGAGATCGAGCCGGCGCGCAAGCTCGCGCAAGCCGACGCCGCGGGCGACACGGATCGCGCGAAGACGCGGTCCGAGGTCGGACGGTGCGTCAGGGCTCTGGTTGCCCGCGGCCGGCTTCGGCTTCATCGAGCCGTCCTCAACCCTCGACCGCGCCGCGGCTCGCGCCGCGCCGGACCTCGCTGTAGACGATCGCGCCGGCGACGATGAGCAAGCCCTGGAAGATGTACTGCCACTTCTGGTCGAGCCCGAGGAACACCGTCGCGTTGAGCACCTGCACGCTCAGCCCGGCTCCCATCAGCGTGCCGACGAACGTCCCGCGGCCGCCGAGCAGACTCGTGCCGCCGAGCACGACTGCCGTGATCGACGTCAGCGTGTAGCTCGATCCCTGACCCGGATCCCCGACGCCCAGCTGCGCGAGCAGGACGACGGCGCCGAGCAACGTCAAGAGCGAGGCGCCGAGATACCCGATCAAGACGACGCGATTGATCGGGACGCCGACGCGGCGCGCCGACTCTTCGCTGGAGCCGGCGGCGCGGAGCCGAAGTCCGAGCTTCGAGCGTCGAAGGCCCAGCTCGAGCGCGAAGGCAATGACGACGAAGGCGATGAACGCAACGGGGACCGGCCCGATCTTCGTCTCTATGGCATTCGTCACCGAGGCTGCGATGTAGCCGTCCGGGGCCGATCGAAGCGTGAACGCGAGCCCCCCGAGACCGATGTACGTGACCAGGGTCGCGGCGACGGGCGTGAACTTCGCGAAGCGGATGAGCGCACCGTTGAGCAAGCCGACCGCCGCTGCCGCAACGAACATCAATACGAAGCCGAGAGCCCAAACCGCCGGCGATTTTCCGTCGAGCACGAAGAACGAGGCGAGCACCACCAGGAATCCGGCCAGCGGGCCGACCGAGAGATCGATGCCTCCGAGCAAGAGGGCGAACGTCTGTCCGAGCGAGATGAAGCCGAGCGCGGCGCAGGCGAACTCGACGGACGTGATGTTGAAGTCCGAGAGATAGCGGCTGTTGCGCGAAAGGATGTACGCGCCGAGCGCGAGCATCACGATGCCGAGGACGATCACCGGCGCGTAGTCGCCCTCGACGAAGCGCGAAAGGCGGGACGCGCCGCGCTCGCGCCTCGCGGCCTCGGCGGCGTGCGCGGTCGCGCTGATCGCCGCGTGGACGATCTTCTCCTCCGTCACCTCGTCGTCCTCGAACGTCGCGACTGCCTGGCCGCGCGACATGACGATCACGCGGTCGCAGAGCCCTTCGAGCTCTTTCGTGTCGCTCGAGCCGACGACGACCGGCACGCCGTCGCTCGCGATCTCGCGGAGGATGCGGTAGATCTCGGCGCGTGCGCCGACGTCGACGCCTTGCGTCGGCTCGTCCGCGACGAGGAGCGCCGGTTGCGCGAGCATCGATCGGGCCATCACGACCTTCTGCTGGTTGCCACCCGAGAGCGAGGACACCGGCGCTTCGAGCGACGGCGCGCGGACCGCGAGCTCGGAGAGCTCCCGCTGCACGACGTCGATCTCGCGGCGCCGCCTGATGAACGGCCCGGTCGTCAGCCGTCCGAGCGCGGTGATCGCGGCGTTCTCGCGCACGTTCAGGTCGAGCATGAGCCCGTCCGTCAGACGATCGGCCGGCATGTACGCAGCGCCTTCGAAGAGCCGCCGTCGCGAAAACGGCTTCCCGGCGATCCGCACCGAACCGGTCGACGAGCGCCTGCCGGCGAGCGCACGCAGGAACGCGGGCTGGCCGTTGCCGACCACGCCGCCGATACCCACGATCTCGCCCCGGCGGAGTGTCAGCGAGATGTCGTGGAAGCCCGGCCCGCTCAAGCCGTCGACCTCGAGCAACGCCGGATCGTCGGTCGCTGCAACGTGTTTCGGCGGGAAGGAGGCATCGAGCTGTCGCCCGACGATCAACGCGAGCAGGTCGGCGTCCGAGACGTCTTTGACAGACGCCGTCCCGCGCAGCGTCCCGTCGCGGAGGACGGTGACACGATCGGCGATCTCGCGAACCTCGCCGAGGCGGTGCGTGATGTACACGACGGCGGTGCCCGAGGCCGCGAACCTGCGAACGACTTCGAACAACAGCACGACGGAGTCCTGCGAGAGCGGCGCCGTCGGCTCGTCGAGGATCAGCAGCCGCGGCGAAACGGCAAAGGCTTTCGCGAGCTCGAGCAGGTGGCGACGCGCCACGCTCAGAGACGAGACGCGATCCTCGAGGTGACCGAAGAAGTGCACGTCGTCGAGGACCGCGCGCATCGCCTTCGTGACGTCGGTGTCTCGCCGCTTGAGATGCTCGAGCCCGACGGCGACGCGGATGTTCTCTGCGACCGTCATGTCGGGGAGGATCGCCGGATGCTGGTGCACCATCGCGATCCCGAGCTCCTGCGCGACGGCAGGCGTCAGCTCACCGATCTCGTCGCCGTCGAAGACGATCGTGCCGAGGTCGGGCGCAAGCGTCCCGGACGCGATGTTCATCAGCGTGGACTTGCCGGCGCCGTTTTCGCCGAGGAGCGCGTGCACCTCCCCCGCGAGCACGTCGAGCGAGACCTCTGTGAGTGCAGCGACTCCCTCGAAGCGCTTCGTGATGTCGACCATCGACAGCGTCGGCTGCCGGGTGGCATCTGAGTCCTCGACCGGAACGCTGACGGCGGATGCGTCGACCATGCGATCTCCCAGAACGATCATCGTGTGCGGCGGCCGAGGCCGCCGCACACGACCGGGTTGGTTCCTACTTCTTCACCAGCTTCGCCTGCACGGTTGCCGGCAGCTCCGCCGACAGGTAGATGTCGCCCGGCAGGTTCGCCCTGCACTCGACCGGATGCGGCTTCCCGGTGACCGAGTTCTCGAACGTGAGCGCCGGGAAGTGCGTCGTCGACGGCTTCTTGCCGCCGGTCGCGAGCGCCACGGCCCAGTCGATCGCGAGCCGTGCGTGATCGTTCTGCGTCGACACCGTGAACAGCTTGAACGTCGGGTTCGCGGCGTGGTTCTGCTGCCAGTAGCACCCGAGCACGTTGCCGTCAGACGTCGCGAGCGCCGGGATCGTCCGGCCGCTCTTCTTGAACTCGCCGAGCGCGCCGACGAGCGACGGGCCGAAGTCCGACACGATCACGTCGATCTTCGGGTACTTGGCGATGTCGGCGGAGAGGACCTTCTGCGAGAGCGCGGGATCCCAGTTCGTGACCTCGAACGGCTGCGCGCCGATGAACTTGTACTTGTGCGTCGGGTCGAGGACCTTGTGCAGGCCCACGCGCTCCTCGAGGCCCTGGCTGTTGCCCTGCGGCCCGCTGAGGAACAGGACGTTCCCGCCCTTGGGGAGGATCTGCTTGATCCACTTACCCCAGGCCACGCCCGCATTCTGGAACGGCGTGTCGATGAAGACGTTGTAGTTGACCCCCGCCTTCCCGCCCGGTGTGACCCGATACGGCACCGTGACGACGCCGGCCTTGAACGAGCTCGTGAGCGCCGGCAGGATCGCCTTGCCGGCATCCGGGAACACGACGAGGGCGTTGATGCCCTTGGCGACCATTCCCTGGATGTCGGAGATCGCCTTCTGCGTGTTCCCCTGGCCGTCGGCGTAGCTGAGCGACTTCACGCTCGGGCACTTTGCCGCCTCGTCGCGCGCCGACGCCGTCGTCACGAGACGCCAGCTGTTGCCGCCGAACCCGTCCGTCAGGCCGAGCGTGATCTTCTTCGGGCCGCACCACGACGGCTTGGCGGACGTCCTCGCGGACGAGGCTCCCGCGGTCACCATCACGGCGACACATGCGAGCGCGAGAACCACAATCGCGCCGCGTCTCCTCTCGAGCATGATGCGTGTCCTTCCTTTCGTTTCGGATGAACGTGCAGACCGTGAGTAGGACGACATGTCAGGTCGGTGCGAGCGTCGTCGCGCGACGCGGGAATGCGCGGCGCACGATCGCTCGCCAATCGATGGTGTAGATCGCGACGCCGACCGCGAGCGCGCCCGCTTCCACGAGAGAGCGGGACGCATACGAGACGCCCAGCGCCAGCACGAACTGGTCGAGTTGCGACAGGAAGAGCGCCGCGATCGCCGTCGCGACGAGATAGCCCCGCCCGCCGAGCAGCGAGGTTCCGCCGAGGACGACTGCGGCAACCGACGGCAGAAGGTAGTTGTTGCCCTCGTAGGCGGTCGGCTGATTGACGATGCTCGCGTGGACGATCGCAGCGAGGCAATAGAGGAGTTGCGCCCAGACGTAGGCCCCACCGGCGTAGCGCCGAACCTTGACGCCTGCGGTGAACGCGCTCGTCGCGTTCGCGCCGACGCCCTCGAACCGACGACCTGCCGGTGTGAGCTTGACGACAACCGTGACGACCGCGGTCGTGAGCGCGGCGATGTAGACCGGGATCGGGATGCCGAACCAGACGCCGCTCCCGACTTTCGCCAATCGCGCCGTCGTCGTCGTCGGAATTCCGGCGGAGTACCAGAGCACGGCGCCGAACAGCAGCGCGTTCGTCCCGAGCGTCGCGACGATCGGGTTGAGGCGCATCCGCCCGACGAGGAAGCCGTTGATCAGGCCGGCGACGACCGCGGCCGCGATCGCGATTCCGATCGCGGGCAGCAGCCGGCCGTTGACGCCCGCCGGGTATTTCGTGACGATCACGACGTAGAGCGACAGGCCGCCGGCGATCGAGAGATCGATGCCACCCTGCATGACGACGAGGGTCTGGCCGAGCCCGGCGATCGCGAGCGCGCCCGCGAACGGAAGCATCGTGAGGAGCGTCCCGTGGGCGAGGCTCGACGACGCCACGACCTCACTGAGCGCGAAGAGGAGCGCCGTTGCGGCGACGACGGTCAGCAGTCCACGCGAGACGACGGTGCGAGACCCGCGCGGAACACCGCTCACCGGCTCCGACCCACCCTCTGTGTGCCTCTCCACGGCCACGTGGCCCGCGAGCCTACACCTGTTCGGTGTTGTTCACAAGAGCCGATCAACGGTTCGCTCTACGACGCGTTCGTCGACGCTCACAGGGGACGCGAAACCGCTTGTATAGTCGCTGCGCGCGTGATATGGAGGCTACGCACCGTTGTTGGTTCTTGGTGAACAGTGACGAGAGGAGCCGGATGAAAATCGCCTCGCGCGGCGCCACGATGGGGGTCGACTGGGAGCAGCGGATCGATTTCGCGACGCTCCGGTCCGACCGGTTGCGCCGGGCGCAGGACTCGCTCCGCGAGTCGGAGCTCGGAGCGGTGCTCCTGTTCGACCAGAACAACATCCGCTACGTCACGAGCACCCACATCGGCGAATGGGCGCGCGACAAGAGCGCCCGCTGCGCCCTCCTTCCGCGCGAGGGCAATCCGGTGCTGTGGGACTTCGGGTCGGCAGCCAGGCATCACCGGCTCTACGCGCCGTGGCTTCCGGAGGATTCCTGGCAGGCCGGCGTCACCTCGATGCGCGGCGCGATGCCGCGCGAGACGGGCGTTCCCGACGCGCTCGCGGCGCGCATCCACCGCGAGCTCGAGAAGCGCGGGATCGCCGGCGAACCGCTTGGAATCGATCTCACCGACATGGAGACGCTGTATTCGCTGCAGCGCGCTGGGATCGAGACAGCCGACGCCCAGCCGGTGATGATGCGGGCGCGCGCGATCAAGACGCAGGAGGAGATCGCGCTCCTCGAGCATGCAGCGGCGATGGTCGACGCCGTGTACGAGCAGATCTATCGCTCCCTCCGCCCGGGCGTGCACGAGCACACCATCGTCGCCGATGCGATGAAGCTCCTGTTCGAGCTCGGGTCGGAGCAGGTGGAGGCGATCAACGCCGTGTCCGGCGACCGCTGCAACCCCCACCCCCACGTCTTTTCCGATCGCCTGCTCCGCCCCGGGGATCAGGCGTTCTTCGACGTCATCCATTCGTTCATGGGGTACCGCACGTGCTACTACCGCACGTTCAACGTCGGCAGCGTCAAGCAGTGTCAGCTCGACGCGTACAAGCAGTGCCGCGAATGGCTCGACAACGCGATCGGCCTCGTGCGACCGGGCGCAACGACAGATCAGATCGCCGCCGTGTGGCCGACCGCGCAGGAGCTCGGCTTCGACGACGAGCAGTCCTGCTTCGGACTGCAGTTCGGGCACGGCCTCGGCGTCGGTCTGTACGAGGCGCCGATGATCTCGCGCGTCCATTCGCTCGACCACCCGATCGAGATCCAGGAGGGCATGGTCTTCGCACTCGAGACCTATTGCCCTGCGACCGACGGCGAGTCGGCGGCGCGCATCGAGGAGGAGGTCGTGGTCACCGCGACCGGGTGCCGTGTGATCACCAAGTTCCCGGCAGACGAGCTGCTCGTGTGCGGCCGGACGTATGTGCGCGGGGCCGACGTCGTCGAGCTCGACGACGCGCCGCTCGTGGTATGACCGGCCGAGTCGCCGGGCGCGTCGTCGTCGTCACCGGCGGAGCCGGCGGGATCGGCGCCGCGGCCTGCCGTGCGATCGCGGCGGAGGGCGGGCGCGTCGTCGTCGCAGACCTCGACGGCGAACGGGCGCGCGCCGTCGCCGAGGCCATCGACGCAGACGGCGGCGAAGCGACCGCCGTCGCAGTCGACGTCACCGAGCGCGCGAGCGTCACGGCGATGATCGGCGCCGCGGTCGACGCGTTCGGCGAGCTGAACGTCATCTTCAACAATGCCGGGATGAACCGGCCGCGCGGCTTCATGGACGTCGACGAAGAGAACTTCAACGAGATCGTCCGCGTGAACGCCTGGGGCGTGATCGTCTGCACGCAGGAAGCCGCGAAGCAGATGATCGCGCAGGGTCGGGGCGGCAAGATCGTCAACACCGGTTCGATCGCGAGCCGGCAGGGCTTCTGGGACTTCGTTCCCTACTGCGTGTCCAAGTTCGGCGTTCTCGCGGTGACACAGGCGGCCGCCCGAGGGCTGATCCAGCATGGGATCACGGTCAATGCGTTCGCGCCGGGCGTGGTCGACACGCCGATGTGGATCGGGTTGAACGAGGACATCCGCGCGATCCACGACCAGGGGGCGGATGCCGATCCGATGCGCGAGTTCGCAACGGGAACGCTCGCCGGACGTGCAGCGGCTCCCGAAGAGCTCGCGCCGTTCCTCGTCTACCTCGCGTCGCCGGAGTCCGATTACATGACCGGGCAGATGTACATGGTCGACGGCGGCCAAGTCCTCGTCTGAGGAGGGACCATGAAGGCAATGCATCACGTCGGGATCACGGTGCGCGACCTCGACGCTTCGATTCGCTTCTACCACGACGTGCTCGGCCTGCCGTTCTCGAACGAGCCGAGCCCCTGGTTCGACGGCCCGGAGCTCGGGCCGGCGGTCGGGGTTCCGGGGGCCGGGCTGAGGCAGGTGAGCCTCTTGCTCGGCGACACGACGCTCGAGCTGCTCGAGTACAAGAGCCCGCCGAGCGAGACGACGCAACCGCTGCCGTCGAACAACATCGGCGCGTCGCACGTGGCGTTGCTCGTCGACGACATCCACGAGACGGTGGCGGGGCTGAAGGCAAAGGGGATCGAGTTCTTCAGCGACGTGAACGTCGTCGACGAAGGAGTGCTCGCCGGCTGGCGCTGGGTGTACTTCGCAGACCCGGACGGGTACCCGCTCGAGCTCGTCGAGGTCGCGTACTACAACGCCGATGAGCGGCGCGAGGGGATCGCGGCATACCTCGCTGCGCGTGCGTGATGGCGTCGCGCACCGAGACTCACGAACGCGCGCTCCTGATCGACGGCGAGTGGATCACGACGGGCGAGTGGATCGACGTCGCGTCGCCCTACACCGGGAAGACCGTCGGCCGCGTCGCCCGCGGCGGCCGAGCCGAAGCCGAACGAGCCGTAGACGCAGCGGCGCGCGCGCTCGAGTCGCCGCTCGCCGCGCACGAGCGGGCGGAGATCCTCAGCACCGTCGCCGCGCTGATCGACCTGCACCGCGAGGAGATCGCGCAGACGATCTGCAACGAGGCCGGGAAACCGCTCAAGACGGCGCGGGTCGAGGCGTCGCGCGCAATGTCGACGTATACGTTTGCGGCGGTCGAGGCGCGGAAGCTCGCGGGTGAGATCGTCCCGATGGACGCGTCGCCCGCGGGGGTGGGGAAGCTCGGCTTCACGCTGCGGCGGCCGATCGGAGTCGTGGGTGCGATCTCGCCGTTCAACTTCCCGTGCAACCTCGTCGCGCACAAGCTGGCGCCGGCGCTCGCCGCCGGCTGCCCGGTCGTGCTCAAGCCGGCGACGGCGACGCCCCTCTCGGCGCTGCTCCTCGGCCAGCTCTCGCAAGAGGCCGGCCTCCCCGCCGGCTGGCTCAACATCGTCGCCGGCCCGGCCGCACCGATCGGCGACGTGTTCGTCGAGGACGATCGCGTCAAGCTGATCACGTTCACCGGCTCCGGCGAGGTCGGCTGGAAGCTGCAGGAGCGTGCGCCGCGGAAGCGCGTGAAGCTCGAGCTCGGCAACTCGACGCCGGTCATCGTCGCCGACGACGCGGACGTCGAGTCAGCCGCGGCCAAGCTCGCTGCGAACGCGTTCTCGTTCGCCGGGCAGAGCTGCATCTCGGTTCAGCGCATCTATGTCCACGCGGCGCAGTTCGACCGCTTCATCGCGTCGTTCCTGCCGCACGTCGACGCACTGAAGGTCGGTGACCCGTGCGACGAGACGACAGACGTCGGCCCGGTCATCGACGAGAAGTCGCACGACCGGATACGCGAGTGGATCGCCGAGTCGGGCGGCCAGCTCCTCGCCGGCGGCGACGAGGAAGGACTGATCAAGCCGACCGTGCTGGCCCACGTCCGCGACGACGCAAAGGTGAGCTGCGAGGAGGCGTTCGGGCCGGTCGTCGTCGTCAACGCGTTCGACGCGCTCGACGAGGCGATCGAACGCGCGAACGGCACGCGCTTCGGGTTGCAGGCCGGCATCTTCACCCGGTCGATCGACAACGCGCTCGCGGCGGCGGAGCGCCTGGAGTTCGGCTGCGTCGTCGTCAACGAAGCGCCGACGTTTCGCTCCGACCAGATGCCGTACGGTGGAGTGAAGGCATCCGGCAACACGAAGGAAGGACCGGCGTGGGCAGTCCGCGAGATGACCGAGGAACGCCTCGTGGTCATTCAGCGCTGAAGGCGCTGAGGGCGACGCGCGCGTGACACGGGTCGCGATCGTCGGCACCGGCGCCAACGGCGCGTCGATCGGCGCCGATCTGACGCTCGCGGGCGAGGACGTCGTGTTCATCGAGCAGTGGCCGGCGCACGTCGAGGCGATGCGCGCGAACGGCGTCACGATCGCGATGCCGGACCGGACGATCAACGTCCCGGTCCGAGCTCTCCACCTCTGCGAGGTCGCGACGCTGCGCGAGATGTTCGACGTCGTCCTCCTGCTCGTCAAGGCATACGACACGCGTTGGGCGGCGAACTTGATCGCACCGTATCTCGAGCCGCACGGCCTCATGGCGGGCGTCCAGAACGGGATGACGACGAGCGTCGTCGCCGAGGTCGTCGGCCCGGAGCGAACGATCGGCGCCGTGATCGAGATCACGGCGGCGTTGACCGTGCCGGGCGTCGTCGACCGGCATTCCGGCCCCGATCGCTCGTGGTTCGCGATCGGCGCCGCGGCGGGACGCGAGCAGGTGGTCGCATCGCTCCTCCG
>Ga0105240_10010631_pt1 | contig 12927 bp, 10 predicted proteins | sample KBSC54metaG_FD_80426 | JGI IMG/M metagenome (GOLD analysis project Ga0105240, IMG submission 80426) | Corn rhizosphere microbial communities from Kellogg Biological Station, Michigan, USA - KBS C5-4 metaG | ecosystem: Host-associated > Plants > Roots > Rhizosphere > Soil | place: Michigan, USA... | reverse complement strand
TACAACCGGATCTCGACGCTGGTGATGGCGACCATGGCGGTGAGCGCTTTCTTCGCGCTGTTCTTCCTGCGCGCGCTAATGATGATTTTCAAGCCACGCTTCATCTTTGGAGCACAACGCGACGTGTTGTTTGCAGGAACACCCTCTCCAGCCCAAGGAGGCTCCCGATGAAGCCGCTCATTGCAATCTGTCTACTGGCGCTCGTCATCGAGGCTCCTGGCCTGGTGGTCGCTGCTGAGTTGAGCGCGCGCGACATGATGGAAAAGAACTTTTTCGTCTCCAAGGTGAAGTCCCTGAAGACCGAGGCCACGATGCTTCTCAGCAACGATAAGGGACAGACGCGCGAGCGCAAGAACACGACGGTCTCCAAGCTGCAGCCCAATGGGATCGACTCGAAGTTGCTGGTGAAGTTCAGCACACCCGCCGACATCAAAGGCACGGCTTTTCTGCAGGTCGAGCATGTGGACGGCGATGATGACGAATGGATCTATCTGCCGGCGCTCGGCAAGAGCCGCCGGCTGGTGGCGAATAACAAGAAGGACAGCTTCGTCGGGTCCGATTTCTCATACGGCGATATCTCCTTGCCGAACGTCGACTTGTATGATCATAAGCTGCTGCGGTCCGAAGTCGTCGGCGGCCAAGATTGCTTCGTGATCGAGTCGACGCCTAAGACCACGACGACCCGGGAGAACAGCGGCTATGGCCGCAAGATCACCTGGCTGCGCAAGGACAACTTCCTCGAGACCAAGGTGGAGTACTACGATGTCTCGGGACGGCTGCTGAAGATCCAACTAATCAGCAATCACAAGCTGCTGGAGCCCGACGCCCAACGTTGGACGGCCTTACACCGGGAGATGATCAACCAGCAAACCGGACACAAGACGATCTTCAACTTCGACAAAGTCGAAGCCGATGTGCCGGTTTCCGATGACCTGTTCACGACGCGCTATCTAGAGCGTGAATGACCCGGGCGTGCGCGGCGTGTCTCATCGCCACGATCAGCTCGTTGGCCGGTGGATACTCGCTAGCGACTGGGACCGCCGATCATTGGGTAACCGCGGACGCCGGGGGGCTTCAAGAAGGCACGGGGTCCGTTGATACCCCCCCGGAGTCCACAGATGGCGCCGTGGGTACCGACATTTCAACGCCCAAGCTGGTCGAATTCCTGCGTAGGCAACACTTCAGTGCTCTCGCACGCCTGGATTACTTTCAATCGTCGCGCACGTTGGACGATCGCGAAAATTTGGCCGGTGCGTCTCTCCAACTTAAAGCGCTGCCACGGCTCACGGATCATCTCGATGGGAAGATCGAGGCGCGCTTGATTGATTCGGACGTGGGGTACGCTGCCGATCGCGGTCGTAGCCGGCTATTGGAAGCCTACGCGACGGCGCATTTCGCGAAGGCAGACCTACGCGTCGGTAAGCAGATCGTCGCCTGGGGACGCGCGGATGGCATCAATCCGACCGACAATCTGACTCCGCGGGATTTCGCCGTGCTGCTGCCGTTCGATGAGGATCAACGTTTCGGCACGACAGCGCTGAAGCTGGATACTTACCTATCAGAGGTGCTTACCCTGACGGTCTTTGTGACCCCGTTGTTCGAGCCGTCCGAGTTTCCATTACCCCCAGTAAGTGGCATCACCGAGAAACGGCCCACCCGCAAGCTGTCGGATAGTGAGGGGGCTCTGAAGCTCAACAAGACCGGGGACAGCCTTGACTGGTCCTTCAGCTACTATCACGGGCATAGTCTGTTGCCGACGCTACGACCGCAGCCGCAGGGGATAGAGTTAGACTACGATCACGTGGATGTGATCGGTGCGGACGTGGCGCGCAACTTCGGCCGTTACGGTCTACGCAGCGAAATAGCCTATACCCGTCCAGCCAATCAAGTCGGCGCCGATCCTAACCCGCATAATTCGCGCGTCTTCTGGGTGATTGGTCTAGATCGGACGTTGCTCGAAAATTTAAATATCAACGTACAGCTATTCACCCACTGGATGCCACAGTACCGCGACCCCGCGGCGGTCACCGCTCCGCTCGAACGTAACATCGCGGTGGAAAATGCGGTCATCCTGGGCCAGGAAGCTCGGGTGAGCAACGGTTTCACCCTCCGTGTTAGCGACAAGTGGCTGAACGAGACCCTGCAGGCTGAGTTATTTGCCGCCGGAAATTTCAAACAGGGCGACCGCTATCTGCGGCCGTTGGTTACCTACGCGTTCAATGACCGTCTCAAAGGGACGCTCGGTGGCGAGCTCTATCGGGGGGCGTCAAACACCCCTTATGGCCTATTCAGGCCGAGTAGTGGCGTATTCGTGGAGTTGCGTTATGGCCTTTAGCCGACATCGGAAAGGCCGGATCGCACCCGCCGCCGCGTCGTCGCGCGGTGCCGCTTGCTGCTCGCAGAGGTGCGTCCCGGCCATGCCTTCATCACCTGCGTTACGGTCTTCATGAGCGATGCGCGCGAGGCGCCATCGCGCGCTTGTATGGAAAGGCCATACACCGTACTGATAATCGTTCCGGCGAGCGCATCGACGTCCGTCCCATGTGGGAGCTCTCCCGCGTTGAGGCCCGCGGATATGCGCTCCCGAATCATCCGCTCCCCCGCTCGCCGCCGTTCAGCCAAGATATGCGCTACGTCCGCGGATGCATCGGAGCAGTTACTTGCCGCAAGCACCACCATGCAGCCCTTAGGATGGTCGGCAGCAGTGAAAAAATCGACCGACTCCCGCATCAGACGCTCCATCGCCCGTTCTGCGGTAGGCTCTTGCGTGAGCGCATTCAGGACAAATGCGGCTGGACCCGTGAGGTAGCGCTCGACCGACTCCAAGAACAAGCCCTTCTTGTCGCCAAAGGCGCTGTAGAGGGTAGGGGCAGTGACACCCATCGCCTCGGTCAAGTCGCTGACCGAGGTCGATTCGTAGCCACGCGACCAAAAAAGGCGCATTGCGCGGTCGAGCACTACTTCCCGGTCGAATTCGCGCGGCCGTCCGGGGGTTCTTTTAGTCCCTTCGGGGAGCGCCGACGATTTGGGGCGGCGGCTGTTCATTGGGCCCGAAATTGCATGCCCATGACATATAGTGCCCTTGACGCACTTGTGCAAGCCCCCCCGTCATCCGCCTCGGCGATGCACCGCGCAGGATTCAAAGTCAGTTCAAACATATGCCGTCTTCATAACCTCTAGAACCCCGATTTTCTGCAAGTAAGGGTTCCAAGAGGCCAGGTCGGCGAAGAAGCGGTTCGAGCTTCGTACTAGAGGTCGGCTAGAATTCCACCATCCCCAGATGCCTTCAGGACCGTTAGAGGGTGTCTGGGTCTTCCGTCTTCGCCTCGCGCGCTCCAAAGACTGTAAGAGGGCGCGGGACTAAGCATCGCGCGCACGCTGCGAATGGAGGCGAGCGGCAGGGCGAGATCTATCGTCCTCGCCTCATTACGTGAACCGCGCGGTCTCCAACCTCCACGCGAGCCCCATTGAGGTCTCTTAGGAATGCCAGAAACGCCTCTTCGTCGTAGGCGGAGAAATTTCCACTCACTCGCGTCCCGCCGAGCTCCGGATCATCCACAAACACCGGCACACTCAGGTATCGATTGAATTCCGCCGCCAGATCTGACAACGGTCGCTGGCTGAATACGATTTGCCTTCGCGTCCAAGCAGTTGCCGCGTCCACATCCACCGGAACAATTTCAGGCCGTGCGTTGCCAGCCAGCATCTGCTGCCCCTCGCTTAGGCGAACACGTGCTGGTTTGCGCGAGTCCATACGCTCCCCAGTTCGACTTTCGTCCGCAGCCCCGCTCGCGGCGGCCGTCATTACATCAACACGGCCTTCAATGACCGTCACCATTACGGCCTGGGTATCGCGCCGGTAGACTTCAAACTGAGTCCCCACCGCTACCACTTCTGCGCTCCCCGCCGCAACCATGAAAGGCCGACTAGGATCATGAGCCACATCAAACATGGCCTGTCCTCGTACGAGCTCAACGCGTCGCTCGTGATCCGAATAGTGAACCCGAATAGATGACTCCGAGTTCAAATGAATGACCGACCCATCAGTCAAATGCACCGTCCGCTGATACCCGTGTGGGACCGCGTACGTTTGTGCCGCCCAGCGATTCCAGACTAGGCCACCGCCGGCTAAGGTCAACATCAACACGAGCCCCACCGCGGCCAGCCGCGAAGCAGCCGCCGGCCGAATTGCACTCCGTTCAGACTTTGGCCTCTGTCGCCGCCCAGTCAAGGTAACGACAATCGGCGGAGCTTCCGTCAGTGTTCCTCTACGAGTGTTACTCAATCCCTCCAGCGCGCTAGGCAACAGGCGCGCCACCTGCGCCGTTCGCAGATACTCCTGCACATGTTGTGGGTTGTCACGCAGCCACTGCATGAACGCTACCTTCTCCGTGGCGCCCATTTCTCCACTGAGATAACGTGCCTGCCACTCACAAGCCTGTTCAATCAGGGCCTCGCGCACTCGTTCGTCATTTGGTCCGCTCATGAGGCCCCCAATGAATCCATTTGCTTCCGGCAGCGGGCCGTGGCCCTAGCGACCACTTTTTCCACCATCGACCGGGACACGCCCCACTGTCGGGCAATCTCCCTATATGACAATCGCTCCTCATATACCAACCGCAACGCCTCGCGCTCGCGCTCCGCAAGCCCACCGAGAATCTGACGCAACTGCTGCACCTGCCTCTGGACATCCAGCTCCCGATCCTCTTGCGGTTCCACCGACAGCTCCGGCGCGTTCAACACGTCCTCAATAGGCACACTTACCGACTCGCCCCGCCGCCGTTGACTATGTGCGCGCTCCTTCAGCAAGTTCCCGGCTACCGTGAACAAATAGCGCTGCGGATCATCGATGCACTCCAAGTCCTCCACGCGCAACAGCCGCAGAAATACCTCCTGACTCAGGTCGGATACCTCGTCCCGTCTGAGCACCCGCCGGCGGAAAAAACCCTGCACTTGCCGCACGTGCGCAGAGAAAAGCTGCTGCAATTTGTGGTTCTCAGCCATTGAGCGGTGCGGGACCGGCGTCCGGTCGTTCTACCTCTACTGAATAAAGAGAGGTCCTCGTGGCAACTGTCCACCCCCACTCGCGACTATTTTTTATTAGGCTGGGTGGACGCTTGCCGCACCTCCTACTCTTACTGCCTAGAAGGCAGTTAATTCTATTAAGCAGGGCGCCACAAAGCCCGTAAGCGATGCCACTAGGGGACAGCATGCGACGACTGACGCGACCCATCTTGCTTAGTGTTTTTGCCATTTCGGCCACTATTGGCTTGGCCATGGCGCAAACCGCCGGACCCTCGACGAGCTTATCGAAGGTATACACCCAAATAGCGCCCCAGTCGTTGGAGTCGGCTCTAAGGACTTTAGGCGAGCGAACCGGTTTGCAGATCGTTTATGTGTCCGAGCTCGTCGCGGGCAAGCAGTCTCCGGGCGCACCGGCGGGCCTGACGACTGAACAGACCCTTACGAGACTCCTGGATGGGACGGGTCTCACGTATAAATTCCTTACAGACCACACTGTTTCTCTTCATAAGAGCGGCGGTCAGGAAGACGCTACCACGGGGACACGGCCGAGCCCGAACGAGGTCCGACTGGCCCAGGTCGATTCCTCTCAAGCGACACAAACAGCTCCTGCTACCGATGCTTCCGTGGAAAAAAGACTACAGGATGAGCAGGCGGCGTCGCAAACGACACCTGGGAAGCTCGAAGAGATCCTAGTCACGGCGCAAAAGCGCGAGGAGCGACTGCAGGACGTGCCCATACCGATGGCCGCCATCAACGCTCAATCGTTGACCGATAACGGTCAGTTGCGGATTCAGGACTACTACAGTCAGGTGCCGGGGCTCAACATGGTTCTGAACGATTACGGTAGTCCACAGCTGGTGATCAGGGGAATCACCACTGGCGGATACGTCAACCCGACAGTCGGTATTGTGGTTGACGATGTGCCTTTCAACAGTTCGTCCGGATTAGCATTTGGAGAGTTCTCGCCGGACTTCGATCCGAGCGATCTGGCGCGTATCGAAGTGCTGCGCGGACCACAGGGAACACTGTATGGAGCGAGCAGCATCGGCGGGCTCATCAAGTTCGTAACCGTCGATCCCTCGACCGATGGCGTGAGTGGCCACGTTGAGTCTGGTCTAAGTGGCGTCTATAACGGAAGCCAGCTCGGATACAACGTTCGTGGGGCTATCAATGTCCCGCTGAGCAGCACGCTGGCCATCCGTGCGAGTGGATTCAGTCGGCAGGACCCAGGTTACATAGACGATCCCGGGCTGAATGCACGAGGTGTCAATGAAGCGGAGGTTTACGGCGGGCATTTGTCGACTCTTTGGAAGCCGGCGTCGGAATTTTCTTTGAAGCTCAGCGCACTGGTCCAGCATGCAAGCGCCACCGGCCTGCCGAATGTCGATATTGAGCCGGGTCTGGGTGATCTGCAGCAAAGCGCGGTGCGCGGGTCTGGCGCATCGGAAAGAACTTATCAAGCCTACAGCGCAACGGTCAACGCCAAGCTAGGCGCCGCTGCTTTGACCTCCATCAGCGGCTATAACATAAGTCGGGCCGATCAGGGATTCGACTATTCGCATACTGTCGGAGGCGCGACCCAACTAGTGTTTCAAACTCCAGGAACCGTAGTCAGGCCGGTCACGACATTGCACAAGTTCACTGAAGAAGTTCGCCTGTCACTTGCACTCGGTTCGAAGCTCGATTGGCTCGTCGGTGGCTTTTACACTCATGAGAATGCCACACAGGACGATGTCTGGCGGGCGACCTTCCCTGATACGGGTAGCGTCGTAGGAGTGGGGCTCGATTTCAACGATCCGAGCAGGTTTACCGAGTACGCGGCGTTCACGGATCTTACGTTGCACGTCACCGATCGCTTCGACGTGCAGCTAGGGGCTCGTCAAAGCTATAACCGGCAATATTATGTGGTGACCTCGACCGGCCCCTTTGTCCCAATATTCTTTCGTCGTCCGTCGCCATACGTCGAGGGGCCGACGCACTCCAAGGATAACTCCGCGACGTACTTGTTGACACCCCGCTTCAGGCTGACACCCGACATCATGATCTATGCTAGGTTTTCATCGGGCTATCAACCCGGTGGGCCGAACATAAATACCGCGGGTATTGGCATACCAAGTCAGTTCAACGCGGAGACTACCGACGACTACGACATCGGCATCAAGTCCGATGTACTCGACCATCGAGTCAGCTTCGACGCGTCCCTGTATCACATCAATTGGAAATCATTGCAGCTATATCTGACCGACCCGACGACGGGCTCAAACTACTACGCGAACGGCGGTGGCGCAAAAAGTGAAGGCTTGGAACTGTCGGTGCAGGCAAGAGCCACCCAGCATCTCACGGCCGGGGCCTGGATAACTTACGATGAGGCCGTGTTGACCTCGAGTTTTCCCGCGACGGATGCGGTACATGGCGTTTCCGGCGATAGGCTGCCCTACGGCAGTCGTGTTTCCGGAAACGTCTCGTTGGACGGGCAGTTCATGCTGGCGGGAAACTGGGAAGGCTTTGCCGGTATCCTGACTAGCTACACCGGTGATCGCTTGGGTCAGTTCACGGCCACCGGAAAGCGGCAAGCCTTCCCCGGCTATGCACAAACGAACGTTCACCTGGGGGCGAGAGCGGGTTCCTGGACTATCACTGCCTACGCGAACAATATCCTGGACCGGCGTGGGCTCCTGGATGGCGGGTTGGGAACATTCGATGTCGCTGCGTTCCAATACATCGCGCCACGCACCATAGGGTTTTCGGCCGCCACCACCTTCTGACGAGTGTTGCAAATGCGAGCGCCGACGAGCTTCGTGCTGGTTCACGGAGCGTGGCACGGGGGCTGGTGTTATTCACGTGTCGTCAAGATTCTTCGCGACGCGGGGCATCATGTTTATACGCCTACATTGACAGGGCTTGGCGAGCGTTCACACCTAACAGCCATGACAATCAACTGCAGCACACATATTGAAGATGTCTTGAATGTCATTCACTGGGAGGGGCTGGAGCGAGTCGTCCTGTGTGGTCACTCCTATGGCGGAGTAGTCGTTGGGGGTGTTGCGGACAGGATGCCTGACCGAGTCGACGCCCTAGTTTACCTCGATGGTGTCATCCCGGAGAGCGGCAAGTCTATTTTCGACCTTGTGCGCCCGGAGGCCGCAGTCGCTCTGCTGAACCGGAGCGCGGAATATGGCGGCCAGTTCCTGTCGCCCGAACCAGCAACGACATTGGGCGTGCGCAGCGCCGATCGGCAGATTGTGGACACGCTGTGCACGCCGCAACCGATCGCCACTTTTACCGAAAAGGTCAAATTGACTGGCGCCTTTCGGACCGTCCGCAAGAAGACCTATGTGCTGACAACGGGTTGGAAGAATCCGGCTCGAAGCCTGTTTTATGACGGTATCAAGAGCGATTTGAGCTGGGAGAAGCACGAGGTCCACTGCGGGCACGATGTCATGCTGGATGAGCCCGAACGTTTAGCGCAGATTCTTCTGGAGGTGATATGACCGAGTCCACGCTGTATTTTCCGCCTGTTGATACTCACTTGATGCGTTCGAAATACGTGGCGCAGACCTTCAAAGTCCAAGTCATGCAGCCCGGCCGGCGTTTGAGCGACCCTCGCCAGTTCCCCGTGGTTTATGCCACGGATGCCAATTGGACCTTCGACATGTTCAAGTCGATCGCCTATCTACTGCAGATGTCCGAGTTGGATGCGCCACCGTTTATTCTCGTGGGTATCGGCTATCCGAGCGAAAATCCTCATGCGGGTTACATGCTGCGCATGCGCGATCTTTCAGCTCCGCCGTTTCCGAAATGGGAGAAGTGGACCAGAAACTGGCGCGACTGCATGTTGGTTCCGGATATCGACGGTGTGTTGGAACCGGAGGAGGGCACCAAGAATTTCTACGGTGCCGAAGACTTCCAGAAGTTCTTGGGCGCAGAGTTGATCCCGTTCATAGATCAGAAATATCCGACGATTGCGGGAAATCGCACTTATTTCGGCCATTCGGCCGGAGGCTTCTTCGGGCTATTCACCATGCTAACGCAGTCGCAGTTATTCCAGAATTACATCGTCTCAAGTCCAGGTGTGAGTTGCCACGGGGAACCTAAATGGGGCGGTCGGTTCGACAATTACGATTTTGGGTTGCAGATGGTCAGAGATTTCGCCGCCGCGGGCAAAACTTTGCCTGGGGTGAAGCTGTACGTGTCGGCCGGAACGGACGAAGAATATGAGCCCATCCTCTCTATATGGCGGATCACGAGCAGTTTCGCACGTCTGGTCAAAGTCCTGAAGGAAACGGCGCTTCCGGGGGTGGAGTTCATGTACGAGCTCATTCCCGGCGAGGCGCACAAGTCCGTCTGGCCGATCGCTTTCACTCATGGAGTTCAGGCGATTTTTGGCACGCGGCGCGTTGCTGGCGGGGTCTACTTTTGAGCGTCCCCGACTCGGCGATCGCGAATATTCTGGCTGCATCGGATGTCTGGGACATGACGCTGCCATGGACACCGGAGGATCGGGACTGGGACTTGGAAATCTTGCGGCGGTTTCAGCGCGCAGGATTCACTTTCGTGTCCCTGACGTTGACTGACTGGCCCCCTACCTTTGAGGGTACTTTGGGATCTATCCAGCGCTTCAAAGATATGGTCAGCATCGAAGCCTCGGATTGGCTCTCGTTTGCTACATCGCTCGCGAATATTGAGCGTGCTAGATCCGAAGGAAAGCTAGTCGTCGGTTTTAACTCGCAGGAGACACTGCCCATCGGAACGGACCTGGCTCGGATCGAGACGCTTCACGCGGCGGGTATCCGTCACATGCTGCTGGCTTACAACGTTAGAAACTTTGTCGCCGATGGATGCGCGGAATCAGCCGATGCCGGGCTCAGCAATTTTGGCCGGAAAGTCGTTCAGGAGATGAATCGTATTGGCGTCGTAGTCGATTGCTCGCACACGGCGCGACGCTCCACCTTAGAAGCAATCGAATTGAGCGGGCGGCCGACGATCTTTTCCCATTCGGGTGCTTATGAAGTTGAGCCGCACATCCGCAATATCCGTGACGATCAGATCCGCGCCTGCGCAGCCAAAGGTGGCGTCATTGGTATTGTCGGTATCGGCTCTTTTCTCGGAGATTGGCAGGCCCAGTCAGAAAGTCTGTTCCGGCATATTGATTATGTGGCCGAGCTAGTAGGCCCGGAGCATGTCGGTCTCGGCACAGACCACGTGCCCCCAGCCACTTTCCGCAAAGAACTTGCGAGAGCGGCGTATCAAAAATATGGAGTAAAACCATGGCCGGATGCGGAGGTTGGTTGGACCAACCCTACCGGCACCCAATTGCCTCGCGGCAGCCCCTGCTTTCAACCGGAGCAGCTCACCGAGTTGGTTGGAATCATGTTGGCGCATGGTTACCCGGAGGGTGCGGTGAAAAAGATTCTGGGCGGCAATTTTCGGCGCGTATATGCCACGGTCCTATAGCTTTGGGCCGGTGCAGACGCCGGTTTTGCGAGCCGACGCCGCTGCACTGACAAAGCTAGACCCCGTGTCCGCCAGCTATAGACGCTATCTGCTTGCCGTCCTGTTGGCTGTGCTGGCCTTCAACTTGGTGGACCGGGTTGCTGTGGGCATTCTCCTTCAGGGTATCAAACGTGATTTGGTCTTGAGTGACACCCAGCTCGGTTTTTTGACAGGGATTGCCTTTGCGATGTTTTATTCCGTGATGGGCATTCCTATTGCGCGCTGGGCGGATCGTGGCAATCGGGTGCTGATCATTGGCGTCACCACTGCTCTTTGGAGTGTGGCGGTAGCTTTGTGCGGAGTTGCCGAAAGTTTCATACAGCTTCTGTCGCTTCGTATCTGTGTGGCTGTCGGAGAAGCTGGTTGTATTCCCCCTGCCCATTCCCTCATCGCCGATTATTTCACACGCGCCGAACGTCCTCGAGCTGTTGCCCGCTACATGTTGGGATACCCTTTGAGTGCCACGATAGGATACTTTCTTGCCGGGTGGCTAAACCAGCTCTACGGCTGGCGGTTGACGTTCGTGGCGTTGGGCGTTCCGGGTCTGGCGCTGGCCGCATTCGCCGGCTTTACTTTGCAGGAGCCGCGTACGCGCCGTCGCCCTGGAGTTGACAACCCGGCGAGCGGGCTTGCGGCGTCGCCACACTCTGTGATGTCCGACTCCGATCATCCAACGTTGAGAGAAGTAAGCGTCGCTCTCCTCTCAAACGCTACATTTCGCCACCTTCTGTTGGGCTATTCCATAATGTCCTTCTTCGGCTACGGCATAACACAATGGAAGCCTGCGTTCTTTATGCGTAGTTATGGGCTCGATACGGGACCGGTCGGCATCTGGTTTGCAGTCATCTATGGCGTGAGTGGTCTACTGGGGACGCACTGGGGCGGAGCTTTAGCGTCGCGTCGCGCCGCTCGAAACGAGCGTCTGCAGCTCAGGTCGATCGGGATCGCATACGCGGTTTTCGGCATCGTCTCGGCCGGTATTTATCTCTCACCCAATCCGTATCTGGCGTTCGCGCTGCTGGCGCTCTCTCTGTTGGGAATCTACACAACCTACGGCCCCTTATTCGCCGTCATCCAGACGTTAGTCTGTCCACGGATGCGTGCAATCTCTATCGCAATCGTTTACCTGTTTGCCAACCTTGTTGGAATGGGACTCGGGCCGCTTGCTGCGGGTGCCTTGAGCGACGCTCTACAGCCCGCGTTTGGAGACGAGTCGCTTCGATATGCACTGCTGGCCCTCTCTCCTGGGTTTGCGTGGGCCGGGTGGCACGTGTGGTGGGCCAGCAGGAGTGTGACGCGTGATCTGGAAGCCGCGCAAGGAGCCGCGGGCGGCTAGATGTCTTTTCGGATGGATGAAGAGTGGCTACCCGTGTGAGGCAGTGACAGCTATGGCCGAGGCAATTTCTGGTAAACCAGATCCTGGAAAATTCAATTTTGGCCTAAGCGTGTCTCAGGAGGCGCGTGCAGCCAACCTTCACCGCCAAAGTATCGTTTTTGACATGCTCTCTCAGCACGCCGGTGGAAACCTTTTCGCGCATTATCCTGAGCCGCTGCGAGCGGACTTTGAAAGAGCAAAGTCGGAAGCCGCAGCACAGGGGGCAGACGCGCTGTGGACCGAGGCGCTGTATTGGCCTTTCGAGATCTCGAAGGCTGGCAAGTCCCACCTTCTGCGGGACTGGTTTCAAGATGGAGGATTGACTTGTGGGACATTCTCCGACATTCGGGTCCACGATGGTCGTAATCCTGCCCTCTGCGCTGGGGAAGCCAGAGTCCTGCGCTACGTGGAGCTCGATTGGCTGCGCTTCGTCACGACGGCAGAAGAGATTCGGCGAGCGAAACGCGACGGTATGGTCGCCTTCTACGCCAATTGCCAGCCCAGTACCCCGGCACCACGCGACCTCAGAGCGTTTGACAGAGCCTACGCCAACGGCCTGCGCTCGTTCATGCTGACGTACAACCGCATGGATAACATCGGAGTGGGCTGCACGGAACGGGTAGACGCAGGTCTGTCTATGTTCGGCGTCCAGGTCGTCAAGCACTGCAATCAGATTGGCATGATCGTGGATGTAAGCCACTGTGGGCGTCTGACGACACTTGACGCCTGCAGTCTATCGACCAAACCAGTAACTGCCAATCATACAGCCGCACATAGCGTGCATCGGCACGTACGCTGCAAAACCGATGAGGAGCTTCGAGCGATAGCGGATACAGGAGGTGTGATCGGCGTAGTCGGGGTACCGTTCTTTTTGTCTGATGCGGTGTCACCAACAATCGAGCACATGCTTGACCACATGGAGTATATCGCAGGCCTTGTGGGTTGGCGCCACGTGGCGGTCGGGACCGACTGGCCACTTCAAGCTCCTGATGATGTGCTTGCGGCCACACTTGGGGCCGAGCTGAAGCAGCTCG
>Ga0105240_10010629_pt1 | contig 12929 bp, 17 predicted proteins | sample KBSC54metaG_FD_80426 | JGI IMG/M metagenome (GOLD analysis project Ga0105240, IMG submission 80426) | Corn rhizosphere microbial communities from Kellogg Biological Station, Michigan, USA - KBS C5-4 metaG | ecosystem: Host-associated > Plants > Roots > Rhizosphere > Soil | place: Michigan, USA... | reverse complement strand
GTTCTCGGCATCGAACTGGAAATTGTCGCCTGCTTCAACCTCGGCGAGGTCGAGGCGGATGAGGTCGGTGTCCTTGCCTGGCGAGATGACGGTACGCACGCGCCACTACCTTTCAGAATCTGTTGTTAGCACTAGGTTTAAGGCTTCCCTCATGCGACGGGTTCCTCACGCACGCGGGTGACGAGCTGGGTTGGGTTGACGAAGCGAAGCGCGATCAACAGCAGCACCATCATTGACCCGGTGTAGATCACGGCCATTGCGTCGATCTCCTGCTGGGCACGAATGCCGGCTCCGAAGACGGCTGAGTAGAGCGAGACGACGAGGGTCTGGCTGCTCGGCCCGGCGGTGAGGAACGACAGCTCGAACATTCCGACTGTGCGGAGGAGCACCAGGATGCCGGCAGCGAGCAGGCCCGGCAGTACCAGCGGCGTGAGCACCCGCAGCATGATCGAGGCGGTCTTGGCCCCGCACATCCGGGCGGCTGCCTCGATCTTCGGGTCGATCTGCTCGATGAACGGCGTCATGGTCAGCACCACGAAGGGCACCGACGGCACGAGGTTGGCCAGGATCACGCCGTCCAGGTGACCACCCAGATGCCACTTGTTGAGCACGATGGCCAGCGGGATTCCGTACGTGATCGGTGGTACCAGGATCGGCAGCAGGAACAGCACCATCACGAGCTTCTTCAGCGGGAAGTCGCGCCGGGCAAGCACGTATGCGGCCGGCCCGCCGATGACGACCGACAACACGACGACAGCGATGGCCACTTCGGCCGTCACTTTCAGCACTTGCTTCAACGCGAACTCGTGCCAGGCGTCGCCGTACCAGTGCGTGGTGTAGCCGTTCGGCGCCCAGCCGCCGAACCAGCTCGTGCCGAACGAGTCGACGACGACCGAGAGGATGACCCCGAGCAGGTTGATGAAGAAGAACGCCACGACCGCCCAGACAAGCCAGGTGCCGGGCTTGGCGACCAGCCGACGACGTGCGCGCCGTTCAGGCTCTGCCGGTGCCGTCTCAGCGACTCGGGTCAGGGTGGCCATCAGCCCTTCCCTCCGCTCGAGCCTTTGTAAAGCATGTTGCGACCGAGCAAGACGACGCCCACGACGATGAGCATGATGGCCGCCATCACCATCGCGATCGCCGAGCCAAGCGGATAGTCGAACTGCTCGAGCGCCGCGTGATAGGCCGCGATCGAAATGACATGCGTGCGGTTCGACGGGTCGCCGACCAGATTCGCCGACGGGAACACCGAGAACGCGAGCACGAACGACAAGCAGAACGTCACGGCAAGACCTGGAGCCAGCAGCGGAAAGGTGACGTGAGTGAAACGCTGCCACCAGGTGGCGCCGAGCGTAGAAGCGGCCCGCTCGAGGATCGGGTCGATGCCCGAAAGGTAGGCCGACGTGAGCAGAAACGCGAACGGAAAGCCGGTAATGACCAGCGACAGGAAAACGCCCCAGTAGTTGTGCAGCAACGGTACCGGCTGGGTCGTGAGATGCAGGTCTTGCAAGATTTTGTTGAGCCAGCCGGCCGGCCCGGCGTAGTTGAGCAGGCCTTCTGCAGTCAGCACAGTGCCCAACGTGATGGGGACGACCAGCAACGCGGTCAGCGTGCGCTTGCCGCGCCTCAACCTCCGCATGGTGTAGGCGATCGGCACCGACGCTGCGACGTTGAGCAGGGCGGCCGGGATACCGAGTTTCAGGGTGATCCAGATCGTGTCGCGCAGGTATGGATCAGAGAAGAAGGTGCGGTAGTTGGCGAAGACGCCGCCGCCCTTCTTGGGGTGGAACGACAAGTTCAAGCCATACAGGAACGGATAGACGAACAAGATGATGATGAACGCGACGCCGGGCAACGCCAGCCAGAGCATGCGGTCGATGCCTCGCTCCGCGAAGCGGTGCCGCCACGACGGCGCAGCGTGATCGATCGTGCCAGCGGACGTCGTCACGTGACCAACTCCGCAGGCGCCGCTGCCGACTCTGTCGAGTAGAGCAGCACCCGTTCGGTCGGCACGCCAAGGCTCACCTCGTCGCCGGGCGCGAGCCGCTTGTCGCTGCGGAAGAACACCGGCGAACCGTCGGGCAGCTTGCCCTGCACGGACTGCTCGCGGCCGTGATATTCGACCACCTCGACAACGACGTCGAGCTGGTTCTCACCCAGCGCACCGACCATCAGATCCTCGGGCCGCATCGCCGCAATCGCCCGGCCGCCGACAAGTTCGTCGCGGACGACGCCGGTCAAGCGGACGCCCGGACCCGACATGACCGCCTGGCCACTTGATGCGCCCTCTACCGGCAACTCGAGCATGTTGCGGTAGCCCATAAAGCCGGCGACGTAACGGTTTCGTGGCTGGGTGTAGACCTCTTCAGGGGTGCCGATCTGCTGCACGATGCCGTCACGCAACAGCACCAGCCGGTCGGCAAGCGACAATGCCTCCTCCTGGTCGTGGGTGACGTACACCGTGGTCAGGCCGAGCGACTGGTGAAGCCGTCGAATCTCGGTGCGCATCTCCAGGCGCAGCTTGGCGTCGAGGTTCGACAGCGGCTCGTCCATCAAAACGACCGCGGGCTCGAACACAATTGCCCGCGCGATGGCCACTCGCTGCTGCTGCCCGCCCGAAAGCTGGCCGGGCAGCTTGTGAGCGTGCTCGTCGAGTTGCACCAGCTTGATGGCGTCGTCGACCCGCCGTTTGCTCTCCGCTCGGTTGACCCGCCGCATTTTCAGCCCGAAGCCGATGTTGCGCCGCACCGACATGTGCGGAAACAGCGCGTAGTTCTGGAAAACCATGCCGAAGCCGCGGCGCTCCGGCGCCACGGTGTCGATGCGCTTTCCGTCGAGCCAGATGCTGCCACCGGTCAGCGGCAGCAGCCCGGCCAGACAGTTCAGCGCCGTCGACTTCCCACAACCCGACGGACCGAGCAGCGCTACGAATTCCCCCGACTTGATCGTGAGATCGAGCCGATCCAGCGCTGCCCGGCCCGCGAAGCTGCGGCTGACCTGTTCCAACCGCAGCTCCGCGAACCGTTCACGGTGCACGATGTAGCCTTCCTTGCCTCATAGCCGCTAGTGCTATTGCTGTGCTACGTGGCGCTATTGCGTCTTGAACTTACCGCTGCCGACCGACTTGTCCCAGAGGTCGAAGGCGGTCACCTGCGCAGGCGCGGGTAGCGATGTCTTGGTCGGGAACTGCGAGATCCACTGCTGGTACTCCGGCCGGCCGTACTTCGCGAGCAGATCCTGTGAGGCCTGTGGTGCCATGCTGAGCGTGACGCCCTTGACCGCTGGGCCGGGGTAGAAATATCCGCTGTCGTAAGCGATTGCCTGCTGATCGGGCTTCAGCATCCACTGAATAAGCAGCAGGTCGGCGGCGAGCGTGTCCTTCGAAACGTCCTTCGGGATCACGGCGTACTGCGCGTCGCTGACCCAAGTCATGTTGTCGAAGTGCGTGACCTTCATGGTGTTGGGCACGGTGCCGAGGGCGCGCGGGTTGATGTCCCACCCAGTCGTCGTGGCAATCATGTCGACCGTGCCCGCAGCGAGATCCTTCATCGTGGCTGTGGTGCCGGTCTGGTAGGTCTTGATGTACTTGTTCAACTCCTGCAAGTACGCCCACGTCTTCGACCAGCCGTTGGTCGGGTCAGTGGGGTCAGAATCACCAAGCAGGTAAGGCAGGCCCATCAAGAACGTGCGGCCCGGGCCGGAGTTGGCAGGTCGGGCGTATTCGAACTTGCCGGGGTGCGCCTTCGCCCAGTCGAGCAGCGCCTGCGGCGTCGTCGGCGGGTCGGTGACCTTCGACGGGTTGTATTCCAGCAGCGGGCCCGACGGGTAATACACGAGCTCGACGCCGTAACCCTGCGCAAGCTTCTGCATGTCGTCGGCCGCGGGCAGGTAGTTGGCGTCGAGGTTCGGGAAGTACGCGGCGTCGTCCGGAATTATCTTCGCCAGCAGGTTGTTCGTGATGCCCGCCGACAAGCCGTCAGTACCAGTCAGCACGAGCGACGTCTGCGCGTTACCGCCCTGCTCCTCCGCCTGGAGTTTGCCGGCGAGTTCGGGCGCGGTCGCCGTGGTGTAGTTGACGCTCTTCACGACGTCCGAATTCGCCTTGACGAAGTTCTCGATCATGCCCTTGGTGAGCTGCAAGTCTCCTGCGACGTCGAGGATGTTGAGCGTGACCGGGCTCGACGGCTTGGCCACCCCGCCGCCTGCACCGGATGCCCCCGATGTACTCGATGCGCCCGAGCTAGGCGTAGAACGGCCTGCGCTCGGGCTTGTCGTGTTGTTGTTGCTTGCCTTGTTGCCGGACGAACTGCAGGCCGTGGCAGCGAGCGCCAGGACCACGATCGACGAGGCAATGCTGCGTCTGCCGCGCATTTCGGTGGATCCCTTCTGGAGCGTTCTTGGGCGATGGGAGAAAGACCTGGTTTCAGGGCCGGGGTGGAGCGGTGGACGACCGAACGATCAGCTGCGTGCCGACCTGGCGCTGCGCTGCACCGCCTTCGCCGTCACCGCCGGCCAATTGGTCGAGCAGCAAATCGACCGCGACGCGGCCGGCTTGCTGCGTGGGCATGGCAATCGTTGTGAGCTGCGGCGTGCACATCGCGGCCATCGAAATGTCGTCGAAGCCGACGACGCTCATCTGCTCGGGTACCGAGACCTTGCGATCGTTGAGCCTGTTGAGCACGCCGAGTGCCATCAGGTCGTTGAACGCGACGATCGCGGTGACGTTCGAGGCCAGCGCGATGTCTGCTGCTTGCAGCCCTGCCTCGAAGTGCGGTGCGAATGGGCCCAATTCCACGACCTCGACGCCATACAAGCGTGTCGCAGTTCGGATGCCGCGTCGGCGTTCTTTGTTGGACCACGAGTTCTTCGGGCCCGACAAGAAAGCACAACGCCGATGGCCGAGCGCGGCGAGATGCTCGATCGCCTGCCGGATGCCGTCGGCACTATCCATCAGCACGGCTGGGACACCGGGATTCTTCCGGTTCAACAGCACCAGCGTCGTGCTCTCGCTCGCACGTCGGAGATCGCCGATGTCCATCCGTGACGAGCACACGATCACGCCGTCGACTTGCTTGGTCATGGCGTGGATCAGTTCGGCCTCGAGGCGCGGATCCTCACCGCTGTCGGCGAGGAAGACCGCGTAGTCGGCTTGGCGGGCTTGCGCCTGCGCGCCCGACACGACCGCAGGGAAGAACGGGTTCTGCAGGTCGGGCACGACGATGCCGAGGTTGCCGGTCTTGCCCGTGATGAGCCCGCGCGCCGCGCGATTCGGCCGGTAACCCAACTCGTCTGCCGCCCGCAGAATCAGCTCGCGAGTCGCCGGACGCACGAGATCAGGCATGGTGAACGCCCGCGAAACGGTCGACACCGACACCTGCGCACGCCGCGCAACGTCGTGAATCGTGATTGCCAACGGCCCTCCTGATCGGTGTTACCGGGAGAGTCTGCAAACCTTTGCAGGAACTGTCAAGACCAAAGACCAAAGCGATTTCGGACGCCGTGGGGCGCGGCGGGCGGGCGTTGCAATCTGTGACCGTGCAAACCCAAGGGGCACCGCCGAAGCCTCGGCGGTGCCCTCCTGGGTGTTTCTGGCGCAGCTACAAATTGATCTTGGCGCTCGAAGGCCGCTGCTCGCCAGTTGCGGCGCCGCAGGAGGTAACGATCCGGACACGAACGCAACCTCTGGCTCTGCCACCACGTCAATCCAGGCAGAACCAGCAACGGCACCCCGAGCTGCGCGAGGAGGTCGCGAGTGAGCCCAACAGTCGTTCGTATCGAACAACGACGCGCCCGCGCCCGCCGCCGCGCGCTGATCGCCGATCGCCGCCTCGAGCGCCGTCGCCGCGACTCCAAAGCAGGGCGGTCTTCGGGGCAAAGGTGACGACCGTACGCATCGGATGGTCTCTCGGCGGGTAGATCGCCTGCGTCATCAGGTTGCCGCTTCCAGGAGTGTGCGCGATGTACAGCAAGGTCACCATCGCCGGCCATCCCATCCACCCGATGCTCATCGCATATCCAGTCGCGAGCTATACCGGGACGCTCGTCGGCTTCGCCGTATATGCAGCCAATGGGCAGCAGTTCTGGCTCCGGCTTGCGATCGCACTCAACATTGCCGGCGTCGGCATGGCGTTGCTCGCGGCGCTGCCCGGCTTCGTCGACTGGGCGTTCGGCGTGCCACGCGGCTCAGCCGCCAAGGGAGTCGGCCTTGCTCACGCGGGGTTGAACGTCACGGCCCTGTGCTTGTTCGGGGCCAGCCTCGGCTACTACGCGAACGATTGGAACACCGCAGGCGTGAGCCCCAACCTGGGCCTCGGCCTTTCTTCGGCGGGCCTGCTGTGCACGCTGGCCGCCGGCTTCCTCGGCTGGATGCTCGTGCAGACCTACCACATCGGCGTCGAGCTGAGCCCGGGTCAACAGACCGACGAACCGGCCGTGCAGCAGACGCAACCCCCGGTGCGGCTGCACCGGCACGTCGCCTGACGCCGGCTCAACCCTGGGCCTTGATGAAGCTGACGTCACCGTTGGTCTCGAGCACGGCCCATTTCACCTGATCGAGCGACTCGATCTCCGAGCGCCGAGCCTGCTCGGCGAGGTCATCGTGGGTGAGCCGTTCGCGGCAGAGATTCTCTTCGATGATCCGGCCGTTTTCGACGAGGACTATGGGCTCCCCTTCCAGCAGCGGTCGCATGCGCTTGAACCGGAAGCTCAAGTACGAAATACCAACCTGAGCCAGAGCAAGTGTGGTCACGACGATCACAACGCCGGTGACCGACATGTCATTTTGCGTCACGCCCTGCTGGATCAAGTCACCGATGACGACGAGCAGGATGAAGTCGAACGGTTGCAAACTCGATAGTTCTCGTCGCCCTAGTACGCGGGTGAAAAGGAAGACGACGAGATAGACGATGATGGCCCGCAGCACGAGGTCCATGACTACGGAAACACCAGCAACGTGCGATGGATAGTCATAATGTCCTTGCCTCCATCACTCAACGTCACCGCCTGCAGATGGAGGCCGACGTTCGTCGGATTAGCCTGTAACGAAAGCCAAACTGGAAATCGGGTGTTCGCCGGCACGGCGCCGAAGTCGAAGACGATAGTGCCGTTCTCGGCTGACTCGTTCGATGGCTGAGGCACGATGCCGTCGAACGTGATGCTTTCGAACCAGCCGCGGTCGAGGGTCAGTTGCAGGTCACTCACATCTGCGCCGTGTGTACGGTGATTTGCGCGGTGAACATAAGGCCGCTGCGCACATGAGCTGGAGAATCGACGCTCAGCGACGCGGTCGGCGAGTTCGCATTGCTTGTAAGGCTTGCCTGGCCGAAGACATTGAACAAGGCAAGGATCGGGACGACGGCGAATATGAGCAACGTGCCGCGACGCTCCCACATATGACCGGAGCGACCCTTGAGTCGCAGGTGCCGATCGCGGTCGATGCCAATCGGCGGATCGTGCGCAGCCCTCCGAACGCCTTCCTCGAAGATCACCTCGGCGGATCGCTATTACCCACCAGACGCGCCCCGCGAACGCGGCCCACGTGTCCATGCCTGCATTGACTAATGCTGGCTTGACGCGGGTACCTCCGGGCTGCCGTGATTAGTCCATGAGAGTCGCCGGGCTCGTGACCTGGGTGCTCGCCGCGCTGCTCGGGGTGTTCCTCCTCCGGACGTGGCTTGCCCACGGCGGTCTGCGCCGGAAGGCCCGCGCGCGGTCATCGCGGTTCGCGCCGCCACTCATCTTCGGCCACGGCGGCCTAGCTGCATCGGGCCTCGCCGTCTGGATCGCCTATCTCGTCGTGGACGTCCGGCCGCTGGCCTGGGCAGCACTGGTGATCCTCGTTGCGGTGGCCACGCTCGGGTCGACGATGTTCGGCTTATGGCTGCGATCCGGACGCTTGAGCCGCCACGGTCGGCACGTCTACGTCGCTCGCCACGCGGCCGAGGACCACTTCCCGCCGCCCGCTGTCCTCGCGCACGGCACGTTCGCCGTGGGGACCGTCGTGTTGGTCCTGCTATCCGCTTTGCAAATCGGTGGATAGCAGCTCGCCGTTACCTGGCTGGGGATTTGATCGTGGTCGCGAGCGCGTCGAGCGCCGGCTGAACCAGTCGGTAATAGGCCCACTTTCCGCGCTGCTCGCGAGTGACAAGGCCGGCGTCGACGAGCTGCTTCAGGTGGTGCGAGACCGTCGGCTGCGAAAGCCCGACCGGATCGATGAGGTCGCAAACGCACGCTTCCGCACCGTCGTGCGCCGCGATAAGGGACAGCAGCCGCACCCGTGTCGGGTCGCCGAGTGCCTTGAACGCGCGCGCGACCTGCTCCGCCGCAGCAGGCTCCATGACGCTGCCGGTGAGCGGTGCGCAGCAGGCGGTCAGGTCGGTGATCGGCAGTGCTAGTGACGTTGGCATGGAATCCATTCTGCCAAACGCATTGACAGTTGTCGATGGATGCGCCATGCTTCACCCATCGAAGAACGTCGATACGTGAGGTGAGTGATGACAGAGACCCGAACCGACCTGGTCGAGCAGGTGCGGGCGCGCTACGCGGCCGCCGCTGCTGCGGTCACGAGTTCCAGCGCCGACGCGCTGACAGTCCTGGACGACGGCCCGTGCTGCGCGACATCAGCGAACGACGCATCCTGTTGCGGCAGCGGAGGAGAGGTCGACGCCGCCTTCGGATCGGGGCTGTACTCCAGCGAAGAGCAGGGCGAGCTGCCCGCTCAGGCGGTCGCCGCAAGCCTGGGGTGCGGCAACCCGCTGGTGGTCGCCGAGCTCAAGGCCGGCGAGCGGGTGCTCGATCTCGGGTCCGGCGGCGGAATCGACGTCCTGCTATCTGCCCGCCGCGTCGGCCCGACCGGCTTCGCCTACGGCGTCGACATGACCGACGAGATGCTCGAACTCGCCCGCGCCAACGCAGCGCGGGCCGGCGCCACGAACGTCGAGTTCCTGAAAGGCCGTATCGAAGACGTGCCCCTCCCCGACGGTTCGATCGACGTCGTCATCTCCAACTGCGTCATCAACCTGTCCGTCGACAAGCCGGCCGTGCTCGCCGAAATGTTCCGGGTGCTCGCACCAGGTGGGCGGATCGGGATTTCGGACGTCGTCGCCGAAGATGGCCTGACGCCCGCCGATAGGGCCGAGCGCGGCACCTACGTCGGCTGCATCGCGGGCGCGCTGTCGCGAACCGAGTACCTCGACGGCTTGGCAGCAGCCGGGTTCACCGACGCCACCGTCACCTTCACCCACGAGACGGCACCCGGCATGCACGCCGCCGTCGTCCGTGCCACCAGGCCCGCATCAGTTGCCTCATGCTGCGCCCCCACAGCGCAGGCCAGTTGCTGCGCCCCGCACGCGAAAGCCTACTGCTGCGGCGAGACCGCGACCGCCGCCGGCAGCTGCGGCTGCCAATAGATAGCGAAAGGATGCATGAACCATGCGCAAGCTGAAGAGACTTCGCGCCGAACGCACGCCGAACGGCGGCCGCACGCTTTGCGAGCGGTGCGCCGAAGTGTGCGACCGCGCCTGCCGAAGCGTCGCAAGCCGTGCTCGCATCGAGATGCGTGCGTTCGACGCGGGCGCGATCCGGCTGTGACTGCAGCTGCTGCGAAGCGGCCGGTGGTGTTGTTCGCGTGCGTACACAACTCCGGCCGTTCGGTTGTCGCCGCCGCGCTCGCTCGGCACTATGCGGGCGACCTGGTCGACGTCCGAGATGCGGGTTCCGATCCCGCTGACGAAGTCAACCCGGCGGTCGCGAGAGCACTCGCGGCCGCCGGCTTGGCCATTTCCGACCACGTACCCACCAGGCTCGACTACGACCTCGTCGAGGCATCCGATCTCGTTATCACCCTCGGGTGCAACGAGGAATGCCCAGCGGTTCCGGGCAAGCGGGTAGTCGATTGGCCGGTCGCCGATCCGAAAGGGCAGGACGACGCCACCGTGGCCAGCATCGTTACCGACCTCGACGCGAGGGTGCGCGCGCTGCTTACTGACGTGGCGCCCGGTCTAACACTGCCTCTGCCCGTATTCGCCGACGCATGCTGAGCAGTACACCGCCCGCAGCTTGCCCCGCCGTGTGCTTGGCGGATCGTGGAGCTTTGACGGTCGGGTTTGCGCAGGGTGGGAGCGGCAACCACTGCATTGAGCGGATGCGCTTTCCGCGAACCGTGGCGGACGCGAAGGAGAGGCCGGTGACGAATCCGGACCACCCAGGGCGCAGTTTCACCATGGGGTCGCTGCTGGTGATTCTCGTTGTGGCCGCTGCGATCGTGTTCGCCCTGGTCATGGGCATTCACTCGTTCGGATAGCCGACCCGTTGCGGCCGAACTAGCTCCGCAGTTGACGATCCGCTGGTCGGGGCACTGTCGGCAGTTCGCCGGTCTCGGCGGCCTGCTGTCCGTGCCATTCGATCAACACGACGGTGGCGTCGTCGGTCAGTTGGCCGTCTTGGTGGGCGAGCACCGCGTGAATGAGGCGGCGCAGCGTTTCTGGCGCGGGCAGTGCGTCGAAGGCGTAGCGGGTCACGTAGTCGGCCAGTCCGTCCAGGCCGAAGAACTGTCCGTCGGCGGCCCGGGCTTCGGTGACACCGTCGCTGTGCAGCACCAGCCGATCTCCCGGCTGCAGCCGCTCCACTGCTGGCTCCAGCTCGGCCCCGGCGAGCAGGCCAATCGGTGGGCTAATCACTTGTTCCAGGGTCTTCACGACCCGGCCATCGCGCAGCAACAGCGCCGGCGGGTGCCCGCAGGTGATCCAGCGCCATTCGCCGTTGCCGATGTCGAGCTGACCGAGGATCGCAGTGAGGAACTTCTCCTCGCCGAACTGGTTGGTCATCCAGCGGTCCATGCTGATCGCCGTGTCGACTAGATCCAGGCCCGTACGCCTCGCATTGCGATACGCCGAGATCGCGACCGCTGCCAGCACAGTGGCCTCCATCGCGTGCCCCATCGCATCGAAGATGGCGATGTGCGCGGTGTCGCCGTTGACGGCGTAGTCGTAGCAGTCACCGGCCACGCTGTACGACGGCACCAGCGCGCCGGCGATCACCAACTCGCGAGATGCGAACGTCAACGGCGGCAACAACAACCGCTGGAGCTCAGTCGCCGTACTCATCGGTAACCGCCGACGCGACGCCTCCACCGCGTCGCCGTAAAGCGATCTGGTGCTCGAAAGCTCACCGACCAACCGCACGAGATGCGCACACTCGGCCTGCAGTTCTTCGCCGATCTCGCCAAGCTGCGTGAACACGAGCTCCACCACGCCCAGCCGCTGCGCGCCGTCCAAGAGCGGGAACCACAACACGGTCTGCGAGTCGCGGTGGGTCTGCTGCGGCACCCCGGTCGCGTACGCGCGCCCGGCCAGCGTGCCCTCGACAGCGACGGGTTCACCAGCCGCTGCCGGTTGCCCCGGCTTGTCAAGCAGCGGGCATAAGACCAGCTGGTCGTAGTCGATCACGTACATCACGGCGTCGGCCGCTCCCAACGCCCGAGCCGCCTGCGCGACCAGCGCAGGCAGCTGCTCCGGACGGCTGCCTGCCACGGCCGACAGCAACATCCGCAATGCGTCACAGTCCAAGCTCGAGCTGGTGGAACTCATCAACCCGCCCATCGGTCGCCAAACGATGCCCGGACGCTACCCACCAAGCCGATCATCACACCGCGTTTTCCCGCGAGCCCAAGGCGCACCCGCTACCTAGATCTACGGCGGGAGCCGCTATAGCCTCCGGAGATGAGTACGCGCGAGGACTACCCGGCCGGGGTGCCGTGCTGGGTCGACACCAACCAGCCCGATCCCACAGACGCCGCCCGGTTCTATTCCGGGCTCTTCGGGTGGCAGACCGAGGACGCTATGCCTCCCGATGCCGGGGCTCACTACTACATGGCCAGCATCGGCGGCCGGGCCGCGGCCGCGATCTCCTCGCAGCCGCCCGGTGCTCCCCCGCAGGCGATGTGGAACACCTACATCCGCGTCGATTCAGCAGACGACGCCGCAGCCCGGGTGCGCGAGGCGGGCGGACAGGTACTCTCCGAGCCGTTCGACGTCTTCGACGCCGGGCGGATGGCCGTCTTCGCCGATCGCGAAGGCGCGGTTTTCTGCGTGTGGCAGCCTGGATCGCACCGCGGTGCGGCGGCAGTAAACGAACACGGCGCGGTGAACTTCAACAACCTGCACACCGACGACCTCGACGGCGCAAAGTCGTTCTACGGCGCCGTATTTGGCTGGACGACGATCGACGTCGGTTCCCCAATGTGGACTCTGCCGGGCTACGGCGACCATCTCGAAGAACTCAACCCCGGCATGCGCGCCGGGATGAAGGAAATGGGAGCACCCGAGGGCTTCGAGAACGTCGTCGCAGCGATCTTGCCTCGCGAGGGTGCACCGGCGCGCTGGAGCGTGACTTTCGCCGTGGACGACGTGGACGCAGCGGCCGCACGAGCACGCGAGCTGGGAGGCTCCGTCCTCGTCGAGCCGCGTGATGCGCCATGGGTGCGACTCGCCGTGCTTGCTGACCCGGCTGGAGCGTCCTTCACTGCCAGCCAGTTTGTGCCGGGGAACCGCTAGACGCTCCGCCTGCTCGCACTTGCCCGCCCTCATTCCGCCGACCGCGCAAGCCCATGCCCGAGGGCCGCGCCTAAAACGACTCGCGCGCGAAATGCGGCCGCTTCATGATGAACCCCCGGCCCTCCCGGCCGCACCGAAGTGTCGCATCGAAAGAGGCACGTATATGGCGACCCCGATCGGCGTAACGATACGCAACGCGGCCCTTGCTGACGCCGACGCCGTGGCCGAAATCCACGCCGCTAGCTGGCGACGTCACTACCGCGGTGCGTACGCAGACAGCTTCCTCGACGGCGACATCACCGCCGACCGGCGCGACGTGTGGAACCAGCGGTTGAACGAGCCGGGCAGCGGCTGCACGCTCGTCGCGGACGATGGCGG
>Ga0105240_10010627_pt1 | contig 12932 bp, 10 predicted proteins | sample KBSC54metaG_FD_80426 | JGI IMG/M metagenome (GOLD analysis project Ga0105240, IMG submission 80426) | Corn rhizosphere microbial communities from Kellogg Biological Station, Michigan, USA - KBS C5-4 metaG | ecosystem: Host-associated > Plants > Roots > Rhizosphere > Soil | place: Michigan, USA... | reverse complement strand
CCGTCCTTCTGCAGCTTGTCTTCCTTCGCCTTCAGCGTCTGCTGCTGATTGGCGAGCTCGCGCTGCCGCGGCGTGAACTCATTGCGGATCTCCTCCATCGCCGACTTCGCCTGCGGCGACTCCTCGGCCAGGCGGCCGTAGTCCACCACGCCGATCTTGAGCTCCGCTGCCCCTGCAGGCATGGCCACCCATGCGCCGATCGCTGCCACCGCCCAAAGGATCGATTTGCCGTTCACGGAAATACCCACCTCGAATGACGCCTATGACTTTGAGAAGGCCTCTAGAAGGCCTGGCCGACGGAGAACTGGAAACCCTCGGTCTCATCGCCCCAGTTCACCCCGGTCTGGCGCTTCGCGTTCAACGGAACGCCGTAGCTGAACCGGAAGAGACCCAGGGGGGCCAGCCATTCCACCGCAAGTCCGGTAGAACGCTTCAGGTTAGCATAACTCGGCTTGTAGGAGATCGGGGTCACCCCGTCGACGCCGTAGAAAACGGTATTGTCGGTCTCGAACACGCCGCCCATATCGTAGAACAGGCTCACCCGGGCGCTCTGGCGCCATTTTGCGGGGATGGGGATCACGATCTCGGTCTGGCTGGTGATCCGCATGTTGCCCCCGTAGGGGTTGCCGAACTGATCCCGCGGGCCCAGGAAGCTTTCGCGGAAGCCGCGCACCGAGTCCGGGCCGCCGCCGAAGAAGTTCTTGTACGGGGGGAGACCCGTGGTCTTGCCGAAGGCCTTGCCGTAGTCCACCGAATCCAGCAGCGAGATCGTCCAGGGGCCCCAGATCGGGATGTACTTGCGGAAGCTGATATCGCCGACCCAGTACTCTACCTCGCTTCCGGGGACGGTGCCCGAGACGCCCACCGTCAGGTGCGTGCCCCGGTCGGCGAACAGGGTGCGATTGCGCGTGTCGTAGTCCCATCCGATCTGCGGCTCGGCCACCTTGAACTTCGAGCCGACGAACAGGTACTCGGCATTGGTGCTGTCGTCGTGGCCGATGCGCGAGTACGACTTGCCGTTGTGCTGCACCCAGTCGATGGCCTGCAGCGCGCTGCCGAGCGTGCTGGTGAGCAGCTCCGAGCTGGTCAGCGACAGGCCGAAGCGGAAGTACTGGAAGTCGTTGATGATCGGGTAGGCGTAGCTCAGGCCGACACTGATCTGCTTGGAGCTGAAGTCCGAGGAGTGCGACACGAACTGCGTGACGTCGCTGTAGGTGAGCGACACGGTGCGCTGCAGGTTGTCGATCGTCGTGTACGGGTTGGTCTGCGAGATGTTGTAGACCTTGCTGTAGATGCCCGTATTGAGGTCGATCCCGATGCGCTGGCCGGATCCGAGCCAGTTGGCATCCACGTACTGCCCGTTCAGCTGCGCGCCGAAGGACTCCGAGTAGCCGATGCCGCCGCTCAGGGTGGCCGCCGGCCCTTCCTCGATCTTGAAGTTGGTATCCACCAGGTCCGGCGAGCCGGGCACGGGGGTCGTCTCGTAATCGACGCTCTTGACATAAGGCAGGCGCTGGATGAGCTGCTTGGAGCGCTCCAGCGAGGTGTTGGCGAGCCACCCGCCCTCGAGCTGGCGCAGCTGCCGGCGCAGCACCGAGTCGTTGATGCGCGTGACACCGGAGAAAGTGATGTTGCGCACGTAGACGCGATTGCCCGGATCGATGAAGAACGTGAGCGACACTTCGTGGGTCTTGTTGTCCGCGGTGGGCACGGGGTCGACCTTGGCGAACGCGTAGCCGTCGGCGCCGAGGCGGTTCTGGATCAGCTCCTGCGTCGATGTGATCAGCTTGCGATCGAAGATCTGGCCCGGGGCGACCAGCAGGAAGCGGCGCAGCTCGGCCTCGGGCACCACGAAGGTCCCCGCGAGCTTCACCTCGGACAACTTGAAGACATCACCTTCTTCGACGTTGACGGTGATGTACATGTTGTCTTTCTGCGGGGCGATGGTCACCTGCGTGGAGTCGATCTGGAAGTTGGCGTAGCCGCGGTCCATGTAGTAGTTGCGGATCTTCTCCAGGTCGCCCTGCAGCTTCTCGCGCGCGTAGCGATCGTCGGACTTGTACCAGGACAGCCAGTTCGGCGTCTTCAGCTCCAGGGTGTCGAGGATGTCCTTTTCCTTGAACTTGGTGTTGCCGACGATGTTGATCTCGCGGATCTTCGCCTTGCTGCCCTCCTTGATCTCGATCTTGATCTTCACGCGGTTGCCGGACTCTTCCTCCACGTGCGAGTCGATCTTCACGCCGTACTTGCCCTGGCTGAAATACTGGTCCGTCAGATAGCCCGTCACATCGTCCAGCACCGAGCGGTCGAAGGTCTTGCCGGCCGCCAGTCCGACGTTACGCAGGGACTTCTGCAGATCCTCGGTCTTGATGTCCTTGTTGCCCGTGATCTCGAAGCTCTCGATCGAGGGGCGCTCGAGCACCACGACGATCAGCGTGTTGCCATCGCGGCGCATCTGCACGTCGCGGAAGAAGCCCGTTGCGTAGAGCGCGCGCACCGCTTCGCGCACGCGCTGCGGCGTGAGGTGATCGCCGATGTTGATGGGCAGGTAGTTGTAGACCGTGCCCTCGGAAATGCGCTGCAGACCCTCCACCTTGATGTCGCCGACAGTGAAGTCCGACTCGCTCGGACCCGTCGCCTGAGGCGACAAGGCGAGGCCCCCCGTGCCTGGCAAGGGCGCCTGCTGGTCGTCCGCGGGCGGTGTTTGAGGTGCGGGCGCGGGGGCCTGCGCGGCGGGCGCTGGTGGCGGCACTTGGGCGGCGGGCGCGGGACCCTGAGCAGCGGGTGCCGGGGTCTGCGCGGCGGGCTGGGCTGCGGGTTGCGCGGGTGCCGGAGCAGCAGGTGGTTGCGCTGCGCGCGTCGGCCCCTGCGCATCGGGTGCAGGAGCCTGCGCCGCAGGTGCCGGCGGCGCCGCCGGAGGCGTCTGCGGTACCGGGTCTTGCGGCGAAGGAGCCTGCGCATGCGCCAGTGCGCAATGCACGAAGAAGGCCACCGAGGCCACAATGACTCGCGACTTCATTCTGCAACACCCAAAATAATTCCCCCCAGCGCGGTCCGGCCGCATGGCCGCCGCCGGTCGTTGTCTCGAGCGCTCAACCGAGCTGGCGCGTAATGTCGTTGAACAGTGCGACGCCCATCAACAGCAGCAGCAGCGCGATGCCCACCTGCTGCCCGAAGGCCTGTGTCCGATCCGAGACCGGGCTCCCCTTGAGCCACTCGGCCAGTTGAAACACGATCTGTCCGCCGTCGAGGATCGGAATGGGCAGCAGATTCAGGAAGCCGAGCGACAGCGAAATGAGCACCAGGAAGCTCAGGAAGGAGGCCACCCCCGCCTCGGCGGACTCACCGGCGAACTCGGCAATCGACAGCGGCCCGCTCAAATTCTTCAGCGATACCTCGCCCAGCACCATACGCCAGAACAAGCGCCCCTGCAGCACGGTCATGCCCCAGGCCTCGCCCGCGGCGCGATCGAGCGCCTCCAGGGGTGCGAGCTGTCGCTGCACTTCCATGCCCGGCGGATACTTCACCTCGAAGCCCGGCGGCGCCCCGATGTTGACCTTGATGCGCCCGATGAGCTTGCCGTCGACCTTGTCGCTGCCGACGTGCACCTCGGTCGTGCCCTCCACCCCCGCGCGGCGATAGCGGAACTCCAGAGTCTTGCCGATGTTGTTCTCGATGCGCGGCTGAAAGCCCGCCAGATCGACGGGCTTGCCGTCGATCGCGACGATCTGGTCGCCGGCTTTCAGCCCGGCGGCGGCCGCCGGGCCTCCCGGCTCGACCGAGCGCAGCACCGCCGGCAGCGAGGGCTGCCAGAACTGGAATCCGAGCCCCTTGAACATTTCCGACAGCTCGGTGAGGCGGCGCCGTTCCTCGGCGCCTCCGAGGTGCAGCGTCGCCGTCCGTGTGTCGCCACTCTTGTCGCGCAGGCCCAGCGTCACATCCGGCCCCGAGCTCACCGCATCCAGCAAGCCGAACACCACATCGCGCTGTTCGGTTGCCGGCTTGCCGTTGATGGCGGTGATCTCATCGCCCGAATGCACACCGGCGCGCGCCGCGACGGAGTCGGCGCTCACCTCGCCGATGACCGGCTTGTATTCCTTGACGCCGCTCGCCCACAACATGCCCCACAACAACGCGATGGCAAACAGGATGTTGAAGCCCGGCCCGGCGAGCAGCATGAGGATGCGTTGCCAGGGCGGCCGGCGGGTGAAGGAGCGTTTCAGGTCGGCGGCCTCGACGGGCCCCTCGCGCTCATCGAGCACTTTGACATAGCCGCCCAGGGGGATCGCCGCGATGACGTACTCGGTGCGATCCTCGCCCCAGACTCTGCGCAGCAGCGGCCGGCCGAAGCCGATGGAGAACCGCAGGACCTTGAAGCCGAGGCGCCGCGCGACCCAGTAATGGCCGAACTCATGGACGGTGACGAGCAGGCTGAAGGCCACGAGGAACCAGACGGCCTGCCAGATCAAATTCATGCGTGGACGCCCCTCGCTGCCGGGCCCGTTGTGGCGCTGTTGCCGCCGAGGCGCTCGTGTGCCAAGCGTCGCGCCTTGTCGTCGGCGGCCAGCACATCCTCCAGGGACCCGAGCGTGCCTTCCCCCGTCATCGCTGTGAGCACGGCTTCAATGACTGCGGCGATGTCGAGAAAGTTCAATCGGCGCTCCAGGAACGCCTGGACGGCGACCTCATTGGCCGCATTGAGTACCACCGGATGCAGCCCCCCGGCTTGCGCCGCCGCCTGCGCCAGCGCGAGGCACCGGAACCGGCCGGGGTCGGGCGCCTGGAAATCGAGCCGGCCGACCCGGATCAGATCCAGGAATTGTACACCGGAGTCGATTCTGTCCGGCCAGCCCAGGGCGTGAGCGATGGGCGTGCGCATGTCGGGGGAGCCGAGCTGCGCGAGCACCGAGCCGTCGAGATACTCGACCATCGAATGCACGATGCTCTGCGGATGCACCACGATCTCGACCTGTTGTGGCGGCACGCCGAACAGGAAACACGCTTCGATGAGCTCCAGCCCCTTGTTCATCAGCGTGGCGGAGTCCACCGAGATCTTGCGCCCCATCACCCAGTTGGGATGCGCGCAGGCCTGCTCCGGAGAGACCGCCGCGAGCGCCTCACCGGTGAAGCCGCGAAACGGCCCCCCCGAGGCCGTCAGCAGGATGCGTCGCACGCCCGGGGGCTTCTCGCCGGTGCGCGCCCGTGGGGGCAGGCACTGAAAGATCGCGTTGTGCTCGCTGTCGATCGGGAGCAGCGTGGCCCCGGAGGCACGCACTGCATTCATCAGCAGCGGGCCGGACATCACCAGGGATTCCTTGTTGGCCAGCAGCAGCCGCTTGCCCGCATGCGCGGCGGCGAGCGTCGAGCGCAGCCCCGCGGCACCCACGATAGCGGCCATAGCGCACTGCGCTTCCGGAAGAGAGGCGATCTGCGACAGCGCCTCCGCTCCCACCAGCACGCGGGTCTGGGGTGCGGAGTCGCCCAGCAGCTGAGTCAACTCGCGTGCGGCGGAGGCGTCCGCCAGCGCGGCGTACGCGGGCCGGAACTGGCGGATCTGCTGCGCCAGGATTGCGGCATTGCGGTTGGCGCCGATCGCCACGAGCTGGAAGCGATCGGGATTGCGAGCGATCACATCGAGTGTGTTCGCCCCGACCGAGCCCGTCGAACCGAGCACGACCACTCCGATCATGGGAGGACTCCCAGCAGGGCGAGCCCGAAAAACAGCACCGGTACGGCGCCCGTCACGCTGTCCATCCGATCCATCACTCCACCATGTCCGGGAAAGAGGGTACCGCTGTCCTTGACGCCGGCGAAGCGCTTCAGAAGGCTCTCCGTGAGATCTCCGACAATGGAGAAGCTCACGGCAGCAAGGCACAACGGCAGGAAAATCACCAGCGGAAGGTGGAACCAGGCGCTCCCCATCACGGCCACGATGGCGCTCGCTGCCACGCCCCCGATGACTCCTTCCCAGGTCTTGCCAGGGGAGACCTCCGGAGCGAGTCGCAGCCGTCCGAACCGCCGGCCGATGAAGTAGGCGCCGATGTCCGCCACCCACACCAGGATCAGCGAGAACAGCACCCACTGCGCCCCGTCGGGCAAATCCCAACGCAGCCGCACCAGCCCAAGCCACGCCGGCACGAGCGCCAACGCTCCCGCCAGCGCCGCCGACCACGGGGCCACTCGCCGCGGCGCAAAAACGATCCAGCCCAGCGCGACCACCCACCAGGTGAGCGCCACGATCAGAAACGTGTTGCGGCCAGCCGCGCTGACCGTCAGGAACCATGCAGTTGGTAACAATGCGGCAAGCACTGCGACATAGAGGGTGCGCGCCAGCTTGCTTCGCAGGCGTAAGAACGCCGACCACTCCCAGCCCCCTGCCAGCACCAGCGCGGTGAGCACCACGACCGTCGCCATTGGCGGAAGCCACAGAACCACCACGAGAAGGACCGCGGCAAGGACGCTCGCAGTGGCGATCCGCTTGCCCAGGGCTTCCTTCGCGGCGACCCCGGCGCTGCTCACGAGCGACCAACTTTCAGCGCCACCGCATCGGGGGCACCGGAGAGCTGCGCGGAGGTGCGGCCGAAGCGCCGCTCGCGGCTCGCGAAGTACTCGAAAGCGGCCTCGACCTGGGTGAGGTCGAAGTCCGGCCACAGGCAGTCGGTGAAATACAGCTCGGCGTAGGCGAGATTCCACAGCAGGAAATTACTGAGACGGCGCTCGCCGCCGGTGCGGATCAGCAGGTCCGTCTCGGGTATCCCGGCCAGCGCCAGGGTTTGTCCGAAACGCGCCTCGTCGATGTCCTCGACCCTCAGGGAACCACTTGAGCATTGCCTCGCAAGCGATTGAGCCGCCTGGACTATATCCCAGCGGCCGCCATAGCTGACGGCGATCTGGAGCTGCAACCCGCCGTTCCCGGCGGTGTGCGCCTCGGCCGCCGCGATGCGGGCCTGCAGGCGAACCGCGAGCGCGGTGCGGTCGCCAATGAAGCGAATACGGACACGATTGGCGTGCAGCTCGGGAACCTCCCGCTCCAGCGCCTCCAGGAACAAACTCATGAGGCCCGACACTTCCTCCGGCGGGCGCTGCCAGTTCTCACTGGAAAAAGCGAACAGGGTCAGCGCCAGCACGCCGCGGCGCGAGCATTCCTGCACGATCAGGCGGGCCGAGGTGAGTCCTTCCTTGTGCCCCGCCGGTCGTGGCAGACCCCGCGCGGCGGCCCAGCGGCCGTTGCCATCCATGACGACGGCGATGTGCCGGGGTATGCGGCCCGCCGACGGAGCCGTTGCTGGCGCGGTCAAACCTGCATGACCTCTTTCTCCTTGGCGGCGAGCAGCTGGTCGACGTCGGCGACGTACTTGTCGGTCAGCTTCTGCACCTCGACCTCCGCGCGCCGCTCATCGTCCTGGGAGACGAGCTTCTCCTTGAGAAGCTCCTTGATGTCGTTCATGACGTCGCGGCGCACGTTGCGCACCGCGACCCGGGCGTTCTCCGCGTCGTGGCGCAGCAGCTTGGTGATATCGCGACGGCGCTCCTCGGTGAGCGGCGGCATCGGAATGCGGATGATGGTTCCGGCCGTCATCGGATTCAGGCCGAGATCGGACTTGTGGATGGCTTTCTCGATGGCCTGCACGACAGTCTTCTCCCAGGGGGAGACCACCAGCGTGCGGCCGTCCTCCACCGAGATGCTCGCCACCTGTTGCAGGGGCACCTCGGAGCCGTAGTAGTCCACGCGCAGGTGCTCGATCAGGCTCGGATGAGCGCGCCCGGTCCGCAGCTTCTTCAGGTCGGACTGGAAGTTCTGCACACACTTGGTCATGCGCTCGCGCGCGTCTTTCTTCAGATCGTCGAGCATGTGAGGCTCCTTTCAGTCAACCGTCACCAGCGTACCCACGTCCTCGCCGCCGACGACGCGGACCAGATCCCCCGGATTGTTGAGATTGAATACCCGCAAAGGCAAGCGGTTGTCGCGGCACATGACGATGGCCGTGGCGTCCATGACGTTGAGCTTGTCCGTGAGCACCCTGTCGAAGGTGAGGCGGGTGAAGCGCGTAGCGTTGGGGTTGCGCATCGGGTCGTCGGAGTACACCCCGTTCACCTTGGTCGCCTTCAGGAGCAGCTCGGCATTGATCTCGATCGCCCGCAGCGAAGCCGCCGTATCGGTGGTGAAGAAGGGGTTGCCCGTGCCCGCGGCGAAGATCACGACGCGGCCCTTCTCGAGGTGGCGCACGGCGCGCCTGCGAATGTAATCCTCGCAGACCTCGTTGATGCGGATGGCCGACATGACGCGCGCATACATACCCAGGCTTTCCAGCGCGTCCTGCATGGCCAGCGAGTTCATCACCGTGGCCAGCATTCCCATGTGGTCCGCGGCGACCCGATCCATGCCGGCACGCGCCAGCCCGGCGCCGCGAAAGATGTTGCCGCCGCCGAGGACGACCGCCACCTGCACGCCCGTCTCCAGGATGTCCTGCAGCTCCGCGGCAATGCGCTTCAGCACCGCCGGGTCGATGCCGTAGTCGCTGCTGCCCAGGAGCGCCTCGCCCGAGAGCTTGACGAGAATCCGCTTGAAGCTCGTCTGGTCGTTCATACTCGTTAGCTCGCATCTGAAAAAAACCCCGCGCTCGGCGGGGTTCTTTTCAAGTTCGTCCCAAGCCTCTAGTGCTTCACCGCGGGGCCCGAGCTCTTCACCTGGGCCATGACCTCCGCGACGAAGTCCTCCTGTCGCTTCTCGATGCCGGCGCCGACCTCGAAGCGCTCGAACGCGGCGACTTCCGCCTTGGCGCCCTTGAGGAGCTTCTCGATCGTGACGTCCGGATCCTTCACGAAAGGTTGCCCGAGGAGCGTGATCTCGCCGAGGGACTTGCGCAACCGGCCCTCGACCATCTTGGCGACGATCTCCGGCGGCTTGCCCTCGCTGCGCGCCTGCTCCGTCAGAATCTCGCGCTCCTTGGCCACGACATCCGCCGGCACCTGGGCCTGGCTCAGATAGCGTGGGTTGCTCGCTGCGACGTGCATCGCCAGATCGTGAGCCAGGGCCGCGTCGCCGCCCTTGACCCCGACCAACGCGCCGATGCGGGTTCCGTGTACATACGCGCCCAGATTTCCCGGGGAGCTCACCACCACGAAACGACGAACGCTGATGTTCTCGCCGATCTTCGCAACCAGCGACCGGCGGCGCTCCTCGATGCTCTCACCGCTCTCGAGCTTCAGAGCCAGCAGCGCCTCGAGTGAGGCGGGATTGGCCGCCAGCGTGCGTGCCGCCACGCTCAGGGCAAAAGCGCGGAAGTCCTGCTCGCGGGCGACGAAGTCGGTCTCGCAATTGACCTCGACCATGGCCGCCGCGCGCGCATCGGGCGCCTTCTCGATGACGATCACACCCTCCGCGGCCACCCGCGAGGCTTTCTTGTCAGCCTTCGCGAGCCCCTGCTTGCGCATCAGCTCCGCGGCCGCATCCAGATCGCCCTTGGTTTCGACCAGCGCCTTCTTGCACTCCATCATGCCGGCGCCCGTGCGCTCACGCAGCTGCTTGACCGATTCTGCCGTGATGTTCATCCCGTTCGCTCCAACTTCACTCTGCCGGACGGCCGCCGCCGGACCCCTTGCCGCCGCGACGCCCACCCCCACTCGGCGACCGCCGGGGGGCGCTGGCCGGGGCACCTGCAGCGGTACCACCGGAGGCCACCACCTCGCCCACCTGCTCGACCTCCAGATCCTCATCATCGGGCACGTCCACAGTCTCCGCTCCCGGGACCACCGGCACCTTGACGGGCGCGGCGCGCCGGCGGGCCGGGGCCTTCTTGCGCACCGCTGCCTGCGGCCTCTGCCGGGAGCGGGCGGATTTCTTGCGCGGATTGCCCGCTTCATCCAGCTCGACGAACTCATCCTCGCCAGCGGCCACCGCGGGCACCGATTGCTTGCCCTCGAGTACCGCGTCCGCGATCCCCGCGGCGTAGAGCTGGATGGCGCGCATGGCGTCGTCGTTGCCCGGGATGACGTAGTCGATGCCATCGGGCGTGCAATTGGTGTCGACGATGGCGACCACGGGAACGCCGAGCTTCCTGGCCTCGTGAATCGCGATCTTCTCGTGGCCCACGTCGATCACGAACATGGCATCCGGGAGCGAGTCCATGTTCTTGATCCCGCCGAGGCTCCTCTCGAGCTTCTCCATCTCGCGGCGCAGCTGGGTCGCCTCTTTCTTGCCACGCTTCTCCAGAGCCCCGGAGGAAGCCAGCTCGGTGATCTCCCCGAGCCGCTTGATGGACTGGCGGATGGTCTTGAAGTTCGTGAGCATGCCGCCCAGCCAGCGCTGGTTCACGAACGGCTGGCCGGCCCGCTCGGCCTCCTTCTGGACCGCCTCACGCGCGGAGCGCTTGGTGCCGACGAAGAGGACCGTGCCCCCGTCGGCGATCACGCCCTTGATGAAGTTCGCGGCCTCCGCATAGAGAGGCTGCGTCTTCTCCAGATTGATGATGTGGATCTTGTTGCGTTCGCCGAAGATGAAAGGGGCCATCTTCGGGTTCCAGAAGCGGGTCTGATGTCCAAAATGGACCCCCGCCTCCAGCATCTGTCGCATGGACACGCCGGGCATGGAAAATCTCCTGTTCGGGTTGGGCCTCCGCGTATCCCCGCCGGCCATCCCACCGGGCCTGAGCCCGGGGGGACACCCAGCCGATCGGGTGTGCGATACGCGTGTGGTTTACTTGCGTTGCCAAAAAAGGCGGCGCTTTATACCATCGGCCTGGTCCCATGTAAACAATGCCCGTCTGAACAATGCCTTACGCGTTGCGCAACCCTGGCCCCGGGAGCGCCGTCGTCCACAGTGGCCCCAGGTGGCCCATAGAGCGGGTCCGACCATGCACGTGACCATCAAGACACCCGAAGAGCAGGAAAAAATGCGTACCGCCGGCCGCCTGGCCGCCGAGGTGCTGGACATGATCGGCGAGCACGTCGTTCCCGGAGTGACGACCGAGGAGCTCGACCGTATCTGTTACGACTACATCGTGAACGTGCAGGGGACGATCCCGGCGAACCTCAACTATCGGGGATTCCCGAAGACCATCTGCACGTCGGTGAATCACGTGGTCTGCCACGGCATCCCCAATGACAAGCGCCTCAAGGCCGGCGATATCGTCAACATCGACGTCACGGTCATCCGTGAGGGCTTCCACGGGGACACCAGCCGGATGTATTTCGTCGGCAAGCCGCCGCCGCACGCGCAGCGCCTGGCCGAGACCTGCTTCGAGGCCATGTGGCGCGGGATCGAGGCCGTGCGCCCGGGCGCGCACCTGGGCGACATCGGTCATGCCATCCAGGCTTTTGCCGAAGCGCGCGACTATTCGGTGGTGCGCGAGTATTGCGGCCACGGCATCGGCCGTATCTACCACGAGGATCCGCAAATCCTGCACTACGGTGAGCCCGGCACGGGCCTGGAGATCCAGCCCGGGATGACCTTCACGGTCGAGCCCATGGTGAACGCCGGCAAGCGCCACGTGCGGCTTCTGCCGGACGGCTGGACCGTGATCACGAAGGATCACTCGCTGTCGGCACAGTGGGAGCACACGGTGCTGGTGACGGAGCAGGGTGTCGAAGTCCTGACCCTGGGCGCGGAGGCCAGAGCCCTGCGCGCCCGGGCAGTCGACAAGCAACAATAATGGCCGCGGGAGACGCAGAGCTCATAGAAGACACGCCGCCGCCTCCGACACGCGGCATCGTATGGCCATTACTCAGCCGCCTGCCCACGCTCCTCGCCGAGTCGCACGATTCACCGCCCGCGTATCGGGAGCTGCTGCGACAGGCGCACGAGGAGCTCAAGTCACGCTTCCTCGCTGAGGAGCCCGTCGAGGATCTGGTCCACGCCCGCGCGGCGCTCGTGGACGCCGTGTTCACCGAAGTCTGGAGAGCCCAGGCGCTCGCGCAGGCCGGCGACTGGGCCCTGGTGGCCGTCGGCGGCTACGGCCGGGGCGAGCTGCATCCCTGTTCCGACATCGACATCCTTCTGCTGGTGCCCGAGGCGCCCGATGCTCGCGGCCGTAATGCCGTCGAGCGTCTCGTGACCCTCCTGTGGGACATCGGCCTGGAAGTCGGCCACAGCGTGCGCACCGTCGAGGAGTGCGCCCAGGAGAGCGCTGCGGACGTGGGCGTCATGACGACGCTGTTGGAATCCAGGTTGATCGCCGGCAATGCCGCGCTGGTGGCGCGTATGCGCGAGGCGCTCTCGCCGGAGCGCATCTGGCCGGTGAGGGAGTTCTTCGAAGCGAAAGTGCGCGAACAGGCCGAGCGCCACACCAAGGCGCACGACACCGCGTACAACCTCGAGCCCAACGTGAAGACCGGGCCCGGCGGCCTGCGCGACATCCAGACGATCGCCTGGGTCGCCAAGCGCCACTTCGGAAGCGACACGCTGGATGAGCTGGCGAGGCACGGTTTTCTGTCGGCCGCCGAATTGCGGCGGCTGAAGCAGGCACAGGCCTTCCTGTGGAAGGTACGCTTCGGGCTGCATATCGTGACCGGGCGACGCGAAGATCGGCTGCTGTTCGATCATCAGATCCGCCTGGCGCAGATGTTCGGCTACGAGGACGCCTCCTACACGCTGGCGGTCGAGCAGTTCATGCAGCGCTACTACCGCACTGTCATGGACGTGAGCCTGCTGAATGAACTGCTGCTGCAGGTGTTTCGCGAGGCCATCCTCACCGAGAGCGAGCCGCCGCGTCCGCTGAACACGCGCTTCCAGGTGCGCAACGGCTCGCTCGAGGCCGTCAGTGAGGACGTGTTCGCACGCACGCCATCCGCGTTGCTGGAGATGTTCGTGCTGCTGCAGCAGAACCCTGATATCAAGGGCGTGCGTTCTTCCACCATGCGCGCGGTTGCGCGCAACCTGTGGCTCATCGACGAGGAATTCCGGCAGAACCCGCGCCATCACCGGTTGTTCCTGG
>Ga0105240_10010625_pt1 | contig 12934 bp, 12 predicted proteins | sample KBSC54metaG_FD_80426 | JGI IMG/M metagenome (GOLD analysis project Ga0105240, IMG submission 80426) | Corn rhizosphere microbial communities from Kellogg Biological Station, Michigan, USA - KBS C5-4 metaG | ecosystem: Host-associated > Plants > Roots > Rhizosphere > Soil | place: Michigan, USA... | reverse complement strand
TTTATTGGCAGCCGCTGCATTATTGTGGAAGGTGTGGTAATTGAAAAGGAAGCCGTGCTTGGCGCTAATGTTGTACTTACGCAATCTACAAAGATCATTGATGTAAGCGGTGCTGCACCTGTTGAATATAAAGGCCGCGTTCCCTCACGAAGTGTGGTAATACCAGGCACATATAATAAAGATTTCCCCGCAGGATCATTTGGTGTAAGCTGTGCACTTATTATAGGCAAACGCAAGCCAAGCACAGACCTGAAAACAAGCCTGAATGACGCCTTGAGGGACTTTAATGTATCAGTTTAAAAAGAATGGCCTCCTCGCAGGATTTTTAATCTCTTTTACAGGGGCCATCCTATTTTCCACCAAGGCCATTATCATAAAAAAAGCCTTTCAGACAACGTCCGTAGACGCACTCACCCTGCTGTCCCTGCGGATGTTGTTCTCCCTCCCTTTTTACGCAGCAGCTGCCATTTTCCTTCACCATCGGTCGCCAGCCGGTCCCGGGAGTCCCCGCCGGACAAACACCCGGATGACACCCCGTCAATGGATGTGGGTAGTGATCCTGGGGATACTGGGCTATCACCTCAGCAGCTATTTCGATTTTGTAGGCCTGCAATATATCTCCGCCGGCCTGGAACGTCTGATCCTCTTCCTCTACCCAAGCTTTGCCGTATTGATCAATTCCCTCGCCTTCCGCCAGCGCATCAGCCAGCCCCAGATCTGGGCATTGCTCCTGACCTATACTGGCATCGGCATCGCCTATTTTGGGGAGCTGAAGATCGATACCGGTAATGCCCATTTTTTCTGGGGCAGCTTCCTCGTCTTCCTTTGCGCCATCACCTACGCCTTCTACCTGGCAGGCATGGGCAGGATCGTATCCGTGCTGGAACCCTCGAAATTTACTACCTACAGTATGCTCGTAGCCGTCGGCAGCGTATTCCTTCATTTTCTCGTACGCGGCGGTCTCACCGGGAACTTTCACATACCTGCCGCCTCGGGCAACCTTTGGATATACGGCGTCCTGCTGGCCCTCCTCGCCACCGTGATCCCCTCCTTTATGCTGTCGGAAGGCATGAAACGCATCGGCGCCAACAACGCAGCCATCGTCACCAGCGTCGGACCCGTCTCGACGATCCTGCAGGCACATTTTGTCCTGGGTGACCCCATTTTTATCGAGCAGGTCATCGGTACTATCCTGGTCATCGCCGGCGTATTGCTCACGGGATGGAAGGCATCTCCCAAAAAAATCGCTTGATTTCACCAGCGTGCAGGTATTGCCAACAGCCGTGTCGATTTCGGCAATAAGCGTGTCAGTTTTCAGCTCTTTGCGGACATCTTTGCCCCCATGACGCCCCCTCTCTCTTTGAGGTCAACATCCAGGTGATTATCTTGGGAACCTAAACCCAAACGACCAGTTATGAAAAGAACACTACAATTCTTATGTATTGCTATTGCCTTATTCGTCCTCGGCTCCTGCGCCAGCATCGTAAGTAAATCCAGCTGGCCTGTCGACGTGGGCAGCAGCCCTGCCGGTGCCACTGTCACGATCACCAATCAAAATGGAGCAGTTGTATACAAGGGTGTAACACCAGGCAAGGTCTCATTAAAATCCGGCGCAGGCTTTTTCAAAAAAGCCTCCTATACGGTGAAATTTGAACTGGAAGGCTATAACCCGCTGGAGGTACCCCTGACATGCAAGCTCAACGGGTGGTATTTTGGTAACCTCCTCTTCGGAGGGGTCATCGGCCTGCTTATCGTCGATCCCGCCACCGGCGCCATGTACAAATTACGCGAACCTTTTGTCGACGGCTCGCTGACAAAAAGCTCCACCGGCAGCGTAAACACAGAACACACGCTGAATATCCGCACCATCGGTGAGATCCCGAAAAGCATGCAGGGCCAGTTGGTGAAGATAAATTGATCATACCCCTTAATACCCACATAAAGGGCCCCGTTTATCGGGGCCTTTATATTGCCTACGCTAATAGATTCTATCTATCAAAGTATAGAATTAATCGATTGGATTTATACGGGTAATGTCGATAAGTTTGCCGTGAATCACGCCCAATCATTAGTCAAAACTTTTAACAATGGACAACAAATCAGGTGACATCAGCAAATGTCCGTTTCACAACGGCAGTATGAAAAGCAATGTTGGCGGTGGCGGCACTAAAAACCGGGATTGGTGGCCCACTCAGCTCAAGTTGAATATCCTGCGCCAGCATTCTTCTTTATCCAACCCCATGGACAAAGGCTTTGATTATGCCAAAGCTTTCAACAGCCTGGACCTGGCAGCCGTAAAAAAAGACCTGCATGCTCTTATGACCGACTCCCAGGACTGGTGGCCTGCTGACTTCGGTCACTATGGCGGCCTCTTCATCCGCATGGCATGGCATAGCGCTGGCACCTACCGGATGGGGGACGGTCGCGGTGGCGCAGGACAAGGCCAGCAACGCTTCGCACCGCTGAACAGCTGGCCGGACAACGTCAGCCTCGATAAAGCACGCCGACTGCTTTGGCCGATCAAACAAAAATATGGTAACAAGATCTCATGGGCAGATCTGATGATCCTGGCTGGCAACGTCGCCCTGGAGTCTATGGGCTTTAAAACCTTTGGATTTGCAGGCGGCCGCGAAGACACATGGGAAGCCGACGAAACCGCATACTGGGGCGCCGAGACCACCTGGCTGGGCGGTGACCTTCGCTATGCCCACGGTTCGGAAGGAGTGGTGGAAGATCATGGTGTTCTGGTATCCGATGACAAAGCCGACGGAGACATCCATTCACGCAATCTTGAAAAACCCCTGGCCGCCGTACAGATGGGCCTGATCTATGTCAACCCCGAAGGACCCGACGGCAACCCCGACCCCGTTGCCGCTGCAAAAGACATCCGGGATACTTTTGGCCGTATGGCTATGGACGACGAAGAAACAGTAGCTTTAATAGCGGGTGGTCACAGCTTTGGAAAAACACACGGCGCATCCACCGCAGACCATGTAGGCAAAGAACCCGAAGCCGCCGGCATCGAACACCAGGGTTTCGGCTGGGGCAACAGCTATGGCTCAGGCAAAGGCGCCGATACCATCACAAGCGGCCTGGAAGTCACCTGGACAAAAACGCCCACAAAATGGAGCAACAATTTCTTTGAAAACCTCTTTGGCTATGAATGGGAGCTCACAAAAAGCCCCGGAGGCGCAAACCAATGGGTGGCGAAAACCAACGATACCATCATCCCGGATGCATATGACGCGTCAAAGAAACACAGACCAAAGATGCTCACAACGGATCTTTCATTACGTTTCGACCCGGCATACGAAAAGATCTCCAGACGCTTTTTAGAAAACCCGGATGCGTTTGCCGACGCATTCGCCCGTGCCTGGTTCAAGCTCACACATCGTGATATGGGACCTCGCTCACGCTACTTGGGCCCGGATGTTCCCACAGAAGTACTTATCTGGCAGGACCATATACCCGCCGTGGATCATCCCCTCATCAACGATAAGGACATCGCCGCATTAAAGGCTAAAATACTGGAGTCCGGCCTGAGCATTTCCGAGCTTGTCTCTACCGCCTGGGCATCCGCTTCCACATTCCGTGGCAGTGACAAACGTGGTGGCGCCAACGGCGCACGTATTCGCCTGGCCCCTCAAAAATACTGGCAGGCCAATAACCCTACGCAATTGGGGAAAGTACTCACCGTACTGGAAGGCATACAAAAAGCATTCAACGATGCGCCATCCGATGGAAAGAAAGTTTCACTGGCTGACCTCATCGTGCTGGGCGGTTGCGCTGCCGTGGAAAAAGCCGCCAAAGACGCCGGCCACAATATCACCGTTCCATTTACAGCCGGCCGCATGGACGCTTCCCAGGACCAGACAGATGTCGACTCTTTCCATTACCTGGAACCCATTGCCGATGGCTTCCGCAATTACCGCAATCCCCGCAGGGCAAGAGTACGTACCGAAGAATATCTGATAGACAAAGCACAGCTGTTGACGCTCACCGCGCCTGAAATGACGGTGTTGGTAGGTGGCTTGCGTTCATTGAATGCCAACTACGATGGCTCGGCACATGGCGTTTTCACCAGTCGTCCGGGGAAGCTCACCAACGACTTCTTTGTCCATCTGCTCGATATGAACACCGAATGGAAGGCCGCAGGGGATGACAGGGAAGTTTTTGAAGGGCGCGACAGACAGACAGCCAAACTCAAATGGACAGCCACCCGCGCTGATCTGGTATTTGGTTCCCACGCCGAGTTGAGAGCGATCGCAGAAGTGTACGGCAGCGCCGACGCACAGGACAAGTTCGTAACGGATTTTGTGGCAGCCTGGAATAAGGTAATGGATCTCTAATATAATAAGGCAGGCGCGTACGCGCCTGCCTTATCTCTTAAAATGTCTCACTAACGCCTCCGCCACCACGCCGGGGGCCTCCCGCGGCGGAAAATGCCCTACACCATCCAGCGTCAGCAGCTCATATCCACCCGCAAAGCTATGGTCCATTTCTTCAAAGGCGGAAGGATCATCACAACCATCCAATCCTCCATTGATAACCAGGGTCGGCGTCTTCAGCTGCGCCACACCGCTCATACGACGTTGCAGCTCGTCCAGCCGGTGATCTACCTTCTCCTGAAGCCAGCGGCTGCGGTAACCGTTCAACGTTATAGAAACCCAGTCCGGGTTCGCGAAACTCTCAGCCGTCTTTAAGAATTCCTCCTCCTTGTACCACCCTACAGGACTCCAGGTGTCCCATTGTATCTTCGAAAAACCCACCGGATCTCTCCTCACTGCCGCCGCACCCCCATCGGTACACATAAACCACTGATACCAGAACAGACGGGCCTGAGGAAAGGAGGGTATGGGAAATTCCCCCCTCGGCTGAAAAGCTACTGCCATAGCCGCAATTTTCCTGACCCTCGATGGAAACAAGGCGGCAAGCTGATAGGCCGCACGCGCACCCCAGTCGTGCCCTGCCACAAAAAATCCTTCTATACCCAGCCCATCCGCCAGGTCGATGACATCCTGCACCAAGGCAATCCCCCTGCCATCCCGGACCGTCTCTTTCGCCAGGAATCTTGTGGGGCCGCAGCCCCGCAAATACGGTATGATGGTCCTGAAGCCCGATGCATTCAGAATGGGAGCAACTTTACTCCATGCCCGTACATCGTCGGGCCAGCCGTGTAAAAGAAAGATGACAGACCCCTGTCGGGGACCCTCGTCCAGAAAGGAAATCTCCAGTTTCGATGTTCTTATGGCAGGCATGCCAAAGCCCACTCAATATTTGTGCCTGGCCAGAAATAAAAAACAATATTTAATTTCCTCCTTTCGTTTTTTTTGTTTTTATTGTGAAAAACCCCTCTAAAACTATGGAAGACAAACAACAGGACTCCTTTTTCCAGATGCATCTGGACTATGATGGCGGCCGTATTCTCAACGAAACCGTCCGCTGGTCACGCTTCCTTTCCATCGTAGGCATCATCGGACTATCGATCTGCCTTTTGGCCTTCATAATAGCGAGCAAATACCTGATCCCGGCAGTCTCCAGACTCGTGCCCGGCATTGAAGACATGGAAAATGTGGCAGGCGCCCTCATCATGGTCGTCATCCTAATATTCGGGGCAGTCTTTGGTTTTTTGGTTTACATGCTGTACCGTTTTTCGGTACTGACACGCAAAGGGATCGAACACCAGGACCAGACCATATTCGCCGAAGGCATGAAATGTCTGAAGATCTACTTCCTCGTCAGCGGGATCATCGCCGTACTGAGCCTGCTGAGCAATGTGCTATCATTAACCAAACTATTTTAAACCGCCATGGAAAACCAACAAACTCCCACCGAATCCAGTTCGCTGGACAATTTCTTCAATATCTCATTCGATGAATCCACCCGTGGTCAGGTCAGAAAGGCAGCACAGTGGGCAAGGATTTGCGCTTTATGCATCTTCATCGGATATGGCATCACACTGATCACGGTCTTTTTTGGCAAGTCCGCTTCCGTAGATTCAGAGTTAGGTGGCGCTTACCGGGCCGGCAGTATCATCGGCTCCCTGATCGTGGTTGCAGTAGGTGTGTGGATCTATCTTTTTCTTTATCGCTTTGCAACGGCAACAGCCAAGGGCATGGATGCCATGGACAGTATCAAGACCAACGAAGGTTTCGACAGCCTGCGGAGATTCTTTAAAATACTTGGCATTCTCCTTATCATCGGGCTTTCTATTGCAGCCCTGGCTATACTGATCAGTCTCTTCCGTTAAGGTTCACCCCCGCCCGGGTGCGCGGTAGGCGACATAAAAAAGCTTGGCTTTTTGCACGTCATATGTATATATGTTCATACATTTGAAATATGCAAAAAGTCCAATTATTCATCCTCCTCCTTCTATCCTGCAGCCGGATAGCCTATGCCGGCCCGGGTAGCATTGCCCGTAATGCAACCATAACTGCTTCCTCCGAAACCCCAAATGGCGCAGCCGCCAACATCATCGATGGCATCAGCAGAATAGACGGCCAGGGCGAGTGGATATCAAAAAGCACCGTCACTTTTTGGGGAGAAATAGATTACCCCTGGATACAGCTAACCTGGCAACAGCCACAAACCATCAACAAAATTATCCTGTTCGACAGGCCCGCGAAAACTTCACACAATGCCGGCGGCACACTCATTTTTTCCAATGGCACCCGCATACCCGTATTTGCAATACCCAACGACGGCGCTCCAAAACCAGTTTCGTTCCCGGAGCAAACCATCACCTGGGTACGTTTCGAAACCACGGATGGTGACGGCCCCGCCATCGGTCTGTCCGAGGTGGAGGTCTATCCATCACCTTTCGAAAATTCAGATCCTGTCTCCTGGGTAGATCCATATATCGAATCCACACGCGGCCGTTATTTTTTCTTTGTCACGGGAAGCCAGCCCTTTGGCATGATCAGCGCGGCGCCACTGACCCGCAACAAAAATCAGGATGGCGGCGGGTATAATTATAATTCGACGGAAGTGCTCGGATTCCCGCAGGTGCATTGCTGGATGCTTTCGGGCATAACGCTGATGCCCACCACGGGCGCCGTTGCTCCCAGCAAGGGAGAACAAGAGTGGAAGTCCACATTTTCACATGATGCTGAAATTGTACAGCCGGGCTATCATCGTCTGTATCTCGACAAATACGATACATGGGTAGAGCAAACGGCGGGGGATAGAGTAAGCTTTTACCGGTTCACCTACACCAAAGATGCGATCACAAATATCCTGATTAACCTCGGCGGCTATGTAGGCGAGTCAACCATGACAGACGCAAGAGTTGAAAAGGTCAGCAATACCCGCCTGGAAGGTTCCGTAAATACTACCGGCAGGTTATGGGGTGGACCGGAAAATATACGTATTTATTTTGCCATCGATTTTGAAAAACCATTTGAAACATTAAATGCCTGGAATAGTAAAGAGGAATTGTCGGATATCAGCTCACTAACCGGCACGCCGGAAAAAACAGCAAAGAACGGTGGCTCTATGAGTTATTATGACGCCCCTACTACGGGTGTATCCCCACAGTACCATGTCAAAGCCGGCGAAGCCGTCAGGATGAAAGTTGCCATCTCTTTTACAAGTGTTGACAATGCCAGGCGCAACCTTACATCCGAAAGTAACCACTGGGACTTCGATCAGCTTCGTGCAACATCGCAAAAACAATGGAATGAAATGCTGGGTCGCATTGCAGTAAAAGGAGGCAGCGCTGATCAAAAGAAAAAATTTTATACCGACCTGTGGCATGTCCTGCTGGGTCGTCATAAGCTGGATGACGTATCAGGCGACTATCCCGATAACACCGATGGGGACAGGCGTGGTAATTCCACTGTCAATATAAAATTCAAGGTCCGCACCTTGCCCAAAGATCCGAATGGCAAGGCGAAATTTCACATGTACAACTCAGATGCATTCTGGCTGACACAATGGAATTTGAATGTGCTTTGGGGATTGGCCTGGCCTGAAGTGCTGGACGATTTTGCAGCGAGCCTGGTGCAATACGCGGAAAATGGAAAACTGCTGCCAAGGGGCCCATGTGGCGGTGGCTACAGCTATATCATGACCGGCAACCCCGCTACCAATCTCATCACAAGCGCTTATCAAAAAGGGGTTCTTACCAAAATCCCCGTAGCCAATGCTTACCGGATGATGAAACAAAACCATGCACCGGGTGGCATGATGGGTGGAAAAGAAGAAATGGAATTTTATATAAAGAATGGATATTACCCGTCCAATGCAGGCATCACGCTCGAAATCGCTTTCCAGGACTGGGCATTGGCTCAAATGGCAAAAAAGTTAGGCAACGACAATGATTATCGTTATTTCTTCCGGCGCTCGCAAGGCTGGCCAAAACTATTTGACACTACGCAAAAGCTGATCCTCCCAAAAACAAAAGAAGGCGCCTGGCTGCATAAGGACCCGTTAAATGGCAATGGCTGGGTAGAAGCCAACGCCTGGCAGGCGACATGGTCTGTCTCCCACGGCATCGATCAGCTGGCCCGCATGATGGGTGGACCGGATACACTTTGCAAAATGTTGAACTACGCATTTGAACAGGCAAAGGATCAGGATTTCGTATTTGGGTATAGCTCGGGTTATATAAGCTATGCCAATCAACCGAGCTGCTCCGACGCACATGTGTTCAGTCATGCCGGACGTCCTGATCTGACGCAGTATTGGGTGAGAAGAGTAAATGAACAGGCTTATGGCGGTGTCACACCCGATAAAGGATACGGAGGCCACGATGAAGACCAGGGACAGATGGGAGGCGTGAGCGCCTTGACATCGATTGGATTATTCAGCCTGAACGGGACCACCTCCATCGATCCTGTGTACGATATTACCAGCCCCGTCTTTGATGAAATAGTCATCCGGCTCAATAACGATTACTATCCGGGAAAGGAGTTCACGATCAAAACGTATAATAATTCCAATGCAAACTGCTATATCCAAAAAGCCTCCCTCAACGGGAAAGATTATAACAAATTTTATCTTTCACACGCTGACTTTGTCCGGGGAGGATTATTGGAATTATGGCTGGGCCCGCAGCCGAACCTGCCCTGGGGCAAAGGCGGCGGCACACAGTAGGTTCGCTCTATGAAAAGTCCGAGCGGCTCCAGATCTGCTCTTCGAAGATCACCTGGATGATGGTGGAAGTAGGATTTTCGGTGTGGATGGTTGTTTCCTGCGTCTTTCTGCTCATGATCTTGTGGTTTTTTAAGAGGATTTTTGACATTAACTGAATTTGCGGAAGAATATTGTATTTCTTTCCCTATATTTGCAACCCCGAATGCGTACCACTCTCTTTGTAGAAGGTTCACATTCAAGCGGATGCCCAGGTGGCGAAATTGGTAGACGCACTGTTTTCAGGTAGCAGCGCCGCGAGGTGTGCTGGTTCGAATCCAGTCCTGGGCACACGACAACCCTTGTAAGTCAATACATATTGTTGATTTGCAAGGGTTTTTTCATTTTTCAAATTAGCTCGCCATGGACGTCAAATTGTCATCAAAAAATCCAGATCACTCCAATACAGTAACCTCAATGCCCTGCAAACGATGGATACGCAAAACGCCACCCTTTCCGAAAGGGATCCACTGATAACCTTCCTGCCTTTCATCGCTGACTTCCATCAAAGGCTTGCCATTTAATAACACCTTCGCCGGACTCACCTGCATTCTCACCGTCTCCGTACCTGTACTGTCATATGCCCTGTAATAAAACATCACCTTATTGATATCATCTACATTTACATAGGGCACCAGGAATTTATTTGCCTGCCCTTTATAGTCGGCCTGTTGTATTACGGAAGTACTTGATAGAATATGATCAGCGGATGATGGGGCAAGTTCAGGGCATGCAGCCATTGCACGGAGATAATGACGGACATAATCCCCATAGCCGTCGGTGAGCCAGGGCTCATCCTGAGGGAATCGGTTCGTTCCATCGACATCGACCGTATAGGTCGCCCACGTGAGCTGCCGGATGGCATTCGCCTTTCTTGCCGTGTCGCCGGACAGTGCACAATACAACAGTTCCGTTGCCCCCTGTCTTGATGTATGGCTCTCCCCCGGCGTTTGATAAACAGTTTGTTCATTCACTACCGTCACACCGTATTTCTCCCAATTTTTATTACCCAGGGTTTTATAAGTCCAGTGAAAGATGGCCTGGACCTGCCGCTGCCAGTCAGGGAAATACTGCCGGTGCTCCATCATAAACCAGGCAAAGGTGGTAGCATTGATCTGCGTGTCACTCCAGCCCTGGACATCTTCAAAAAAAGGCCCCCAGCGATTGTTCTTCAATGGATATTTTTTCATCCAGCTAAGAAAGACGTTGAACGCAGCTTTATAGGCAGCCGCATGGGGCTTGTCCAGTTGCTGTAAAGAAAGAAAAAGCTCCATGGTTGAGCACCAATTGGTAGTATAGGCAGCCTTGCCCACGACAGTACCATCGATATTATTATTTTTAAGACTACCCGTCTCCCCCGTGTACGCATTTACCTTGAACGGCAACGGCGAACGCTTTTCATCGCCGGGCTGCAAATGGGCTATCAGCGTCGTGGCAATTTTAATGGCAGCATCCAGATATCTGCCGGACGTCGATTGCAAATAGAAATCCCGGCTGCTCATTTTGTAAAGATGCACCAGCTCCAGCCCCAACGATCCGGCTTTATCCGGCTGCAGGTACCCGGGTCCTATCACCATATCTCCATCATATATGCCTGAATAGATCAGCGTATTATAAGGAAAGGGAAGGTTGGGCCATTTACAATTGGAAGGAGACAGGGAGTGGGTAAGGTAATAATCCGCGATAAACTTCATGTTCTGTTTGACCCTTTCGTTACCCGTATAAGCATACAACAGCTGCCAGGAAGACAGCGCCATCTGCAGCTGATCACCACCAAGGCCCCGGGCATCGTTATAACCCGGCTTCCATACCTGGTGGTTCATATAATACGGCAGGCTGTTGAGATCCCGACGCATGGTATCCCAAAAATTCCATACCAGGTCAATAATATGGTCATAAGATTCTCCCGGATCATCCTTATACCACGGGACGATATGGCCATTGCCATCGGTACGAATAGTATGATAGATCAGTTTCTCCTGGGCATTTGCCGTGCTAAAGAGAAATAAGCAGCCCGCTATGACAAGAAGCTTCATAATGTACTAAAGATAACTGAAATTGGGGCAATACCTAGCAGGACATGCATCTAAGGGACCATAAAATGTCACGGACCTGCCGTACAATGGCATTTAGCTCGATGGCGCTGGTAGGTTTCCGTATATAATGATCGGCGCCCAGCCTTTTACATTCTTTTGTTGTCATGTCAGGGTGAGAGTTACTCCACATGATCTTCACTATATGTGTGTAGCGGCTATCGATAGCCAGCTGTTGCAATACTTCCGGGCCGCTGAGATCAGGCATTTGATAATCAAGGAGCAGGACGACGGGCAGAATAACCGCTTCCTTCAGGTATTCCAGGGCGGCTACACCGCCACCCACCTGTTCAACGAGAAAACCTTGGTTTTGTTGGCGGAACGCATCCGCGAAAAAACTCCTGTCATCCGGGTCGTCATCGGCCAGTAACAGGTATGGGATATGGATAGACGTTGTCATCATGATCAGGACATGTTACGTATAAAATAAAAGAGAAAGATGGTATGATTGGCGAGGGGTGCGCTTAGGATAGTCGGGCCTATCTTTTCACTAGAAAAATCGTGCCAAAATATCCAGTGAACAAAGTGAAAAATATTACTTTAAAAAGTAATAAAAGGCACCCCGGGGCGATCGATCCATGGTTAATTTTGCGGGAATTTCGGATAACCATGTCAAATTAACCATCATGTGCGCAGCCTCAAAAGATATCAAGCCAGGCTATTTATGGAGCCTGTTACGTCACAAATGTCCCCGTTGCAGGACGGGTGACATGTTCAAGATCGGCAGTTCCTATAATTTAAAACAATTCATGAAGATGAATGACAAATGCCCGGTCTGTGGTCAGTATATGGAATTAGAGGTCGGATTTTATTATGGAACGAGTTATGTGAGCTATGCCCTGACGGTGGCTCTTTCTGTAGCGACGTGTATTGCCTGGTGGGTACTCATAGGATTTTCGCTGGAGGATAGCCGGTTTTTTATGTGGATGGGAGCCAATATAGTCTTTCTCATATTGCTGCAACCATATTTAATGCGTCTTTCCAGGGCGATATGGTTATCGTTCTTTGTCCGTTATAATAAGAACTGGCGGGATGAGAAGCCGGAAGCCCCCGAGCGCATAGGCAGCCAGCGCTAATCTCTTATTCCCCCACCAACCGGTAGTCCTCCGTCACCATATAATGCTTCAGCGTAGTGATCTTCAGTTGCTTTCCCTTTTCCGTCACATACACTTTCTTCAGCTCGCGGAACCGCTTATTATTATCCAGCAACCCTATAATACATGAATACTCCTCCGGCCCCTTCTGTAACACCGGCTTCGGCGGTGTCCCCATATCTGGCAATTTCAGCGTATCATCCCCACCCAACCCCTCGAAATCTACTTTCATCCGGTACTTCATCGTCTCCTTCGTCTCATACAGCTCTACCATAAAATACATATCATTCAGCTTACTGCTCGTCTTCACCTTGTACTCCGCCACCGGCTCCTTGCTCACATGCTCCCTGAACTCGGGATTTCGCTTGAACATCGGCAATACCGGACGCGCCGCAGCCGGACTGTCCACAGCAGCCTCCGGCCCCTTGACAGAAGAATGACACCCTAAAAGGACAAAGGTCGATACCAGGGAAAATACCCCTACTGATAAAGGTCTGAACATAATATTACAATTGTGCCCCAGTAACGATCAGGCCCATACTTTTGTTGTCGCACTGTTCACACTCCGGGAATTAATATCTTTGTATAAAATCCCCTGATGAATAGGACAAAGAT
>Ga0105240_10010623_pt1 | contig 12934 bp, 13 predicted proteins | sample KBSC54metaG_FD_80426 | JGI IMG/M metagenome (GOLD analysis project Ga0105240, IMG submission 80426) | Corn rhizosphere microbial communities from Kellogg Biological Station, Michigan, USA - KBS C5-4 metaG | ecosystem: Host-associated > Plants > Roots > Rhizosphere > Soil | place: Michigan, USA... | reverse complement strand
TCCTTCAGGCTCTCTCGCGAGCGCCAGGCCCGCAGCATCGACTCCTGGACGATGTCCTCCGCGATGGCCCGGTCGCGTGCCAGCCAGTGGGCGAAGCGCACCAGGTCCGGGCGGAGCGACTGCAAGAGACGGGTAATGCCCTCGTCGGCGGCGCCGCCCGGCCCCATACCGGAAGAGACCGGCTTTTCGGGCCCGGAATTGCGCGTGTCTTCAAGAATATCCGTCATTTCGCGCTCGCTGCGGTGCGGCGGCGTCGGCAGGGGTTTGCCGGGAGGGTGCCGCGGGCGCGATATTACTTCGGCTGGGCCAGCAAGCGTACTGCAGCGGGGTCCGGGCGGGCAGACATGGCGGCGAAGGACGTCCTCGGTCCAGGCCGCTTTCCGGCGGGGCTACCCCCTTCCGGTTGCAATAAGCGCAGGCTGCGGCCGGTCTTTGACGGCAACGATCCCGCAAAGGAAACCTCCATGAACCTGCTCGTGCGATCCCTGCTCGACTGGCCGGCAAGCGTGGCCCGCCACCTGGAATGGCTTGCCCCGCTGGTTGCCCGCATCACCGTGGGTTGGGTGTTCCTGTGGAGCGGCTGGGGCAAGCTCAACAACCTGCCGCAGGTCACGGAGAATTTCATCGGCTGGGGAATCCCTTTCCCTCATGTCCTCACGCCATTCGTCTCCGGCGTGGAATTCTTCGGCGGGCTGTTCCTTCTGTTGGGACTGCTGACGCGCATCTCCGCCGGTGCCTTGGGCATCGTCATGATCGTGGCGATCCGGTCGGCCAAGTGGGGCGATGTCGATTCGCTGGAAACGTTGCTGGGCTTCGACGAGTTCGAGTACCTCGCCCTGTTCCTGTGGCTCGCCATTGCCGGGCCCGGCAAGCTCGCGTTGGACCCGTGGCTGCAGAAGACCTTTGGACCTCGCTCGAGCGCGGGCTCCCCCGTGGAAGCCCGCGCGCCCTGATGCACTTGGGCCCTGCAGCAGTCCCTCAGGCTGCCTCAGCGCTGGAGGGCTCTTTCTCACCCCTGGAGCGGGCTCATTTACCGCTCCCAGTGGCCTTGCTCGAAGTGATATCGGCTCCCACGGGCTTCCCAGTGCGCAGGATGCCAGTGATATCCCCTTCGCTCGCGCAGATAGCGTCCGTCGACCCAGACGTGCTGACGTCCGTTCCAGCGCCAGTAACCGGGAGCCCACACGTAACCGGCGCGCACGGCGGGCGTTACGACAATACGTGGCGGCGGCGGCGCCACCGCAACGTCAGCGTAGTAGCCTCCGGCAGGCTCCACCACGCATGCCGACAGGCCTGCGACGGTCACGGCGGTCAAGCTCGCGAGTACGGTAGTGCGAAGCCTCATAGATGGTCCTCCTCTCCAGATAACGTTCGAGTTGCGGAAAAGATTACGCTTCCGCGGGGCCTCCCACCGTCAGTCCCATGTGCCGGATAATCGCGGAGCCGCCCTGAACAGATCCTGTATCGCAACCCCCGGGTGACCAATGAAAACAACTGCCTTTTGTCTGGCCGCTGTGTTGGTGTCAGGTCTCGCGGCGGCGCAGCCGCCGGGACCGCCACCGGTCGTGCGCGGCACCATCGTCAAGCTCGCCGGTGACACCCTGACGCTGAAGACGAATGCGGGCAAGACCGACACCATCGAGTTGAGCAAGGATTGGCGGGTGACGGTCCTCAAGCCCGTGGATGTGTCGAGCATCCAGCCCGGCAGCTTTATCGGCACGGCGGAGATGCCGCAGAAGGACGGCACCGGCCGCTCTCTGGAGGTGCACGTGTTTCCGCCAGGGGTGAAGGCCGGGGAGGGACACTACAGCTGGGACTCCAGGAAGGGCTCGATGATGACCAATGGCACCGTGGGCAAGGTCACCGCCACACCCAAGGGTCGCGAGCTCGACGTCGACTACCCCAACGGTCAACGCAAGATCGTCGTGCCGCCCGGCGTACCGGTCGTCGAGTTCACGGACGGAGATCGCTCGCTGATCAAGCCGGGGATTCCGGCGTTTCTGATCGCTCCGCCGGCCAAGGACGGGAGCCTGACTGCAGGCGGTATCGTGATCGGCGAGAACGGCGCCAAGCCGCCGATGTGATGCGGCCGGCAACAGGTGTCGCGTGAGCGGTGCTGCGACCCCGGCACAGGCGGCGGGCTCGGATCGAGCCCTTGCCGATGGACGGATCGCCTTCTACCGACACCCGCTCCCGGTGCGCCTGACACACTGGGTGAACGCGCTGTGCCTGTGGCTGCTGCTGATGAGCGGCCTGCAGATTCTCAACGCCCATCCGGCGCTCTACTGGGGAGAGATCTCTACGTTCGATCAGCCGCTGCTGAGTTTCGGCGCCGCGGACGGACCGGCGTTTCCGGCCTGGATCACGCTCCCGGGATTCCAGGATCTGGCCGGAGGACGCAGCTGGCACTTCTTCTTCGCATGGCTGTTCGTGCTGAATGGCCTGGTCTATCTGGGCTATGCGCTCCGCAGTGGCAGGGTGCGGAATGTGCTGGCTCCCGATCGGGAGCAGCTCCGCAACATCGGGCGCTCGCTCGCGGATCATCTGCGACTGAGGTTTCCGCACGGGGACGCCGCGCGCGGCTACAACGTCCTGCAGAAGTTGAGTTACCTGATCGTGCTCTTCGGGCTGCTGCCGTTGATGCTTCTGACCGGACTGACGATGTCCCCCGCAATGGATGCCCGGCTGCAGTGGCTGACGGCGCTTTTCGGGGGCCGGCAGTCCGCCCGGACGGTGCATTTCTTCACCGCCACCGCACTCGTGGCGTTCTTTCTGATCCACGTTCTCGCGGTGCTGGCCGCCGGGCCGCTGAACGAGATGCGCTCGATAGTGACAGGTTGGTTCGTGATCAAGCCGGAGAAGCGCTCGTGAGCTCGATAACCCGTCGACGGTGGCTGCAGCGGACTCTGACGGCCCTCGGTGGGTTGACGGTGTCCGCCTGCGACCGCATCTCTGAGTCCCCTCGCGTCAACTCGACGCTCGACTGGGCGGAAGAGTTGAATCAACGGGTGCAACGCGTCCTGCTGGGAAGGAAGGCGTTGGCGCGCGAGTACACCGAGAAAGACATCTCGCGCGAGTTTCGCGCGAACGGTACGACGAACCCCGATACCGAGGAGTACAACGCTCTTGCCAAGGGTCGCTTCGTGAGCTGGAAGCTCATCGTCGGCGGACTAGTGGAGCGGCCGCTGCAGTTGTCCCTCGAGGAGCTGCGGAGCATGCCCTCGCGGACGCAGATCACGCGACACGATTGCGTCGAGGGATGGAGTTGTATCGGCAAGTGGAAGGGAGTCCAGCTGAGCCGCGTCATCGAGCGCGCTGGCCTGAAGCCCAATGCCCGCTTCATCGCCTTCTATTGTGCCGATACCCTCGAGCTGACCCTCGATGGCACCGGCCAGTACTACGAGACCATCGATCTGGTGGACGCCCTGCATCCCCAGACGCTGCTCGCCTACGACATGAACGATCGCCCTCTGGATATCGCTCACGGGGCGCCCCTGCGGCTGCGCCTGGAACGCCAGCTCGGGTACAAAATGGCGAAGTACGTGATGCGGATCGAGGCGCTGGAGAGTTTCCAGAAGCTCGGCCGGGGCAAGGGCGGCTACTGGGAGGATCGCGGCTACCAGTGGTACGCCGGCATTTAGCGCAGCACTCCCTGCTTCATCCGCTCGATGCGCTCGAAGTCGATCGCGGCGCCCAGCCCCGGTCCGCGCGGGGCATGCACCAGCCCCTGGGCGTCGACGCTGATGTCCTCGATGAGGCCGTATTTGTTGGAGGCATCCGGGAGCAGCACCTCGAAGTACTCGCAGTTGCGGATCGCCATCGCCACGTGCAGGTTGGCGACGTTGTTGAGCGAGTTGCAGCCGTGATGGAGCTCGTAGTTCATGCCGAACGCTTCGGCGAGGTGGGCGGCCTTGATGCAGGTGGTGATGCCGCCCTTGAAGCAGACATCCCCCCGCAGGTAGTCGGTGGCCTGCGCCAGCAGCCAGGGGCTGTATTGATCGAACCCGCCCCAGGGCATCTCGGTCGCCATGACGGGGACGCGCACCTGCTGCTTCAGCTTGACGTACCCGTGGATATTCCACTCGGACAGGGGGTCCTCGTACCAGTGGAAGTCGAGCTCTTCGATCGCGTGGCCGACGCGCACCGCCGCCGGATAGTCGTACGTCCAGGTGGCATCGAGCATCAGCGGATAGCCATCTCCCACGGCCTTGCGAACCGCGCGACACACCTTGATGTCTTCCTTCCACGGGTGTGGAGGGTGGAGCTTGTATGCCTGCCAGCCGTTTGACTTGTAGTGGAGCGCCTGCTCCACGTATTCCTCGGTCGAGGTGAGCACCTGCGAGCTTGCGTAGGCGGGCAGGCGGTCGCGGTAGGAGCCCAACAGTTGATGGATCGGCAGGCCGGCGATCTTGCCCGCCAGATCCCATAAAGCGACATCGACGGCGCCGATGGCCTGGGTGAGCGGCGCGCGGCCGCGCCCCCAGAGGCGATGATAGAGCCGTTCGCGGTCCAGCGGGTTCTGCCCCATCACCACCGGTTTGAGCAGGGCGATGAGGTTGGGACCGTCGACTTCGGCGCCCCGGTTGGCGGCGCCGAGAAAAGCGTGGCCGGTCAGGCCTTCATCGGTGTCGATCGCCAGCAGGCCCAGCGTGCAGGAGCCGCTCGAGAAGGGGATGTCAGGTCCGTAGGTGACGCGTGGCAGTCCGTCCCACGTGAACATCGTGAGAGTGACATCGACGATTTTCATCCATCCCCCGTGGTCGGCGCTCTATGCCGCGGCGTGCTGGGCCTCCTCCCCGGACGTCAGGCGTCCTTTGTCGACATAGAGGCGGCGTGAGGCGTGGTCCGCGGCGCGCGAGTCGTGAGTGACCATGATAATCGTCTTGCCGTGCTGGCGGTTCAGGATCTGCAGCAGCTCGAGAATCTCTTCGGCGGTCTCGCGATCGAGGTCACCCGTGGGCTCATCGCACACCAGCAGGGTAGGGTCGGCGACGATGGCGCGAGCAATGGCGACACGCTGCTGCTGGCCGCCGGAGAGCTCGGCGGGTTTGTGCTTGGCGCGGTCCGACAGTCCGACGACGGCGAGCGCCGCAGCGACGTTCTTCTTGCGCTGGCTGCGCGACAGGTTGGTCAGCAGCAGCGGCACTTCCACGTTCCGCTCGGCACTGAGCACCGGCAGGAGGTTGTAGAACTGGAAGATGAATCCGATATGGCGCGCACGCCATTTGGCGAGCTGACCGCTGGAGAGCCGGTCGATTCGCTGGCCGGCGACCTCCACCTCGCCCTGGTCCGGACGATCGAGTCCACCGATGAGATTCAGCAAGGTGGTCTTGCCCGAGCCGGAGGGTCCCATGAGCGCGAGGAATTCACCGGCGGCGACCTCGAGGTCGATTCCGTGCAGCACCTCGACCTTCTGCTTGCCGCGCGTGTAGCGCTTGACGACGTTCTTGATGGAAACGATGGACGCCATGCGATCTCCCTCCGTTGCGAGTTCGAGTGCTGCCCTGCGTGCAGCCCGTTGATCCCCCACGGCGGACAGTCAGCTCCAGGTCCTCCGCGCGCCCCTGGTGCACGCGTGCCCGCCCAACCTTACGGGAAGGAAGTCTACAGGGGTGGCGTCACGCTGTCTGCGAGCGTTTCACTCCAGTCATCCGGTCGAAGCCACGCTTCGGCGCCTTTGGCGCCCGCTCCCGCGGGTATCATTGCCGTCCGTGCGCAAGCTCGACAGACCCGCTGGCGGCGGGTCACCAGACCCGGGATCCCGGCCGCTACGCGGCTTGACAGCCCGTGAGCTCTCGCTGCGCCTGCAGAGCGCTCTGGCGGCCGGCGATGGTGTGGACGGGGCACACTGCATCCACGAGGCATGGATGCGCGGGGAGTTCGCCGCCAACATCGAAACGGCGCTGGAGCACCTGTGGAAGCGGGCGGCGCCGTCGATTCCCGAGTGGCTCCCGATGCGCTACATCGATTGGCTGGCCGCCGCCTACGAGGTGGCGGGACAGTTTCGTGCGCGGCGCGGCGGACGCTCCAACATCTATCTGGTGTTGCTGGACTACGCGGATCGGCGCGATGGGCCGCACGGGCTGTATGTTGGAATGAGCCACTACTCCCCGGCGCAGCGCTTCGAGCAGCACAAGGCCGGGATTCGCGCCGCTGGAAGCGTCCTGAAGCGCGGCATCGAGGTGTTGACCGGCCCGGTCCTGCACCTGCAGCACATCTCACGCGGGGAGGCGGAGGAGATCGAGGCCTCTCTGGCGGAAGCGCTGCGCGCCACCGGAATCATCGTGACCGGCGGGCATTAGTCGATCGTCACGCGCGGCTTGCGGTGCGCATCGGAGGACGTGCGCGATTCGCCGCCGGCTAGTCCTGGATGTGATACACGCCGGCGCCCAGGCGCAGGCTCTCCTCGGTGCTCTCGGGGCCGGCTTCGTGGCGTACGAGCCAGTCATCGACCCGTTCCAGAAAGGCCTGACCCTCCCGGTTGAGGAACTGGCGGAATTCCGGCAGGGCGCTCGCACGGATGCGGATGTTGGCGGCCGAGCGCTCGAAGCGCGTTGCGTGGTGAGGGTTGCGAGTCAGATTGTGGACGTAGGTCGTCGCGACGTCGGCGACGACGGTGCCCCAGAGGCGGATCAACTGCTCGTCCATCTTGTGCGGAATGTAGGCCCGTTGCAGCGCTTCGAGCTGCCCGTCGGCGGTGACGCGCACGGCGCCGGCGCTGCGCAGTTCCTTCAGCAGCGTCGAGGGACGCACGTCGCTGGCCCCGCAACGCCGCACCAGAGCGGCGAAGCTCGCCCCTGCGCCATCCACGGCCAGCAGCGCCGGCTTGCCGTCGGGACGCAGGAACTCAGGGTCCTGGTGCCAGGCGGCCAAGACCAGGGAGGCCTTCGAGACGTACGCCGTCCAGCCTTCCGGGGCGGTGGCGATGCGCTGGCGCTGGTTGCGCACTTCGCGGCGCGCCAGGCCGGTCAGCACTGCGGTGCGGGACACATTGGTGGGGCGTCCACGTTTGCCGAACTGGCGCGTGGCCACTTCGACATAAGTGGTCTTGGCGAGCGCAGCGAAGTCCTTCCAGGTGATCCCGCAGCGGATCAGGACGTGGATCAGGGGTTTCAACCATTGCCGCGTTGCCGACAGGACCTGCGAGTTGGAAGCCGCGCTCATGGGCGGAACTATCGCACAGGCGAGGCCCGTGCAATGCAGGCACAGTCGACAAAGGCTCTTTGCTGCAGTGCTTAACTAGCGTTCGACGAAGGCGCGCTCGATGACATAATCGCCCGGCTCGCCGATGTGCGGGGAGATCTTGAAACCGCGGGAGTCCAGCAACGCCTGGGTGTCGGCGAGCATCGCGGGGCTGCCGCACACCATGACCCGGTCGGTGTGGCTGTCGATCGGGGGCAGGTGCAGGTCCTGGAACAGCCGGCCTGACTCGATCAACTGGGTCAGGCGACCGCGGTTGCGGTAGGGCTCACGCGTGACCGTGGGGTAATAGTGCAGCTTCGCACGGGCCTCCTCGCCCAGGAACTCATGCTGCTTCACCTGCTCGACCAGGCTTCCGACCACCGCGCTCTCACGAATCCAGCGCACACCGTGCACGAGCACGACGTGCTCGAAACGCTCATAGACCTCGGGGTCCTTGATGACGCTCATGAAGGGGGCGGCCCCCGTCCCGGTGCTCAGCAGATACAGGCGCTTGCCGGGCTTCAGATCGTGCAGGACGAGCGTGCCGGTGGGCTTGCGGCTGACCAGGACCTGATCGCCTTCGCGGATGTGCTGCAGGCGGGAGGTGAGCGGGCCATCGGGCACCTTGATGCTCAGGAACTCGAGGTGCTCCTCGTGATTGGCACTGGCGATGCTGTAGGCGCGCAGCAGCGGGCGGCTATCGACATGCAGGCCGACCATGACGAACTGGCCATTCTCGAAACGCAAGCCCGAGTCGCGCGTGGTGGTGAAGGTGAACTGGGTGTCTGTCCAATGGTGTACTTTGAGTACCTGCTCGGTGCCAATCGCCGCCAAGATCGCCTCGCCTGCAGTGGAATTCGGATGCGAAATGTTACCTAAGTGGCCGCCGCTGGCGAGGTCTTTCGAGTCATGGCCTCATAGCCCCGCGTTATACCCGGCGCACCGCCCGGAGCGTGGCGCCAGGGGGAAGATAAGCCCATGAGCCAGAATGGTTTTTTGGACGCTCAAGGGGCGCCTCGAGGCGCCGCCCTCAAGGGCCGGACGCTGTTCGTCACGGGCGCCAGCCGAGGCATCGGGCTAGCCATCGCCCTGCGCGCCGCCCGCGACGGCGCCAACGTGGTCATCGCCGCCAAGTCCGCGCAAGCGCATCCCAAGCTCCCCGGGACGATCTTCACGGCGGCCGCGCAGATCGAGGCGGCCGGCGGACAGGCCCTGCCACTGGCGGTGGACGTGCGTCAGGATGAGCAGGTGGCCGCCGCTGTCGAACAGGCTGTCGCGCGGTTCGGCGGAATCGATGTGCTGGTGAACAATGCCAGTGCCATTTCCCTGACCGATACGCCGAACACACCGATGAAGCGCTTCGACCTGATGCACCAGGTCAACGTGCGCGGCACTTTTCTGTGCTCGAAGCTGTGCCAGCCTCACCTGGCGCGCTCGCCGAACCCGCACATCCTCACCCTCTGTCCGCCTCCGCAGCTCGCGGAGCGCTGGTTCGCGCCGCACCTCGCCTATTCGCTCTCGAAATATGGAATGAGCCTGTGCGTGCTCGGCCTGGCGGGCGAGCTGCGCTCGCAGGGGATCGCCGTCAATGCCCTCTGGCCGCGCACTATCATCGCGACCGCGGCGCTGCAGGTGGCGATGGCCGGGCTGGGGGAAGAGCAGCGCCGGCGGGCGCGCAGCCCGGAGATCATGGCCGATGCCGCCTACATCATCCTGAGCCGCCCCAGTCGGGAGTTCAGCGGTCACTTCTGCATCGACGAGCAGGTGCTGCGCTCGGTGGGCGAGACGGACTTTTCGCGCTATCGTGCGGCAGGGGTATCCGAAGAGCAGTTGCTGCCCGATCTGTTTCTGTGATCTGCTGCGGGCGTGCTCGCGGCGCCGCGCCATGGCGCCTGACGCACAGGGAGGTTAGGTTCCAGTGACGACGCTCGAGACCCTGGCACACGAGTTGCGCCAGCCGCTGTCGGCGATCCTGAGCAACGCCCAGGCGGCACAGCGGCTGCTGGCCGGCGGAGGGCGTGCCACAGGGGAAGTGCGCGAGATCCTCGAGGATATCGTCGCCTGCGACAAGCGCGCCGCCGCCCTCCTGGGACACCTGGAGGAGGCGCTCCGAGCCAGCGCGCATGCCAGTGCGTCGCCCCCATCTTCGACATTGCGCCAGTCGCAGGGAGAGCCGGTATGAGCCCATCCTCGGGGACACTGTATATCGTCGACGACGACGCCCAGGCGCGCGCGGCACTCGCCCGTTTGCTGCGAGCGGCGGGATACCAGACACGCGCCTTCGAATCCGCAAGCGAGTTTCTGGAGGCGCACGCGCACCTCGAGCACGCTCCCGGCTGCCTCATCCTCGACCTGGCCATGCCGGAGATGAGTGGCCTGGAGCTGCAACAGGCCTTGTGCCGCAGCGGCTGCCGCCGCCCCATCGTGTTCCTCAGTGGCAAGGGAGACATCTCCAAAAGCGTACGCGCCATGAAGGGTGGCGCCGTCAACTTTCTCACCAAGCCCGTCGACGCCCGGGAACTGTTCGCAGCCGTGGAGGAGGCCCTGGCGATTGACGCCGCGGAGCGTTCCGCCTCGGTTGCCCGCCACGGAGTCGTCGAGCGGATCGCCACTCTGACACCTCGCGAGCGTCAGGTTCTCGGCCAGCTCGTCTCGGGCAAGATCAACAAGCAGATCGCCGCGGCGCTGGGCACTGCCGAGAAAACGGTCAAGGTCCATCGATCGCGGGTCATGCGCAAGATGCACGCGGCCTCGATCGTGGAGCTGGTCAAATTGGCATCACTGGTTGGGATCCAGTCCGGCCTCCCAGTTGCTGCGAGCACGCCAACCGCGCCTGTGGCGGTACAACCCAACAGACACTAGCCGGCGCACACACTCCGCGCGCAGTCGACCGCAGCCGACACCCGCCGGCGCACACACTCGCGCGGAGTCGACGTCAGCCGACACCGGCCGCGCGCGTGAGACCAATGGCCAATTGTCGGCTGTTGGGATCGGCGCATCATCGATTCTCCGGCGCTCGCGCGTGCGCGCGCGACTTCCGGAGGTGGCACCGCTTCGCGGAAGTTCGGCCGCCACGCGATCGGGCTTCGGCCGTGCCAAGGAAGGGTTCGGGCGGACGTGGTGCCCCGCGCTGTCGCATCGGCCGCATGCGGGAGAGGGAAGGGAGTCCCTCTCTCCCTCGGGCCGACATCAACGCGTGTCCAACACTTCGCCTGCGTATTCGCGCGATGCTCGCCGGGCGACTCGCCGCACGGCTGCAAGCAGTTCCGCCTCGTCGAACGGCTTGGCAAGGTGTTCCCGGAAACCCGCGGCAATACATCGGGCGACATCATCTTTGAATACGCGCCCGCTGATGGCGATCGCAGGAGGCACCTCCATGGCGGTGGCGCCTGCGGCGCTGCTCGCCGCCACGGCAGTGGCGCCTGCGGCGCTGCTCGTCGCCATGCGTCCGGGCAGCTCCAGACCGTCGCCGTCAGGTAGCGTGAGGTCGCAGATGACAATGTCGAACTTGCCACGCTCAGCGCTCGCGTCCTGGAGAGCGCGCATGGCGCCAGCGAGCCCGGCGGCTCTGACAACAGTATGTCCGTGAGCTGCCAGCAAGCGCTGACAGGCTCTGGCGATCGCGTCGTGATCATCGATGAGCAGGATGCGCAGCGTGTCGGGCGTGGAGTCGCCCGCCGCATCGCGGCCCACCGACTGGAGCGTGATGTCCCGTCCTCCAACGGGGCTCAATGATTCGAGTGCCTCAGGCGCGATCGACTGCGACTCGTCGGCGGCAGCCGCTGCAGCATCCGCGATGCGCGCTCCCAGACTGAGGGGAACGCTGCTCTGCGGGCCTGGGACGAGATCGCTGAGGGGCAGCCGGACGGTGAATGTCGCTCCTTGCCCTTCCCCGGCGCTGGCGGCGCAAATCGTTCCGGAGTGCAGCGAGACAATGCGGTGGGCGATGGCGAGCCCCAGTCCGAGCCCCTGGCCGGGGTGCGAATCGAATTGCCCTTGCCAATACCGCTCGAACAGATGGGGAACGGCTTCGGCCCGGATCCCGCGCCCCGAATCGCTCACTTGCACTTCCACATCGGTTTCAGTGCGCACACAGCGGACTTCGATCCGCCCACCGGCAGGGGTGAAGCGGATCGCGTTGGCGAGCAGGTTCCAGAGCACCTGTTGCAGTCGCTCGGGATCGCCCTCGATCGGACCGGCGTCCGGCTCCAGGCGCGAGAGCACGCTGACGCTCTTCGCCAGGGCGATCGGCTTGAAGGAGTCGATGACCAGACGGATGAGCTCGGAGAGGCAGGGCAGGGGTCGCAGCTCCACCCGCATCCGCCCCGTCACGATGCGCGCCATATCCAGCAGATCGTCGATCAGCCGGCGCTGGATTCGCGCATTGCGCTCGATGAGCTCGACGGCGGCGCCATCCTCCTCATTCAGGCGGTCGCTCTTGAGCAATGCCGTCCATCCCAGGATCGCCATCAGGGGGCTGCGCAGCTCGTGTGACAGCGTGGCGAAGAAATCATCGCGTGCCCGATTTGCGCGCTCCGCCGCTTCGCGCGCACGCCGCTCGGCGGCGCGCAGTCTGGCCTGTGCCAGCCGGGCATCGACGCGGGCCACCAGCTCGCGGGCCGAGAACGGTTTGATCACATAGTCATCCGCGCCCGCCCGCAAAGCCTCCTCCGAAGCTTCTTCGCCGGCGCGCGCGCTCAGCAGCATGACGGGCAATCCGCTGTAGCGCGGGTTATCGCGCAGCAGCCGCAGGAGGCCGAATCCGTCGATGCCGGGCATCATGATGTCGGCAATGACCAGATCCGGCGCATTGCGTGCGATCTGCTCCAGCGCGATGGAGCTGTCCGGCGCCGTATCGACCTGCCATTGCTTGCCGAGCAGCCGGCCCAGGTAGTCGCGCATGTCGGCGTTGTCGTCCACGACCAGGATGCGAGCGGACTCGGGCGGCCCGTCGCGCTCCGGGGAGCTCGCGCGAGCGAGCGGCGTCGTCGGTTGAGTAGCATGCGTACCGCGGGAGAAATTCGGCAGCCAGCCCAGTGCTTCCTCTACGAACGGCAAGGCGCCGGTGTCGGCTCGGGCGAGCTTGCGAACGGCGCCAATCCGATCCGGCGGCAGGTGTTGACAGCCACGTGGCAGGCGCACGGTGAAGCTCGTTCCCCGACCCAACTGACTGCGAGCTTGAACCGACCCACCGTGGAGCTTGACCAGCTCCTGCACGAGCGACAGGCCGATTCCGGAGCCCTCGTGGGTACGCGACTGCGGCGAGCGTCCACGGAAGAAGCGTTCGAACAAGCGGGGAAGATCCTCGGCGGCGACCCCACATCCGGTGTCGGCAATCTCCAGCTCGATATGCTCCGTGAGGGCCTGCAGCCGCACGCTCACCTGCCCGTAGAGCGTGAACTTGAACGCGTTGGAGATCAGGTTGAGAACGATCTTCTCCCACATGTCGCTATCGACGAACACAGGCTCGGGCAGCGGCGGGCAGTCGATCTCGAGCTTCACACCCGCTCGCTCGAACGCGGAGCGGAAAACGCTGGCCAGGTCCGCCGTGATGATGGCGAGATCGACCGGCTCGTAAGCGGCTTCGATCCGGCCGGCCTCGATGCGCGAGAAGTCGAGCAGCGTGTTGACCAGCTTCAGAAGCCGCAGGCAGTTGCGGTGCGCGAGTTCGAGCGGCTCGCGCTGCGTGGCCGAGACCGGATCCGCGCCATTCAGCAGGTCGGCCAGCGGCCCGAGCATGAGCGTCAGCGGG
>Ga0105240_10010621_pt1 | contig 12935 bp, 14 predicted proteins | sample KBSC54metaG_FD_80426 | JGI IMG/M metagenome (GOLD analysis project Ga0105240, IMG submission 80426) | Corn rhizosphere microbial communities from Kellogg Biological Station, Michigan, USA - KBS C5-4 metaG | ecosystem: Host-associated > Plants > Roots > Rhizosphere > Soil | place: Michigan, USA... | reverse complement strand
CGATATGACGAAGTTGCTGGAGCTATGCTCCAGGCGCCAAATTGCGCATCAAAGAATCCCTCAAATAAAATACCCAGCGGCATCGGGCCACACCACGATCACCATGGCAAGACCCATCAACCTCCACCACATATCGGGACTGTGGATAAGTCCCCCGCTAATTCGGATCTAAGACATCCTTCTAGGCGGTGGCTCCGCGAAGGTGGGTCGCGGCTAGCGCTTACATGCCAGCGGGAATGACGCCAAACCATGGGCCTCGGCTCTCCACGGCCGCGAAAAGAGATGCTTTATTCAGACCGGGCGAGACGGACCATGCGTCATGACCGAGTGGTGACCCGATGGAGCGCAAGGCTATATCTTCGAACGCCATCGCGATGGGATCTCGAGGCATGTCTCAAGGCGTCTACCTTTGGTATCCCGGCAACAGCATCGTTCTTAAAGGGCACTGGAAGCGGCAAGGCACGGGCATCTGTTTCGAGCACGGAGCAAATACCTACAACCCAGTGACCGGCGTCCAAGGCGTCAACTGGGAATGCATATCCTTTCGAATCTATTGGGGCGGCATCGGCGAACGTATGAAGGGCGACATCTTCGCCCTGCGTGGTCGAAGCGGAGTTCCGTTCGTTCTGTCGAAGGACCGCACGACACTCGAGGCGTTGCTATCACGAGCCTCACCAAGGACTCGGGCCCTAAACCCCCATCAATACCCTCACGGGCCAGATTGCGGAAAGTTGCGCCTCGATCATAACCATCGTCGACCGCAGCGCGGCAACTTCGAGAGGAGATGGGACAAGGTGCCACCGGTGCCGACAAAGCCCGCCGTGGGGCTGCAAAAGCGGCAAGATCGGCAGCCTATAGCGAGGCCTGGTCGAAATGGTCGGCAACGGCCGACGAACTGGCCGAGACCGTCGAGATGATCCTGAGATATCCGCCGCACACCATCTCCGATCTTGCCATCCAGTTCGATGCGCTGAGTTGGGCGCTCTTGTCCGATGGTGCGGTCGTCGATTATCAAGCCGAACGACAAGTCCGCGCGTTCGGGCGACAGCTCCGACACCTGGCTGCTAGTAGCTAGGCGCTGGTCTTTGCCTCGATCTGCGTAAGAGTCTCTTCAAGACTGTCGAGGGCGCGCTCGACGTCGACCACGCGTCCATGGCCGCTGATCCTGGCTGGGCTTTCCGCCAGACCGATGATCAAGTCGGTCCTTGCCTGCAAAATCCCCTCGCGGATGGATGTACATTCCTGGCGGATGGCCTTCCGGTCAGCTCCCTTGCGTTCGACCGAGGCCTGCAGTAGCGCCGCCCGGTCGCGCCAATGATCAAACTGACTGAGGGTGTCCGTGATGATCAGACGCACGTCACGATTAACATGGTCGACGGCGCGAGGCCGTTGCGGCCGTTGGTCATCTGGGAAGGTCATGGCCGGAGCATAGCCCTTTGAGCTGGGTCTCGCCAACTTGGCGCCAAATTCGGCTCAGCATGCACGATATGCGGAAGTCCGGGGCTTTGCCGGGATTTGGGCATGCTGGGCCTCAGCATGCCCGATGTCCGCAGTTCCGGGCTTTGCCGGCGGTCCCAATTGGCCCTCAGCATGCAGAGGTCGCGCTTGGCGAGCAACGCAATCCTGGATATTGTCGCTGTCGACTGCTTTGTCGGGCTGCAGCGTCGCGTTGCCGGTTTTGACGCCATCATACTCAGCCGAAAGCCGCTTGGCTTAGGGTGGCTAAGCTCAGCCGGTTTTGACCTCGTCAATCTGAGTATGATCGCAAACATACTCGGGTTTGCCCGGAACGCCGGGCTTTTCGGCCTGGCAATTTGACCCGATCATACTCACAGCTCGGCACCGGCGGCGCCAACTGCGTCTGGCCCAAAGTGGCGATCGGCTTGCGGCCTTTTCCGATGCTCTTGGGCAAATCCATCCTCTTGCCTTAGCGGTGCTAAGCGCTAGGCCAGATTGGCCTTCGGAAAGTTAGAGCATCGCCAATGCTCTTGGGCTTGCTTAGAGTTCTGGGGCTTTCCGCAGGTCAGCTCTCCCCTCAATGCTTACAGTTGGGCTGCGCGGCGGAACGCCGAGTGTCCCGCTGGATCGGCGGTCCCCGGGGACTGGCGAGGCGACATGCTGCAAGCTATGCGGTTTTTCTCCAGGCAGACTGACTAACTGCCCTGCGGAGCAGCCCTCATTTCAGATCGCCGCCGGAGGACCCAAGACATTGAGAACATGGTTCTATATCTGACCGCCAGTCTTCCGACTAGGTCATCTGGGGAATGCCTCCGAAGGAGAGCACGAACGTCAGGCCTATGGCTGTCGAAAAGACGAGGAGAGGTTAGGACCGGCTTCTAGTGGGCATAAAGTCAATCCAAAACAATGCGGCTTTCAGCGCGCCCCAAATCGATCGACTATCCCTGACTCAAACCCTATGGGGTCGAGCCGCCAGTGCTACGCCGCGACTGCGGAATAGGCGATAGTGCGAATTGTGGTCGAGAGTTGATGAACCTATCGATGCTCCAAGGCGCAAGCCCTGCTGCCCTGCGTGTCGCCAATGGCGTTCGACCATTCGGACTTCATCTAGAATCTTGGTTACTGTCGCCGGTGCCCACCGCGTCGCTGGCGGGCTTGGGGTCACCGCGAGCGGCTGCAGCGGGCAACCATCTGTTGGGTCTTCTGCGTGCACGTGCAGATCGCGGCGGTTCAACTTGATCCAGTCGTTGGCCTGTGTCGGCCCAGCGGCGATCACCCTTGCGGGATGGTGCGAAACAATTGGCCCACCAGCCAGTCGAGCGGAACGTCGTTCATCTCAACAGGCCGCTACGACGCAATCTGTCGCTCCAATCGCTGCCACGTAAGTTGCCTCCGTAAGTTCTGAAGCCAAGGTGCTGCAACTCGGTTTATCATTCGAAGGTGATGATCGCCCATTCGTGTCGATGCTCGGAGTAGACTTCCTTTGCGGGCGCCGGGAAATCTCGATCGGCAAAGTTTCCTAATGCCACCGCAATCCGATCGGGCGCTCGTCGCGGATACCAAAACACCGTCGATCCGCAGATTTCGCAAAAGTGGTGGGCGATGACAAAGCCACTGTCGCCCGTACGCTCATAGACCTTGGAGTCCCCTTCAATCTTGACGTTCTCTTTCAGGAAGAACGCGGCTACCCCGAACGGCGACCCCGTCCGTTTCTTGCACTCGCTGCAATGGCAAGCCGACACCGACAACGGTTCGCCGTGGCATTGCACCGAGATTTGTCCGCAAGAGCAGCGGGCCACTCGCTCCATTTTCTCGCTCCCATTTCTGGCACCGTAACGTGAATGCTCGCCGGCCGTGCTGACCGCCTGCCAGGGCTCACTGCAAGATCGCGGCGAGCGAAGCTTCGACGCCGTGGACCGGTTCAACCCTACCCTGCTCCATCCGTCACGCTCAAGGCGATGCTGCAGCGCGTCGCGCAGGCGAGGACGCGATGCCTGCATCGGACGACCGTCATCAGCCGGGCCCGGCCTCGGGGTCACCGGCGTGGCGCTGATTGCCATTGCGTTGCTCACCGGCCCATTCCGCGGTCGCGCCCGCCGTGGGCTACTTGCGACCTTTACGTGCCGCGTAGCGCCGATCACGCTTTGCCTTTTCCCTTTCCTTTTGCTCCGCTGCTCGTTCAGCTGCCGCGGCCCGCTGGGCCCGCTCCGCTTCCGCGGCCGCCAGCGCTAGTGCCTCCGCTTCCGCCTCTTTCTTGGCCTCAGTTTCCAGCTTCAGCCGGTTGCGTTCGCTGCGCTGCAGCGCTGTCGCCGCTTTGAGTTCGGCTTTCGCCGCTCGCTTTTCGACCTGGGCGGGGTCATCGTATTTTGGCGCCTGCTGCATCTTCTGGATAAGCAGCTTCTTGGCTGCGGCAGCCGCATCGCGGCGTTCGGCAAAGTCGATCTGTTTCACGGTGTCACCTGGTCGGTCCGAGCGCGGAACTCGGGTCAAATTTTCGGTGGCGTCCCTAGCGCAACTACAGACACCGTGTCGAGCGTTTCCCGCGGACTCAACTTTGCCGAGGCGGCCAAGAAAGGCCCGCCGATCGATCACAACTCGCACCGGCCAATTGCCAAAGAACGACCACTTATGGCGCGAAGTAGAGGCTCATCAATATGCGGGTAGGTCATGCGACCGACGTGGGAGAGTTGTCCTGTTCGTTCGCAGCAACTTGCGTAAACTAGCCTCAGCATGCTCAGTATGCGGGAGACGGGCCTTTCCGGGCGCCGGTTTTCCCACCTCAGCATGCACCGACGTCGAGCGGCGGGCAGATGATCATGCTGCCCTTAGCTCGCTTGCCATTTTCTTCTCAGCCGCTCGCAAAATTGCCCGCTTTCAAGCCACACGACTCTGCCGGATCGAAGTTCCCTTAGGGTTGCTAAGCGTTCTGCCACGTGGCCGAGTCTTTGCGAGTACTAACGCCGGACTACTCCGGACTCCCCAGTTCCCGTGGCTTTGCCGGGGCGGCAAAAGACCCGACACTACTTAAGCGCCTCGAGCGGCGGGCAAGGAGGTCGAGGCTCTCGGCCCGACAACCCGGCCCAGTTCGGACGCAAACTTTGGAGTGGCGGGCGCGTCTGCGTAGTAGTGTTGCTTTTTTCTCCAGACAGACTGACTAACTGCGCTGCGGAGCAGCCCTCAAGGCGCTTCGAGCCGGGAGGACCCTACACAGTCTCATGGTCCTCTTAGCCGTGTGGCGGCTGTGGCCGGACACTTCGTCGTCGAGCCTGATGGACCTGAGAGTGCAAGTTGGAGATGCGGAGCGCACAAGGTTCGCATCGAGCTCGATAGCGTCAAGAACACGGTTCTTGCGTTGTGGCTGTTGCCGTTGCTCACTCAGTCCGATAGGCCTGCTGAGGCGTCACTTGGCCGTCAACGAACATGTCGTCGCTTTGTGCTGCTCATGGCCTCACAGTTCACACTATGAAGCCCGATCCCCATCACCCCTGACTGCAGCAGTTGGGGTGGGAGCGGGGACGACAATGAGAGCAACTCGTCGCTCTATGCCGATCCATCCCCGAAGCCGAAGAAGACCAGCCCCAGCCGCCACACGGCTAAGAGGACCATGAGACTGTGTAGGGTCCTCCCGGCTCGAAGCGCCTTGAGGGCTGCTCCGCAGGGCACATAGAGGCTCTGTATGGGATATTTTGGACCTACACGCAGCTCTCCAGCCGTCCCGCCATAGTGGGGGCTATCGCGGCCCTGCCGCGGCCCCCATCTATGGCGGGACAAAGCAAAGGCCGACAAATTCGACGGAAAGATCGGAGCGCTGGCTCGCGCGTGAAGAATGACCGCTCCTGGCCCATTGCAGAACTTCCTGGTCGGACGCTAGCATTGGGTAATGATTGCTCCGCAAGAGGCCTTGTCACTCGCGAACCATCACCTTGGCAGCACGCAGCGTGCTCGCCATTCGGCCTTCGTGGGCTACATCATGGAATGGCTGGCCCAGATTTCCGGGAACCCTGCGGGACTATGGATGGTCACGGGCTACTGTCACGACTTGGACTACTTCGTCACCCAAAACGACCCAACGCGGCACGGCATGCTGACGGCCGAATGGCTCCAAGATGACTTGCCTGATGTGGCTCTCGCAGCCATTCGGGCCCACGATTACCGAACCGGTGTCAGGTCAGAGACCTCCTTGGCCGACGCTCTCAAGTTAGCGGACGCAGTTGCCGTAGCGGAGTTGAGTGTTGGTCGAGAGTCCCTCGTGTCCGCACTGGGCAGTGACAATCCGGGCGAGGCCTTGAGGTCCAGGTTGAGGGATCGACCATATCTGACGCCAATGATCGTCGATCTCAGTGACAAGACCGGGGTATCTCTCCCCGAGCTTGGTTCAGCCTGCTCCCTCGCGCCGTCTCAATGACCGCTTCTGGCGCATTGCGGACATAACTACGTGAGCGGTTCGACTGGCCGCCGGCATTGCCCGATTACCGGGCAGACGACTCGACCGCTCCGGATTTCCCTTAGGACAGCTAAGCAAACTGCTGCTCGGTCGAGTCTTTGCGGTAGTGTTGCCAAACGACTCCGCATTCCCCGGTTTCCGTGGCTTTGCCGAGGGGCCTCAAGGAGCCATCATACTCACAGGACTGACTGGCGGCGCCCGGTGAGTACGCTCCCGCATCACGGTTCGCCGGAGCTTCGGCTTCAGGCGTGCGCTTGGAGCCGGGAGGACCCTAGGAGTTCTCATAGTCCTGTTAGCCCTGTGGCGGCTGGCGCTGGTCTCTTCGGCTTCGGGACGGATCGGCACTCAGAGACGAGTTGCCCTCATCGTAGTCCCCAATCTCTCCAAAACTGCCGCAGTCAGGGGTAATGGAGATCGGGCTTCGCCGTGTGAACGGCGAGGGCCGTAAGTAACAAAAAGCGACGACATGATCGTTGACGACCTAGTGACGCCAGAGCAGGTCCTTGCGACCGAGCAGACGACGACCGCAAGCACATCGTAAGAATACTGTTCTTGACGACGCTGAGCCAGATGAGCACGTCGTGCGCTCTGCATCTCCAACTTGCACTCTGAGCCCATCAGGCTCGACGACGAAGAGTCCGGCCACAGCCGCCACACGGCTAACAGGGCTATGAGAACTCAACGGGTCCTCCCGGCTCGAAGCGCATTGAGGGCTGCTCCGCAGGGCACAGAGAGGCTTTGTATCGGATATTTTGGACCTATACGCAGCTCTCCAGCCGTCCCGCCATAGTGGGGGCTCGCGGCCCTGCCGCGGCCCCCATCCATGGCGGGACAAAGCAAAGGCCCACAAATTTCGCGGAAATCGGAGTTCTGGATCTCGATCAGCGAATGACCGCTCCTGGCCCAAAGCGGCCCCTCGGTCTGCCCCGCAAAGAGGCTAAGCGCCGGCCTCGACGCGGTCAGTTCTGATGGTGTCCTCCGTGGGAAGGAGCCTCGAAGTGAGGCTCGGTTCGGCCTAGGTTTCGTTGCGACGGGTTTCCCTAGTCGCTGGAGCCGTTGCGCGTCTGTTCCGCGCGGCTAGCGCCCGCTTGGCGTGGTCGACGAACGCGCGAAGCTTGGGCAGTATCTGGTTGCGGTTGGGGTAGTAGAGGAAGACACCGGGCGCAGTAGGAGCGTAAGACCCCAGCACCTCGATCAGCGTTTTGTCTTTGAGCGAGGTCTCCGCGATAGGACGCGGAACCTGAGCGAGACCGATCCCTTTGAGAGCGGCCCCCATCAGCGTGGGAAAGTTGTTGGCGATGAGGGGACCGTTGACGGCTACGTCGACCGTGCGGTTGCCAGCCTTGAGTGTCCAGAGCGCGACGGCGCCGCTTGACCGCCGCATCCGCAGACAAGCGTGGTTGGGTAGGTCTTCCGGGCTCCTGGGTGCTGCATGTGTGCTGAGATAAGTCGGGCTACCGACCACGATCATCGGAAATGGAGGGGCCAAACGCAATGCGATCATGTCGGGCGCAATGAACTGGCCCATCCGAATTCCGGCGTCGAATCCACCGGTCGCAAGGTCCGCCAACTCACCACTCGCAACGATCTCCACCTCTACCTCCGGGTAAGCCTTCGCGAATGACGCGAGTAATGGTTCCAGCACAACGGGAACCAGCGCGGGAGGGACCGCAAGGCGCAGAAGTCCGCTTGGTCGCTGTCCCAGATCGCGCGCAACCTGGCTCGCCGCGACGAGCTCTTCGAACGCCGGCTTTGCCCGCGACAGGAAACGCTGACCTGCTTCAGTGAGCCCGACACTGCGCGTCGTGCGTATGAACAGAGGCGCGCCAACCCGGGCCTCGAGCGTTCGAATCGCCTGGCTGATTGCAGACGGCGTGACCCCCAGGGCCGCCGCCGCGCGCCGAAAGCTATGATGCTCGGCGACGGCCAGAAAAGTCTCCACCCCATCCAGGGCGCCGCGCCTGACTGTGAAGTTCTGCTTCATGGCCCGTCGACATTATCGACAATAGTCCGGCGCGCCAAGAGTCCCTAGATGCCGTCTGGACAATGTTGGAGCCAGCGATGAACCAGACACTCGACGCAGTGAGCGAACACTACGGGCCGCCCGGACTGATTGGGCGCCTGAAGGCTGCGCTCGCTGGATTCGGTCCGGAAGACCAGCTGCTCCAACCTGAGCAACTCGCTGGACTTGACCAGTTCCATACCCGTGGGCTTGCGGCCACGAGAGAACTTGCTGCGTTGGCGGGTATTGGCGTTGAGACCGTCGTCCTAGACGTTGGCTCGGGTATCGGCGGTCCAGCCCGGTTTCTGGCGGCGACCTTTGGCTGCAAGGTCACGGGCGTCGACCTTAGCCAGCCATTCGTCGATGGCGCCCGATACCTGACCCAGCGAACGGGACAAATCGATCGCGTTACGTTCGAGGTCGGAAGCGCCCTAGAGCTGCCGCTTCCCGACTCGAGCTTTGACGTCGCGCTGCTGCAGCATGTTGCGATGAATATCCAAGATCGCGCAGGCCTCTATCATGAGATCCACCGCGTACTTCACAAGGGTGGCACGTTCGCCACCTACGACATCGTTCTTCGCAGTGGTGATCCGCACTACCCGGTCCCGTGGGCCACAAGCCCCGCGACGAGCTTCCTGCTCCCGGCTGAAGCGACCAGTGACGCGATCAAGGCCGCCGGCTTCGAACCTGTGGTCATTCAGGACAATACCGAAGCGGCTAAAGTCTGGGCGGAGGAGGTGAGGGCCAGCGACGCGCCGCCTATGCCCCATCTAGGCGTGGTCATGGGTTCGGGGTTTCCAGAGCTGACCGGCAACCTCGCCCGCAACCTTCTCGAGGATCGAATCGGTGTTCTAACTGCAGTGTTCCGAGTTGAAGGCAAGGGGGATACCCCATGACACCCGAGATAATCTTCGACCTTCAATTGGCCCTGGGCTACGTGCCATGGCTGCTCATCTGCGCCGCGTATGTGTGGCCCCGTCTCTGGTCGGTGGACCGCGTTTCGGCGCAGCGTGCGATCGCGGCCCTCCATAGCTTCCGCTTCTTTGGCCTGGTCTTCCTGCTTCCGGGGGTTGTCGGGCCGAACCTGCCGACTGGCTTTGCTGAACTCGCGGCTTACGGGGACTTCGCGACGGGCGTGCTTGCCATGCTGGCGCTGCTGACGGTCCGTCTGCGCCCGCTCTTTTGGCTGTTTGTGCTGGCCTTCAACGTGGCTGGCACGGCCGACATCCTGGTCGACTACGCACACGGGGTGCAGTTCGGCCTCCCAGCCCTCGCCGGACAGTTGGGAGCAGCCTACGCGATCCCAATGCTCTATGTGCCGCTCCTCCTGATCACCCATGCGACGGCGTTCGCTCTGCTGTTCCGTTCGCCGCGTCACGAGGTGGCGCAATGAGCTCGAACATCGTCTCACCAAGGGCGGATGCATGGTTCGCGGGCGGCCGGCGTCTCGACTACGATCTTGGGACCCGCACCATCAGCGCTGACACCGCACATCTGAAGGTATTTGTTCGGGAGGAGGGGGAGATGACAGACGCCGTCACCTTCCTTCCCGGATACCCAGAAGGCTCCTTCGGCTGGTCCGGGTTGATCCCGCACCTGCCCGATGCCCGCCAGATGCCGAAACTTTTCTTCGACTATGTTGGGATGGGCGACAGCGATAAGCCCAGGGACTACGCCTACTCGACCGCCGAGCGAGCCGACCTCGTTGAGGCGCTGTGGAGACATCTCGGTGTCCGTTCGACAACGCTGGTCGCCTTCGACTTCTCGTCACTCGTTGTTCTGGAACATCTGCGCCGTCGCCTCGAGAGGACCGGACGAGGTCAACCTCCAGCGGGACCAAAAATCCGCGGCGTCCTCGTTTTCAACGGCGGGTTATTCACCGACGGGCACTCACATCCTTGGTACACCACCCCGCTTTTGAGGCGGCTGCCCAGGCGCGCCTGGAACAGACTGGGCCGATCTTTCGCGAGCTTCAAAAGGGCGATGCGCGTCATGTGGTCCAAGAGCTTTCACCCGAGCGACGCCGCCGTGGGTGAGCTCTACAGGGTCATGCAGCGGCACGATGGCATGTTCTATCTCGCCGCCGCGGCTGGGTTCGTGGCTGATCACAAGGCCCAAGGAAAGCGGCTCGATTTCGAGTCGCTATTCAATCTCTACCGTGACGAGTTTCCGTTTCTGATCGGCGGCAGCGAGGAGGACCGCTTTGAGCACCGGCAGATCGACCTCGCAGCAAGGCGGCTCGGCGGCACGAGCCTCCAGATTGCTCGCTTGCCTGGAGGGCATGCCACGACGGCCGAGCAACCGCAGGCTCTTGCCCAAATGATCGCCGCGTTCGAACGGAAATCGCTCCAAGCCGACCCTCGACCCTCACCACCGACCACGCAGTCATAGGAGACCCAATTGGCGCAGAAGACGTTTTTGATCGCTGGTGCCGCCGGCAATACTGGAAGAAGCGCGAGCATGGAATTGCTGAAGCGTGGCGTCTCGGTTCGCGCGCTGGTCCGGACGCGGGATGACCGAGCGGCTCAACTTGTAGCGGCCGGGGCAGAGGTGGTTGTTGCGGACCTTCTCGACGCCGATGTCGTCCGCAAATCGTTCAAAGGAATTGAAGGAGCCTACTTCGTCTATCCCATCATTCCGCACCTTATCGAAGCCGCGTCTTATTTCGTCGAAGCGGCCAGAACCGAGGGTGTGGAGTCAGTCGTCAACATGTCTCAGATATCCTCGCGACGTGATGCTCAGAGCCACGCGGCACGCGACCACTGGGTGGTCGAGCGACTCTTCGATTGGTCCGGGCTCTCTGTCACCCATTTGCGACCGACTTTATTCGCGCAGAACTTTCTCGATCCGGAGAGCCTGCGGGCGATCATCCACCGCGGGGTAATCAGCTTTCCGTTCGGCGTGGCACGTCATGCGCCTCTTGCCGCCGAAGACCAGGGCCGGCTGATCGCATCGATCTTCGCAGATCCCGCGCCGCATCGAGGGAAGACCTACCCCTTGCACGGATCGGTGGAGTTCGACTACTTCGAGATAGCCGAATTGATCGGCAAGGCTGTCGGGAAGCCGGTGCGCTACGACGCCGCGGATATCGAAGAATGGCGCGCTCGTGCGCCCCTCCCGGCATTCCTGGTTCAGCACCTGTGCGCCATCGCTGTCGACTATCAAGCAGGTATCTTTTCCGGAACCGATACGGTCATCGAGGACGTCACAGGAACTGCCCCCATGACATTTGAGGACTTCCTCCATTCGCACAAGAATGAGTTCGACCGCGCGCTCCAGCTGAACTCCACGATCGCAGGCGCCAGATAGCGTCTAGCGTCTTCTGTCGGACACCGTCCCAAGTCGAATTCACCAAGTCTCGAGAACCGGCACTGCCGCGTCGGTGTTCTTCGATCGTTCTGAAAGAAACACCTGATCGACGCTCGCCCAGTTCGCCGACCGCTGCCCTAAGCTAGAGTTCTAGCGATCTCCATGCTTCGTATCAGGCCCTGGTCGAAGCTGTAGATATGAGAAATGACTTCATCCGAGATGAGATCTCCTGCCAGGCTTTGGACGCGCTGATGCACCCGCACGAGGATGCGCTGATCCGAGAGTAGAACGAATTCCTGCGGGACGACTGTTGGATTTATCGCTGCCCATTGCCGCATCCAATAGTGGCGGACCGCATCTCGACCGGCGACGGTTCCGCCCTCCCAGCCGTTGGGCCAAACGACGTCCTCGTGCAATTGAGCGAGAACGGCGTCGATCGTGCGAGCGTTGAAGTCGACGTACATCTGTCGAAGAACATTGAATTGGTCTTCCATCGGAAATCCTCATCAGCGGCCCATTCATGATTTGCGCCAGGGCCAGAGAGCATTCATGAAGCGGGTCAGATTACTCCAACCCGCTTCTGACCCGTCACCAGTAGACGCGAGACGGCCTTATCTCGACGGCACCGCCTTGTGCGACCGCCGGGATTTCAGCTGCAAGACGGATCGCCTCCGCTTGATTCTCGGCCTCGAACTCGACATAGCCTCCGAGCACCCCGCCCGGTTGGTCGACGTATGGCCCGCTACTTGTCACCACCTGGCCATCTTGGGATCGAACCGTGATCGCCTCCTTGGCAAACCCGAGCGGCCATCCCGACCTCACGTTGGGAGTTGCGTTCACGGCGCCGTAGCGCGCGGCCACATCCTTGTAGTCCTCCTCGCTGAGCTTGCTGGGGTCGTAGTCCTTGGCCTGGTAGATCAGGAGAACGTATTTCATAGGCTTCTGCTCCAAAGTGCCAGGAACGAATGCCCGGCCCTCCTTTGACGTCTGAGCCGTTGGGTTTGTGACAACGTGCTTGTCACAGAACCTCGTTCGGAGGCGTCGACTCTAGGGAGGGCGAAAAGAGGATGGGCAGGTGAAGGAACAAATCGCGGCAACTTTTGAACGGGACCGGCCGCGGCTGCTGCGAATTGCGCGCCGCATTCTGCGTGATCCCGACCAAGCCGAAGAGATCGTGCAGGAGAGTTGGCTCAAGGCGGAACTGTCTCCTGAGCAGGTCAGGAATGCGAGCGCTTGGTTTACGACCATTGTAACGAGATCCTGCATCGATCGGCTGCGCCAACAGCAGCGGCGGTCGGTCGCCGATACGGTCGAGCTCGATGACACGGCCAGCGACCCCAATGAAACGGCGTTGATCGAAACCAATGATCCCGAGCAGGCCCTCCTCAAAGCGGACTCGATCGGCGTCGCGCTGCTGGTGGTCCTCGAACGGTTGAGTCCACTCGAACGCGTCGCCTTTGTTCTTCATGACGTGTTCGATTTTCAGTACGAGGAGATTGCATCGCTGATCGATCGCTCGCACGATGCCACCCGGCAACTGGCAAGCCGCGCAAGGCGTCGGGTGCATGGTGCCCCGCCGACGTCAACCGATATCCCAAGGCATCGGGCCCTGGCGGAGGCATTTCTAGCGGCAGCTCGGCGTGGCGACGTGCAGGCCCTGCTTGAGATCCTCGATCCAGAGGTGGTCCTTACGGGTGACCAACAAGCGGTAGCCTTGGGCGT
>Ga0105240_10010611_pt1 | contig 12943 bp, 16 predicted proteins | sample KBSC54metaG_FD_80426 | JGI IMG/M metagenome (GOLD analysis project Ga0105240, IMG submission 80426) | Corn rhizosphere microbial communities from Kellogg Biological Station, Michigan, USA - KBS C5-4 metaG | ecosystem: Host-associated > Plants > Roots > Rhizosphere > Soil | place: Michigan, USA... | reverse complement strand
ACGGGCTGTCGGCGGGCAGGTCGCGCGCCAACTCCTTGGCGACGACGGTAATCGTTGAAAGCGGCGTTCCCAGCTCATGCGCCGCCGCCGCTGCCAGCGTGCCCAGGGCGGTCAATTGCTGCTCGCGCGCCAGCGCCAGCTGAGTTTCCGCCAGTGCCTCGGAAATCCTCCGCGCCTCGCCAGCGACGCTCCAATTGTAGGTGGCGATGAATCCGCACGCCAAGGTGAGCGCGATCCAGACACCCAACTGATAAAGCTGGGGTAGCCGCGGAGGCGCGTCCCCACTCCACGGCAGATTGAACGGCGAGAGGAACAACGCCGTCAGGCAGGCGATCGCCAATATGGTCAGCATGAACGAGTAATCGCGGCCCAGCACCGCGGCCGCCACCGCCACCGGCCCCAGTATCAGGACGGCGAACGGGTTGGTCAGGCCGCCTGTGAGGAACAGCAGGGCCGACAATTGCAGGATGTCGAACGCCAGATAGCGCGCGACCGACCAATCCGACAACGCCCGGCCGCGCGGCGTTGCCGTGCCGACCAGATTGACCGCCAGCGACGAGGCGATGATCGCCAGCAGGGCGGACGTCCTCATCGGAAAGCCGAAGCCCAACCGGACGATCAGCACGGTGACCAGCTGGCCAAGTATCACGATCCACCGCACGAAAATGAGCGTGCGGAGGCTGACGCGGCCGACGTGGCCGCGAATATCCCCGGTGCGCGGGGCTTTCGTCGTCTGCGCGGAGAGAAAATCCATGCCGGCACACTAGCCCTTGTGTCGCGCAACCGCCATATTTCGTCCCGCACCCAAGGGCATCATGGAAAAAATCATTTCGGTCGAGGCGTTGACCAAGCGTTACGGCGCCAGTGTCGCGGTCGATCGCATCTCCTTCGCCGTCGCCAAAGGCTCCGTCACCGGCCTGCTGGGCGGCAACGGCGCCGGCAAGACAACCACTATAGCGATGCTTCTGGGTCTACTGGTGCCATCATCCGGCACCATCCAGGTGCTGGGCGCCGACATGGCGCGCCATCGTCACCGCGCCCTGCCTTTCATGAATTTTGCGTCGCCCTACATCGACCTTCCCCATCGGCTGACGGTGCGGGAGAATCTGGTCGTCTATGCCGGGTTGTACCTGATCGACCGGCCGAAGCGGCGGATTGCCGAGCTTGCCGACGCGCTCGATTTCGCGCCCTTGCTCGATCGCGACTACGGCAGCCTCTCGGCGGGGCAGAAGACCAGGGTGGCGCTTGCAAAGGCACTGATCAATACGCCGCGCCTGTTGCTGCTGGACGAGCCGACCGCCTCGCTCGATCCGGACAGCGCCGACCGCATCCGTTTTTATCTCAAGGACTATGCCAGAATGACAGGTGCCACCATGCTGATCGCTTCGCATAACATGATCGAGGTCGAACGGCTGTGCGGCGACCTTCTGATCATGCGCCGCGGAAAAATCGTCGATTCCGGCACGCCGGATGAACTGACCGGCCGGTATGGCCGCGAGACGCTGGAACAGGTGTTTCTCGACATCGCCCGTGCCGAACCGATCGCGCCGGCTGAGCCGGCGACGGGCCGGGAATAAGCGGCATGAGTGGCCAAACCGCCCTTTCGGTCCGGCGCATCGACGCGATGGTGCTGCGCTATTGGTACCTGCTCCGCGGCTCGGTTCCCCGGCTGCTTGATCTGTTCTATTGGCCGGCGGTCAACGTGGTGCTGTGGGGGTTCTTCAGCCAGTTCTTGGCGGGCAATAGCAGCTTCGTGGCCAGGGCCGGCGGCGTGCTACTGGCTGGCATGTTTCTGTGGGACGTGATGTTTCGCTCCCAGCTCGGCGTTTCGGTCGGGTTCCTCGAAGAGATGTGGTCGCGCAATCTGGGCCATATGTTCGTGAGTCCGCTCCGCGCCCATGAATGGCTGATCGCGCTGATCGTCGTCAGCATATTCCGGACGGTGGTCGGCCTGGCGCCGGCCGTGCTGATCGCCATGTTCATGTATCATTTCTCGATCTTCGATCTCGGCCTGCCCTTGGCCGGGTTCCTCGCCAATTTGATGATGATGGGCTGGTGGCTGGCGCTGCTGATCGTCGCGGCAATTTTGCGCTATGGCCAGGGCGCGGAAAATCTCGCTTGGGCGGCGGCCTTCGTAATATCGCCGATCTGCGCGATCTATTACCCGGTCAGCACCCTGCCCGTTTGGCTGCAGCCGGTCGCGCTTTCGCTGCCCGGCGCGCATGTGTTCGAAGGGATGCGCGGGGTCATGGTCGATCACGTATTCCATGGCCGCTTGCTGGCCAACGCTATCGCGCTGAACCTCGCCTATCTCATAATATCCGGCGCGGTCTTCCTCTGGGCCTTCCACGGCGCGCGGATACGGGGCAAGTTGCTGCAGCTTGGCGAGTAGGAGGCTAAGCGCCGCCTGATAACTGCTCTTGGGGAATAGGGCTGATTGCGGAAGAAATCCATTATCGCGATGGCGAGCTCAATCTCCGGGGTGTCCTCGCGGCCGACGAGGCCGTGACGGGCAGACGGCCCGGCATAGCGGTGTTCCACGACGGCTGGGGCTTGGGCGCGCACGCGATCGAGCGGGCGCGGATGCTGGCGCAGTTGGGCTATGTCGCGCTGGCGGCCGACATGTATGGCCGCGGACGCGAATTGACGGACTTTGCGGACGTCAGGGCCATTATCGGCGATTTGCGGTCCAATCCCACGCGATTGCGCTGCCGCGCCGACGCGGCGATTTCCGTTTTGCGCGCGCGGCCGGAGGTCGATCCTTCGAGGCTGGCCGCCATCGGGTTTTGCTTTGGCGGCCTGGTCGCGCTCGAATTAGCGCGCGCCGGATCTCCTCTGCGGGGCGTCGTCAGCTTCCACGGTGCGCTCGAAAGCGCTGCGCCCGCCCAGCCAGGCGTGGTGGAGGCCAAGCTGCTCGTCTGCACCGGCGCCGACGATCCGATGGTGCCGGTCTCGCAAGTCATCGGCTTCGAGGATGAAATGCGCAAGGCCGGCGCCGATTGGCAGGTGATCGCCTATGGCGGCACGGTCCACAGCTTCACCGATCCCGATGCGGGCCGACGGCGTTCCCAAGCCGGCGTCGCCTATAACGCCCAGTCGGACCGGCGGTCCTGGGCAGCCATGCGGAATTTCTTTGAAGAGATTTTTTACGACCGATAATCAGCTACGTAGCGTAAACCAAATTCGGACAGCGAGACGGGAAAAAGATCATGGTATCCAGCAATGCTCGAAAGATGCTCGAAGCGCACATCGCCGGCGAGCGCGCACATGACATGGAAGCGCTGATGGAACCGCTTTCCGATGCCCCCAGTTACATCGTGCCCAATTATTTGGTCGAAGGCCGCGACGCGGTGCGAGCGCTATACGAAAGAAGCTTCAAAGTCATGTCGCCGGCTCTTTTGGATGAATATCTAAAGGCGTTGGATGACCCCGAAGTCACCTGCTGGGGAGAGAATCACTGCGTTCTCGAATATAACGACAACTATCCCCTGCATCGCGGCATGGTCGTAGTCGTCCATTTTGAAGGCGACCGGATCAAAAGCGAGAATACTTACTTCAACACTTCGGCACGTTTTGCCGGCGCGGCCATGGATGATGGATTCGCCAAGCTTCCCGGCGTGACGCCGTTAAGCTGAGCCTACCGTTTCACAGGTGACATTCAGGCGGCGAAAACCGGCGGCCACAGTCGTTCAGTTGCGCCAGAACATTACGCGCCCGCGTGAGCGCTCCGCTCCAATCCCCCTCGGCCTTCTGCCGGATCAGCTGGAGGGTCGGATACCAGGGGGACCTGACCGAGGCCAGGCCGGACAGCCGGCTCAGCAGCGGAAACAACTGGATCATGTTTCCGTAGCCCTCGTCCGGATAGACGAGAATTGTCTTTCCTTTCAGGCTTTCACCTTGCCAGATCCATGGCGGACGGTCGTTTGCCGCCGGCAGGTATATCTTTTGGTTACGATCCCGATAGAGCCACCCGGCAATGTATTCGCCTCGCCGGAGGAGCAAAATCGGCCAGTTGATTGCTGAGCTCCAAATTGCCTGGATCGCAACCGAGTTCGCCCCGCACCCTGATTTCTTCTTCGGTCATTCAAGCGTCCTTGGCCTAAGCCAGCAGTAGCGTAGCGGTCTTTGCCAGGGGCACCGCGGCCAGTCCCGCCAAGGGGGGATCGATTGAAAAAGACAAGATGTGCGGAATCTCAAAGCCTCCCCCCAAGCTCGACCCACTCCGGGGTGTCGCCGCCCGGCAATGGTCGCCCACCCCGGCAATGAGACGGGCCGCCAAGGCGGCCGCGGCCAGCGCGGCCGAACCGTCCAGCATGACCGGCACGCCCGCCAGGCGGGCGGCCAGAATCGCGCCGAGCATCGCCGCAATGTCGGGACCGCCCTTTGCCGCCAGGACGGCCAGCGGATCTGCCGCTTCCTCATCCAGCGCGCGTTCCACCTCCCCCGCCGCAAGATCGGCGCCGATACCCAGCGCGGCCACGATCAGCAGATCGACGCCGGGCTCGACCGCCATCATGCCATAGGCCACCGCGCGCGCGGCCTCGGGTTCGTTCATCGCCGGCCCGCGCCGGGAATCGGCGCAGGGCAGATCGAGGCCCATCTCGTACAGCCTGAAATCGGCATCCGCGGCCTCGGACAGCCGGTGGGCGATCCCGTTGCCGTCGATCAACCTTGCAATCTGGCGGCGCACAGCCTCGGGCGCGCCCTCCGGTAGTTCCGCAGCCCTGCCGTGCGTCGCGGCGAATAATGCCAGGCGCGGATGACGGATGCACGGAACGGCCGTGCGCTGCCCCTCCGCCACCCAGGCCGATAGCGAGGCGAGTTCGCCGAGTTGCCCCTCGACCAACGCTAGATGTTCAAGCCGGGCTTGAACCTGCTGCTGGATGGCGGGGTTTTTCGCCGGCGCGGAACGAGCGACGACGCGAATTTCCTCGAACGAAGCGGTCTGGGAAGACATTGAAATCTGCACTCGAATTTAATGGTTACCGGGCCGATATCTACTGTTTCGCCCCTGGAGCAATGCGTATAAGATGTAGCTCAAATGAAACTTAAGAGGTTGACGCCGCAAGGTAAGTACCCAAATTTATGTGCTCCGCCACGATTTAAGAATGGCGACACAGGACCCAGATATGAGGTGTCATGCTGTACCAACTTTATGAGCTGAATTACAGCTCAGCCCAACCATTGCGGTTCTTTGCCCAAGCGCTACAGTCGGCTCTGAATAGCCCTTTTATGCCGGGCGGCCAATCCGAGATGGGCCGCTTGATGAACGCCGCCGCGGAAATGGTTGAGCGCGGGACGCGCCGTTTCGGGAAGCCGGCTTTCGGTCTCCTAAAAACCAGGATCGCCGGCGAGACGGTGCCGGTGGTTGACGAGATCGTGCTGAGCAAGCCGTTTTGCCAACTCCGCCACTTCAAGCGCGCAATCGAACGCGACGATCCGCGCGTCCTCATTGTCGCCCCATTGTCGGGCCACCACGCCACTTTGCTGCGCGGTACGGTTGAGGCGCTATTGCCCCATCATGATTGCTATATCACTGACTGGGTCGACGCTAAGATCGTGCCGGAACGGCAGGGTCCGTTCAACCTCGACGATTATGTCGCGTACGTGATCGAGTTTCTGCGATTCCTGGGGCCTGATACCCATGTTCTGGCGGTGTGTCAGCCCGCGGTGCCGGTCCTTGCGGCCGTTTCCTTGCTGGCGGCGTCGAATGACCCGGTGCAGCCCCCGACCATGACGCTGATGGGCGGACCGATCGACACGCGCGCCGCGCCGACCGCAGTGACGAAACTGGCCGAGACCCGGCCGCTGCCGTGGTTCGAACACACCGTGATCGATCGCGTGCCATTCAACTATCCCGGCGCCGGGCGCCGGGTCTATCCGGGCTTTGTCCAGCTGACCGGCTTCATGCAGATGAATCTCGATCGCCACCTGAACGCGCATATGAAGCTGTTCGATCATTTGGTGCGCGGCGACGGCGAGAGCGCCGCGGCAACGACTCGCTTTTACGACGAATATCTGTCGGTGATGGATTTACCGGCCGAGTTCTACCTGCAGACGGTAAAGACTGTGTTCCAGGACCATGCCCTGCCGCGCGGTGTGATGCGGGTGAATGGCGAACTGATCGAGCCCCAGGCGATCCGCAAGACCGCGCTTTTGACGGTCGAGGGCGAGCTGGACGATATTTCCGCCCCCGGCCAAACGCTCGCCGCCCACGCGCTGTGTTCCGGCTTAAAGCCCCACCAGAAGTTCAACGCCTTTCAGAAGGGCGTCGGTCATTACGGCATTTTCAACGGCAGGCGGTGGCGGAACGAGATATTGCCAGTGGTCCGCGGATGGATCCGGCAGCACGATAAGGGCCATGCCGAGGTTCCCAAGTCCGACCTGATCAGGATCGTGCCCCCTCTCGCCGCCGCCTAAGCCCGTTTCCTTGTTCGCCCGAAACCGCAAGAAGCGCGGCTCGACCGAACTGCTGAAACCGCCCTTTCCGCTCACGCTGCCGCTGGAGTTCCGTCGCAGCGCGCGGGCGCGGCGCATCAGCCTCAGGTTGGATCGGGCGCGGGGCCGCGTGATCCTAGTTGCCCCACATTCGCTGGCGCGCCGGCACGCGCTGGATTTTCTGGCGCGCCATGAAGGCTGGATCAACGCCCGATTGGCCCAATTGCCGGCGGACCGCCCGTTCGTCGATGGCGCGACCGTTCCTATCCTCGGCATACCGCATTTCATCCACGGCGATTCGAGCCAGCTACGCGGTCTGGTCACGCGCGACGGCAACGTGCTGACCGTTCCCGGCGCGCCCGAGCACCTTCCCCGCCGCCTGAGCGATTTCCTGAAACGGGAGGCAAGGCGGGAGATCGGCATTCGCGCCCGCGCCAAAGCGGCGCGCATAAGCCGCCCAGTGACCGCCCTGACGCTGCGCGACCCCAAGTCGCGCTGGGGAAGCTGCAACAGCGCCGGCCGGCTGGGTTTTTCGTGGCGGCTGATCATCGCGCCCGAATTCGTGCTAGACTATGTGGTTGCGCATGAGGTGGCGCATCTGGCCGAGATGAACCATGGCACCGCTTTTTGGAAACTTTGTGCCGAACTGACCGACTCGGACCTTAAGACCGCGCGAGCCTGGTTGAAACGCCACGGCCCAGAACTGCATCGATACGGGTAGTCTGGCAAGACGGAGGCGCGTTCACTGAGACCCTGCGGAGGGTGGCAATTGGTGCCCCCGGTATTCTATACGAAGAATGATATGACTTGCGGCATAGAGGGGCTTTATGGCCATCAGGTTGAAAAGCGGTCAGACCGTCGAGGCGAAGGCTGACAGCGACCGTAAGGTTCGTGAGATCGTCGAGGCGGCATTAGCCGATATTGAGAAGCGCGGCGACGCGGCGGTCCGCGAGATGTCGAACCGGTTCGATAATTGGGATCGTTCCGACTACCGCCTTTCGCAGGCCGAGATCGACGCATGTGTCGAAAGCCTCACTCCGCAGGAGCGCAAGGACATTGAGTTCGCGCAGGCGCAGGTCCGAAATTTCGCGCAGATACAGCGAGAAAGCATAAGGGACGTCGAGGTGGAAACATTGCCCGGCGTGATACTCGGCCACCGCAACATCCCCCTCAATTCAGCCGGCTGCTACGTGCCGGGCGGCAAATATCCGTTGCTCGCCTCCGCGCATATGAGCGTGATTACAGCCAAGATTGCCGGCGTGCCGCGTGTCATTACCTGCGCCCCGCCGTTTCAGGGCAAACCGGCGCGCGCGATCGTTGCGGCGCAGGCGATGGCCGGAGCCGATGCGATCTATGTGTTGGGAGGCATCCAGGCCGTTGGTGCGATGGCCCTCGGCACTGAGAGTATTGCGCCCGTCGATATCCTCGTCGGTCCGGGGAATTCTTTTGTGGCGGAAGCCAAGCGTCAGCTTTATGGCCGGGTCGGCATCGATCTCTTTGCGGGCCCTACCGAAACACTCATCATTGCCGACGAGTCGGTGGATGCGGAGCTTTGCGCAACGGACATCCTGGGCCAGGCCGAACATGGGCCAGACAGCCCCGGCATATTGCTGACGAACTCTGAAAAGCTTGCCCGCGAGACGATGCGCGAGATTGAGCGGCTGCTAAAGGTGCTTCCTACAGCCGATCACGCCCGCAAAGCCTGGGACAGTTTTGGCGAGGTCATCGTCGCCGAGAGTTACGAGGAAATGGTGCGAATCGCCGACGAGATCGCCAGCGAACACGTTCAGGTGATGACTCACGACCCCGAGTTCTTTCTTAATAACATGACCAATTATGGGGCACTTTTCCTTGGCCCACGCACAAACGTCAGTTACGGCGATAAGGTGATCGGTACCAATCACACGCTCCCGACAAAAAAGGCGGCGCGCTATACGGGTGGATTATGGGTCGGGAAGTTTCTTAAGACGTGTACCTACCAGAAAATACTAACCGACGAAGCATCAACATTGATTGGCGAATATTGTAGCCGCCTTTGCGGGCTCGAAGGTTTTGCCGGGCATGGCGAACAGGCCAACATTCGGGTCCGCCGCTATGGCGGGCGTAACATTCCTTATGCCGGCCAGGCGGAGCCGAGCGCCTCGACCGTCGCGTGAACGAAGACCTTCCTCGAACGCCGAGTTTCCGGCTGGAGGGCCGGCGGGCGCTGGTGACCGGAGCGGGACGCGGCATCGGTCTCGCCGCAGCCGCCGCTCTGGCTGCCGCGGGCGCCGCGGTCACGCTTGTCGGCCGCCATGCCGAGGAGATTGAGGCTGGCGCCCGCACAATCGGGCCGCAGGCTTGCGCCGTGACGCTCGATGTTTGCGACCTTGCGGCGGTGAAGGCCTTCTTCGCCGCGCAACCGGCGTTTCATATTCTTGTGAATAATGCCGGGATCAACTTGCCTATGCCGATGTGGCAGGTGGATGAGACTGATTACGATACGGTGCTGGACCTGAATGTGAAGGCCGCGTTTTTTGTTGCGCAGGCTTGCGTGCGGCAGATGATCAAGGAGGGGGTTGCCGGTTGCCTGCTCCACATGGGAAGCCAGATGGGCCATGTCGGCGGCGTCAATCGCTCGCTTTACTGTGCCAGCAAATGGGCATTGGAGGGGATGAACAAGGCATTCGCGCTGGATCTTGCTCGATACGGCATCCGGTCCAACACGATCGCGCCAACCTTTATCGAAACTCCCATGACCAAACCATTCTTCGAAGATCAGGCATTCCGAGCCAGCGTGCTCGACAAGATCAAGCTGGGGCGCATCGGTCACGTCGAAGATCTTATGGGCGCTGTCGTGTTCCTCGCTTCCGACGCCGCGGCTCTGATCACCGGAACCAGTCTTGTTGTCGATGGCGGCTGGACGGCGGATTAGAAGTTGCCGACATTGGAATATCGGCGACGCATGCTACGACAAGCGGAACATGGACGGAGAGATATTACCCCCGTATGCCTGGAATTTGGCTGAAATGGCCCGATCGGTCAGTCGGCTCAAGGGTTTCCGGGACAAACAGGGGGCTTTGATGCTTTATGGCCACGAGGCGGCCGAACCGGCGGCCGCGGCTCGACCCGGTCAATGCGAAGCTGTTTCAGCAGGGCGGCTTTCTCGTTCATCGGTCCGGCTATCGGGACCGCCCAGATCGGCGGCGCCTCGGGGGAAACTGCTACAATACAATAAGGCTTAGTAGTTTCCTATTGGCTGGTCGGGTGCGGAGCTGTTTATCAAAGCTCACGGAATCGTGCGCGCAGGGCCTCCTCCGGCGAGGTGATTCGATGCTCCATCCGTGCAAGCCGATCGTCCAGGTCGCGAAAACGGCGGGCAAGGCCGCTGACCGTGTCGGCCGGGCGGCGCGTCACGGAGCGCCAGAAGGCCTCGTCGGCGGCGTCCTTGAACAGGTGCGGCGGCGCGGGATGCAGCATGATTGCGAGCACAATATAGGCCACCAGAACCGGTCCAAAAAATCCGCACACGGACAGCAGCAACACCGCCAGACGAACCCCGGTCGGCTTGACACCGAAATAATCGGCGAGGCCGGCACAAACCCCGGCGATCCTGCCCTCTCGGGGGTTGCGGTAGAGGCCGGCCGGGCCCGGCCCGAAGGAATTTTCGGGATTCGTCATCATGAATATTTCCGTTCCGATTCAGCGGTGGTCACCGCCCGCTCCAGGTTTGCGACGCGCGCCTCCAGTCGGCGAATCGTTTCCCGCATTTCGGCGAACAGCTTTTCCGCCTCGGCGGCGTCGCGACCGGAGCCGGTCTTGATCCGCTGCGCCTTCACGATGAAGCTGCCGATGATCGCGGCGAGGGGAATCAGGACCCAAACGGTTTCGGGGTTGAACAACGCGCCCATCGCTCAATAGCCCTGGCGCCAGCGGCGACTGAACGACGACTCTGGTTGATATCGCCGAACCGGAACGAATAAGCAGAGCAGCACATAGAGAATCAACGCCGCAACCGGCGTCCCCGTCAGCGCCAGCAGCACAAACACCAACCGGATCACGCCGGCGTTGACGCCGAACCCGTCGGCCAGACCGGCCGCCACGCCGGCGATCCAGCCGCGCGATGGATCGCGATATAAGCGGGTGCGGTCGATCATCATGCCTCTCTCCCTCCTTTGGCGGCGCTTCGGGGGTCAGGCCCCAGAACGCGCTCGAGATTATCCAGCCTTTCTTCCATGCGGCGCGCAGCATCCCAAAGATCGGTCAGCATCTTCTCGTCCTGGGCGGCGAGGCCGCGCGAGCTTCGCCACTTGGTGACGTAGTGAAGCAATATCCAGCCGGGCAGAATGACGATCGTGAAAACAAGGGCGATCGCGTTGAAATCTATGTCACTCATTGCCGGCACCCCACCCCCGTGGCGTCATCGTCCCTCGGCCTTCCCAAGATGCTTTTCTTTCAACCGAGCGAGTTCCTCGTCGACCGCGTAGTCGGTCTGGAGCGCGGAGATTTCATCCGCCAGGCTCGGCTTGCGGCCATGGTCGAAAACTTCGACTTTGCCCTCGAGGTGATCAAGGGAACGTTCCATCATTTCCATGCGGCCAAGCGCGTCGGTCAGACGATGATCGTAGGTCGCCCGCCGTGCTTGCAGGCGGCTCGTCGCCGAGCGGTGACGAGAGATCATCGATGCCTCGCGTTTACGGGCGTCGTCGAGCTTGAGTTGTAGGCGCGCGATGTCCTCGCCCTGCCGCTCCAGCCCCTCATTGATGTCGGCCAAGTGCTTTTCCTCGGCGGCGACGGATTCGGCGACGCGCGTCCGGGCGATCAAGGCGGCGCGCGCCAGATCGTCCCGGCCCTTGGATATGGCAAGCTCGGCCTTGGCCTGCCAATCTTCACGCTCCGTGATGAGATGGGCGATGTGGCGTTCGGCCTCCTTGCGCTCGGCAATGATCCTCACCGCGTCGGAACGCACCTCGACCAAAGTATCCTCCATCTCCTGGATGATCAGCCGGATGATCTTTTCCGGATCTTCGGCCTTGTCCAGGAGCGCGTTGATATTGGAATTCACGATATCGCTGAGACGAGAGAAGATGCCCATGACCCGATTCCCAAAAAATGGACTGTGATCGGTCTAAAGCAGAAAGCATGCCAAGCTGCGACAGGTGACGAACGCCGCAGAAATTCGCGGTTTTCGTGCCGCCGGGGAATTTTCCCCGGCGCGCCGTTTGTCATTTTCTCTCACTCACTTGGGAAAATCTGTTACATAAAGGTCATGGCTACTTCGCCCGCCACGCAGCCCATGCTCGGTTCCGCATCGGTCTTCCTCGACATGCTGGAGCAGGTGTCGAACGCGGCGCCGCTCAACCGGCCGGTCTTGGTGATTGGGGAGAGAGGCACCGGCAAGGAGCTGATTTCCGCCCGCTTGCACTATCTGTCGCCGCGATGGGAGAAGCCGTTTTTGACGTTGAACTGCGCGGCACTGGGCGAGAGCCTGCTGGAGGCGGAGCTGTTCGGCCATGAGGCGGGCGCGTTTACCGGCGCGGCACGGCGCCGCGAAGGGCGGTTTGAGCGCGCCGATGGCGGCACGCTTTTTCTCGATGAAATCGCCTCCGCTTCCGCAGCGGTGCAGGAGAAAATATTACGCGTCGTCGAGTATGGCGAGTTCGAGCGGCTCGGATCGAGCGTCTCGATCAGGGTCGATGTCCGGCTGGTCGCGGCGACCAATGTCGATCTGCCAAGCGAAGCCGCCCAGGGCAGATTTCGCGCCGATTTGCTGGACCGGCTGGCGTTCGATGTGGTGACCGTGCCGCCGCTTCGCGAGCGGCCGGGCGACATCGGCCTGCTCGCCCGCAGCTTCGGCCTGGCGATGACGCAAGAGATGAAACGGCCGGTCTTTCCGGGTTTCACCGAAGCAGCGCTCCGGGCGCTTGAGGCCCATTCATGGCCCGGCAACGTGCGAGAACTGAAAAACGTGATCGAGCGTGCTGTTTATCGCGCCGCCGCCACGGACCAGCCGATAGACAAAATCGTCATCGACCCTTTCGAATCGCCGTTCCGCCCGCGCCGAACGAACGCAATCGTCGCGGCAAGTGCAACTGCGCGGCCGCCATCCGGCCCATATGATTTCTTCGCCCATATCGCGAGGGTCGAGCAGGATGCACTGAGGGCGGCGCTGGCTGAGTGCGGCGGCAACCAAAAGCGCGCCGCGGCGCATCTGGGGCTGGCATATCATCAGTTGCGCAATCTGTTGCGCAAGTATGGCGTCCAAGCAAACGCCACCGCAAATTAGCCGCAAAGCGACGGCATGCTGGAGGAGAATGCGCGAATCGGATAATCGGGCGGATATGGACCAACAGGGCGAATCGACTTCGGGACGGTGGCGCATCGGACGCGCGTTGGCGAAATGGGCTCTCGTGGCGGCGATTTGGGGCATCGCCGGAATGGGCGTGCTGCTGGCAATTTACGCGTCCGATCTGCCCGACGTGCATCAAGTGACAGGGCTGAAAAAGCGCCCCGGCATCACGCTGGT
>Ga0105240_10010609_pt1 | contig 12944 bp, 10 predicted proteins | sample KBSC54metaG_FD_80426 | JGI IMG/M metagenome (GOLD analysis project Ga0105240, IMG submission 80426) | Corn rhizosphere microbial communities from Kellogg Biological Station, Michigan, USA - KBS C5-4 metaG | ecosystem: Host-associated > Plants > Roots > Rhizosphere > Soil | place: Michigan, USA... | reverse complement strand
TATTATGCAGAGCTTGAAGCAGGTAGACGCTGGGAATCCCTTCAACATGAACAACTTGGATGCGAAACTACCATGGCCATTTGCTCTCATCTTTGATACCAGTGATCAAATGTATAAACGATTTCTTGAAGAGGTTGGTCCTCGAAAAACATCTCTCGATCATGCCAATAACAGTGTTAAGAAATGGTATAAAGAGGATGGAATAGATGAATTTACAACACATGCACTCCATGACGGAGCAAATATGATTGATATATTTATTCCCCAACAATTTGCATCCCAGAGAAGACGAGTTATGCAAGAGGTATTACGCGATGCAGCACAACATCCAGCACAAGAGATTTTACAGAGTGCAGAGGCGCAAGCTCGTTCATATTTAAATCTAATCGTCAATGACTTTATAAATATTGATGGCACATCAATCATATATGTCAGACGGAACAAAGGAAACTATGACAGACGAGAGCATCCTATTGCTAACCTTGAGCAAATTGGTATGCCCCAGGTTATTACCTATGAAGGTGAAAAAATGAGAGAAGCAAATGAAGCACTGGCCGACCTGATACAACGAGGACAGCTTCGATTTTTGAATACTCGAACCATCTCAGTTCCTGTCGAACATGAAGCTATGCGCCAACTTGGCTATACGTCTTTGGAATTTCGCAAACATGATCAACAAACAGAAGTAATAATAATAACAGCAGGGCAACGTCACTCAGTACATCTTAATCGCTTTTTCCAATTTGATTTAGGTAGACAACATATCCGCAATGAAGATTTCAAAGATTCACTTCATAATGTCATATTACAGTATATGTATCGCTTGCTTTGTACTGAACCTAAAACCAAAGATGAAGCTGAAACTACAGAGAATGGTTTACAAGTAACTACTCGTATCGGACATATGCGACGATTACAACCAAATCAAACATTCTCTAGCTACGCAAGAAATAACTATTTGGAATATGAACATGGAGATTTAGGAACAAAAGTTCGTACATTACAAGAAGAAAAAGAAACTGATTTATCTTACACCTATGTAAAACCGATTATCGATACAAACCCTAATTTACCAGCAATCGAGTATAGAATTGATCAATCAGACATGCCCTTTGTCCTTCAATAGCTAGATTAATTTATAGGAGATTGTGTTATTACAAAAAACGAGCCGAAGCTCGTTTGTAGTAAGAAATAATTAGCAAGTAGCTGGCGCGCGTCCCGATCGCAGTCTTAAATACACGCCGAAAAATAGCATCAACATATTAGCAAATAAACCTAAGGCCATCCAGTTTCCACCTCCGGTTATCGGAAGTGTTGATCCCGTCGATGCGCCCAGAACCGATCCAGCGCCACTACTTGAACCTCCGCCTGAACCCCCGCCACTACCTCCACTTGATCCTGATCCACCATTATTTCCATTTCCACCGCCATTTGATGTTGTTGTAGGAGGGATTTGTGAACCTCCACCATCATGTCCAGGTGTTGTTGGTGGACAGCATGTTACATTGACAATACTATTATTCAACGCATTATTAATTGCAATATTGGTTAAAATATTACCAGTCAAAATACTAACATTCCCATTATTGTTACTGGCAGTATTATTTCCTGAGCTTGCGAAAAGATTAGAAGTATTGAGCACATTACTGACATTATTAATAGAAACAGAAACATTTGTATTATTATTTTGATTACTTGTAGTCACTGAATTTGCGCCATTTCCTGCTATTTTTACTAACCCATTTGCTGATTGATTACTAGACGTAGTGACAATAGTATTATTAATTGGATTATTGACGATTGTTTCATTCACCGTAATATTTCCCGTATGAATAGTGCTATTCCCATTATTCGCATTTGCGCTATTATTGCCTGTATCCGCGTGTGTAGAAATCGTATTGGTAACATTGGCTGTATTGCTAATTGCAACAGTAGTTTGTGATGTTTGTGAAATACTGGCCGTGTTTTGAGAATTCTCTCCATTACCAGTAACAATAACTGCTGAAGCAGGTGTTGGAGTTGTTGAGCACCCGCAATCTTGTGTAATAGTTGAGGTATTTGCTTGGGTTGTGACAGAGGCATTACTCGTCGCATCACCAGTTGTCACCGTAGCATTACCATTATTTGCATCAGCAGAATTACCTCCAGTACTGGTCGTTGTTGTCGCTGTAGAAGTTACACTAGCTGTATTTGATTGCTGTACAGTTGTGGCAGAAGATTGATTTATATTGGCATTATTATTTGAAGTGGCACCGTTATCTGTTATTGTAGCATCATCAGCATATGCCAACGGTACAGTCGCTGTAAAAAATGCAATTGTCACAAAAAAAATCGTAGAAAAAATAGCTACTTTTGTATGTTTCATATAGACCTCTTGGACAGAAGCAATAGGAGAGTACCTATTATTTTAGGCAGAAAGTTTTCGGAATCTCTTTGATATTCGTCGTACAATAAATGCCAGTAGACCAAGTGGTAAGAGGATGACAAGCCATGCCAGATTGATATACAATGCTTTACTCCCGCTTACCAAAGAGTTTGTTGATTGTCCTAAGACTTGTGTAGCAATATGTGAATCAGCATTTGTTTGTGTGTTTGCTGTACCACCGAAGAAGGAAGTAGCACCAGTTGGGGTTGTACTTGTTGTCATACTTGTAGAGGTAGTTTGCATGACTACAGTCGTTGGTGTTGGCGTCAGATTTGTCGCAACAGTAATCGTACTGGTTTGCGTTGGCGTTGGATTTGCATTTGATGAAGCAGAAGCTACCTGTTGTGTTGTCGTTGTTGGTTTTGTATGACCTGGTGTAACAAAATCGCCAAGCCAACTACCAAAGACATTTACAACAGTCACAATCAATTTGCCTTTCCCGGTAATATTATTGTTGACGAAATTAACTAAATTAGCGATAACTTTTGCACTGCCGGTAGTGATAGAAGAATTGCCACCAGTATTGTCATTGGCGTTATTTCCACCTGTGTTAGCAGACAAATTGACATTATTATTAATATCTGCCGTATTGTTCTGAGTAGTTGATGTATTCGAATTCGTATTGTCATTAGAATTATTGGTAGAGCCAGCACCATTATTGTTATTAGATGCAGTAACATTTCCATCTGCATCAACATTGAGCGCAATACCTGAGCTCGCCGTATCTGATCCTGGTGCACCTAATATCTCACCCACCCATTTGCCAGCATCGTTAACGATTACTAACCAAACGGTGCCGTCATCAACATTCGTATTGGCAATATTAACCGTTTTAGAATCAATTGTTGAGCTTCCTGTATTTACTGCATTATCGCCATCTGTGTTTGCACTTGCTTGGTTGTCGCCAGTTTGTGTGTCTAATACTAAATTATTATTAATTTTCGCATCGTTCGTTTGATTGGTGGTATCACTAGTATTCGCATTAGTATTGGAATTATTGGTAGAATTGGCGCCATTATTTGTATTACCTGCACTCGTTGCATCTGCACAGCTCGCAGTGCAATCAGAGGTACCAACTGTACTACTATCAGGTAAAATAATATCCCCATTTAAGTCACCATATATATTGACGACATTATACTGCACATTATTTCCTGAAATATTATTATTCGCAAGCGTCAATACATTAGCAGAAACATTTGCATTACCTGTGGAAATACTGGTATTACCACCAGTATTTTCATTGGCGTTATTGTCTCCTGAATCTGCAGATAAGGTTAAATTACTATCCACATTTGCATTATTATTTTGGGTTGTTGCAGAGGTAGTATTTGTCGTATTATTCGCATTATTGGTTGAATTTGCACCGTTTCCAGAATTAGTAGTGTTCGTTGCACTAGAACCGCCACAGTTCGCTACACAATTCGCATCTGAGGAATTCGGATCAAGAACAATATCTCCATTATGATTATCCGTTACATTAAATTCTGTCACAGTAACACCGGCGAGGTTGGAATTAACACCTGTAATCACTGTTCCCGATGTATTTGCATCGCCTGTATGCACATTTGTATTTCCACCAGTATTATCAGATGACGCATTTTGCCCGGTAACTGTAGCTTGATCAAGAGAATTACCAACACTGGCACTATTGTTCTGTGTAGTAGAAGCGTTATCACTCGTATTTGCATTGTTGTTATTGGTTGAACTAGCACCGTTATTGGAATTCACGACTGCTCCGCCACTTCCACCATCTCCTGCAGTTGCACCACTTGTAGTATGGCATTAGCGTCTGTAACTATAGCTGCAGTATTTGTCGCATTTCCTGTATTTGTAGTTGTATCACCATTATTACTACCATTATTTTGTCCACCAGTAGACCCTGCTGGAACTGTTTTAGTTGCGGGCGTCGGGGTTGGCGTTGCAGCCACCGCATTACTTGTTGCTGCTTGAGTGGGTGTTGGTGTTGCAGTTGGTGTATTATTTTGCGTAGGTGCTTGTGTTGGCGTGGGTGTATCATTCACCGAAGGTGTATTTGGTGCACTGGGAGCAGTAGGCGCAGCAGCTGGAGCAGTCGGGGCATCCGGAGCTGAAGGCGCAGTGGGAGCAGTAGGTGCAGTTGGCGCATCATCTGCATACACACGTCCAACCGGTGTCAATATTAATGCAAAAATTATAATCAAAATTTGTATATTTATAAGTATTCTTTTCATATTTATATTTAATTCTTAATTCTTTGTTTATTCTATTCTCTTGTGGAGAGTGTCCTGTCGAAGTGCCAACAAGACACTCAGCCACTTAAGAAAATTACATTCCGAACAATCCCGTCCAAAGTTGGTTCATATTGAAACCAAAATTTACGTCAGGGAATGATGCAGTAGTAAAGATGTTTGAATTTCCTGCTGTCTGAACAGTTGTCGTCGAGTAGGAAGCACCAGTGTTAATAGTTTCTGGATCAAAAAGAAGTCCAGAAGTATTAGCATTGGATGCATTTGTACCAGTGAAGCCATTATTCGTGGCAGCATTTAATACGAATGCTTGATTACCTGCACCTTGACCACCTTGGAATACACTTGTATCGCCTGTGTTGTTGACATTCAGGTTATCTGCTGCAAAAGCGCCGTTTCCGCCGATTTTTGCATTCAGAGCTCCTTCTGCTACACAATCACAACCAACTGCTGCTACATTTTCGTTCACGGATGTACCGAGAGCGGTGTTAGCAACTGCTGCACCGGTGTTGATAGCAACACTACCAACTCCTGTGTTTGCTGATGCGTCATTCAATCCTGTTTTAAGATTTGAGGTTACATAATTTGTAACATACGCACTGTTGTCTTGCGCTACTTGTGCTGATTGGTTACTGCTCAAATTCACATTATTATGTGAACCTGTGCCATTACCGGATTCAAGAAGATTTGTTCCACCTGCTACATTACCATTTGCGGCTCCTCCGACAACTGCAACGTTTGCATTTGCTTGAGTTCCGACTGCGGTATTAGCAACGGCCCAACCAGTGTTGATAGCAACACTTCCTCCGCCTGCTCCTCCTGTGTTAGCATTTGCAGTGTTATTACCAGTTGTACTATTCGTATCAACATGGTTGTTTACGATTGCATTGTTATTTTGGAAGGCTGAAACGTTTGAATTGTTGTTTACATTGGTATTGTCAGTTGAATTTGCGCCATTACCTGTAATAGCTGCATTCAATGACCCTGTTGTTCCGCATGATGCGCATCCAGCAACTTGTGCTTGATTAGAGTTCAAGTTATTTTGGATTTGCGTTGTGGAACTTGTGCTACCTGTATTGATAGCGACATTTCCTCCTGTGTTTGCACTAGAGTCATTATCTCCAGTTGTACTATTGCTGGTCACAGTATTCGTAACGACAGCGTTATTGGATTGGACACTCGTTGTGTTATTGTTACTGTTGACATTAACATTCTGAATGGTTCCTGTTCCATTACCACTTTCGAGAAGATTTGTGTCAGCAAAAGCTGGTACAGCGAAAGTCGAAAGTAAGATTTCTCCGGCTGTTATTGATGCACCAAGTTTTTTTAAAGTTGTTATTTTATTCATTATATATTCACCCCCTTTCCTGATATAGATTCTCAGTTTTTAGAAAGAACTGAACACTTCATTTTTTCCGCCTGCCTGAAGAATCTTCAGAAAAAAACGGAAGCAACCCACTACAACTAACATTTATAATGGAATGTTTCCGTTTGGTAAAAATGATCTTGTTTGCACGTTCATAAATCAAAAAAAAAGACATCTGTCTATAAACTTTCCTGTTTATAGATAGATGCCTCCGGTTGCGGTCAGCACTTAATACTCTACATAGTAACAAACTATATAGAATAGATCTAATATAGATCACGCTTTCAGTTGTTGTCAAGCCCCAATTTTAGAGACAACAGTATTCAGCATGACACTATTGGTTTTTTTTATATTTCTTTCAGTTATTTGTACCACTTTATGATCTTGGACGATAATTTCTACACTGCCCCAACCGCGGATATTTTTCAATGCTTCAACAACTTCTTTAATGAGTTCTTCGCTAACTCGCTTTGTCGAATAGTTATTCATAGTAAAACAATCTTTACTTGTATGTTAATGTAAGTGGAATAATGGTTTTTGTACCTGTAATCTCTCCCACTTGCATGAGGATATTTTTATCTGTCGTGTTGATTGCTAATGCCAGCTTACTTGGCTTCGTAGAAATCGCTTGGACATCGACTGGATCATTATAAATATCAGGAGCTAGTTTCTCTGAAGAATGATTCATTAAGATGCGAACATAATCTCTTGGCTGAATTGTAATTGTTTGGGTAAAATTATTGGTAATCTCTAAGTTAATAACTAAGAATACTTTCCCCGCAATTGGGTTATATTTTTGGCCATTAATAATAACTTCATTAATAAGCTGCGCGTCAATTATTTTATAATCAAAGTTAGTAATAACTTTTCCTGTCTTATCTTTTACTGAGAATTGAAATACACGATTAATTGTTTGATCAGCTATCGGCTGTACCACTTGGTTTTTTTTCACTGCAGTATTCGATGATTGAGCATTAGATTTACCAACAGTTGTGTTTACCAATACGATAATGCCGAGAATGACAACTATTGCTACAACTATACTAATAAGTCCTTTTTTTGTTCGTTTGATTTGGCGGAGTCTTTGAGAAAACGTTACCCCTGGTAAATTATTATTCATAATTTAAGTCCCAGGGCAGCTGAGAAGATTGGTTGATATTAGCAAGCAAGCAAATAGTTGTCAATAGGGAAATAAACGCAAAATTATGCTATAATGATCTTATGCAGACTATAAGTTCGTCTGCTTTTTTTGAGAAAAACAATATGGATACCAATATGCAAAATATAACAAGTGAAAAAATCAGAAATATCGCGGTCATCGCGCACGTTGATCACGGCAAAACGACTTTGGTTGATTTTCTTTTGAAACAAACCCACACCTTTCGCAATAATGAAGCTGAAATGACACAAACGACTATCCTGGATTCCAATCCTTTGGAAAGAGAACGAGGAATTACTATTTTGGCAAAGAACACTGCTATCTTTTATAAAGATTACAAGATTAATATTATTGATACTCCAGGCCATGCTGATTTCTCAGGAGAAGTTGAAAGAACACTCAATATGGCAGATGGTGCATTACTCATCGTCGATGCACAAGAAGGACCGATGCCACAGACAAAATTCGTGTTAAAAAAAGCTTTAGAACTTAATCTAAAAATTATCGTCGTTATTAATAAAATTGATAAAGCACTGGCAGATATTCCAAAAACGCTTGAACATATTAATGATTTATTTTTAGAATTAGCCAATGATCCTGAACATTTAGATTTTCCCGTCCTCTATGCCATAGGTCGGGAAGGGAAAGCTGCCACAACTCCAGAAGGTGTGAACGCAGATGCAAATCTTGATCCAATCTTACAAGCAATCGTGACAACAATCCCCGCACCTAACGTATCTGAAGGTGGTTTTACGATGATGGTAACATCACTTGACTTTGATTCACATAAAGGAAAACATGTGATTGGCAGAGTTTCAAGTGGTGTCGCTGCTATTAATAAGCCTCTGATTGTCATGAAAGCAGACGGGAGTAAAGTAAATGCTCGCATTGATGGTCTTTCAACAACTGATGGTTTAAAAAAAATCAGTACAGAATCGGCAGTTGCTGGAGACATTGTCGATATTACTGGAGTAAGTGATGCAGAAATTGGTGACACAATAGCTGATCCAAGTGTGACAGCCGCATTACCGCGTATTAAAGTTGAAGAACCAACTATTAAAATAGGATTAGGAGCAAACACATCACCATTTGCTGGTCGGGAAGGAAAGTTTTCTAACTCTCGACAAATCCTTGAGCGTTTGGAGAAAGAACTTGAAACAAATGTCGGACTGAAGCTTGAAACAGTGGAAGATAAATTTGTGGTTTCAGGGAGAGGCGAACTACATTTATCCGTGCTTATTGAAACAATGCGACGAGAGGGATATGAATTTCAAGTGGGAAAACCTGAAGTGATTACGAGAGTCATCGATGGAGTAGAGATGGAACCAATTGAAAATCTTATTATTGATGCCCCTGATGAATTTGTCGGCGCAGTGAGTGAAGAAATCGGTCGTAGAAAAGGTAATATGACCAATATGGAATCTGATGGAAAAGGCAATACACGATTTGAATATCATATTCCTTCCAAAGCCTTAATTGGTCTTCGAAGTCTCCTCCTGACCAAAACAAAAGGCGCTGGGCTTATCAATACATTATTTGAAAAATATGCACCACTTACTCCACCAATTCCCAAGATCCGTAATGGTGTACTCATTGCCTCAGAAGGAGGAACAGCACTCGGATACGGACTAGGCAATGCCCAAGATCGAGGCATTACTTTTATTGAACCGGGAACGCAGGTGTATGAAGGAATGATCATTGGTCTACACACACGTCCTGAAGATATTGAAGTCAATGTAACGAAAGAAAAAAAACAATCCAATATGCGTTCAAAAGGCGAAGGCGTCAAGCTAGCCTTAACACCACCTATGGTTATGAGCCTTGAACAATGCTTAGATTTTCTGGAAGAAGATGAACTTTTAGAAGTAACGCCACAAAACTTACGTTTAAGAAAAAAATACCTCACCAGAATCGATCGGGTCCGCAATACGAGATAAATTCTACAAGAGAAGATACATCTCGACTCCTTACATATCTCTTGCAGAATAATAGACCAATTATTACCCGCACTACATATACTTGTCTACTAATATGAAGGTGTCAAATACTTCTTTATGGCTAGATACACTTAAAGAAAAGCAGCAATACTCACCTCTTAAAAGCAATATACCAGTAGACGTCGCAATTATCGGCGCTGGTTTAACTGGCATATCAACCGCCTATGCACTAAGCCAAAGTAAATACTCAATTGCTGTCATTGAGAAGACAAATCTTGAAAATAGTGTGACTGCCTATACAACCGCATTTCTTTGTCAAGTGATTGATACGGATTTACAGGATTTGGTGAAGATGTTTGGAGAAAAAGAAGCTGCATTGATTTGGCAGTCACATATCGATGCAATCGCACGCATAGCAGCAATTATACAGAAGGAAAAAATAGAGTGTGACTTCATGTATTGTCATAACTATTTAGTGGCGTTTAATGAAGATGATGCAAAGCGACTACGTGAGGAAGAAAAAATAGCCAAGAAATTAGGCTTTTACGTAAGATTTGAGACCAATAATCTTGGCTTCAAAAATAATGGTTATTTAAATATACCGAAACAAGCAAAGTTTCATCCACTTTACTATTTACAGGGATTAAAAGACGCGTGCGTCGCACATAATGTGCAAATATATGAGAATACTGAAGCGCTTAAAATAAATACTGATAAAAATTTATCGATTGAAACATCACGCGGAATCGTGACAGCAAAATATATTATAATTGCAACCTATGATCCATTTAACCATCCGCTACAACTTTTTGGCAGGCGAGGGATGTATATTTCATATATTCTGGAGGCAGAAATACAGAAAAATCTGTTAGCAGAAGGATTATATGAAGATCAGGAGAATCCCTATCATTACTGGCGTGTCGATAAAGACATTGAACACGACAGACTTATCATTGGAGGAGAAGATCATCGACATGAATTTCCAGTCAATAAAGAAAAGAATTATAAGATTCTCGAAAAATTCTTGCAAAAACTTTTAGCGAAAAATAAATATACTGTAGTACGGAAATGGGATGGTCCCATTCTCGAACCATCAGATGGATTAGCAAGTATTGGCAGATATAAACAGAATAAAAATATATATGTCGCCATGGCATTTTCAGGAAATGGAATGACCTATTCGTCGATCGCTGCTGATATATTGAATGACTTAATACTTAATAGAAAAAATCCCTACGAAAAAATATATCGTCCTACTCGTATTCCAACGCTGAAAGCGCTGATGCAAAAAGGTAGCGATTATGTAGGAGAAGCAATCGGTGGCGCAGTTAAGAATACATTTACTACAATCTAGATTCAAATCAAATGGTATAAACTTTTTTAGACGAATGCTACTTATACCTCTCTATAACGAAAGCAATTGGTTTGATGATCGTTTACCATACCCACAGCTTGCATGAAGGCATAACAAATAGTTGGACCAACAAATCTGAAACCACGCTTTTTTAATTCTTTACTCATGGCTTCACTCTTTACCAAAATATTCGCTGTTTTAGAAGCATCTGCTGGTATTCCATCTACAAATTGCCAGATATATGTGTCAAAACTGCCAAATTCTTTTTTAACTTCCAAAAATGCTTTAGCATTTTCAATAACAGCCCGTATCTTCAACTTATTTCGAATAATTCCTTCGTCAAGAAGCAATGCATCTCTTTTCCTTTGATCATAGGTAGCAATTTTTTTGGCATTGAAATTAGCAAATGCGTTACGATAGCCCTCTCGTCTTTTAAGAATAGTTAACCAACTTAATCCTGCCTGTGCTCCTTCAAGATTAAGCATCTCGAAAAGAAGTCTATCATCATGTACGGGCACCCCCCATTCTCTATCATGATAGGGAATAAATAACTCATGCGATTGCGCCCAAACACATCTGACAGTATCATCTGTTTGCATCATATAACTAAAAGCTTCAATGTGATTTTGAATCGTAACATGTCATATGTCAAGTATATGCACGACAGGCCAAGCCATTTTATAACTGTTTTGTTAGATAAATTAAATATACATAGAGAAAGCAAGAATTGACTTCTCGACTATAAACTGTACACTTAAAGTATGCTCGTATTACCACAACCCATTAAAGAATATATCGATCAATCTAAAAGTCAAAATGTACCAGTCGATATTCTCGAGAAGCAACTGAGGCAACAAGGGTGGCAAGATGATGTTATCCTACAGGCTAAAGAATACTATCAAAATGGCATTCCAGCAGCACCTCTGCAGACACAACAGCTACCAGCGGCTACCGATTTACCACCGCTTAATATCTCTCACAGTCCTGGGGTGATTGCACCGACTGAAGTATTCTCGCGAAAAACACATATGGGAATAAAAATCGGCGTTGGTACACTCCTTGCACTCATCTTACTCTTTGGTGGATTTATTCTTGCGGCATATGGCATGGTTCCGATTGGACAAGGATCTGTACAACAGGCTTTTTCCAATTTCATCATTGGTCTGCCATTCATGCCGAAAACCAAACAATATGTGATCTATCAAGCATTACAAGAACATAGAAAGGTCACGACATTCACTCTTGACGCATCCTTGTCTCTATCATCAAATGACATTAGTAAACTATTTGGCTCAGGAGAATTTGATATGGATATCAAAGGTCCAGTTGACTATACAGATGCAAATAATCCAAGCGTAGATCTACATGCTCAGATTACCAACGAATTTTCAGCTGATGTACTAAATAAGAATCATATTGTTTATTTTAAAATCAGTACATTCCCCGCATTTATTTCTGCTCTCCTTACTGAATTTGGCTTCAATTCATCAATCCAACAACAATTGGTAAATAAGTGGTTTTATCAAGATAACACACCACTTAATACAGAAGCAGCAAAAAATTTACAAAACCAGCAACCTACACAAACTCCAGAAGAGACAGCAAAAAAGTTTATAAATGCATTAAATACTCCTGATATACAAAAAAGTATTACGATGCAGACAACCACACTTGATTCATTTGGCGCCTACCATATACATTTTGCTCCATCTCCTGCTGTACTTGATGAATTTATCCAACAACTCTCACCTCCAACCACACCAAGCACCGCAGGTACTTTATCTCAATCTCTCTATCCTGCTATGCAATATAAAGCATCAGATTATATAAATAATCTCATCATTGATACATGGATCGACCAACGGCAATATTTCGTGCGAGAAGTTTCTGTATCATTTATCTACAAAACACCAACATCAAGTACTTCAGATGCCAGTTCTGCGCTGCAATCAATAGTACCTTTGCAATCACAAAGTATTCCTGTTTCTTTTGTTCTTCACTTGACAGATGTAGGTAAGCCAGTACAAATTGACGTGCCAAAGAACGCTGTGAAATTTGATGACTTCTTTAAGTCATTGGTTGAGTCGACTGCCACACAAAGCGGGGGATTGATATCCTCAGAGTTTATGCAAGCAAATAATACGAAGCGTCGCGCTGATGTCAATTTTATATTAAATGCAATTGATCAATATGCCGCTGATCATAGAGGCAAACTCCCTGTGGTAATCTCTTCAATTACCCAACCAATTAGTTCAAAAAACGTGAATATCTGTAAATTTATTGTACCAACCTATATTGCAGCTCTTCCGGAAGACCCCACTATCAATGATGGAACATCCATTACGAACTGTAATAATGCCTACGACACCGGATACACAATTCAAATGAATTCAAAAGACGAACGCGTGACAGTCGCGGCTCCGCATGCTGAAAACCAACAAGCAAACTCCGTTACTCGATAATCTTACTAAAATG
>Ga0105240_10010608_pt1 | contig 12946 bp, 13 predicted proteins | sample KBSC54metaG_FD_80426 | JGI IMG/M metagenome (GOLD analysis project Ga0105240, IMG submission 80426) | Corn rhizosphere microbial communities from Kellogg Biological Station, Michigan, USA - KBS C5-4 metaG | ecosystem: Host-associated > Plants > Roots > Rhizosphere > Soil | place: Michigan, USA... | reverse complement strand
GGATGCCGAGCTTGTAGGGCGTGATCGGAACGCCCGGGTCGGCGGTCGGCACGAGGACTGTCACGCTCACGGAGGCCTCCATCGGACTTGGCGCAGCCTGGCGGCAAGCCATCGAGCGCAAATAGGACGACTGGCCCGGCCGCGCAAGAAGTATAAGAGACGGATACAAACATAGATCGGACGGTCATCACATAAATGGCCATTATTATAGATTACAAGCAGCTCTCCAAGCGCCCGTTGAGTTGTCGATCGGGGCGGATTACTCTGTAGAAAGACCGGGCGGCGTCGCGCAGATCGCCCGCAGGAGGAAGCGCATGCAAGCCACGCCCTGGACGATCCATTTCCCGGACGCCGACCTGGACGACCTGCGCAGCCGGCTGGAGCGGACCCGCTGGCCGGGCGACGTCGCCAACGACGACTGGCGCTACGGCGTGCCGGAGACCTACCTGCGCGAGTTCGTGGGCCACTGGCTGACGAAGTACGACTGGCGCGAGCACGAAGCGCAGATGAACAGCTTCTCGAACTTCAGGGTCGAGATCGACGACGTGCCGATGCACTTCATCCACGAGCGCGGCGTCGGCCCCAGTCCGATGCCGATCGTGATCAGCCATGGCTTCGTGCCGAACAACTGGGACTACCGGGACGTGATCCGGCCGCTCGCCGACCCGGCCTCGTTCGGCGGCGACCCGGCTGACGCCTTCGACGTGGTGGTGCCGTCGCTGCCGGGCGTGGGGTTCTCGTCGCCGATGCGCAAGGCGGGCGTCGGAACCAACGCCACCGTCGATATCCTGCACAAGCTCATGCACGACGTGCTGGGCTACGAGCGCTACGCCGCCCAGGGCTGCGACTGGGGCTCGAACATCACCGCGGGCCTGGGGCACAAGTACGAGGACTTCGTGATCGGCGTGCACATGAACATGCCCGTGCTGCTGGGCCGCGAGCTCGGCCAAGCGAACCTCGAAGACTACGCGCCCGAGGAACTGGCCTGGCGGGAGCAGACCCAGGAGGGCATCCGCCGCGGCGGCGCAGTGCACCTGACCCTGAACCGCAACGAGCCGCAGACGGCGGCCTATCCGCTCAACGACTCGCCGGCCGGCCTCGCCGCCTGGATCCTGCAACGGCGCTACAACAACGGCGACACGCGCGGGAACGTCGAGCGCAGGCTCTCCAAGGACCGCCTGATCACCGGGGTGATGATCTACTGGCTGACCGGAACGTTCGGGAACGCCATGCGCCGCTACTGGGAGGACGTGCGCCACCCCTGGCAGCCGGTGCGGCCGGAGCGGCCGGTGCTGCGCGTGCCGACCGGTTTCGGGGTCTACCCGGCCGAGCCGGTGCACATCCCGCGCAAGCTCGCCGCCCGCGAGACCAACCTGGTGCACTGGGGCCTGCTGCCGGCCGGCGGACACTTCGCAGCGGCGGAGGAGCCGGAGATCTTCGTGGAGGACATCCGCAACTGCTTCCGCCAGCTCCGGTGACCGCCTCCCCGGGGCGTTACCGCACGTCGAAGGTCTTCGGGGCGGCCATGATCGCTTCGCGGCTGACCTCGCTGGTCCCGTAGGGGTTGCCGAGCAGGCAGTACTTCAGGCCCATGTCGAGGGCTGCGCGCCGGCCGACATCCATGGATTCCCAGATGGCGCGCAGGCTGCCCTGCACGGCGGAGGTGGGCTTGGCGGCGATCTTCGCGGCCAGTTCGTGGGCGCGCGGCCAGAGGTCGTCCAGCTTCACCACTTCGGTCACCAGCGAGATGCGCAGCGCGGTTTCCGCGCCGATGCGCTCGTCGTTGCCCAGGCAGACCATGCGCAGCACCTCCTGCAGCGGCACCCGCTGGCGCAGGCCGATCGGCTCCAGCGCCGCGACCTGGCCGTAGGTGACGTGGGGGTCGAAGAAGGTCGCGTCCTGCGAGCAGATCACGATCTCGGACTCGTTGAGCCAATAGAAGGCGCCGCCGCACGCCATGCCATGGACGGCGGCGACCACGGGCTTCCAGCAGCCGTTGGCCTTGGGGCCGAGCAGCTCGCCGGGATCGACCTTGTTCCACAGGGCCTCGTACATCAGCACGCCGCCGCGCTTTTCCGGTGGCAGGCTGTCCTGGGAGATGCGGAACGCGTGCACGTCCGTGCCGGTGCACCAGGCCCGTCCCGGCGCGGCCCGGAGCACCACGGCGTTGATGCTGTCGTCGAGCTTGATGCGCTGCCAGACGTCGCGGAATTCCTCGCACATCTGTCGATTGAAGGAGTTCGCCGCGTCGGGCCGGTTCAGGGTGATCGTCGCGACCTTGTCTGCGGACTGTTCGAACAGGATGGTCTCGTAGCTCATCTTGCGTTCCTCCCTTGTGGCGACCCTGGCGGCGACCGCTTGTCGCCGGTTGCGTGGCCCGATATGTCCGTGCAATATGCACGCATATGCGAGACCGGCAAAACAGGCTCTTCCACGAGCCGCCGGGCGCGGCGTAGAGCAGGGCCAGGCCAGCCCCATCGGGACAGTCAGCGCGGCGGATCGATGAACATCGAGGAGACGCTTTCCAGCGAAAACTACGACGAGTTCGCCTGGCTCGAAGACACCGCGAGGGAGCTCGGAATCCCCTTCCGCCGGCCGCAGGTCCGCCGGCGCTGGTTCGATGTCGGCCAGGGGCGGGCGCTCAGCGCGCTGCAGTGGGGCGAGGCGGACCCGGAGCTGGTCTTCCTGCACGGCGGCAGCCAGAACGCGCACATCTGGGACGCCGTGCTGCTGTTGCTGGACGCGCCCGCCATCGTCATCGACCTGCCGGGCCACGGCCGGTCGTTTCGCCGCGCGGACGGCAATCACGGCGGATTCCAGAACGCCACGCTGCTGGCCGACCTGCTGCCGCGCGCGGTCCCGACGGCCCGCAACGTCGTCGGGATGTCGCTGGGCGCGCTGACCGCCATGCGGCTCGCCTCCGCCCGCCGAGACTGGGTCGAGCGCGTGGTGCTGGTGGACGCCACGCCGCCGGTCGACGCCACCGCGGTGATCCGGGCGCCGGCCAACCATGGCCCGCTCGCCGAGCAGCGGCGGCGGGAAAGCTACGCGTCGTTCCAGGAGATCATGGACATCGCCATCGCGTTGAACCCCCGCCGGGGACTCGAGGGCCTGCAGCGCGAGACCCGCTTCAACGCCGAGCGGCGCGAGACCGGCGAATGGGCCTGGCGGTACGACGTGACCTCGCGGCGGCCGGACCACCCGATCAGCCGGGCCGAGATGCTCGGCCTGTGGGCCGACATCGAGAAGATCCGCGCGCCCTGCACCCTCGCCTATGCCGAATACTCCCGGTTCGTCTCGGAGCGGAATCTCGAGACGCTCGCCCGGCTGGCGCCGCATGCGACCTCGCGGCTGGTCCGGGATTCCGGCCACAACATCCAGGTCGACCAGCCGCGGGTGCTGGCGGATATCATCGGCGACGTGATGGCCTCGCCCGGGAGGTCGCAGGCGCCGTCATGACGCAGCTGTTCGATCTCCAGCGCACACACAATCCGCACCGCTTCTACCTGGCGGTGACGCGTCCTCTGTGCGGGGGGACCATCGAGCGCCCGTTCCTGTTCGGCGGCGTCGGGATCGCCGCGGCGCTGGAGGCGATGGAGACCACCTGCGGACGGCCGGTGATGTGGATCACCGCGCAGTACGTCTCCTACGCGCGCCTGTCCTCGGTGGTGGACTTCGACGTCAGGGTCTCGGCCGACGGCCGGCACACCAGCCAGGCGCGCGCCATCGGCCATGTCGGCGACCAGGAGGTGATCGTCGCCCTCGCCGCGCTGGGCGCCCGGCCCGGCGGAGTGGAGGCAAGCTGGCCGACGCCGCCGGACGTGCCGCCGCCGGAGGACTGCCCGCCGTTCCCGGCCTCGGATTCCGCCGACGCGCAGAACGTGCACAGCCGCTTCGACCTTCGGCTTGCCTCGAGCTACGGCCGGGTCGACGGGCCCGGGGTCGATCGCAACTGTCACATGCGGATCTGGGCGCGCCCTCGCGAGGGCGTCGCCGTCGACCGGCGCCTGCTGGCCGTGGTGGGAGACTTCGTGTCGAGGGGTATCCGCAGCGCCGTGAACTGGGGCGCCGGGGGCAACAGCCTCGACAACACGATCCGCTTCGTGACCCTCGCCCCGACCGAGTGGATCCTCTGCGACATCGCCATCGACTCCGTCTGGAGCGGCGTCGTGCATGGCGGCATGCGGATGTTCTCGCAGGACGGGGTGTTCATGGCCAACACCAGCACCTCGCTGGTGCTGCGCGCGCAGAGGCGCTCGGTCCTGGCCGGCCTGGAGGCGCACGGATTCGCGCATTCGGGGCAGGCGGAGGAAGACTGACGTGCCGCCCGCGACCGCGAACGACTGGTCGGACGAGCTCTATCAGACGTTCGTGGAGATCGCCGGCTACATGAACCGGCCGGACATCGACGTGGCCTTCCTGGAGCGGTCGGGCGTCAAGCTGGATAGCGCGCTGTTCCCGCTGCTCTGCCGCATCGGCGTGTTGTCGCCGATCGGCGTCGTCGACCTGGCCGACGCGATCGGCCGCGACCATTCGACGATCAGCCGACAGGTCGCCAAGCTGGAGTCGCTGGGGCTCGTGGACCGCTCGCAGGCGCCGGACGACCAGCGTGTGCGGCTTGTGCGCCCCTCCCCCGCCGGCGATGCGATGCTGGCGCGCTTCGGCGAGGTCCGCGGCGAGCTGATGGAGCGGCGGTTCGAAGGCTGGACGGCCGGCGAGCGGACCGACCTGCTCCGGCTGATGAAGAAGATGTTGGGCAGCGTTCGCGGAATGGAAATTTAGGCAGGGGCAACGCGCTCATCCTTTCCACGTCATGGCCCGGCTTGTCCGGGCCACCGACGACCACCGGCCAGGCTGCGGTGCGCATGGATCGCCGGGACAAGCCCGGCGACGACGTGGTGTGGGTCATCTGCAAAAAAGCTGACCGGTGCGCTTGCGGGCCTTGCAAAGCTTCTTCGGGCGCCCATCTCCGTGCAAACTGCACGCATATGCGTCGCTCCGCGCCGCGCGGGACTCTCGAGCGAAGGATCACCGATGACCGCCACCCTGTCCGCCGAGCGCACGATCTACGAACAGCTGTCCGACCTGCACGCCGGGCCGCGCGTGTTCCGCACCCTCGCGGGCATGGGAAACTTGACGGAGAGTTGGCAGCTGACCCGGGCCGAGGACATCCGCCACGTGCTGCAGCACCCGGAGCTGTTCTCGAGCCGCAACATCGCCGGCTTCTCGCGCCTGATCGGCCAGGAGTGGGACCTGATCCCGCTGGAGAAGGATCCGCCCGAGCACGGCAAGTACCGGGCGGTGATGAACGGGGTGTTCTCACCTTCCCGGATGGCGGCGATGGAGGAGGGCATCAGGGCGCGCGCCAACGCCCTGATCGACGGCTTCGTGGACCAGGGCGCCTGCGAATTCGTCGAGGCGTTCGCTCGGCCGTTCCCGGTGTCGATCTTCATGCAGCTGATGGGCCTGCCCGAGGCCGACACGGACCGGGTGCTGGGCTGGGAGTACGACCTGCTGCATTCGATGGACATGCAGCGCCGGATGACCGGCGCGCGGGGCTTCTACGACTACCTGTCGGAGCTGATCGCGACGCGCCGCCGAGAGCCGGCGGATGACCTGACGACCTTCTGCATCAACGCCCAGATCGACGGACGGCCGACCACCGACGAGGAGGTCATGGGCATGTGCTACCTGCTGGTGGTGGCCGGCCTCGACACCGTCGCCGCCTCGCTCAGCCTGCACTTCCGGCACCTGGCGATGCACCCCGAGGACCAGGCGCGGCTGCGCGCCGATCCGTCGCTGGTCCCCACGGCGGTGGAGGAGTTCCTGCGCGCCTTCGCCATCGTCACCACCAACCGCTGGGTGACCCAGGACACCGAAGTGGCAGGCGTGCAGATGAAGGCCGGCGAGCGCATCATCTGCAGCACGCCGCTGGCCTGCCTCGACCCGGCCGAGTTCGAGAATCCGCTGGACGTCGACATCGCCCGCTCGCCCAACCGCCATGTGGCCTTCTCCTACGGCCCGCACCGCTGCATCGGCTCGCACCTGGCGCGCCGCGAGCTGACCATCGCCATCGAGGAGGTCCTGAAGCGCCTGCCGCCGTTCCGCCTCGCGGACGGTGAGGAGGCGCCGATCACGCCGTTCGGCCTCTACAGCGCGCCCAGGCTGCCGCTGGTCTGGTAGGGCGCTGCGCCTTCCGTCAGCTCGGCCCGAGCAGGCTGCCGCCGCATACGGAGATATTCTGGCCGGTGACGTAGCGCGACTGGTCCGTGGCCAGGAACTCCAGCACCAGGGCGCAGTCTTCCGGCGTGGCGTATCGGCCGAGGGGCACGCGGGCGGCGTCGCGCGCGGCGCCCAGTCCGCGCTGCTCCATCTGGGCGACCACTCGGGCCGTCAGCACGAACCCGGGCGCGATGCAGTTGGCGCGGATGCCGAAGGGCCCGAGTTCCGCGGCCAGGCTGCGGGTAAAGTGTGTCACGGCGGCCTTGGCCGCGCCGTAGCTGGCGCCCATGCCCTTGGCGAGGATCATCACCGAGGCGGCCGACGACATGTTGACGATCACGCCGCCGCCCTGCCGCTTCATCTGCGGCGCGACCGCCTGGCAGCAGTTCACCATGGTCGTGAAATTGATCTCGAAGATCAAACGGTGGTCCTCGATCGGCGTCGTCGAGGCGGCGCTGGTGGCGAAGTCGATCACGTTGCCGCCGGCGTTGTTGACCAGGATGTCGACCCTGCCGAAGCGCTCAACCGCCGCGGCGACCAGCGCCTGGGCGTCGGCGGCCCGCGCGAGATCGCCCTCGAACTTCAGGCTGCGGCGGCCCAGCGTCTCGATTTCCAGGTCGACGCTCGCCGCGCTCATCTGCTCGCCGAAAGCTGTCGCAGCGGCGAAGTCGACGTCCGCCACGGCGACGTCCGCGCCCAGCGCCGCCAAATGCAGGGCATAGGCGCGTCCGAGGCCGCGCGCCGCGCCCGTGACGATGGCCACCTTGCCGTCGAGACGTCGTTGCATCCAACCCTCCCTCGAGTTGCGTTATGAGATATGACTTGGTTATAGCGCAATCTCAGCTGAGTTCGAGGGGCGACGATGGCGACTTTGGATCCGGCCGGGCAGGCTGACGCCGCCGCAACCGGCCCACGCCGGTTGCGCCAACTCGGTCGCAGGGCGCTCGGCCTTCTGCCCGACCCGTTCACGCTTGCGATCCTGGCCGCCCTGCTGGTCGGCCTTGTCGTCCCCGTCCACGGGGTGGCGGCGACGTCGCTGGACAAGCTCACCAAGTGCGCCATCGCCCTGCTGTTCTTCCTGCACGGCGCGAAGATCTCCCGCGAGACCATCCTGCGGGGGATCATGCACTGGCGCCTGCATCTGCTCGTGCTGGCGTCGACCTTCGTGGCGTTTCCGGTGTTCGGCGCGGCGGTGCAGTTCCTGCCCAGAGGTCTGCTGAACCCGGACCTGGCGGCAGGCTTCCTGTTCCTCTCGCTGTTGCCGTCGACGGTGCAGTCGTCCGTCGCCTTCACCGCCGTCGCCGGGGGCAATGTGCCGTCGGCGGTGTGCAGCGCCTCGATCTCCAACCTGCTGGGGATGTTCGTGACGCCGCTGATGGTCAGCCTGACCATGCATGCACATCAGGGCGGCATCTCCTGGGAGACGGTGCGGCCGATCCTGTTCGAGCTGCTGGCGCCCTTCGCGGCGGGCCAAGCGGTGCAGACCTGGGTGCGCCCGTGGCTGCTACGGCATTCCAGGGTCGTCGGCCTGGTCGACCGCGGCTCGATCGTGCTGGTGGTCTACACCGCCGTCAGCGCGGCGACCGTCGAGGGATACTGGCGAATGGTGTCGCTCCGGGACCTGGGCCTGGTCGTGCTCGTCAGCGCGGTGATCCTGGCGTGCATGCTCGCCGCGACCACCGTCCTGGCGCGCAGACTGGGCTTCTCCAAGGCTGACGAGATCGCCATCGTGTTCTGCGGCTCGAAGAAGAGCCTGGCGTCCGGCGCGCCGCTGGCGGGCGCCCTGTTCCCGGCGGCGGCGGTCGGCGGACTGCTGCTGCCGGTGATCGTCTTCCACCAGATCCAGCTGGTGACCTGCGGCGTGCTCGCGCGGCGGTATGCGCGCCACGCCGACGCCGCCCGGCTTGCAACGCCAGACGTTGCATAATAGGTAATACGTTATTCTTGTGGGCCGGAGCGACCCGACCATGAAGCTGGTCACCTACATGCGACAGGGTGAGCCGCGCCTCGGGGCGGTTGTGGGCGATCGCGTGGTCGACCTCAACGACGCCGATCCCACGATCCCGAGCAGCCTCGTCGAAGCGCTGTCGTCCGCCCCGGACCTGGCGGCGTCTGCACGGGCCGCGCTGCAGCGCGCCGGCGCGTCCCTTCCCCTCTCGGATCTCGAGCTGGCCCCGGTGACGCCGCGACCGGGCAAGATCCTGTGCCTTGGCCTGAACTTCCTGGATCACGCCAAGGAAGGCGGGCTGGACAAGCCGGCCTACCCGTCGGTGTTCATGCGCGGCGCCAGCTCTCTGGTCGGGCACGGCCAGGCGCTCCTGCGGCCCCGCGTGTCCGGCAAGTTCGACTTCGAGGCCGAGCTGGCCTGCATCATCGGCCGGCGCGCCCGCTATGTGACGCGCGCCGAGGCGCTGGACCACGTGTTCGGCTACGCCTGCTTCAACGACGCGTCGGTGCGCGACTACCAGATGCGCTCGCCGACCTGGACCGTGGGCAAGAACTTCGACGGCACGGGCGCGTTGGGGCCCTGGGTGGTCACCGCCGACGAGCTTCCGCCCGGCGCCGCGGGCCTGCGGCTGCACCTGCGGCTGAACGGGGTCGTCGAGCAGGACGCCAACACGTCCGACATGATCGTCGATGTGGCGGCGGCCATCGAATACCTGAGCGAGGCCATGACCCTGGAGCCGGGCGACGTGATCGCCATGGGCACGCCCTCGGGCATCGGCGGCTCACGCCGCCCGCCCTTGTGGCTGAAGCCCGGCGACGAGGTCGAGGTCGATATCGAGCGCGTGGGCGTGCTGCGCAACCGCGTGGTCGATGAAGCGCGCGCCGATGCGCCGCTCTCCGCGAACTGAAGGGAGGCCGCGATGGCAGATCACGCATTCACCGTCACCGACCGCGAATACCTGCGGCACGGCGAGGCTTCGTTCCTCGCCCGTATCTACCTTCCGGAAGGCCAGGGCCCGTTCCCCTGCATCGTCGAGGTGCACGGCGGCGGCTGGTCGCAGTTCGACCGCCTGCGCGGCAAGCACCTGCACGAAGCGCTGGCGCGCAGCGGCTGCACGGTGGTGGCGCTCGACTTCCGCCAGGGGGCCGAGGGCGCCTATCCCGGCTCCGTGGCCGACGTCCACTACGCGATCCGCTGGGTGAAGGCGCACGCGGCGGAGCTGAAGACCGCCCCCGACCTGGTGGGGGTGTCCGGCAACTCCAGCGGCGGCCACCTGGCCATGCTGATCTCGATGCGGCCGGAGGACCCGCGCTACGCGGCCCTGCCAGTGGACGGCCCGGCGCACGACGCGCGGGTCCGCTGCGTGGTGATGCTGTGGCCGGTGATCAATCCGTACGGCCGCTATCACTACGCCAAGTCGGCGCTGACGCTGCCCGAGCCGCCGCGCTGGCCCAACATGATCATCCCGATGCACGACGCCTACTGGGGCGACGAGGCGGCGATGGCGGAGGGCAGCCCGCTGCTGATCCTGGAGCGCGGCGAGCCGGCCGAGCTGAAGCCCGCGCTTTGGGTGCAGAGCAACCAGGACAAGGTGCACAACTACCGGGACCCCACCTCGAGCTTCGGCGGAACCGAGTCCGACCGGTTCGCGCAGGCCTACCGCCGCGCCGGCGGGGACATCGAAACGTTCTATTTCGACGAGCCGATGAAGTTCACCGGCGCCCATGCCGAGCTGCCGGAGTCGACCGGGGCGCTGCAGAAGGTGGTCAGCTTCGTCCACCACCACATCCCGACGCCCGCCAAGTCTGAGGCAGCTTAAGATGCGTTCGTCGCCTCGCAGACTGTGCACTTGCCTCTGTCGATCATTGGAGCGGCGGGCCCCACCGGCGGTCCAAGCAAATCCGCTGCATAGCGAAGCGCCCCAGCCGCGCCAGGAGACGCCGTGAGCAACGCCATCGAGACGCTGGGCCAACAGATCAAGGCGCTGGGCCCGCCGCAGCAGCTGTCGGAGGTCGTGCTGCAGACCTCGCGCTACGACGAGATGCGCGCCTGGTACGCCGCGGTGCTGGGCGCCCGCTGGCATTTCGAGAACACGCCGGCCGGGTCCGCGGCGGACCTCTATCCGCCCGGCGAGAAGCAGGTGCGCGCGGCAGACGTGCGCGCCAGTTTCATGCGCATCGGCGGCGCGGCGCCGGTCACCATCGGGCTCTTCGAACTGCCCTGGCTGGTCCCGCCCGGCCATGTCGAGCCGGGCCTGAACCACCTGCAATTCACCGAGAGCGACCTCGATGTCCTGGTGCGGCGGGTCGAGCTGATGCGCGACGCCGGCATCCACCCCCACCGGACCTCGAACCACGGCCCGGTGATGAGCTTCTATTTCCGCGATCCGGACGGGAACATCATCGAGTTCTGCTCCCGGAACTTCGCGACGCCGGAAGAGATGGGGGCGTTCGTGAGGTCGGAGCAGTTCCGCAACAACCCCTCGGGACTGGAGCTGGAGCGCGACGACTTCCTGGCGCGCTACCACAGCGGCATGCCGCGCGCGGAACTGCTGAAGATTTAAGGCAGGAGCAGCAGATGACAGACGACGACGGCGTTCCGCTCGGCCAGTTCTTCCAGATCGCCTATGTGACCAACAACCTCGAGCGCGGGATGGAGCTGTTCAAGCGCCACTACGGCATTCCCGAGTTCATCATCGTCAGGACCCGCGACTTCCGCACGCCCGCCCCGCCGTGGCTGCGGCTGGCGCTGGCCTATCGGGACGACGTGATGATCGAGCTGGTCGAGCCGGAGCCCTGCAACCTGGAGCTCTACGCCGACGCGCTGCGGCCCGATGGCGGCCTCTGCATCCACCACTTCGGCTACTTCGTGAACCCGGACGTGTTCGAGACGCTGGAGGGGCGGTTCAAGGCCCGCGGGATCGCCGTGCCGGACATCCGGCGCAACAACACCTTCCCGATCCTGTTCGCCGACACGCGCCCGGAGACCGGCCTCTATTCCGAGTTCATCGGCATCCCGGAGGCCAAGCGCGAGCGCTGGGCGCGGGAGATCCCGAAATACCGGACCCGCCATGGCGACGCGCCGATGCCGGCGCCCGCGTCACCCGCGCCAGGGGTAGCGCGATAGCTCGACGGCGCCGCAGCCGAGGCGTCGGGAGATCTCCTCCACCGCGGCGCGCAGCCGGCCGACCGGCAGGCCTTCCGGCCGAGGATCGAACCCTGCGGTGGGGGACAACAGAGTGATGCTGAGGGCCATGACGCCGGCGCGATCGAACACCGGGGCGCAGAGGGCGTCGATGCCTTCCCGGCGCTCGCTTGAGGACGAGGAGACGCCGGTGGCGACGATCTCGGCAAGCTGCGGCTCCAGGTCCTTCAGCACCGCCGCGGCGGTGGCGCCGGTGCGGGCGGCGATCCGCTCGGCCTCGCGCGCCTCGGCCCGCTTGACCTGGGAGGACTGGCCGAACGCCCACCAGGTGCGCCCGGTCGCCGAGCTCAGCAGCGGCAACACCGTCCCCTCCGCCACCCGCACGGCGATCTCCGGCCCGCCGGCGCGCCAGCGGATCACCGTGGCCCCGGCGGATCCCCAGACGCACAGATGCCCGTCGATCTCGAGGCTCTGGACCAGGCGATCCATCACCTCGGTGCCGACATCGATGCCGTCGAGGCGCGACAGGGCGGCAAGCCCCAGCTCGATGGCCAGCGGGCCGATGTCGTATTTCGAGGACAGCGGGTCCTGGGACACCATGCCGGCGTCCTTGAAGCTGGCCAGGTACCGGTGGACGTTGCTGGGCTCCATGCCGGTGGCGGCGGCGATGTCGCGCAGCGCCAGCGGCCGGCGGCTCTCGATCAGCACCTTCAGCACGGCCATGGCGACGCCGGCGGACTGGATGCCGCGGGACCGGGTCTCGCCCGAAGCAGCGGTGCGTGGCCTTGGCATCTCGACTTCGCGGACCTGCGCCCGCCCCCTTCGGCCCGCCGTTTCTAGCGGCGAGGGCCGGCAAACCCAACGTCCAACTGCGGCCCGGCCATGATCCCGATCATCCTTCTCATCGTCGCCATGGGCCTGGCCCTGGCGATCGCGCGGGCCTGGACGCCCGACCGGTCGGTGGAGTCGCTGGCGACGCGGTGGGCCGCGCCCCCGTCGACCTTCGTCAGCCTGGACGGCATGCAGGCGCACCTGCGCGACGAGGGGCCCCGTGACGATCCGACGCCGGTCGTGCTGCTGCACGGCACGGGGTCCAGCCTGCACACCTGGCAGGGCTGGGTCGACCGGCTGGCGCCGACCCGCCGCTTGATCCGGGTCGACCGCCCAGGCTTCGGACTGACCGGGCCCAATCCGTCGGGCGACTATACGATGGCCTACTACGTGGGCTTCCTGGACCGGCTGCTGGACGCGCTCGGCATCGCGAGCTGCGTCCTGGTCGGCAACTCGTCCGGCGGGCGGATGGCCTGGGAATACGCCGCCGCCAAGCCCGCGCGGGTCCACAGCCTGGTGCTGCTGGCGCCCGCCGGCTATCCGCGCACCACGCCGCTGCCGAAGGGCCTGCGCATCGCCATGTCGCCGCTCGGTCCGCTGCTGCTGCACCTCATTCCGAAGTCGGCGGTGCGGAAGGGCCTGGAGTCCAACTACGGCGACCCCGCCAAGGTTTCGGACGTGTCGGTGGACTGGAGCTACGAGATCATGATGCGGCGGGGGGTGCGCAACGCGCTCGGCGAGACCCTGCGCCAGGCCGAGGCGGTGGATGACTCGGCCCTGATCCGCCAGGTCAAGGCGCCG